>Ga0126381_100000235_pt1 | contig 63137 bp, 88 predicted proteins | sample PanSoiMetPlot_28_FD_96465 | JGI IMG/M metagenome (GOLD analysis project Ga0126381, IMG submission 96465) | Tropical forest soil microbial communities from Panama - MetaG Plot_28 | ecosystem: Environmental > Terrestrial > Soil > Tropical forest > Bulk soil | place: Panama | collected 2016-02-17 | reverse complement strand
GGGGCGGCACCAGGGAGCCCGGGAGGCTCGGGGCGGCACCAGGGAGCCCGGGAGGCTCGGGGCGGCACCAGGGAGCCCGGGAGGCTCGGGGCGGCACCAGGGAGCCCGGCAGCTGGCCGGCGGCACCAGGGAGCCCGGGAGGCTCGGGGCGGCGGCACCAGGGAGCCCGGGCATAAAAAAAGCCCCGGGGTTGTGCCCGGGGCTGAAAAGGGTGCGGCCCGCTTTTATTCGTCGTCCTCGATTTTTTCCCAGATTGAAAACGACACGTCGAATTGTTGCACGCGGTCAATCACGAACAACAGTCGCTCGTGACCGGCCGCTTTCAAGCGGGCGTAGATTTTTTTCGGATCGTCGTTCTGACCGGGATGGAATCCGCTTTCGAAGTCGCCTTCAAGCTTGTGATAGCCGTAGTCCGCGGGGTCGACGTGATCATTGAATGCAGCGCGTGGGTCGTTCTCATAACTTTCGAGGATATCCTCCATTTCGTTCTCGGCACAGTCGAGGCACAAAAACTCGCAGCTGTCTTTCGCGTGCAAGTAGGACGGTTGCCAGTCGTACGAATTGGGGGATGTGCGAAGCGCCTTGCCGCAGTCCTCGCATGTTGTCCATTCGTCCGACCATTCGATTTCAAAACCTGCTTTTTCAAGCAAGTTCCCGATATCGCGCGGAAAGTAATTCCAATTCGCGAATAGAATCCCGCGTTTCGGATCGCTGTAGCCGGGCTCGGCATAGCCGGGCGCGTAGCCCATATTCTCGATTTCCGACTGTGCGCGATGTATGTAGTCGTTGTGTTGTTCAGCGGACCATTGGGCGAAAGGCACATTGTGCGGACCCGCGCAGTGTGGTTCGCGACAAAGTGAACGGGCTAGAATAAACTGTGGTGTCATCGTGGAGTCCTCCGTTTTCGGCACTGTGACCGTCGCTACCACCGGGAACACGTGAACCTTGCCCGGTGGTAGCAGCTGTCACAGTCCGTTAGTTGACGGAGGACAACAAACGCGCGACAGCGTTCGAATCGGCGCCGATGGTCTTAGCGGGTTCGTCGACTGCGGCGCCTAAGAACACCTTGCGAGTCTCGTCTTGTGACAGCAGCTGCAGAACCGCAACGGCATCGGCCTTGATGCCGGCACCCGAGCCGAATTGTGCCGAGTGGAAGCGTGCCGCGTCGACGTCGGCGCCACCCTTCACACTGCGGTCATGGTCGACCCAACGCGTGACCGCGTTAAGCGCCGTCCAAGCCGTGTTGGGCTGCGTCCCCTCGCGGACCGTTTCTTTGTACGCGTCGCCAAGCGCCTTGAATTGATTCATCTTGCGGGCGCTGATGTCCTCCGCTTTGGCGCTGAAGTCGATGTCCAGAACCTTTTTGAAAAACAGGCTGATGTCACCGTTTTTCAGTTCCACGCGTGCCATGCTTTCGGCCATTTCGCGGTACTTGTCGAACCCGTGCGCAATGCGAGACAACTCACGGCCGATGCGCGCGTGATCGAATTTCGTGTTGTGCCGCGTCTTGATTGTGCAGTCCGGATCCGCAAGCGCCGCGTCCAGCGTGTTGTTGCAAACGACGCGCGTCATGGTGGCCTTGTTCACGGTGCTTGCCGTGCCATCGAATGTGGTAGTCATCAGGAGTCGCGCAGTGTGTTTGCCGATTGCCGACGAGTCGTCCTGCTCGTTGTAGGTGGCGGTAGCCCAGATGATCCGACCGTCCTTGAGCGAACCCGCGACGTCCAGCTGGAAACGCGAGTCGACTGCAATGTAACGCTCAAACCAGTCAAGGACGTCGCGGGGCTGCACCGGCTGATAGCCGTCGGACACGTGACCGAGGACGCCACCCGTATCGGACCGAACGATGTAGCGGTCACCGTCGGCCGCGATCATGCGAGACGACTCGGGCAGGTGATGGAATTGCGGTCCGCGCAAGTCGACAATCGAGGGAACCATGATAGCGGTCCAATCCAGCCCCGCGTCGCGTGCCCAAGAGTCGATTGATTCACCTGGTTGCTTTTGGTGGCCAAGGCGATGCCAAATGTTATCGCGGTCTCCGCGGAAGGCCATATTGGCGCGACCATTCGTGAAGTCGATATTGTGAGACATTTGAATCCTCCGTTGCGGTCTGAAGTGACCGTCGAATTTTGTACTCTTTATAATTGCGTTTTGCAAGCTGTTTTTGAAATCGACGGTATGCAAAAACTTCCCAGAAATGGGCTTACGCTAGTTTTTATAAAAGTTTTGATCCGAGGTAAGGCTGGAGCGTACGGCCATCAGGCGGCCGCTAGAACGCGATTGGGAGGATTTTTGTGTTACGGGAGGTAGCGCTACTGCGTTGCAACGGTGTCCAACGCGGCGCTTTGCGCGTTGATTGCGTCGCGGACACGGTCGATGACCCATTGCGGAGGACGTCGACGACCTGCACGCCAATGCTGCAATGCTTGCCGCGTAACCGGCCGGCCGAAAAACGCTTGCACCTTGTGCTTAGAAAGGTCTGGAATTAGGCTTCTAATCGCAGCATCAAACGGATTAGCCACGGGGTGTCTACGAAAACAGTTAGGGTGCACAAGTTGTATCCATTATCGCGTGTTTCACATCCATCATATTCCTAGCTCGCGTATCACCTGAAGTGAGTCAAGCGGCATCCATTCCGATCGGACCGGCTACCATTGACTACGGTTTTGCTGGCCAAGCGCCAGCTGCAGCATTTACTGCACGTGACAGACTTACAATATTGTCACCGACACCTTTGATACTTCACAGTGTTCGTGTTTTGTTCTCACTTATGCCGAGCGGTAGCCAGTCGAATCGTGCGTCATGTTGTCGCGGCGCCGCAGCTGGCGCTAGAGGTAGAGCATTACCCTTTTGCTCGACTACCGACTATGCATGTTATGGTGGCGTAGTCATCGACTACATACCGCAGTCGTGACGCGTGGACCCCGGCTCCCTGGAGGTATTTAGGCACCCCATCGGCCCGCAGCGTTTTATGATTTCGGGCACCCCAACCTGACCGGCCCCCAGAAAAAATTTTTCCAAAAATTTTGTAGTCACTTCCACCTTTTCGTGCTACCAGATACCCTCTAGATCGCATCGCGAGCCTCGTGGGATTGCTCCTGGTGAATGCATACCTCGAACGTAGTGCCGTGCTTTCCGACTGCGGGCGCTATCGCTATTTGCTTAGCCGCATGTGGGATTTCCGCAAGCCACGCGTTCTGTTCGTCATGCTCAACCCGAGCACCGCCGACGCCATGATTGATGACGCTACCATCCGATCGTGCGTCCGATTGGCTAGAAGTTTCGAGCAGGGCAGTCTGCAAGTCGTAAATCTCTTTGCCCTGCGCGCGACCGACCCCATTGAATTAACCCGTGCCGCCGATCCGATCGGTCCGAAAAACGACAGCAGCATCGAAGTCGCCATTACCCGCTGCAATTTCGTCATCTGCGCGTGGGGGGCCCATCCGACGGCCGCCCGCCGTTCGATTCCGGTATTCAACCTTTTGCGGCACCATCACTCGGCCGTGTTCTGCCTTGGCATCACAAAAACTGGAGCCCCGAAACACCCGCTCTACATCAAAAGTGGAACCCGACCGCAACCGTTTGGGGTTTGAAGTGCAAAACGTTTTCATCGGCAAAAAATCCGACTCAATCCCACCGGGCTTTGTGGAAGTCCCGAAAGGCAATGATCGTTTTTACTTAATCACCCTGCGCAGCCGCGGCCGCACCATCACCGGGACCGCCACGCTCTGGCGCTGGTTTTACCTCATGCAGGCCATCAAGCAGCGCTACCCACGCGCCCACATATCGACCAAACCCATCGTCATCCGGGCCCGCAAATTCGGCCCGGTCGTCGTCCTATGTGAGATCCTGCCCGGCAAAGGAAAAACCAATTGACGTCCCCTCTCTGGTACTGGCTTGACGGCGACTCCTCGCTGGAGCTGCACCGCCGCGCACTGGTGCGTTACCTCATTTGGCTGGAAAACAATCTGCACCGCGATCTCGAGCGGCTGCCCGAGCCGCGCTCCGATGCCGAACTGGATTCGCAACTGTGGTACCGCGGCCAGCGCGCCCATCAATTTCGTACTCACGCCCGTCCGGTACAGTTGGATATCGCCCAAGCCATGTGCACGACCGAGCGCGATGGCATCATCCACCTGCACCCGATCGACAAACCAGTCCTGGTCCTGGTGGAGGAAGCGCGCCGCCGCTACGCCTCTTGACACCCGGTAGTCATTTCAACTACACTTCCCCGGCTCGAGATACCCCCTCGGGTGATCACAGGCGGCGCCGGGGCAGTCGTTTCCCCCATCCCTGTCCAGTCCCGGCGCCGCCGCAAAAAGGCCACCATCATGCGGCGCGTCCTGCTTGCCCTGGCTTTCTTTGCCGTCATCACGCCCGCGCGCGCCGCCACCTGCTATCAATCGCCTTCCCCCTCCCTTGGGATCACGCACTATCGAATCATCCATCACCAGCGCTGCTGGTATCCGGTTGAGCGGCGGGCTGTGAGTTCCACGCCCACGTGGGTGGAATGGGGCCGCCGTGAGGCGCGTCCTGGCGCCGTTCATCCCCAACGCCGCCGCGCGGTGTCCGCCGCATTCGTCCGCGCGACGCGTGATGCCTCGACGCAAGCGAGGCACAAGAGCCGGCTGTCGGTTGATCCAGGGCCCCCCAACCCAGGCCGGCAGCCGGCCACCCTCTCGTTCGACGATCGCTTCCCGGCTCCCGCCGAACAGTTCCGCCTGCTGGAATTGGCGGCCGCCGACGATCCCCTTCCAACGCCACCCCCTGCAACCTCCACCGTGGTGATTCCCCCGCATCACTTCACCTGCTCGACCCATTACCGGCCGGTGATCACCGTCGACCCCGTCACCAACGACTTCCGCTACGCCTGCGCGCGCGACATCAGGGAGCCGAACCGGTGAACGACACCGCCCGCCCGTCGCCGGTCGACCTGGACGCGCTTGCCGCCGAGCTGGTTCCCCCACGTCCGGCACCGATTTCGCACACCGTTGTGCTGAAGCCCCCGAGCTTGTCGGGCATCCTGTCCGAGCACCTGACGGATGCCACCAAGCCGCTCGTTACCGCCTCGACCGAGCTTTCAAATCGCCGCGAGTCGCTGCTTCAGCTGGTGGAGGTGCGCCGGCAGCTGCTGGTCAAGGCCGCTCGGGAATATACCGCCCTGGTGCAGCTCGCCTGCGTGGCCACCGAGGACGAGCAGCGCCGGCTGGATTCGCTGGCAACCGAATTCGCCAACCTGACCAACCCGTCGCCCTTCAATCCCGAGGATCCGCTTGCCGGCACGGCCGGGAACTCGTAATCCTCGGCCTGCGTTACCTTGTCACAACCGGGAGTCCCGACCATGTCCAAGCAGAAGTTCGCGCGCTTGCGCGCGGAGATTCACAAGCTCTACGAGTACGGCAATTCCGGCACCTGGGATCGCGACGGCCACAACACCGCCCTCAAGGAAATGAATTCGGTCGTCAACGAGCTGGAAGGCAAGCCCGCCGACGCGGCTGCCCCGCACATCGACGACGTCCTCAAGGCCGTCAACGAGCCTGACGCGCCGGCGGCTCCCGACCCGGTCCCCGAGCCTGTCCCGGCTCCCGAGCCTGTCCCGGCTCCCGAGCCTGTCCCGGCTCCCGAGCCTGTCCCGGCTCCCGACCCGGTCCCGCCTGTTTCCGTGTCGTTCACGCCGCCCGCCCCCGTCTCCACGCCGGTGTCGTTCACGGCAACGCCTGCAACTTAGTATTGACACCGTAGTCAACTGTAGTCTACACGTCTCCCAGGCTCGTGTCCGCCCTTCAATCCTCCCTGTCCCCAAGGTCCGCCCGGACCGGCGGGCACGAGCCGCGGAGTTTTCATGGATCCTCACGACGCCGCCTCCCTGCACTTTTTGAAAGTGATAGCGTTTTCCGTAGGGGTGGTTTTTTTGTTGTTTACGCTCGACAAATGCGCGAACGCCGAGAGCTGCCCGCCCGGCGCCGCCTCCTGCAAGGTGATCACGCTCACGCCTGACGAGCAGACCGCCCTTTTGGGGCAGAACGGGATCTTGCAGACCGCCGAGCAGGGACGGTTCATCGACCTGTCGACCGCCACCCGCTATTTCCGCGCCAAGATCGAGGCCGCCCCCGCCGGCACCGTGGTTCCGGCCGAACCCAAGCCGGGCGAGCCGCCCGCGCCGCCGCCAGCTGCGGAGCCCGCCAAATGAGGCGCTTCAACGATTCCTACCCGACGTCTATCCGGTTGCCGCCTGACCTGCTGGCTTTCATCGACAAGGAAGCCATGCGGCAGGAGCGCACGCGCGCCTGGCTGATCGTCGAGGTGCTGCAGCAATACCGCGCGTTCAAGCAAGCGAAATCGACGGTTCCGTTTCAGGATTGATGCGGCATGCACTCGAAAGTGATTGTTGGGGTGTTCGCCCTCGCGTCGTACGGTCTGGCACACGATCACTGGATCAATCACAAGGAGCTGCACGACCCGATCACGCATCAGTGGTGCTGCAACGACAACGATTGTCGGGCCGAGGAAGTGGTGGAGAAGCCCGAGGGGGTGCTGGTTTCCAACGGCGAACTGATCTCGTGGGATCGCGTCATCTGGGATTCGCCTGATGGCAAGTGGTGGCGGTGCCACGACATGATGGCCGGCAACGGCGTCCCGCTCCACGATGTCACGCGGTGCCTGATCGGCCCGCACACCCCGGTTGCGAGGCGATGATGGGAAAGCCGATTCTCTGCCTCGATTTCGACGGCGTTGAAATTCAAACCCTGGAACAAGCGATGAAAATTGCCCTCGTCACGACGACCATCAACGTTCCGCGCGTGTTGCCGCTTTATGGAGCGCATAACGGCAGTGTTGCGTTTTTTACGATCGGCGACGAAAAAACCCCGATGGCAGCTGACGAGACGCCTTTGTGCTATAACTATTACAATCCCGAACGACAAAATAAACTCGGTTATGGCTGTTCCGAGTTGATCGGTTGGAATTGCATTCAGCGGCGCAACATCGGGTTTCTCGAGGCTGTCAGGTACGGTGCCGACATCATCGTGTCGATCGACGACGACAATTACCCGATGGATCCGTTTTATTTTGATAATTTCCACGATCTTTTGGTGCAGCCGTTCAACGGGCTGGCGGTAAAGCCGGCTACCTGGTTCAATCCGGGGGCACTGTGCGAGCCGCAGATTATCCAGCGCGGATTTCCGGCCGAGGCGTTGCCCAACTGTTTCTCGGTTCGCCCCGTGACCGACGCCCCCGTGGGGGTGGCGCAGGGCATGATCATGGGGGATGCCGATGTGTGGGCGACTGCGCGACACTCCATTTTTGCGGCGCGTAACCGTAACCGCCCGACGGTGGTCAATCCAACCGAGCTTCTGCGATCCGGCGTCGTGCTCAAGCCGACGCACCAGGACTGGACGGTGTTCAACACACAGAACACCGCTTTCATCCGCCAGCTGACGCCTGCGATGTTCTGTCCGCCGGGCCTCGGGCGCGGCGACGACATCGTGGCGGCGCTCGTCACCCAGCGCGTCATGCGCGAGACCGGTCACTTCGTCCATTTCGGGCGACCGTTCGCGTTTCAGGAGCGTAACGAGCACGACGGGCAGGCTGATATCGCGGCCGAGAGCTGGATCATGCGGTACGTGGGCGAGATCGCCCGCGAGCTGGATGACCTGTCGATCCCCGAGGAATCGATCGTCGATAAGGTGCGGGCGATCTACGGCAATTTCCTGCAGTTCGACTGGTTCCCGAAGCCGGCCATCATGGCGGCGCTTGCCTGGTGCGACGACATCGAGAAGGTGCTGTGAACCGCTTTGCCCAGAACACCGACGTTTCCACCGAGAAGTCGCGGGCCGAGATCGAGCGCCTGATTACTCGCTATGGGGCGACCCAGACGGCGTTTTTCAACGAGCCGGGGCGCGCGATGGTGCTGTTCGAGGCCAAGGGGCGCCGGGTGTTTTTCACCCTCCCGCTGCCGCGGAAAACCGAGGAACGATTCCAGCGGCCGCCCAAGCACAATCGCCAGCGGTCGCCCGCCCAGATCGACGCCCTGTGGGAGCAGGCATGCCGGCAGAGCTGGCGCGCGCTCGCGCTCGTCATCAAGGCGAAGCTGGAGGCCGTGGCGAGTGGCATAACTACGTTCGAGGATGAATTCATGGCGCACATCGTGATGCCGGACGGCAAGACGGTGGGCGAGCACGTGCGGCCGACGATCGCGGCTGCCTACGACAGCAAGCGGCTGTTGCCGTTTTTCCCGGGAGTCAAGCATTGAACAAGGTCGCCATCGCTTTCACCACCAAGGACCGCGTCGAGCTTTCGCGGCGGTCGATCGAGCCGCTGCTACAGCCCGACAAGTTTGACCTGTGGTGGATGGACGGTAGCGACACGCAGGCCGGGCAGGAATTGCCGTTCGCTTACTGGAATCCTAATTCCAGCGACATCACTGTACTCAGCAATGTCCGCGGCGGCGCCGACGCGGCGATCGTGTTTTCCCTGTCGCAACTGCTTGCTGCCTCGGACAATTACACGCATGTCGGGCTCGTCGAGAACGACGTTCTCCTGCACCCCGACTGGTTCGGCCCCACGATGGCGCTGTTCGAGCGCGGCCGGTCCGAGGGGTTGGAAGTCGGCGCCGTCTCGGCGCGCGCGTACGAGGATCGCATCCTGCTGCAGCGGGACGGCTACGCCGTCATGCACAACCTCGGGGCCGGCATGGTGATCTTCACCCGCCGGGCGGCCGAGATCGTCTTGCAGCACTTTCGCACCGGTTTCACGATCGAGAACCGCCGCCTGTTCGCCCAGCTGACCGGCAAGGACATCGGCACGTGGTGGGCGTTCCGCGGCAGCATGCACATGCTGACCGCCGACTGGCAGTTCGACCGCGTGCTGGCGGCGTTCGGCCTCGCCAGCCTGGCGCTGGTGCCCTCGCCGGTCGCGATGATCGGGCAGGATCCGCCGCTTGCCGACCAGGGCCTGAAGATCGCCGCCGAGCCGTTTGGGCTTCTCCGCGACCGTGATGCGTTCGACCTGTTCGTGGAGCGGACCGCCCTGATCCGGTCCGATCACCTCGACGCGGGACCGAATTTGCTGATGTGCTCGGACGACGGGACCGTGATGGTTTTTGCCCATCAGCTCGGTTTGCTGGGCGGCCAGTACAGCGGCGACTGGCGGCTGCGTTGGCTGCAAGGGTTCGGCCCGTTTGCCTGGGAATGCGAGGGTGACGCTTCGATGAGCGCGTGGGTCAGCGGCCCCTGCTCCATCATGGCCAGCGGCGGCCGGGAGGGCGGCAAGGCCTTGGTCAAGGATTGGGCTTCCGGTTACGAGATGGAGGCCGACCTGATGCGGGAGGAAATCCAGCCGGGCGTCGAGCTGGTGGTGCCGGCCGGCGTTTCGCACCGCCTCGTCTCGTTCGGCACGTCGTCGCCGGGAGTGATTTTCCGCGGCATGCAGGTGCGCGAGTCGCAGCTCTGGCACTCGCGCTTTGAGTTTAACCATTCCGTGCTGCCGGTGCGTGGCACTGGCGACACCCATTGAAAGGAGTCAACGATGCATTCTTCGACCTACGAGTACCTGAAGCCGACCGACGAGCAGGTCGAACAGATGGCTCGTGTGCGCGCCGCCGCCAAGGTGTACAGCGACGTCCTGGAAAAGGAACTGCCCGACGGGCCGGACAAGACGTTCGTGATTCGCGCCCACCGTTCGAACGCCATGTGGGCCAATGTGGCGATTACCCGGTTGCCGGACGGCACCCCGCGCTGACGAATGACCGCCCGCGCCACCATCATCGAATGGCTAGTACGCGAAACGTTCGTTGTACTGCGCGGGATTCTGTTTGGAGCGATCGTCACATTAGTTTGGTGGTTGTTCGATTTTGTTCCCGGCTCCGATTTATCAGTTGTGTTCAGAGCCGCAACTCTTGGCGTATTGGTGGTAGCGCCGTGATTCGCGTCATTCCACACTGAGAATCGTCCATGCTGGTCCACCAACGTGCCGACCTGGCGCTGCCCGAGCTTTACAAGGCGGAAATCCGCCTGACCCACCTTGCCTGGACGTTCGGCAGCATCACCCGCCTGGAATCGCTGACGTTCCTCTGCATGATGGCGCGCTATTTCAACGGCGACGTTTTCGAATTCGGGACATTCCGCGGGCGCACAACCTATAATCTGGCGCTCAACACTGCCGGCACGGTGCACACGATCGACAACGCGTCTAATGCCTACGGCGGGTACGTGCCGGGGGAATTGTTCATCGGCAAGCAGCCGGATATCGACCTTCGCATTGGGGATTCCCGGACCGTCGACATTTCCGACCTGCACCATAAAATGTCCCTGGTGCTGGTCGATGGCGGGCACGACACCGAGACGGTGGAAAGCGACACCGACAAGGCCTGGCAGCTCGTCAAATATATTAACGAGGATTCGGCCGGCATCATCGTCTGGGATGACTACGATCTCACGTGGCCCGCCGTGGTCGACGTCATTCACCGGCTCGATAGGTTCGAACCGCTGGTATATTTTCAGCAGGAAGCCCTTGTGGTCTGGTGGCCGCAGCTTTATCGGGAATTGGAGAAAACCATATGAGCAAAACCGCCCTGGTGTTCGGCGCCGCCGGCTTCATCGGGAACCACCTGGTGAAGCGCCTCAAGGATGAGGGTTATTGGGTGCACGCCGTCGACTGGAGCGGCTCGCGCTTTTCGGTCGATCCCGAATTCGGCTGGATCACCCCGCCCGACTATTTCGACGATCTCGACCTGCGCAGCCTGCGCCTGCGGGAATTGCAGCCGGCTACCGAGGTTTACCAGCTGGCTGCCCAGGTGGGCGGGCTCGGCTACATCATGGATCGCACCAACGACGCGGAAATTCTGCACGACTCGTTGCGTATCAACCTGTCGATCCTCGAGTGGTTGCACTGGCGGGGCGGGCAGGCGCGCGTGTTCTTTGCGTCGTCGGCATGCGTCTACCCGTCGCTGGAAACTTTGTACCGCTGGAAAATGTCGCCGAAGGGGGGACTGCTTCCTACGGCCTGCTTCGAATCGGACGCCTACCCGGCACACCCCGACAACGAGTATGCGTGGGAGAAGCTCTTTGCCGAGCGCCTCTACGATGCCTATGCGCGCAATTATCAACTGCATGTCCGGATTGGCCGCCTGCACAATACCTACGGGACGCATGGCACCTACACGGATCCGCGCGCCAAGGCGCCGGCCGCCATTTGCCGGAAGGTCGCGTGCGCCAGCGATGGCGACGAGATCGAGGTGTGGGGTGACGGCCTGGCGACGCGTTCCTTCACCTACGTGGATGACACGATCGAGGGGATCATCCGGCTGACGCGTTCCGGCTGCCGCGAGCCGGTCAACATCGGGTCGGCCGAGATGGTGACGATCGACCAGCTCGCGCAGGCCGTCATCGACCGGTCCGGCAAGCGGCTGACCATCAAGCACGTCCCGGGCCCGGTGGGGGTTGCGGGGCGCTCGTCCGACAACACCCTCTGCCGCAAGGAATTGGGGTGGGAGCCGGGAATCTCGCTGGTGGACGGGATTGCCCGCACCTACCCGTGGATCGCCGAGCAGGTTGCCCAGGAAACGGAGGACTTGACGGAGATCGACGCCTAGTGTAGTCAAGATGACTACAGGAGGCTGCCATGTTTTTTGGCTACGCCCGCGTCAGCACTTCCGAGCAGGTGGACGGTTCGTCGCTCGAGAGCCAGCGTCGCGCCATCCAGGGGCTGGCGATGCTCCGCGGGACGTCCGGCTTCAACGTGCAGATATTCGAGGACGCCGGGGTCAGCGGTTCGATGCCGCTCGGCATGCGTCCGTCCGGGCACGACCTGTTGCAGGCCGTCAAGGCCGGCGACACGGTGGCGGCCGCCAAGCTCGACCGCATGTTCCGCGACGCGCTCGACGCGCACAAGACTTATATCGACTTCAAGGAACGCGGCGTCGATTTGATCCTGGCCGACATGGGGGCCGAGCCGGTCACCAAGGACGGGATGTCCAAGGTGTTTTTCATCATGCTGTCGGCGTTCGCCGAGCTGGAGCGCAATCGCATCCGCGATCGGGTGATTGAGGGCAAGCGGGCCAAGAAAGCGGCTGGCGGGCACGCCGGCGGCCGTGCGCCGCTCGGGTTCAAGATCGTCGGCTCGGGGCGGACCGCGCGACTCGAGAAAGACGAAGGCGAGCAGGCGCTGTTGAATTTTACTAAATATTATGTGGGGGCCCCGCCCGGCGCCGTCGCCAAGGTGTTGGAGGCCGAGGGATTTGTGTCGCGCACCGGCAAGCCCTATGGGATCACGCAGGTCAAGCGGGTGCTCGCGGCCTCGGGACCGAACCCATATAAGACTGCGCGCATGCCATGACCAAGTTGCAGACATTCGAATTGGCCGCAGGTTTTATATTTTTTATGTGCCTTCTTGTCACTATTTGCAAAGGATAGAAGGCTAAGAGGAAAAGATGAGCGCAATCCAGATATTCGTTATAGGGGCAGCATTCGGCTTCCTAATTGGGTGTATCTATTCCGCTTTCATCCATGAAAAGCTAGGCTGCGAATACAAAAGGCTGCCGGCAAGGAGGAAGCGATGACGGAGCACCATTGTGTTCGACGCTGACGGGGCGATGCACAGTAAATTTTGCTGCAACACCGCAGAGTGAGAACGATGACACAAGATTCCGACGTCACAATGGGAGACTGGAGCCTTCCGCATAGGCTAGTCTCCAAAGTCCCTGTCAGGGGCGAGCGTATGCGCGTCACCTGTACCTGCGGATGGAGCGCCACAAGCGGGATCGACTTCGCTAACCGATTAGGAAAAGCGCATCTTCTCCGCGCGGTCGACAAAATAGGCACGCTCGCCTCTACGGAACGAGCACCAGAATGACATCAGAACGATCACTGATCGCGATCCTTGCCTTTATCATGGGTCTGCTGTCCGGCTTTACCTTATGCGGTCAAAGCCTATCGCTTGACAGAAATAGATCGCTAACGAGTGGAGAGAGCGGATGACCTACAGCTACGCTTATATGTGCCGTGACGATCATGTGCAGATCGGTCCCAACGATAGCAGCAGCGAGCGCTGTCCGCTCTGTCGGGCGCTCGATGCGATCGACGCCTTTCTTGGCCACATCGAAAATCCGACGAACGCAGCTGAGGCACGTCTTGCTCTTTTCCTCTACGAATACCGGCCCACATCGATCGGCAAGGAGCATTGCACCTGTGATGATCGCGAGGGCTGCGACGAGTGTCTAACAACAGCCGATAGCCTTGCGTACCTGCGCAAGCTGGCGCGCGTACATGGGGATACAGGAGAAACAAAATGAGGATCAGAGCTTATTTCTATGATGGGCCAGGAAGTACCTTAGACAAGATGTGTCGTTCAATTTTTGAAGCGCGCGGAGGACGATCCATCGGAGCTGGAACTTTACTGGTCGGCCCGACAGCCGGCGAGCGCGATGTCGAGTATGACATTCCCGATAACAGAGCCGACGATTGCCGAACCGCGCTCAAGCGCGCTGGCTTTCGGCTTGAACCAACCCCGGTCACTCCAGAAGAGATCGCAGCAATGGGGATTGAGCGCATTCAGGAGGGATGAACGCTGATGGGCGACCGCCAGCACGCAATCGCACTTTTTAATGCCGGCATGGAAGCCGTCAAGAATCGGCAGCATGCGACCGATTTGAATCAGGCCTACCAGAATTTTTCCGCCGCCGCCTACGCGGATTCCACCTGGTGGCAGGCGATTTATCAGTGTGGCTGCAACGTCTCCGACATGGGCCAGATTCCGGCCGCGGTCGCCTGCTGGCGGCGCGCGCTAGAATGTCAGATGGAGCCGCTCGAGCGCGCCAAGGTGCTGTGCAATATCGGCTGGCGCCTCCACTGGATGGGTTATACCGACGAAGCTTTGCAGTGGACCCTGGCGTCGCTCGACCTTGATCCGAAGCTGGCGCACGCGTGGGTGAACCTGTCGTGCGTTCAGGGGGTTTCCGGGCGCCTGGACGATTCGATCAAGTCGGCCCGGACCGCCTACGAAATCGATCCCAAGGATCCGATCAACGAGATGGCGTACGCGTTCGCGCTTCTGTTCGGGCGGCAATTCAAGGACGGTTCCAGGCATTTCGAATCGCGGTTCGAGTACAAGCTGACGTCCTATTTGCGGTACCCTTACCCGCGATGGACCGGCGAGGCCGGCAAGATCGTTTATCTCGTGTCCGACCAGGGGCTGGGCGACACGTTGAGCTACGCGCGGTTCGTGCGTGAGGCCGCCAAGCGCGCCAAGTTCATCCATGCCTGCGTGCAACCCGGGCTGATCCGGGCGTTTCAGCACGCATTCATCGACATCAAGAATCTCGACATTGCGCCGTTGCCGGCCCGGTTGCCGCCGGCCGACTGCTGGTCCACGTTCATGTCGTTACCGTACGCCCTCGGGCTGGGGGATGCCGAATTCCGACACGCTCGGCAGATCGAGATTCCAGCCTACTCGGTGCCAAGCACGTGGCGCGTGCAGGATCGCAAGTTCCACATCGGGATTGCCTGGCGCGGTTCCCCGCTGATGGAGATGAACGAACACCGGTCGTTCCCCATCCACCATTTTCTGGAGCTTTACCGGGTGCCGGGCATCCAGCTCTATTCGTTCCAGATCGACGACGCGCGCCGGCAGCTGGGTGACACGGGGTGCGCGGCCGTGATTGCCGACATCGGCAACTACATGCACGACGTGGTGGACACGACGGCGTTGCTGCGGCAGATGGATCTGGTGATCACGTGCGAATCCGCGCTAGGGCACATTTGCGCGGCGATTGGCAAGGAGTGCTGGATCCCGTACGGGTACCTGGCGCATGATTTCCGGATCGGTCACGTCGATGGCGATCGGTTGTGGTGCCCGAAGCATCGGATATTCTGGCAGAAGTCGGACATGAAGTGGGAACCGGTTTTCGCCGAGATCGTCGATGCCCTGCAGGAGAAGGTGACACGACTAAAACGCTAGACGGAAGGTGCAAATTCTGCCGGGATTACGCCAACTGCCCGTTTGCCCGACTGGTACGGCGTTTTCCCAAGGATCGCCGGCATGTCCCGGCATGGTGTACGCGGCGCCGGCCGCCGAACGAAGGAGTCTTGCAATGGAAACCGAAATCAACGCGCTTTTAAACCACTTTGAAGTTATTGCTTTGGTCGAACGCTATAACAAACTGGCGGAAGATTGCGACAAGTTGGCGGCTAAGCATCGCCAACGCGCGGCTGAACTGGAGGATTTAATCAAACCTCCTTCGACAATGACGATGTCTGGAGCGCGTGCGTGATTGACGAGGACATCCAGTTTTTCACTTTGCATTCGGACCGTCAGGCGCGCATCCGCCTGCCGCGCAAGACGATCGCGATTGACAAGAAAACGCATCGGACTGCTGTCGGCGACGAGTGCGAACAGGAATTCCTGTCGCTCGGGCCGCACAACAAGGATCGTCGCCGCATGCTGGTGTGGCGGGTGCCGTCCGGGCATCCGCTGTATGACCACAAGCGGGTGATGATTCTGCCGATCCCGTTTCTGCTGTTTGCCGACGAAACCGTGGAGGATCGCGACGACATTTTGTTGCCGATCGTTCACGAGGTAATGTCGAACGCTAGATTCGAGCAGGGGGTGTGAACGATGGGAATCACGTGGGAACGTGACACGCCGGCTTCCAGCATGGTGGAGTCGGTCGGTTATGACGCCGAGACCGGCGAGCTGATTGTCACCTGGTTGAAGTCCGGGCGCAAATCAGCCTACTCGGGAGTGCCCGAGGATGTGGCCGACGAGCTGAGCCGCGCGCCGTCCGTCGGCCGAATGCTCAACGACGAGATTAAGCCCAACTACCCGCACAGGTACCTATGAGCGGCGGTCCGTTCACCGACGATTTCGTTCGGCACATGGCGTTGACCACGCAGACCCAGCACGGCATCATCGATGCTGCCAAGAAAATGGCGGTGATTCTTGCCGAGATGGGGCGCGCGTCGCACAAGGCCAAGGGGGACGATCCGGCCTATGCGGTATCGCGCTGGTCGGAATTGATCAGGCAGGAAGCTTTGCGAATCCTGCGCGAGGAAAAACAGCAAAAGAAACTGGAACATGGAATCATCAATTCACGGCCAAACGGTTGACATCAAGGCGGTCGCCGACCGCTTTCGGGAAATGGCCGACCGCCTGGAGCGGAACGGCGCCGCAGTGTTCGGCGGGGCATTCGTGGCGGCGCCGCCGGCCACCGGCGGGGAGCCGATCGAGATGTTGATTCTCGACGCCAGGCAGGAGCCGGCGCAGTTCTGGGGGATTCTCAAGGCCAAGGTCGAGATGATGTTGGCTCAGCTCGACGAGGTGGCTCAACGGCAGCGGGGATTCCGGTAACTATTTGCAGTTGGCGCGGTCTACCTGGCGCTGCAATTCGAACATCTTGGTAAAGAGATCGTCAATCTTGGTTTGGTTGTGTGTTACGGCGGCTTCCTGGCTTCGCAGGAATTGTTCGTGCTCGCGGAGCGAAAGGGTTGTCTTGCGGACGTCGTCGATTCTGGCCCCGATGCCGGACAGGACCGACAGCATGATGGTTACCAGCACGCCCGCGATGGCGAGTCCGATCGAGATGATCGCCATCATGTGGCCGAAGCCGTTGCTTTTGGGATCGTCGGTTTCAGCCATGCCGGGCAGTATAGCACTAGACTGATTTTGTGCTATGCTTTGCCCCATGAGTGGTTGGACCCCGCAGGAACGGGACGCGTTCGAGACGGCGTTTTACCAGTTCCTTAATAATTCCTATGTCAATTCGAAGGATGCCGGGTTCATCTGCATTGGCGAGAACATTTTCTTCGGCCAGCGTTACGTTATTACTGAAATTCTGGATGCCCTGGAAGCCGGCATTCACAAAATCTACATCCTGAAAAGCCGGCAGCTCGGCGTCACGACCATCATTCAACTGCTGTCGGTTTTCTATATCGGTGTGCACCGAGGCCTCAAGGGCGCGCTGGTGTTCGACACGGCGCCGAACAAGGAGCAGGCGCGTCACCAGCTGGTGACGATCATCAAGGATTTGCCGGGCAAGCTGAAGTTTCCGCGCATTTCCGGCGGTGGCCGCGGCAATCGTGACAGCCTGACGCTGGAGAACGATTCCCAGATCCTGTTCAAGTCGGCCGGCGTGAAGCGGTCCAAGTCGAGCGGCACGCTCGGCCGGTCGGTCGGCCTGTCGTTTGCGCATTTGTCCGAGCTTTGCTCGTACGACAATCCGGAAGGGCTCGAGGCGTTCGAGCAGTCGCTGTCCGACGTGCATCCGCATCGCCTTTACATTTACGAGTCGACCGCGCGCGGCTACAACGACTGGTACTTCATGTACGAGGAAGCCAAGCAGGATCCGCATTGCAAGTGCATCTTTCTCGGGTTCTGGGCCAAGGACAGCCAGCGGATCGAGCGCGAGGATCCCGACTTTGCGCGCTACGGCAAGGCGCCGCTGTCCGACAAAGAGGCCGAGAAGATCGCGCTTGTGCGCGAGCGCTACGGTGTCACGATCGAGTCCGAGCAGTGGGCCTGGTACCGGCGCAAGATGGACCCAACGGCGCGCGCGGTCGACGAGGTGGAGACAGATTCGCGCACCGGCAAGGAATACCTGCGAATGCAGGAGCAGCCGGTAATAGAGGAAGATAGTTGGCAACAGGCCCAGGCGTCATTTTTCCCGGCCGATCACTTGAACGAGGTAACTCGTAAGTACGTTTCCAACAAGTATCAAGGTTATTTGTACCTGGCCGGAAATGAATTCTTCAAGATGAAGGTTTATCCGGCGCAGGATTGGCGTTATACCGAGCTTAAGGTCTGGGAGGATCCCGATCCGGACGGTCGCTATGTGCTCGGCTGCGACCCGGCCTATGGGGTCAGCGAGAACAATGATCGGTCGTCGATCGAGGTGTTCCGCGCGTACGCCGACGGGCTCGACCAGGTGGCCGAGTACAGTTCGGCGCTGATCGCCACGAACCAGCTGGCGTGGGTGATTGCCAGCCTGCTCGGCTGGTACGGCGCTGACAACGCGCAAATCTGGTATGCGCTGGAGCTGAACGGGCCCGGCACGGCGGTGTTCAATGAGTTGCGGTCGTTGAAGCACCAGATCGATGTCGGGTACCAGGCTAAGGACATTCAGGAGCGGGGATTGCAGGACGTGTTCCGCAACGTGCGGACGTTCCTCTACACGCGCCCGGACGCGCTCGGCGGCACCTTCAATTTCCACATCAAGACGACGGCCAGCACCAAGATCACGATGCTGGAGCGTTACCGCGACTATGTGATGAACGATAACATCCGGTTGCGGTCGCTCGAACTGGTCAAGGAAATGAAGTGGATGGCGCGTGAGGGCGACACCATCCAGCCGCCGGCTTCCAAGCGGGACGATCGCGTCATGTCGGGCGCGTTCGCCACCCACTGCTGGGAGCACGGGCCCCGGAAGGGGCTGGTTACCCAGAACATGACTCGCGAACAGGTGTCGGCCCGTAAGCGGTTGAGCATCGTTGACCAGGCGTCGTTGTTCAGCAAGAGTCAGCTGGATCAGTTTTTCCGCCAGAAGCGCATTGTGCGCGCCGCACAGCAGCGGCTGGCGGTTCGGCAAAGTTGGAGATACAGGTAACAAATCAATGGGTTACTCCATCGTTTGCAATTTCTGCCGGGCCAAGACGCGGTACGACGCAAAGAAACCGATGCCGTCGAAATGCCCGGAGTGCAGCTCCAGCTGGGGCCAGGAGCGGGCCGACTCGGATGTGGTTGTTCCGTTTCTCCACCTCTCGGGCGTCACCAAGGCGCACGATTCGGTTTTCCGGCAGGTCGAGGCAGCGTCCGAGCGGCGTGCCGAGATGGCGGCCGAGGCAGCCGGCTGCTCGGTATCCGAGATGTCGGGGTTGAAGATCACCGATCTTAGATCGAGCCGACATCAGGGCGAAGTCGCCGCGGTGCCGGTCAACAACTCCGTGACCCAGCGCATGGATGAGATGCGGGCGCGCGGGCTGCCGACCGGTTTCGGCGTGCCGAACGGCGCCGAGTACGGTGCGAACGTGCAGGCTGGGGCGTTTCCGAATGCAGGCGCGCGCATGCGCAACGTGCTGCACGAGCATCACGCGCAGATCAGTCACGGGTCGGCGACGTCTGACCTTCCCGCGCTCGAGACGACGGCACCAGGCTATAGGCGGCGTGCGTGATCCCCGTCCCCTCCGATCATCGCAGTCTGGTGTCGTTTGCGAACGACTTGATCGAGCAATGTCAGGTCAGCACGGGAATGCGGGCGGCCTATTATCGGCTGCTCAACGTGATTGCCGAAACGGGCGATTCGACCGGCCGCAAGTCGCTGATTAATTTGCTCAACTCGCACCTGGATCGAACGGCTTCACACCTGTTTTCCCCGGTGGAATTAAAATTCCAGGTCGATTTCGACCATCCCCAGCCGCCGCAAAAGATGAAACAAGCCAAGGAGGTGGCGAAAAACGTCACTCGCCTGTGGGAGTGCAACGACACCGACATGACGTTCGGGCAGGGGGTCTACGAATCGTTGAAGTACGGTGCCGCGATCCTGAAGCAATGGCCGCAGACGGAAGGCGCCGGCCGCGACGAGCACGTGACGATGCACGATTCGCTTGTCATGCCGTGGCAATTCGGCGTGTATCGCGAGGACCAGAACCGGCTCGACCGCCAGGAGGCAATGGTTGAGACGCAATTGTTGACGATGCCGGAAGTGTGGTCGCGCATTTACAACATGCCGAGCGCCGGCAAGCTTTACGAGAAAATAATTTCACACGCGCGATCCGGCGAGGCGTCGGCGGCGCCGAACAGCTTCTTTCACCAGGTGCTGTCGACGTCGCAGATTCAAACCGGCGTGCAGTCTGCCACGCGACCGCTGCCGGGCGGCATCGTGCAGCTCAACAACGATCCGAACTACGCCATCATGGGCCCGGTGGTGGCGGCCGGTACGGTGAAATTTCACGAATTGTGGGTCAAGGGCGACGACGATTACGTCACGCTGCAGATGATCGAGCCGGACATTCTGATCGAGCCGGTACACCAGCGGCGGAACCTGCTCGGGGTCCACCGCATGCATCCCTATTCGTTGATTCAGCCGAACCGCACGACAAACTGGTTCTGGGGGCGTAGCGAGCTGGTCGACCTGATCGAGCCGCAGATGTTGCTGTCGTCGTGGGCCGAGGACGCGCGTCGATTGTTCGGCCTGCAGGTCGACAAGATTCTCGGGTTCATCGGCGAAGGCGGCATGACCGACGAACTGTATGCGCAGTTCCGGATCGCCGGTTGGGCCAACCTCGGGCAGAATGCCAAGATCGAGGATTTGACGCCGAAAATTCCGCCCGAGATGCTGCCGATGATCAAATTCATCATCGAGATGATCAACATCATCGGCGGCTTTCCGGAGATCATGCAGGGTCGCGGCGAGCCGGGGGTTCGGGCGGGCGCACACGCCGACACGTTGCTCAAGACGGGTTCTCCATCCTTGCGCAAGCGGTCACTGCTGGTGGAACGGCAGTGTGCGGCCGCCGCCAACACGACGCTGTCCATTCTCGAGACGAAGGACGCTAATAAATTGTGGCTGAACGCCGATCAGCCCTTGCTGGTAGAGGACACGGCGTTTTCGTTCGCCGATCTTGGGAACGATCGTCGGGTGACGATCGACAGTCATTCGTCAAGCCCGATCTTCGCTGATGAAAACACGCAGATCATTTTCGCCGGCGCGAAATTGGGCTTTGTCGACGGTGAATACGTACTCGACAACATGCCGTACCCGAACAAGGAAGCCGCCAAGATCGCGCTTCGCGACAAGCAGAAGCAGCAGCAGGAATTCATGCAGAAACTGCTGCAGGAGCACCCCGAGGTTGGCGAGGTGATCCTGAAAAAGCAGTTGGGCAGCAAGCGCTAGAACGGGCGTACGCCGTTCGGGAGCCCCATCGGTGTCAGGACCGGGGTTGCCGTTCGCATTCCGGGCTCGGCTTGCGCGCGCCGCTCGGCATCTTTTTGTGTGCGAAATTGGTGCAGCATCAGTTCGATGGATGCCAGCCGGGAGGCGTCCATGTCCTCGGCCATTGTGGCGATGATCTCGTCGCCGTTGATGCTGGCGATTTGCCCGAAATCATCCGTCAAAGTCAGGTGCGCGCCGGCGCGATTCTGAACCGCTGTTTTTGCATTTTCGAAACTGGCTTCCTCCTTGTACAGGAGCCGCCACGCGGTCGCATTCGGGCCGAACACGATAGAAATTGAAAACATCGTTACTTTCTCCGTTCCATCCACTCGTGGAATTTAGCCGTCGGGATCCGGATGGTTCGCCGGATGCGACCAAACGGCGGGGCGCGTCGGGGCGCGGTGCGGATGATTCGCCAAAGCGAGTCGGGGTGCATGCGCGCAATCGCGGCGGCTTCCTTGACCGTGAGATATTCGTGACTGTTTGCCATCTCGGAATCGTCTTTTATCACCAAGCCGTTGTTCACACAAGTTCACTACTGCCTAGAGGTGTTAACTCGTATCGTCTCCCCAACCTTCGGTTATTGCGAGCATTCTGTGGAGGCTGAATGTTTCAGCACAACAGAGGGAGAGTCTCATGGCTCGTCGGCATCGTAGGGGTCGTCGGAAGTAAACCGATGGCCGAGGGATCGCCTGCTTCCGTCCCTGGTACGCCGCCCCAAACGGGGCATCCTCCGTTCGGATCGACTTCAGCAGTCGGGCCGACTCCGAACCGGGGGATGGAGGCGGCCGGTCTCCAGAAGCTGGCAATGGTCCTGAAGCAACTCGAGGAACTGGTCCCGATGTTCGGGGCCGGTTCCGATCCCGGCAAGGATGTGTTGCAAGCTTTGACCAGACTTTCCAAGCATGTGCCGGCCGGATCATCGTCGCCGGCATCCGAGAGAGATCAGATTCAGCAGATGGCCATGCGCAATACGCAGCAGAACCAGATGTTGCAGGCCGTTCGACAGGGACAGCAGTCGCCGGGGGCCGGCGCGCAAACGCCGCAGGCCGCTTGATGTCGCATCTCACCAACATCAAACAACGCAGCTTGTTTCAAACCGATGTGGCGCCGCGATCGGATGCCCCGGCGAGCGAGCAGCGTGACACGAACTTGACCGTCACGGTTGACATGGTTCCCGGTGAATACCGGGATACCCGCGCGGCCAACTACCCGAAGTACGATTGGCCGAGCGTCGATAACCTGCCGTGTCGCAAAAAGGGGCACCATTACTAGGAGTTAGCACGTGAGCAATCTCAACATCTTCCAGAATCAGGCCAAGACGATTCCGACCAGCGACGAGCAGATCGTCCGCGTCGGGATGGAGCAGATCGATATCGGCGGCCGCAAGTCGATCCTGCCGGCGCAGGGCAAGTCGGGGGCGCTGGCGCTCTCGCACGTTCCGAATGCCGGATCGGCGCCGGGCGTCGGCAAGTAACAGGAGTTTCCGAGCGTGCCCAAGATCGAGGTTGACGAGGCCGAATTCCGTCGGTTCCAGCAGCTCCAGTCCGCGACCGACTTGATGCTCAAGAATCCGAAGTCGCGCCGGTTGCTGGAACAGGCGCACCGTACCGTCGACCCGAACGCGCCGGCGCCGCTGCTCGACCACGAGGCCGAAATCAACGCGCCGTTGGAGGCATTGCGCAAGGAATTTTCCGACTACAAAACGGCGGCCGAGAAAAAAGAAGCCGACGCCGACGCGAAGGCCAAGATCGCGTCAATCAGTAACAGTATCGAAGCCGGCATTGCGCGCTTGCGGCAGGCCAGATGGACCGACGAGGGGATCGCGGCCGTTCGCAAGTTGATGGACGAGAAGGGGATTCTCGACGTCGACGACGCCGTGGCCATTTTCGAGCGGCACAATCCGCCGCCTCCGCCGATCGCCCCGCGCGGCGCCGGCGCCTGGAATTTCATTGAGGGCGTCAGCGACGGCGAAGCCGATCTAAAGAAACTGCTCGAAACCAAGGCCGACTATGAGCCTGTGGTGGACAAGATGGCGCGTGACGCCCTCGCGGAAGTGCGCGGGCAATCGTCGCGGTGATGGAGGACTGACAAATGCCGCTTCCTGGTATCGGCGTCGCGCCTGCGGCCGGCTCGCTTTACAATGAACTGACCGCCGTTACGCGGCGCGCGTTCGTTCCGCGGCTGTTCGTCCAGATTTATTTCGGCTCGCCGAGCCTGTTCTACCTGACCGGCAATGCGCAGCGCGCGGCCGGCGGCTTGAACCAGGTGACGATCCCGGCGCAGGGCCAAAGCATGGTCCAGGGGCAGTTCACCGGCTACGGTGGCGGCTTCAACTCGCCGACGATCACGCCCGGCATACAAAATCTCCAGTTCAACCTTGCCTATTGGGTGGTGCCGGTTCCGCTTCCCTTCGGCGAGACGGTCATCCAGGCAACCGATCGCGAGATCAGTTTGCTCAAGGCCAGGATGAACGACGTCTATGCCGTGACGCGCCAGAACATGGCGCGGCTGCTGTTCACCAACAATTCGTCCAATTCGCTGTTTCCCGATTCATTCCAGAACGCATTCGACGACGGCACCAACTTCGCCTCGTACGGCGGTGTGTCGCGCTCGCTGAACACTGCGTTCAAGGGGCAGTACGTCAACATGGCGACGTTCCAGTCAACCGTGTCGACGGTCGGCTTTACGCGCGCCACGATGGGCACGTTGATCACCAAGGTGACCGACCTGGCCGGCGGCGAGGCCCCGACTTTCATCGTCATGGCGCCAGGCGATTGGGCAACCTTGCAAAAGGACTTCATCGGAAACGAGACGCAATTCGTGAATGTCGGCGGGCAGTACACGATGGATACCGCCGTTCGATCCGGGTTCCCGAACCTGAATGTCAACGGCGTTCCGATCTTCCTCGACCACTTCCTGCCGGCCGGCAACGTGTTCGGCGTCAACGTCAAGTACTCGAATCTGTACTTGTCCGAGGACGCGGCATTCGACTTCAGCGGGTTCTACTCGCTGGTGCCGTTGGGGCAGATCGGCCAGCAAGGTGTCGTGGTCGTCGGCTACGACTTCATCACTGCAAAACCGTCGAGTGGCTTCTGGGCCTACAACGTCGGTGGAGCTGCATTCTGAAACGAGGTGAATCATGCCTGCTCCCCTGAGTGGACCTGGGCTCGGTCTGCCGCTCCCGCAGAACCTGTACCCGTCGGAACTGTCGAACGCTCCGTACGACACGCCGACCAATACGATCGCCCTGGCGCCGGGCGACGAGCTGCCGGTTCCGGCCGGCAATTGGTATATCGGGCTCGGCTCGTATCTGGTTCTCGAGTTCCTCGATCCGGTCAACGGCACGTGGACCCTGATCCCGGCGTCGGCCTGGAACGGCGCGTGCGCGTACGTCAAGAGCGACGGGTTCAACCTGCGCATTGCCAACCGAACCGGAACGCCGGTGTCGGCGACGATCACGAACCAGGGTTCGGGTTACGCGCAAGCCACCTCGAGCATCACGGTGGCTGGCGGCACCTCGACCTGGGTTCCACTCATTGGCGGCGCGCTGACGGCGTCGATCTCGAACAACGGCGCCGGCTACGGCGTTGCGCCGATCGTGTTCATCCCGGCACCTCCCGGCCCAGCCAACAACGCCAACGGCGTCGGCGGCATCCAGGCGACCGCGTGGGCGTCGATTGCGAACGGCACCGTCAACGGCGTCACGATGCTCAATCAGGGTGCCGGATATCCGTCCAACTTGACGGTGACGCTATTCCCGAATCCGACGGATCCGAACCTCGTGACCGGCATCACCAATGCCACCGTCGTGTTCACGTTGACGCAATCGGGATCGTTGACCGGTGCGCTGCTCACGAACCCGGGCGTGGCGTTGTCCAACCCGGCCAACATCACGCTCACGCTGGCCGGCGCTGGCACCAACGGCTCGCTGACCGCCAACGTCATGCAGACCGTGACGGCCGGCTCGGTCGCCGGCGGCGCGACGGGCCCGTACGGCACCGTGGCGGCGTTGCTGACCACGACCGGCGGCAACCCGGGTACCGGTACGATCACGGCGTCCTACAACAAGAACCTGCTCGCCTGGCGGCCGCGGCAGGCACAGATCAACCTGACGGTTACCGGTACCAACTCGATCGCCCCGCAGGTTGGCACGATCATCGACGGCGGCCTGTTCCTGGCGGCTCCGAACCCGGTGATCGTCGTGAACCCGGCGGTGGCGCAATCCGGCTCGATCGCGGGCGGCCTCACGGTGGCGCTCACGATGGGCAGCGTGAACGATTACGCGACCCTGCAACCGGCACCCTGATGGCGGAAACTTATAGCCTGAACATCACGGGGGCGGCCGCGCACCATGTCGCAAAGGGTGTGACGGCCGCCAGCACGTCGCCGCTCACGGTTGCCAAGACGCTGACGCTGCCCGATAGTGCGGCTGCGGTCGGTAGCCAGCAGCAGGCGATGCGGAACGGGACGCCAGTTTTGTGCCGCATGCCGGACGGCAGCCAGGCCTACCAGGTGTTCGAGCCGGAATTGACGGTCCTCGGGACGTTGCCGGTACTGAGGCGCTACAGATAGCCGGCAGGAGGTTCTTGCCGTGCTGAATCAGTACGTGTCCGACACTCAGGGCCTCCTGCAGAACCCGGCCGCCACCACGGCGCTCTACTCGACGCCAAGCCTTACCCGCTTCATCAACATCTCGCGCGGCCAGCTCGCCGGCGAATCCAGGTGCATCCGGGCGATCGGGACGATCAACACCGTCATCGGTCAGCGCGCCTATAATTTTTCCTCCATCAACGTCGGCGTATCGGCGTCCACCGGCATCGATGGCGTCCTGCATGTGCGGCAGATTTCGTGGGTGGTGGGATCCGGGCAGCGCATGCTGGCGCCGACCCCGTGGGAGCAGTTCTACCTGTTCAACCTCAATAACCCGGTGCCGCAAAGCGGCTTTCCGCGGCGATGGAGCCAATATGCGCAAGGTGGGGCGCCGCAAGCCGGCACGACCGAGGGTCAAGGCGGCAGTTTCTATATCGACCCGATTCCGGACGCGAGCTATCCACTGACGTGCGATTGCACGTGTTTCCCGATCGGCCTCGTCAACGACAATACTGTGGAAGCGATCCCCTATTTGTGGACGGACGCGGTGCCGTTTTTCGCCGCCTACTACGCCTATTTGTCGTCGCAGACCGGCGCCCGCCAGGCAGACGCCGCGCGCATGTTCGAGCTTTACAAGGAATTCTCGACGCGCGCCCGCAATGCCGCCAATCCGTCGGTGAATCGCTGGATGTACCAGGAGGCGGCCGATCCGGTGCAGGCCATGAAGCTCGGCACCCAGAAGATGGGGGCATGATCGATGCTCAACGAATATCTTCTGCAAACCCAGCGCTTCCTGCGTGAGCAAAACCAGGTTTTCAACAACCCCGAGGATCTGATCAGCTACATCAACCGTGGCCGCCGCGAGGTGGCCATGCGGACACAGGCGATCCGCGTGCTGACACCGATCAGCGGGGCGATCACCGGCTACACGATCACGAACGGCGGCAGTGGCTACTCGGCGACCCCGACCGTGACGGTGACGCCTCCCGACTTGCCGAGCGGGCGCCTCCCGAATCCGCTGGGCGCGCAGGCAATCGCGAGTGCGATCGTGCAGGGCGGGGTGATCGCGGCAATCGATTCGACCTACGGCGGTTCCGGCTATTTCCAGCCACAGGTCACCATCACTGACACGACCGGTCACGGGGCAACCGCAACGCCGGTGCTGTCGTTCATCAACACGCTGAACACCGGGCAGGAGGTTTATCCGTTTTCCGGCATCGATTTGAGCATGTTTCCAGGCTGCGATGCGGTTTACTATGTGCGCAGCGTGTCGATCCTTTATAATAATTATCGCTACACCTTGCCGATGTATGCCTTCAGCGTTTACCAGGCGATGATCCGGCAATATCCGTTTCAGTATCAGTATGTTCCGACCTTCACGTCGCAGTTCGGGCAGGGAACCGACGGCAGTTTCTATTCTTACCCGCTTCCGTCGCAGCAATACGCCAGCGAGTGGGATTGCCTCGTGCTGCCGTCCGACCTGATCGACGATCAGAGCTACGAGGCGCTGCCGAATCCCTGGAGGGATGCGGTCCCGTATTTCGGGGCGCATTTCGCCATGATGGAATTGCAGAATTACAACGTCGCCAAGTTCTATCTCGACCTTTACGAAAAGCAGGCACTTTCCTATTCGAATTTCGCCCGGATCGGCCGCGGGGTGAATCCGTATGGTCGGTATTAAAGCCCAAGCTCCTGCCGAGCCGCAGCAGAACCCGTACCTTCCGCAGGGCGTGGATGTCCGTCGGATGGAGGTGTTCGGCGGCATCAACACGTCGCGCACGCGCTCCGGTATTCCGGATGAACAGTGCGCCTGGATCGACGGTTTTATCCCGGTAGACGCCCACAACTTGCGAACCCTCTACGACGCGGGCGGCTCGATCTACACGGCTGGCGGCGGCGCCACGATCACGTGTTTCTTTTCCGGCAATCTCGGCACCACGCCGATTTTGGTAATTTTCCGATCGGACGGCATGGTTCATCAGTTGAATTTGCTGACTAACGAGATCAAGCAGATACTTCCGATCAATACCATTCTGAATCCCGATTCGTTGCACGTCGATGTCGCCCAATGGGCGCAGCAATACATCATCATCGTGTCCGACCAGGTCAACGGTTACTGGCTGTGGGATGGCACCAACCTGTACGGCGCCGGCACGCTGTCGCCGCAGGTCACGATCACCAATCCGGGCAGCTCCTACCAGACCGTGCCGGCCGTGGTGGTTTCCGGCGGCACCGGCACCGGCGTGGTGGCGCAGGCGCAAATCGGCGGCGGCTTCGTGACCGGCATCACGATCGTCAATCCTGGTTCCGGCTACTCGGTTGGCGACATCCTCACCGTGAACATCCTGGGAGGCGCGACCGGCGGAAGCGGTGCCAGCTTGACGGCCGTGCTCACGCACCAGCTCGGTGGGAGCGGAGGCTCGCTGCAGCTCAATTTCGTTTCCATCGGCGGCCGCTATTTCGTTCTGGGCAACGTCACCATCCTGAACGGCGGGTCGGGCTATTCGTTCAACACCGTCGCGACGATCAGCGGCGGCAATGTCATCAACAACGACAACGCCACCATCTCGATCGGGGTGGTGGGGGGCGTAATCACGTCCGTCACCGTCACCCACCAGGGCAGCTACCTGACCTTGAGTCCCTCGCCGACCGTGACGATCACCGACACGGGCTTTTTCACGGTCACCAGCGTGACGGTCAACAGCGGCGGAAGCGGATACAGCCAAAGCACCACCGTGACGGCCTCGGGCGGCGGTTCCCCGCAGGTGCAGGCGACGTTCAAGCCGGTGATCGCGTCCGGGGTGATCACCAGCGTGCTGGTGCAGACCGGCGGCGTCTATGGATCGAACACGCCGCCCGCCCTGACCGTCAATGACACGCCGGTGACCGCGCAGGCGACCGTTTTGCTGATGCCGTTCGGTGTCCAGGGCGCGGTTGTCGAGGTGTTCTCCAACCGGGTGTGGGTGTTCCGACAGAACAAGTACCAGTTCACGGCCCCCAGCTCGTTTTCCGATTTCGCCACTTCCGACGGCGGCGGCACGCAGACGTCGGGCGATTCGACCTTGCGGGCCGCATACATCCGGGCCGTCAACACCAACGGGTTCCTATTCACGGTCGGCGATTCGTCGCTGAGTTATATCTCGGGCGTGCAGACGTCAGGCTCGCCGCCGACCACGACCTACACCAACCAGAACGCCGACCCGCAGGTGGGCACGTCGTACCCGGCCGCCGTGATCACGTTCGGCCGCGATATCCTGATGGCCAATGGCGAGGGCATCTACCGCAGCCAGGGCGGCGCGATGGCCAAGATCAGCGACGAGTTGGATGGCGTTTACAAGACGGTCGCCAACTTCAACGGATTGCAGCTCTCGGCCGCGGTCGCCACGCTGGCCTCGCAAGCCGGGCCGAGCTATTCGAAGAAAGTTGCGATTTTCCTGATTCCGATCGTCGACCCGGTGTCAGGCCAGACCGTCAACAAATTGCTGATGTGGGATGGGCAGCGGTGGTTCGCGGCACAGCAGCACGTGGCCCTGACCTTCATCGGCTCGAGCGAGATCAACTCGGTTATCACGCCTTTTGGAACGGACGGGCTCGCCATCTACACGCTGCTCGGCACCCCGACCAACACCATGCAGAAAGCGGTGCGCTCCAAATTCTGGGGTGAGCCGATGTTTCTAAGGTCGGCCGGCGCTTTCTTTGCGCAGATCGACTATTACAATGCGAATACCAACAGCTTGTCGGTCGCGATCGACAGCGAGGTGGCGTCGACCAGTTACCCGATCACGACCCCGAATACGGTCGGGTCGTTCACGCCCGCGCAAGCGGTGGCGTCGACCGGCACCTTGACCGGCATGACGATTCAGACCACTGCGCAGGATGCCGCCTTGGTGATGGCGATGATGACCGACAGCAACGTCGGTTACCGGGGGAATTGATGGGCGTGGCGGTCATTTACGAGATGCCGACCGGGCAGAATCTCGGCCTGTGGAGCTTCAACCACGCGGCTCACCACATCGATATCGTGCGGCTGTCGTTCAACATTCTGGGGGCGCGGTTGAGCACTTTTCCGCTCGACCCGATCCGCCCCGACGACATGGCGGCATGGTTGCGGAACCACCAGCAGATGCATTTCGAGATGGATGCCTTGCTGGGGATTCAGAGCAGCGACTTGACGGGCGTCGATTTTTCGTCCCCTGAATCGCTGACCGACTGGATCCAGCTCCACGCCCAGGAGCACTATCAGGCTGGTCAAATTCTGGGAGTAAGCTAGTATGGCTATGGGTTTAGGAGTTCCCGCCGTGGCACAGACGCCCGTGCTGCAAGCCCCGCCGGCCATACGCCGGTTCGAGCTTCCCGACATCGACCGCCACGGTCCGTGGCTGATCCCCCGACTGACCGCCTCTTTCCCGCACCTGACCGAGCGGAACGTGCTCGGCTGGCTAAAGAGCCTGCTTTACGCCAACGAATTCAAGTTCTTGTACGCCGAAAACTCGGTCGGCCTTGCCCAGATGATGCAGGTCTCGCCGCTCGACCCGCGGCCGATGGTGTGTGAGCGGTTCGTGCTGGCGCGCGCGAGCGAGCATGTCGCCGAGGCGGCTTTCTTCTATGCCGACTTCGCCGTATGGGCCAGGCACCTCGGCTGCGAGGTGATGATCGTCGAGGAATTGAGCGACGTCCCGCACGACGCTATCAAGGAAAAAATCGGTCGCCTGTTCACGCGCCAGCAGGTGTTTGCGAGGCTCTGATGTCCTGGTTCGAGAACCTGCCAGCCGGCATCGTGGGCACCGAAGCGCCGCTCGGCGCCGGCACGGTGGGATTCCCGGATCAGGGCGGCAGCACCCCGCCTACCGGTGGAATGTCGCCGTTCGGCGGTACTTCCGGCAGCGGCGGGGGTTTCGACCTGTCGAAATTCCTTAGCGGCGGGTCGAGCGGCGGCAAAAGCACCAACCCGCTTCTCGGCCTGGTGGGAGCCGGGGCCGCCGGCGTCGGGCTCGCCGTCAACCTGTCGCAGGGCAACAAGGTCGACCCCAACATCACGAACCTGCAGAACCTCGTGGCCAGCCTGGGGCCCGAGGAAGCGAACCTGTTTTCGCAGGGCAATCAGTATATGTCCTATCTGGCGTCCGGCACGCTGCCGCCGGGCATGCAGGAGCAGATCAACCAGTGGGCCGCGGCCGCCAAGGCGCGATTCATCCAGAATGCCGCGACGTCGGGCACGTCGGGCGACCCTTCCAAGAACAGCGCGCTTGCGCAGGATCTGAATTCGGTGGATTTGCAGGCCAAGATGCAGGCGGCTCAAATGGCGTCGCAGTTGCTGTCGGCCGGCAACAGCATGATCACGAACGGCCTGAATTTCGCCGGCATGCAGGAGAGCATTTTCAAATACCTCTCGGACTACGATTTGAAGCAGTCGCAGGCGACCGGCAACGCGATCTCCAATTTCGCGGCTGCGCTCGGCAGCTTCGGCGGGGGCATCTTCGGCGGGCCGGCTGGAGCCGCAGCCGGCGGGGCAGCCGGCAAGGCGGTGGGAAGCGCGGTGACCAGTGGCTAACGATCCTCCCGTCATTGACGCAACCGACGTCACCATCGCGCATTCGGGCGCGGGCGCCCCGGTGTCGTTCGGCCTGCCGGACGATGCCAATCGGCCCACCGTTGCGCCGCCCACGAACGCACTTGATCAGTTCGCGCCACCGCCGCGGCTCACGGCGGCCCTTTCCGACCTGACCGCCGGCCACATTGCCGAGACGCGCTCCATCAGCGACGAGATGGAGGCCAAGCTGGCGCAGGATCGCCACCGCATGCAGCAGGCATACGTGGCCGAGGGGGTCAGCGCCGAGAGCATCCCGACCTGGAACGAGCAGGAGATGCGGCAGCATTTCTCGCACAACCCGATGGAGGCGTTCGGGTCGCTCGGAAGCGTGTTCGCCCTGGTGGCGTCGGCGTTCACCCGGCAACCGATGATCAACGGGCTGAACGGTGCCGCGGCTGCCATGAACGCCATCAAGAAAAACGACGACGCCGAGTACGATCGGGCGTTCGACGCGTTCAAGACGAACGCCGACCTGGCGGTGAAGCGCTTCAACATGCAACACGCGCGCTACCAGGACGCGATGCAATTTACCGACATCGACCTGCGGACCGCCGAGGCCAAGATGCGGGCGGCCGCGGCGCAATTCGGCGACCAGCAGTCGCTGGCGATCCTCGATCACTGGGGCATGAGCCCGCAGCTTATGCAACTGCAGGAATCGCGCGCCCGGCAGATGACCGAGGTGGCCAACGCCACCGACAAGATCACCAAGGATGGCTTGCGCGACTGGCTCTACAAACGTGATCCGGGCACCAAATCGGATGACCCGAACGTCCGCTGGGAGACATTCAACAAATACTACGGCAGCCGCCTGGCGACGCCTATGCAGGAGCTGGCGGCCCGGATCATCAATTCCGATTTGCCGGACGACCAGAAGCTGGAGCAGTTGCGGAAGATCGGCGCCATCACCCCGAAAATCGATCCACAGCAAAAACTCGATCTCGACAAGGCAAAAGCCGATGAGACGGCGAAGCACAATCGGGCGATCGAGGCGATTAACGCCGGCAAAGGCGATGTTGCCAAGCAATTAGCCGATGAAAAGGTCCGGTACGACAAGGCAATGGAGGATCTGAACACCCGCAAGGTCGACCAGGGTGACCGCCGGCTTGACCAGGCGGATCGGCGCCTTGACCAAGGTGACGAGCAGATCGCCGAGCGCGAGCGTCATAACAAGGAAGTGGAGCGGATCACGGCCGGCCGAGGTGACGTTTCCAAGGATCTTGCCGCTGAACGGGAGCGACACGACAAGGAAATGGAGCGGATCGCCGCCAAGCGCGCCGAGGGTGGGGGCGGCGTCCTGACGACCGACCGGCAGATTGCCGCCGATGTCGAGAAGGCCAGAAAGGAGTGGAAGGATCAGGGATTGTCGGATGCCGAGATTGCCGATCGGTCCGCTCAGTTGACGCGGCGGCTGAGAACCGAGGCGGCCGGCATGACCGGCAACAGCCGGGATTTTCTCGACTCACTGATCAACCGCATCGATTACTCGACCGACACGATCGATCGCGTTGAAGCAGCAATGAAAAAGCACAGTTTGATTACCGGCTTGGGAGGCAAAATCACACGGCCGTTGGAATCAGTGGCGAACGCTATTGGGCTTGACAGCGCAGATGACCGTCGACAATTCGAGCGCGATATTGCCGAGCTGCAGGAATGGGCCGGCCGCCTGATGAACGAAACCCGCGGGCGCCCGCTCGCCGTCGAGGCCGGCCGGATCAACACGATCATCGCCGGCATGCGCGTAGGCGATACTGTCATAAGCACCGCCGAAAGTTTGAAAAAAGTCAAGGATCTGTACGGGAGAATGCGCGATGATCTTGTTAAAAGGCGCGGCGGAACGTTCGAGCCGGGCGACAAGTCGACGCCGGCCACGACCGATACCGGTCAGCGCCCGGCCTGGATGGACGCGCAATGAGCGACGTTTTTCCCGCCATCCCGCAACCGCCCCAGCCGCCGCAAATCTCGCCGCCGCAGCCGCCCGGCCCGACGGCCGAGAAGCCGCCCGTGAAGGTCAAGGATTACGGCGAAGTCGACGCGCTTTCGCCCGGAACAAAGTTTTTGGACCCGGAAGATTCGACCCGCGTGGTGACCAAGCCGTACACGCCGTCGACCTATGACGACCTGAAGGATATTCCGGAAGGGGCGCCGTTCATCGATCCCAAGAGCGGAAAACCCTCCAAGAAACCGTATTTCCGCTCCGTCGGCTTCACGGCTCAGATGCTGCACGATATGGCCCTGTCGCCGGCAGGCCGCCGGCAGGCGCTGGAGCGCGTCTACCCGGGCAAGGTGTTCGAGGACGCCGAAGGCCTTTTCGTCAACGACGGGGGCACGCTGCGCCGGCCAGGGTCCGGTCGTGGCGCGGGCGCCTTCCTGGGCGCCACTGCGGCCGAGACGGCTCCAGCGGTCGGCCTGACGGGCGGCCTGGTGATTGGCGGCGCGGCCGGAAGCGTCGAGCCGGGGCCCGGGAACGTGGCCGGCGCCGCGCTCGGAATGGTCGGCGGCGCGATGGCGGGCCGGGCGTTCAACAACGCCGTCCTGGCGCTCGCGGGCGTGCACGAGCCGCTCGAGAACCAGGTGTCGGCGATCGGCACCGAAGGGGCGTTTGCGGCCGGTGGGGAAGTGATCGGCCGCGGGATTTCGAAAATTCCGGGCGCCGTCAAATCCGCTACCAGTGTGGCCAGCACATCATTGGGAAAGGCCAAGGATTTGGCCGCCAGGATCACGCCTGATTTTCTCGAAAGCATTGGCATCACCCCTAAAACAGCACGCAAATTCCTGGGCACCACCAAGGAAGTCGCCGCGCAGGCGCACGGGATTGCGGAGCGCGGCGGGCGGCCGGCGCCGTCCACGTTCATGCCCGAAGCCCCGATGATCAAGAAAATCGAGGATTTCGACGCCGTTTTCCGCGCCCAGAACGTGTTTGGGCAGGCGGCGCGCGACTACTACGAGAAGCAGGGCGCTGACATCCTGAAAAGGCCGGAAATCGGCGTCGATTTCGAGGGCACGCTGACCAGCGCCGAGAAGAAGGTTTCGTCCGAGCAGGCCGGCAAGCTCGCGCTCGCGGCCGCGCGCCGCGACATGGCGATCGCTGACGCCCAGCTGGAAGCCGATTGGCGCGACGCCAAGGAGGCGTTCAACGCGATTGTGGGATCCGAGGGTGGAATCGCGGAGGTACAGCGGAAATACCAGCAGGCCGTGCAGAAACTGACCGAATCCCATGCGCGCGCCGCCGCGGAAGCCAAGAACCTGGCGAGTGCCGCCATCAAGGGCATCGGTGACGATGTCGACCTGATTCTTGAACGCGCCGGCGGGCACGAGGCACCCGGCGAGCTTTGGCGCATGGTCGGCTCGCAGTTCACCGGCTACCGGCAGGCCGTGCGCCTGCGGGCCCAGCAGCTTTACGACGCGTCGGACGCTGTCGGCGGTGACGTGGTTATTCCGACGTCGCAGGTCGGCGCCGAAGCCAAGGAGTTTCTGGACGGCTTGCCGAAGGAAATCCGCGACAAGTACCCGGCCGACATCCGCCGGCTCGCCCGCATGGCCGGCGAAGATCCAGATCCGAACGCCATTCCGTTCGACCCGCACGCGCCGGAAGGTCACAACAACCCGCCGGTTGACCTGTCGTTCAAGGACGCCCGTCACCTGCGATCGTGGTTGCGGCACGGCATCGACTACAACGACCTGACTCCTGACATGCGGCAGGGGTCGCTTAAACTTTTCGAGAACAAGCTTAACACTTTATTGCATTCCACTGATCTTCCGGAGCAGGCGCGCGGAGCCGCCCAGCTGCTCGATCAGGCCGACGCCTACTACAAGTCGACGATGCCGTTTTTCGACGACAAGATGGTCACCACCATTATGAAAGGCCTCGAGGCGGGGGCGCCGCCGAACGCCGAGGTGCTGGCGCACACGCTGTTTGCTCCCGAGCACGTCGAATCGATGCGGCGGGCGCGCGGTGTCGTGGGCGAAAATATGTGGAGCCTCGTTCAGGCCGCCCACGCGCGCGACGTCATCAATCGGTCCATGACGCTCGACCCAGGCGTGATGAACGCCAGCCGGTTCGCCGGCCTCGTCGAGGACATGGCGCAAAGCGGGATCCTGAAAACCGGGTACGATCCGGCATTTGCCAATCGGATGCTGGAGGCTGCCCGCAACGTGCGGCGCCTGGAAGGCGCGATCCCGATCCGGCCCGAGGAAACCGACACGCTCGCGTCGACCATGCGCAAGGCGGAAGCCGCCGCCGAGCAGGTCAAGAAATTCGCCGACGCCGACCCGATGAAAGCGTTTTCCGCAGAAGTGAAGCGGATCGACAAGGCGTGGGATGCGGCTCGGAAAGACGCCAAGGCGGCCCGGCGGGGCGAGCCGTTGCATTTTCTATACGAGGATTCCGCCAGTGCGCTGGCGGTTCGCTCTGCCGACAAGATCCTGGGAAGCCAGGATTTGATCATGGCGGCCGCCGGCCAGTTCGGTCGGGAATCGCCCGAATTCAACGCCTTGCGGCAAGTCTACGTGCAGCGATTCCTGCAGCGAACGCTGGGAAAAACGGGCAAGTTGCGCGAGGAACTGGCCGGCGAGCGCGGCATCACCGAGGAAGTGCAGGCCCTGATGTTTCCGGGTGTCACGCACGGCCAGATGCTGCAGCTCGCGCGCGACATGGAATTCCTGTTCAGCACCAGCGCAACCGATGTCGGCGGATCGTTCGCGGCCGCCGCCCGCGTGCTCAATCCGTTGCACAGTTTCCCGCTGCCGCGGCTAGGGTACGTGGGCACTTTCATTACCAGCGTTCCCGGCGTGTCGACGATCGCCCGCGCCTCGCTGGGCAAACTGTTTGCCCTGGTGGTCGACAGCGCTTCGCATCCCGAATTCATCGCCTGGCTGGCTGAGAAGCTGAAGAAGGGGGCTTTGGAGCGCTCGATGGCTCGGGATATACTGCGGGACCGGATGCGGCTGGGAGGCTGGTTCGGGGCCGCCACGGGAGTGGGCTTGAATGACGCTGCGCAAAGAAATTGACAAACTGGCCGAGGCGGTCATCAAAAAAGCGACGGCCGACGGCGCCACTCTTGAAGGCATGACCGACGCCCTGAAGGTCTGCGCCAGCTATTACGCTGTGCTGGTGCGGGAAGGAAAGTGGGCGATGGGGGCGGACGCCGAGGACGGCGGTTTCAATTTCGAGGAAGGGTTAGGAGCGTTGAATGGCAAACCCGGGATTCACGGTCGTTCAGGATGATGAGCCCGAGCAGGCGACGCTGACCGAGCGCGCCGCGCAAGGCGCCTTGATGCTCGGGTTGAAGGCGCTTTCCCAGCGCGCAATCGCCGCGCTGCTCGACCTGTTCGCCTTGATCACGGTCGGTTCGGCCTGGTGCCTGTGGTGGAATATCCCGGAACCGAGCGTTCACCAGATCGTCGCGCTTTCGATCTATGCGGGTTTCGTGCTCGCGGCTAATTTCATCGTACGAAAAATGCGCTGATGACCCAGGTTTTCCTGCAACAGAACGGTCTAGTCACGCCGCTACATATTGCGGTGTGGACGACCGACGGGATTTTGCAGGATGGCGGCAGCCTCGTGGCAGCGCTCAACCTCGCGACTTTTGTCAACTACATCACGAACGGCACTCTCTACAACGTACAACCCAACGATCAGCGCATCCTGGTGAACCTGCTCACGCCCGGCGCCTTCTCGGTTGTGCTGCCGATCGGCGCCACCAAGAACGGGCCCGTGCTGGTAAAGGATGTGTCGGGCAACGGCGGATCGTCGCAACCGATCACCGTTACGGTCATCAACGGCGAGACAATCAACGGGCAAGCGTCGGTTCCGATCCATTCCAATTGGGGCGGGTTCTGGTTCAACCCGTTGCCGGGAGCCGGCTACTACCTGACTGCGGGGTGACATGCGTCGCGTTCTGCTTGCCGGGCTCCTGGCACTATTTCCGCTTCAAGCATTGGCACAATGCGAGTCGGCGATCCTGCCGGCCGGCTTTGTGTGCGGCAATCCGACCGCCAGCCCAACCTTTGTGCAGCCCGCGTCGGCCCTGGCGATCTTCGGCGCCGCGGCCCCGACCGCCGGGCTTGTTCCTAACAGCACGGCACCGTCGACCTGGAGCTATACGGCAACGCCGGTGCTTGGCATTCCGGCGACCACGCTCGGGACGCTCGGCCTGGCGAACAGTGCCGGCGGCACCACCACGCTGCAACCGGGCGCGACCGTCAATTCCACGTTGACGCTGCAAGGGACCGGCACGGTCGTCAATCGTGACTCGACCGACACGCTCACGCACAAGACGTTTGACACCGCCGGCGCCGGCAACGTTTTCAACATCAACGGCAACGGGATCACAGCCGTTACGGGCTCGGGCGGCACGGTCGCGCTCGCGACGTCGCCAATATTCACGACGCCGACGCTGGGAGCCGCGACCGCCACCAGCATCAACAAGGTGGCGATCACGGCGCCGGCGACGTCGGCCACGCTCACGATCGCCAACGGCAAGACGTTTACGGTCAATAATTCACTGACTTTTTCCGGCGGCGACAGCGGCACGATCACGTTCCCAACTGCCACCGACACGGTGGTGCTCAACGGGGCCGCCGCCACGCTGTCGTCCAAGACACTAGGAATTTCGAATCTTGTCGAGCTTATTACTTCTTCGTTCACGCTCGACGATCCGGGTGACACCACCAAGAAACTGCAATTCGCCATCAGCGGCTTCACGACCGGGACCACGCGTACGTGGACGTGGCCGAATAGTTCGGACACCGTAGTTGGGGCCGCGGCTACTCAATCCCTTAGCAGTAAGACCATTGGCCCCACCAATTCTATCGAGGTGCAGTCCGGGTCATTCACGATTGACGACAGCGGGGACAACACCAAGAAGCTCGTATTCGCCAACTCCGGGTTCACGACCGGCACTACGCGCACGTGGACATGGCAGAACTCGAGCGACACGGTCGTGGGGCGGGCCACTACCGATACGCTCACCAACAAGACGTTCAATTCTGCCGGTACCGGCAACACGCTTCAGGTCAGCGGCGTCACGGTGTCGGCTGGACAGTACCCCGGTACGGCCACCAACGACAGCGCGACCGCCGGGAACGTCGGCGAGTATGTGAACTCCACGCTTGCGGTCGGGTCGGAAATTACCTTCACGACCACGACGCCCGCCAACATCACGTCGATCAGCTTGACGGCGGGCGATTGGGATGTGTGGGGTGTCGTTGAATTCGACATTGCCGGCACCACCAACGTGACGGCACTGACGGGCGCGATCAACACCACGAGCGCCACGCTGCCAACGCAGGGGTCACCCGGGTGGGGTCAGTACACGGCATTTCCGGGCACCGGCAACACCGTGTCGTCCAATCCGGGCCAGCCTATTCTGCCGATGCGGCAGTTGCTTTCCACGACGACCACCGTGTTCCTGGTCGGTCGTTGTAATTTCACGGTCAGCACGTGTAAAGGATACGGCTGGATTTCCGCGCGGAGACGGCGTTGATGTGGAAGCGGGTAATTGCAATATGGTTGTTGCTGGGCTCGATAGCCCACGCGCAAAACGCTCAGTGTTTCACGATCACGCGATACTTTGCGGCGGGCCCGCAGGGGGCGGCGTACTGGTTGACCGACTACCCGGCGGCGCCCGGATATCCTGACGCGCAGAATATCGACCTGCCCGATCGCCTGCCCAAGCAGATGCTGATTTATCGAGCGCGTGTGCGCTACGAGGGAACGGTAACCGGGCAGGTGGGGCTGTTCGTCGACACGAAGCGGCGCGCGTATCTGACCGGCGATGCGCCGGGGCACCAGATCAATTCGGACTTCACCGGCGACTACATGCTGGTGTCGATGAACGGCGGGACCGAAATTGTAAACGACTTCACGGATCATCCGATTCCGTTCGATCGGACGACCGACTCGTTGTGGTTCCAGCTCGCATCACAGTCGGGAATCTTCACGATCCAGTGGTGCTACATCGGTTCGGTGGTTATGAGCGGGCTGCTCACCACCGCGCAGTGGTTCGACGCCCTTTCCGGCGATGCGACGCCCGGAGATCCGACACATGGCGAGTCGGATGCGGGCGGCTGGACGGGCGACACCGTCTTGACCGTGATCGACCCAGCAGCAATCGACTTTCTGGACGGGTTCAATGCCGCGCAGTTGACCTACAAGGGCGGGGCCGGCGGCGCGACGGTGACGCAAGCCGCGATCGGCGTTCGGGTGCCCGGCACGATCGACGCAATTTCATTCTCGCCGGTCCTGTTCGCCGGGGCGGCATCCGGCGCGATTCCGTCGTCCGGCCGGCTGATCAGTGACCTTGTGACGTTTCCGGCCCTGCTGACCGGAGCCGGGATCGTCGCTAAGACGTGCATCGGGGCTCCTGGCGTGCTCCGGTCGATTGCCCACACCCCTGGCTGGCATACCTACTGGCAGCCGGGGTGCGAGCTGAACCCGATCAGTAGCAACCAGCATTACATCGCGACCACAAACAGGGGGCACGGTTTAAACAAAATCGCCGTGCGATTCTGATGAGAAAATCGATCGTACTGGCGCTTCTGCTGCTGGCAACCCCGGCGCTTGCCCAGCAAACCGTCCGGCAGACCGGCGGGGTCACGCCGGGGCACGCCGCCATGTGGCAGACCGACGGCGTCATTCAGGATGCCGGCACGGCTGCGCAGGGATCGCTTACAAGCCTGGGAACCACTGGCAGCGGGCCTGCCTACTGTCAGAAAAGCGGTCCGGTTACGGCTGCTTATGAACTGCTCTGCCTGGGCGTGACGTCGGCCGGCGTCGCTTCGCTCACGGTCACCCCGTTCGGCGGGGCGCCCGCTCCCACCTTGCAATTCGTAGTCAACGGTGTTGCCGGCATTCCGGTCGCGTCCATTGCGCCGCCCGGGGCCGCCACCTTCATCGGCAATCCGACCAGTGGCGCAGTTGCGACCCCAACGGCGTTCACCATCCAGGGACTGACCGCCAAGGCGTCGCCGGATGCCAACAACGATTTCCTGGTGCTGTGGGATAACGTCGCCGGCTCCTTCAAGAAAGTGACGCCCGGCCAGATCGCCGTGGTGGCCACCTCGGGCGTGACGTCGTTCGGCGGCGTGACTGGCGCCATCACGGTCGGCACCGGCTTGACGATGACGTCAAGCACGCTTTCCAACACCGGCGTGCTGTCGCTCAATGGCTCGACCGGCGCGCTGACAGCCGTCACGACGCTGAACGGGCTCAACGGAGCGCTGTCGATCACGAACGGCGGGGGCATCACGGTTTCGCCGTCAGGGTCCAACGTGGCGCTCGCAGGCGCGATCCTGGCGCCGCAGGGGCGGATCACGCTCCAGTCCGGCACGCCGGTGATGACGGCCAGCCAGGACGCGAAAGCAACCGTTTACTACGATTGCAATAAAGGCGGGAGCCAAGTTCCCTACTGGAACGGCACCATCGACCAGTTCGACACGATCGCGGCGTGCGAAGTCAGCTTGACGATGATCACCGGCGCCGCCACGAATAGCGGCGACAACACGACCACCGGCGGCATCAACAACAACGACAATTACGACGTTTGGTGGGTGCACGGCGGCGCCAACCGGATTTGTCTCGCCACCAGCGGGGCCAGCGGCCATTCGGGCGGCGGGTGGACCCAGGATTCGGGATCTCCCAGCCTCACGGCGCGCGGTACCGGCTACAGCCAGATCGATTCCACGACCCGCCCCTATTATACTAACAAGAACACCGTCACCAACTGTTGGAACGGTTCGACCCAATACGGGCCCGTGACCGCCAACCAGGGCACCTATCTTGGCACGATTTACACCGATACTGCCGGCAACACGTCATTTGTCTATGGCGGGATCAGCGCCGGCGGCACTGCATCACGTTTATACGTGTGGAATGCCTATAATCAGGAACTTTTCAAGACGTACGTGCGAGATAACACCAACAACTGGCTGGTGCTGTCCAACACGTCGCAGGCGCTCAACGGCTCGGTCAACAACAGGGTGCAGTTCGTCATCGGGATCCAGCGACAGTTCGTTTCCGCCAACATCATGGCCACTTGCGGCCCGATTACCGGGTCGGCGGTTCCGAACGGGGTTGGCGTCGGATACGATGTGACGTCAGGATTTACCGGCATCGCGGCCTCCAATTTCAGCAGCAACACGGTCATTTGTACCGGCGAGGACCAGCAACAGCCTCTCGGCAAACACTTTTTCCAGGCGCTGGATTTCAACGGCGCATCCAACGCGGTGACCCACTATGGGAACGCCGGCAATTCCACCTGGATGCAGGAAGGACTCATGGTCGACGTTGCGATGTAACGTTGACGTCAACCGGTAATCGGTTGTAGTTATTAGGGCATGGTCGATTTCGCCACCGCCTTGAAAAAGCTCTGGCCGCACGGCGACCAGCACGTGCCGGGACTGATCGCCGCGACAATTGCAGCCGCTCCCACGGTTTTCCCCAAATACGGCCTGGACTCTGCCCTGGTGGTCGCGCACGCGATGGGGCAGTTCTCGGAAGAATGCGGCGCCGGCCTCGAGATGGTCGAGAACATGAACTACTCGGCCCAGCGCCTGCTGGAGGAATTCCCGAGACATTTCACCGGCACAATGGCAGCTCGCTACGCCCACAATCCGCGCATGATTGCCGACGTCGCCTACGGCGGCCGCATGGGCAACAAGCCGCCGCCGAGCGATGACGGTTGGAACTTCCGCGGCCGCGGATTCTCCCAGGTGACCGGCCGCGAGGGCTACCAGAAGCTACAGGACGCGCTCGCGGCGCACGGGCTCGATATCGACATCATGTCCAACCCGGACCTGGTGAACGATCCGGCGCACGTGCTGGAGCTGGGCGTGGTCGACTGGATCGTGTGCGGATGCCTGCCGCACGCGCGCGCCGACGACACGCTTGGCGAAACCAAGGCGCTCAACGGCGGCACGAATGGCCTTGCCGAGCGGCGCGACTGGATTCACCGGTGGAAAATAGCGCTTGGAGCTTGATGAATGAACGCTGTCGAGAATCCCCGTTTCGTATTGGCCCTGGCCCTGCCGCTGCTGGCGGTGGGGATCATCGTGCTGTGGATGTTCCACCCCCCGGATCAGCAGAACGGGCAGCTCCTGGCCGGTTTCGTGGGCATTCTGATCGCGATGGCCAAGGATTGCGTCGGGTACTTTTTCCAGTCGTCTGCCGGGTCGGACAAGAAAGACGCCATGTTGCTGGCGGCCGCGCCGGGCAACGGAACCGCGCCCCCGCCTGCGGCCCCCGGGAGTGGCGTACCGATTTCAAGCAGTGTCGCGACAAAAGCCGTTGTTTTCTTGCTGGCGTTCGCCGGCAGTCTGGTCCTGCTGACGATGACGTCACGCCCGGCAAATGCCCAGGTGACCGGCATTACCAAGTTGGCGCGCGAAGTGGCCCTAAAGGTGCTGTCCAAGGTGCTCAGCACCCCGGACGCCCAGACGGATTTGAAAAACGCGCTCGTGCTGGCGAATGCCGTGACGCCGCCTGATTATTCGGGGAAGTGCTGGCAGGCAATGCTTGATCTCGGCACAAACCTGCCGACGGCACCAGCTCAGACCGGGCTATTCACGCTCTACCAGGAGAAACGAAACCTGACGATCGCGCCGCCGTCTCAGTGGGAAACCAACTTCCACATTGCCTGCTCGCCGATCTTCACGGATGTGTCGGCCGATGTGGTCGGCATGGGGGCGCTGCTCGGCATCAACGTTGGCAAGATCGCCGGCGGGCTGGCCAGTCGCAAGATCGACCTGGATTCCGCCATCGCGCTGGCGCTTGCCCGGCATTACCACGTCAACCTGGCCGAATTCGGAATCAGGCCGGTGCACCGGGCAAAACCACCGATAAAACTGGCTGCTGCTCGGGCGACTTGACGAAGGTAATAAATACGGAGACAGTTTGTCGCATGGCTGCTATGTGTCGCGAACATGCCGCAACCTGTCGCAACCAATGAGAGAGGATAAGACATCTAAATACATGCAATTAAAAGATTCGGTCATTGCGAGAAGCTATGCCCAGCTGCAGCCGTCCCGCACGCGTTGTATAAACAAGCCCCCGGGCAAGTCTCTTGCGCCACTGGTATTTTTCGGGGCAACGTGGAATGAAAAGCATCGATGACTTTCCTAACGCCCCCCTCAAGGAACGAGAGTGCCAGTGGGTTCGTTTTCACCAGTGGGAAACCGAATTTGACCAGGCCCGGCGTGAGCAAAGATCCGAAGCTGTCAAATCCATCTTTTATTGGGCCGCCGGTGCGGTCGCAGTTGGGGCAGTCGGCGACAAACTGGTTGCGGTTGGCCCCGCCCTATGGCGCGCAATCCAAAGGATCGTCGCCTTTTGATATGCGCAAGTTCCTCGGGCTGGTGTTCAGCACCCAATGCATGGCGGCCAAGTCGATTGGCGCCGTGTTGCTCGGCACCATCATCCTCGGGCGCTGGTCCATCAACACGCCGCTCTTGGAGCTGCCGGCCTACCTCGACGGAGCACCGGCCAACTACCTCGCGCCCAACACTCCCGGCTATGCGCTTCCGATCGTCAAGCCGCTGCAGGGCGACAAGGTCATAGACACGCGCGTAGCTTGGCATAAAACAGCGCTGTGGAGCTGGACCTACCGCCCGTTCGCCTGCAGGCTCGAGACTCGCAACACCTACATCTCACCGGCCGGTGAGCCGTTCGAGGATCGGAACCCGCAAAACATCCACACCGTTGACGTCCCGGCGAACGTGGCCGAGTGGCCGCACAAGGTGCAACGGCCGGCTCATTTCGTGATTCCAGGCGCCATCCTGTTGCGCGTGACCAGCTGGGAAGGCGAGTGGACGATCGTCAAGAGCACCACCGGCGCCTGCCTCCCGTGGGAAGGCATCGATTTCCGGCAGACCAAATTGTGGTGGCTGGGCGATTGGCGGATCGGCGGGATGACGACCGGCAACGCGCTACGATTTATCGCCGCCAAGTGAGATCGTCACTTCGGTAATTGCCCAAGAGTGAACGCCGCGCCCGTTGTCGAGCGCGGCGGTTTATGTCACGATCCGTTGTGAAGTCGCTGTTCAAATTCATCCCAATCTGAAACCTCGGGAGCTACCTGCCGGTAAACCACAACACCACTCAATTCTGGCCATGGCTTGCCGCTGCCGCTTCTCGGGATCGGATCAACGTAGGTCTTTTCCACGATCATTATAAGGTCAATGGTTTTGTGGAACAGTCCCTCCATCATGCATCGTCGATTAGGTGAGATGTGCTGCCACATGCAGCGGCCGAACACTCTACCTTCGATCTCGTGCCACTTGTCCCGGCGCGGGGTTGCCTTGGCCTGCTTGGCTGTGTTAGCCATTAGTCGTTCTCCACATTGTCAAAGAGCCTGCGGCGTGGCCTCTCCACGTCGCGGGCGCATTGTAGCAAATGCGGTATTTGAAAATCGCGAGTGGATTGATGTCGCGCGCAAGAAACCGGTATGTACCAACAGTTTCCGCATTGCACGACAACTATTTGGTGCGATGAATATTGGATAACTTGAAAGCTTTTGATGCATCGCAATGTAACAAAGGTGTATGGCCATTGGTGTGTTGCAGTGCGAGATAAGTTGAAACTCGCTTCTCGCTTATGATCGCCAGTCGTCGCGCTGCTCGCGGATGATATCCTCAGCGGGACGCGGATCGCTTCCGCGGACCTCGTGCTGACCACGTGTCAGTAAGATACCAAGTCCATTCGCCTCCGCGCGGTACAGTGGCTCGCGTGAGCGCTTGCCGATACCCATAAGGCAAGTGCCCTGTGCTGGAGATTTGCCGGGCGCTCCATTCTTGCCGATGAACTTGATCTTCGGCGACACGAACAGAATCAGATCGGCGCGAGGCGCGAACTGCTGCCACCACGGCGCCGATGTCCGATCGGGCGTCAGAGCAATACCGTCGCCATGCTCAAAAAACTTGTCGAGCCACGGAACAATACCGTTGCGGGGACCGAAGGGCGGATTCATCCACACGAAACCGCACCACTCTTTATTGAGGCTGTCGACGCTTATAAAATTGACCGCCGGCACCCAAGCCGGTGGTCGCGCGGGACTGGCCACGTCAAGATCGAATGAACAATTGAGCGCATTAAAGACATGCGGCGGTGTGTACCATTCGTCGGTCGCCCCAACGCATTGTTCATGGAGGGCCATCGGTTATTCGTTCTCCCGGTGAGACACTTTCTCGGGTTGGCGGCGCACGGACATTCCCAATACGGGCACCGCGCTAGTGGAAGTCCAAGGGTTCTCCGGCTGCTGCCGCTGCACGACAGCCGGTAATGAATTGTTTGGTCTTGTCGCGCCAGTTCCCGATGTGGCCTCCACCTTCACCATTCGGGAATTTTGGCAGCAATTCTTCAAGGCGATCTGCGATCTGCGCGCAGTCCTCTGGAGAAATCTCTCCATCACAATCTGAGTGATACAAAAGAGCATGGAGTGGATCAGGTTTGAGTGTTTCCCACGCAATTGGGCAATTGCGTTCAAGCACCGCAAGAATCGGCTTAGCGTTTTCACCGGCAAACTCTGCCAATTTTCTCTCGTTGATCTCGGAGTGGTAAAACCCAGCCATCAATTCAAGCGGGATGCCGAGAATTTTAGCAATCTCCATCCGCCAGCGCATAAAGGCGCTATACGCCCCATGCCAAGCATCGTGTGACGTGTCGAGTCCCATGTGTTCCTCTCTGTCTACTGATTAGCGTTCATGGCAGGTCAGCGAGTTGGTTCGGCTGGACAGCCGGCGAGTTCGCGGAGTCGGTTGCGAAGAGTACGGCGATAATTGTAGTCAGGCACAGGGTTGTCGTACTCGGAAATATATTCCCGAACGGCATCTGCAAGCGGCCCTTTGTGGCTCTCTGCCTCATCGTCCATACACATCCTCCTTGATTTCGTTCGCCTATCGATTCCGCACCAGACTAGACGCGTCAGGGTGGCGGGATACGAAACGGCTTGCCCGTCCGTGGATTGATCTGTCGATTCAATGCATCCCAATAGGTTGTCTCCGGTTTGTTGCCGCCCGCATCGCATTGATCGCAAAGACACTCAACATAAGCGGCGCGCTTTGGATCTGTGCGATCTTTCCTGACGCGCTTCTTTCGTTTGCATTGCGGGCACCGAAGCGTTACCGCGGGCAACGGCTTTCACCTTTTGAGAAATTAATCGATCAGGCTTGCGGGCACGTTCCGGGAACTTACGGGCCGAAAATGTCGGTCAAGGTTGCCTGCAACTTGTTGTCGGGACTCTCGCCCTGCCCGATCCCGAACGCCGTCGGCGGCGTGGGTCCGTTCGGCTGAACAGGCCCAGGCTGAGCGGTGGCTACCGGTGCTACTGATCCGGCAACCGTCGCGGGTTCGGCGGTGGCGCGGGGGCGGCCTCGCCTGCCTGATCGAGCTGGTGCGGCGGCCGGCTGGACCGGCTGTTGAACTGCGGCCGGCGCGGGCGCGGCGGGCGGCACAAAGGAGCTCGCCGGAACATGCGGGATCGCGATCGGAGCCTGGGCGGGCGCCGCGACTGCCGGCGGCGCCACCGCCAGGCTGGGAGCTGGCAAAGCCGCCTGCCGCGGAACGTCCAGGCGCCCCACCATCCCGTCGGTCTGTTTCTTGCTCCTGATCTCGTCGGTCAACGTGAGCATCTCGGGCGCCACATACTCGACGGCCCGGAATTCCAGGGTGCCGATCGACCCTTTCTGGAAGGTGATCCGCGTGACGACGCAATCCAGGTCGATCCCCTGCCCGACGAAGCGGCTGGCATATGCGGAGAAATTGCGCAGCGAGTTGGGCGGTATGCGAAGCAGCCAGAAGCCGGGAACCGGCACCCGGTTGGCGTCGAACGCCACCAGGGCGATTTTCTGGAAGTCCGAGCAGGCCTTGATCTTGTTGCCGGAAATCTCGCTGATCTTGGAACCCCAGGCGGCGTGCGGACAACTCGCGCATATCGGGGATTGCGGAACGGAAGCATTCATGCTCGGCGCCACGCCGTTGTCGGAAAAACAATCGGGCGGCGTGCCGTCGTCCGCAAACGACCTTCCCCAATAAATCTTGGTCATGCGCTCCAGACGGTCGAAAATCACGCAATCGAAATAGCGGCCGGCTGCCTGATCGAACGCGCCGGCGGGCTCGGGGTCGTTGCCCGGACGGATCAGGTTGAATTCGTTGCTCATAATCGACAGGTAGGGCGGCGAGCCGATACCGAGCGTCGACACGACGCCTTGCGCCAGCGATGACTGGCGGCCTTGCAAGTGAGCGGGAAGCTGTGCAGTCATTTCATGCTCCTTCGGTTGGAATTTGACCGACTTCCACCAGGATTGGTGGATGACTTGTACCCAGGATCTTCACGAGGACGGGAGCGCCGGCATTCAGGGCTTCCAATTCCTTGGGCGTGGGGTGCCAGGCAGACACCATGCAATTAGTCGTGGCGCCGATAGGCGCTTGGGCTTTCTCGTCGCGGATAGGCAGCCCGCGAAAACCTTGCAGTTTGCCCAGGACGCGCGTAGCTCCACTCACTCGACCTATTTGCATCCCGGGCACGTGTGCACCCACACGTCTCCTATTTTCTTTGCCTGCCAGCCCTCGCGACGCGCCCACTGCCAGGCGGCATTGAAATCGCCGGTGCCGGCCTCGAACGTCTCGCCGCCCGAGTCGCACTGGAAAACGATATGTCCCCCGGGCAGGCGGTCGATCATACTTTTCTCACGGAGAACGACAAGCGGGAACTGATCTCGGTGTGCGGCGGGAGCGCCCCCTGCTTCAATTGCATGTATTCCCGCACCGCCTCGGCCTTGGGGGCCCCGATCTGCAGCATGGCGCCGCCGAAATCCTCCCAATGATCCAGGCAGAAATCAAGGAACTGGTCCCGCTGCCCATCCCGGATCCGGCAGGTGTCGGTCTGCGAGATGATGGCAGTTCCGAACTCGGTTTTCAACGACTTCACGCCCTGCTGTTGCATCATCTGCATGCATTGGCTGTCGATCGCGGCGATCCGCTCGTGATGCGGCCGGCACGCTTCGGCGAATCTGGCTTGCGCCTGCTCGAGGAATCCCTTGAGCTTCTGGCGTTCCTCCACGAGGGACGCGACCGTGACGGGCTGCTCGCTAAGGACGTCGTTCATGGCACTTTTTACCCCTTCAAATCTGCGTAGTCAAGTAGACTACAAATCTCCGCGCGCGACCGCTTCCAGCATCAGCCCCTGCATGGAGGTGTTGGTTTCCAGCCGGCGGAAGATTTCTTCCTCCAGTTTATTAGAAACTAGCTGGAACACGGTTGTCGGATACCTCTGCCCGGGCCGATCGATCCGGGCATTACCCTGAATCCACAGCTCGGCCTTGTCGGTTGCCCCCATCCAGATGGCGGTATCGGCTTCCACGAATTCGTTGATGCCGTGCGCCGTGGTGCCGGGATCGACGACCATCACCTTGAAATCGGGCTCATCCACGAATGCCCGGATCAGGGTGGCGCGCTCCTTGATGCCGACTTCCCCGTTGATCACGCCGATCTTCCACCGCTTGCGCAGGTAGATTGCCAGCATGTCGATGACCGACGTGATCGGCACGAACACGATCACCTTACGCTCGGTCGACTCGATGATCGACGCGACTTCCTCGTACCGCGGCTTGGCGTCGACCAGGTGCGCCTTGTGGGCGTCGTCGTAAACGGCTCCCAGCGAAATCTGGATGAACTTCCAGCGGGCGGCCGCCTCGTTGGCGGCGGTGATCGGCACGCCGCTCGCGACCGTGAGCTGCAGATCCCGCTTCAGCTCGGCCATCAGTTTAACCTGCTCGGCCGTGAGCGCCACCCGCCGCTGCTGGGTGGTGCGCGGCGGCCCATCCCACACGGCCGTGATCGGCACCCGCACGGCAGGCGTCAGCAGGCGCCGCGCCACCTCGTAGCCTTCCCGCCGCGGTACCCACTTGAACTTGGAAACGTTGATCATTGTTTCCTTCTGGAAGGCGTCGAACGACTTGCCGTAGGCGTTGTTGGCGAGCTTGGCCATCCCGTAGGCGTCCGTCGGGGCGTTCGGCATGGGGGTGCCGGTCAATTGCCACAGATACGGCTTGTGGCCGAACACCAGCCGGCCGATCCGGTTGCGCTTGGTGCGCGCGTCGCCGTACGCCCGCGCCTCGTCGATGATCACAACCTTGATGTCCTCGCGCTCGGCCAGCTCCTTGGACAAGCCGTCCAGCTTGATGAACTTCCGGGTGTGGGCCCCCACGGCCACGCCGTCGTGGTTGATGATGTAGACGTCCGCCTTGCGGGCCAGGAACCGCGTCCGCCGGCCGGCGTCACCGGTCAGGATCTCGCAGGTCATGCCGGACAGGAAATTCTTGAAGATCGCCGACGCCCACACGGTCTCGAGGATCGTCAGCGGGGCCACCACGAGCGCGCGGAATTCCTCGCCCGGGTGCTGCCGGCGCAACCAGTCGAACGCCCACAAGGTCGAGAGCGTTTTCATCGTGCCGGGATCGCCGAGATTGAACATCTTCGGATGCAGCACGGTGAAATTGGCGTAGAGCTTCTGGTGCTGTAGCGGCTTGCGGCCGGGCTCGATCGGCCAGTCGTAATTCTCCATCACCGGCGGCACCGGGAAATCGTATTTCCTGAGAACCTGGCAGTTGCGCAGGGTTCGCGGCACGGCCATCAAGGTGCCGTTGACGGAGCGCGCTTCCGGAATTGCCTGCAGGAGGAACGGCGCCGCCTGCGGGTAAATCAGGATGTTGCGCGCTTTATCGTGCCAGAATTGCACTTTAAACCCCCGTCATATTTTCTAACAGCCCTACTAATAGCATTTCCAGTATACGGCATTTTTCGCCCTTCTTCAGCTGCTAATTGCCGGCCGACGTCGTCATTGGTCAACCCGCAATTAATAAGCACAATCGCGCGGGCGACGTTTATTGGGCGTTGTGACATTTTCACGTTTTCGCTTTATGCCACCTGGTGATGTCGGAAATCACCTTGTCGGCGGTGCCCCAGAACCCAAGCCCGCCGGCCTGGAGAATTTCGCGCAACCGGCGCTCCTGCAGGACGGTCGGGACTTTTCCTTCCCGCTTCACTTCGATCCCGGCAAACAGCCCCATCCGGCGCCCCACCCATTCGGGGCTGATGATGGTTGGCATGCAGGTCACGATGTCGGGCTTCCCGCTCGATCCGAAGCCGCCGGTGAACGTGCGGAAATGCCAGCAGCCGATCGAATCCAGGTACTTGTCGATGTCGTCTTTCTCGTACCCTTCGGGGGTTTTCATGCGACCGCTCGGTTGAATTCGCAATCCTTGACCGGACAGTAGGCGCACAATGGCCCCTGCCGCTTGGCAAACTGCCCGCTGGCGCGGTCGGCCTTGAGGCGTGCGAACATATGCTGGACCCGCATCCACGTGCCGGCGGTGTCCGACAGGTCGTGCAGCTGCCCCATGCGGTTCTCCTTGAGCCACACGTAGCACCCAAAGATTCGCCGCAAATGCGGGTAAAGCGCGTGCAACAGCAGGGCGCCGATCTCCAGCTCAAATGCGGTCTCGTATTTGGAATTGCCGGTTTTCCAGTCGGTGATGAACGCCGATATGTCCTTGATGATCGACACGTCCACCTTGCCGCGGCCCTGCACGTCCTTGGCAAAGAAATCGCAAGCACGGCCGTCGGCCGTGATCCCGAGCTTCAGCTCGCATTGGGCCCCGCGGCCGGACACCGCCGCGGCGAAATGCTCCCACTGGTGCATCGATTCCGGCAACGGCTTCCCGCCGCCCACCCGCAATTCCATCGCGGCGTGGACCTGGTTGCCCCACCGCATGGCATCGGTTTCGACGAACGGAACGGTTTTTAGGATGAAACGGTGCGCCGCCTGGTGCGGGCATATATCCTCGTAGGTGTTGAGCAGCGTGTAGCTCCACACCAGCGGGCGGCGGTCGAGAAAAGGGGGGATTCCCTCGCTCATGCTATGCGGACCCACGAAATCGGCTTTTCAAGTGGAGGCCAGATGAATTTACCCGCTGCATAATCCGGAAAGCCGCTGTAAATCGGCGCCCACACGCCCATCGCGGATTTCGGCAACTCCCAGAACCACAGGGCGTTCATGTCGCGGACCTTATGTGAGGGCTTGCACCGTTTCACCAGAATGTAAGACCCCTCGTGACGGGGGTGGAGGTGGCCGGAACAGTGCCTTGTAGCGCCTTCCACGCTTGCCCGTTGCCCTCGCGGCTGCAGGCGAAATCCCCACCTCCCTACTGAAAAATCTGGGCGAGCGCGGCAGCGACCGGCGCACGCGAGTCGGCCCGCGCGGCCTCAAGGATTTTAACGCAGTCGAACAGGGGTTGCTGGTAGGCGGCCGGCACGTTGTAGACGGCGCCCGCCACCCGCACCACCAGATCCGAGAGGTTGCTGGCCCGGTCGACCGCGGCGGTCGTCACGCCGGCCGGGCGGCCGCGCTTCTTGCGGCGCTTTCTCGGCGGCTTCGCCGGAACCTCAGTCGAGGCCTGCGCGCGCCGTGGCCGGCCGCGCTTTTTCTTCGGCGGCTCAACCGCCGTGGTGGTCGCCGGGGCGTCCTGCGGGAGTGGCGAGCTTGTCGGCAGTTCCTGAAAGATCGGATGCGTCGCTGTCTCGTTTTCCATTGCTTTCCTCTGGCCAGAATTTAACGATCTACCCGACAAGCTTGTCGGTCAATTCCACGGCTTCGGCGTAGTTATCCTTTGTCGCGCGCATTGGTGAAAATTTTCCACGAGCGCCAGCCTTGCGGGCAGTGAAACCCCCACTCCCTGATTACCGGGCCGGTGATGAACAGGGACCAAGCCGGACCGGCATGCAACTCGATTCGATGCGCCGCCTTGGCGCGGCGTAATTTCCACGCGCCTTCGTGGAGGATCCGCTTGTGGTGAACGCCGCCGGCTGCAATCGAATGCTCCGTGTAACTGCCTTTCAGCATGTAGGAAAAATTAATCCAAGGATGGTCGTGCAGCGCGCAATCGTCATCGTCGCGAAGGAACTGGTGCAAATAGATGTTAAAAAACCGGTTTCGCGGAATTACCCACCACCGCTTCAAATACGGATGATCGGCGCCGCCTATGATGAAATCGGGCGGGCGGGATGCAGCCAATTTCTCGAACCAGCGCATGCGAATCAACCTGCTCTAAAAATCAAATGTAGTCAACCAATTTATTTCTCGTACCGCTCCCCCACATGCGCCTCGGCGTCCAGCGGCAGGCCGGGCAGCCACGGCACCGGCGCCCGCATCTCGGCGAGCATCGTGCGCGCATGCTCGTCGGCGCGGTCGCGCGGAATCAGCACCAGCAGCTCGTCATAGGGCCAGTTGAGCACGCGGTATCCCAGCCGGACAATCCGGATCATCGCCTGGCTGATGATGACGCGGGAAACCGCCTCGCAAATGTTCTGGGTTAGTTTGGATCCCCATATTTTCTTCCACCCGTCGCGGGTCCGCAGGCGCCAGTAGCCGTCGCGCTCGAACGGCCGGCAATCCTCGTCGGCGGAAGGCCGGTGGAATTCCAGGGTGTCGTAGATCAAGGGGCAGCCGTTGGGCAGGAAAATCCGGTGATCGCGCACGTGCAGCGGCCCCCAATCGACCGGCGGCCCGCCGGCCAGCCGGGCAATCATGCGCTCGGATTGGGCCCAATAGCCGGTATTGCGCGCGCACACCGACGGGTTCTCGGACCGGTAGAGCGCCACGAACCGGCCGGCATCTTCCAGCGAGATGTCGATTGACGGTCCGTACAAACCGTTCTTGGCGGTCCGCTTGAACTGGTCGGCCGCGGCCCCATAGCCGCACATCAATCGACTCTGCTTGCCCATCCCGCGCTTGGCTTCCATTTCCTCGCGCCTGGGATCGTCCGGCTTGGGTTTGTAGATGCGCTCGCCGTAGAACTGCGACGCGATGTCGACGTAGCAGTCCTCGCCGCGGGCGAATTTCTGCACCACCGGCTCGTCAGGGCCGCCGGCCAGGTAGTGCAGCACCCGGCACTCGATCTGCGACGAGTCGACCGGACACAGCATCCACCCCTCGGGCGCCTTGATGGACTTCCGGATCTTGGAGGCGCGCTTCAAATTCAGGAAATTGCCGCGGTCGCCGCCGCTGACCCGCAACGTGCTGGCGCCCGAATAGCTGAGATAGACCGCCAGCGATCCCCGCCGCTCCATCCCGGCATAGGTCTCGGCGCGCGTCTGCAGAAGCGTCGATTTCTGCCCGATCCGGGCCTCGGCCAGCATCCGGATGACGTCGTCCTCGTCGTCCTGCAGGTCGCGCATGAACTGGTCGGTGCGGGCGAACGCATAAATATCGCCGTTACCGGTCGGCGACGGCTTGGTGCCGGGCTCCACCCCGCATTCGCGCAAAAGGGTAGCGAACTGCTCGGCCGACTGCAGCTGCTCCTTTCCGATCGGCCGGGCGAATTCTCGGGAGAGAATCTCGAGGCGGCCCTCCTTGGCGATCGCCTCATCCTTCCAAATCTCTCGCAACAGATTCAAATCGGCCCGCAACACCGGCTCGGTGAACATGCGGATGATGGTATCGACAACCTGGTATTCCTCCGTGGGAAAATCCTTGGCCAGGATCTGGAAAATCTTCCAGATCGACTCCACCTCGTCGCACGCACCGCCGGCGACCTGATCCTGCTCCCACCGGGTGAGCTGCTCCCAATGCTTCCCGCGGAACAGGTTGTAGGGGGTCGTCTTGGGGGGAATCCCGAAACGCTTGCGCACCGAGTCGAGGGAAACAGACACGTGGTTCCCCAGGAGCAAGCGAGCCATCGACAAGGTGCAACCGATCGCCTTCGGGCTCACCCCGTACCAGTACGCCTCGATCAGCGAGTCGAACTGAGCGTGGTGATGAATCAGCATCGTGTCGGACCAGTTGTGCGACTCCATGATGCGATCGATGTCAGGACGGCAGTACCAGACAGCCGGCACGTCGGGCGTCCACTTGATGGCGCACCCGTGGGGCTCGAACGCGGGCGCGAACGTGCCGTCAGGCAGCCGGACGTTGGTGCCGTCGGACCGCACGTACTGCTCGGTCGTCAGCTTGCTGAGCGTGTAGGAATTGTCGAAATAGGTTTCCCAATCGGCGACGACTATTTTCATTCGCCTAGCTCCTGCAACTCCATGAGGCCGAGGACCAGCAAAATAAGCGGCCACGCAATAATCGCTAAAATAGGCATTAGCGTCATCGATCCGCACTTGCGATCCGCCTTATAGGCCAGAAACCCGCAGTAAAAACCTACAACCAGATAGAAGATTATATCGGTGATGATTATAGCAGTCATTTACTGTACCTCGGAATATAACAAACCGGTACGATCGGATCACCATTGACGGTATAGCGAACGGCGCCGTTCCAAAGCTTTTTAGGAGGGTGCCGCTTGTTATTGCAATCCCGACAAGCCGCCACGATATTATCGCGTGTCGTTTTTCCGCCGACGGCCTGCCACTCCAGATGATCGGCCGTGCAGACGCGCGGATCGTTCCACACCTGCGAGGCGTTTTTCTTTGTCTTGATAATCATCTGGGCGCCGCACCAATAGCACTTTCCGCCCTGGCTGATATAGGCGGCATTGCGAAAACGCTGGGTTTTACTGGTAACCGTCGACATTATAGATTGCCGGTTTCGACAAACCTCTGAATATGCACCACGAGATTCGCAGCCATATCGCGAGTCAGATGCATTCGATTCGGTCCCTCATCGCAGCCGAGCCAAATGCAATCTTCCGTAGCGAGGGACGATTTTTGGATGCTGCACTTTTCTCCGAAACTATCTATAAATTCACCCCGCGTAAAACCGCGCGAAGTCAGTTCAAGTTTGATTGTAGTTGACATTTATTTGTACCTCCACGCCGCCGTCATCGGCCCAGCGGTCAATTTCGCCGGGGTTGTAGTCATAGAGGTTGTTTAACAACTGCTGGCGCATCCGATCTTGCGACCGGCGTGTCATCCGCGACCAATAGCGCATGAACGCTTGCCACTCGTTCATGCCGTCATCTCCACCACGATCCCGTAGCGCGACAGGCGCAAGCGGCGGGCATCGGGGACCGCGTCGATCTCGCGCGGCACGATCGCATAGGCGTGACGGCCGGCCCGCCGGCTTTTCTGCAATTCCAGCGACAGCTCGCGACAGGCAGACTTGAGGCGGTGCATGAAGATGTGAATCACGTGCGAGCCGGCAAGCGGCCCGCCCGACTCGCAATCCGCATAGATCAACTCGAACAGTTCCTCACACGTCCGCGGGCCGGCCAGCAGGAGGTGGCAGAGAAGCCGGAAGCTGACAAGTGACTCGGCGCCCGTTCGGACCCAACAAGATAATTTCGGGATTTCCACGTATTCGCCGTCGACAAAAACCCGGCGCCGCGGGCGCTTGGGCGGCCGGCCGCCGTTCGGGGCGAACACCAGGACGGTATTACCGCGGCGGACCGTGAAATTCTTGCGGTCGATCTCCAGGGGGCCGATGCGGATCATTTTTCCGGCCTTTCCAGCACGTCGGCGTGCGTCTTGTCGAGATCGAACAGCATCCGGTGAATGCAGGCGTGGAGTGCGCTCAGCGGCCAGTCCACACCATCGCGTCGCGCCGCCTTGCACAACTCGTCGATTTGCTCGATCGTCGACCGCCAGTCGGAAACCTTGGCGTTGATCGTGATGATGAAATTGACGTTCTCGTAACTGTCCAGTTCCGCCTTGACTCTCATGTCGTCCTCCTAATGAATCAATCCGCGTTCCACGGGATATCCTTGCACGCAAGCCCACACGGTCGGGCTGGTGAGAGTCGGCACATAACCGGGCTCGCACGTGGGAGCGTTTGCCCACATGAACAGGCAGATAATAAAAAGTGTAAAAGAAATAATCGCTATAGCGTTCAACATTCGGATCACTCCAATTCGCCCGCCAGCCTCCGGAGCAGATGGCCGCTGGCGGGAAGCTCTGTGGCAATGCGCCGAAGAACTTCAACAATTTCTCCCCGGGTGATGCACTCGTCTTGCCGACTCTCCCGGTAGGCCCTCTCGATTTCGGCCTGTATGTCGTCGGCCGCTCGTAATTCTTCGTCGGTGAGTTTGCGCTTGCGGCTCATGTCATATTCCCCAATTGAAATTCCGCTTGGCCCTCAACTGCGCGTCCACGCCGGCACAGACGTTGCGGTACCGCTGCCACACGAATTCGCTGACCGGCTGCGGTTTCTTCCCGCGCGCGTGCGGCGGCGCCTCGCCGCGCTCCATCCAGTAGAGCGTCTGCTTGGCGTAGCCGGATAAATTCGACAGCTGCTCGATCGAGAGCCCGCGCGCTTCGCGCCACGCCTTTGCCTTGTCGTGCTCGGTCATGGAACCGGCCTTTTCTCGTCAGAAAGTCGTTTTACTATTTTATCCGCCAAAAGCTTGCCGAAACAATCAAACGCTTGTTCTATTCTGGCGTTGATCAAATCGTCTATAAGTCTAATAACTGCCGAATTATTATTGTCCGCCTCCCGACCGAGAACAGACAGTTCCGCAGAAAGCCGCTTGGCGATTTCTTGAATGCGTTCGTTGACCGGGGTCATGCTTAATAACTAGCAAATGTAGTCTGGGGTAGTCAAGAAAATTATTACGCGGTAACCCCGTGTGTCGACAAAACTGCATACTTGACGAAAGGGTGTCGGCGAGCGCAGGCTAAAAGAGAAAGGCCGCTGGTGGGCGGCCTTCAAGGGAAACCAAGCCTGTCAAAGGAGGTGACCAAAATGGTCGCGCGACCAATAGCACGCACGTCCGGATTGCGCAAGAGATAGGGCCGTGCTCGATCACGCCCTACAATACGCCGGGCGCGGCTGGCGGGTGTTCCCGGTCCACGTCAGCGTCGGCGGTGCCTGCAGCTGCGGCAGAAACTGCGGCACGCCCGGCAAGCACCCGCGAATCAAGGCGTGGCAGAAGCACGCCACCGCCGATCCGAATCAGGTGGCAGCCTGGTGGACCCGATGGCCCGATGCCAACATCGGGCTCGCCACGGGCGGCGGGCTGGTAGTGATCGATGTCGACGGGGAGGCGGAAGCCGCCGGCCTCAAAGCAATCGCAGCGCAGCGCGGGAAGCTCGCCGCAACTGCGGTCGTCCGGACGGGGCGCGGGTTCCACCTTTACTTTAAAGGTGAATATAATACGACTAAAAAAGTGCAGGGATTGCTGGTAAGGGGTTCAGGGGGTTACGTAATCCTACCTCCAAGCCTGCACCCGTCGGGAGTCCGCTATCAATGGCTTAACGGCAATCCTTTAAGCAATCTGCCGGCGTGGTTCGAAGATTGGTGTAATGAATTCGGGGAAGGCGATAATAAAAAAGGATTAATAAGCGAACTAGGGAAAACCCCGGCGCACCTTAGTGGCAGGGCACAAGTCCTTACCAACAATATAAAAACCCCGTGGGATGGCTGGCAGGAAGCGGAAATCCGCTCGGCGCTCGCCGCGATCCCGGCCGACTGCGAGCGCGACACGTGGCTGCGGGTCGGAATGGCCCTGCACAGCCTCGGATGGGAGGGGAACGAGGGTGATATCGGGTTCGACCTATGGCTGGAATGGTCCGAAACTGCCCGGCACAAATTCGTGGGAATCCACGATCTTGAAACCAGGTGGAAATCCTTCAGGCGAGCCGGCGTAACGATCGGCTCGCTGTTCCACGAGGCCAGAATCAGGGGGTGGGGCCAGCCGAAAGGGGGTGATGCTCATATATCGCGAATCCCAGAAGGAAAGAGCGAATACGCCGCGCGGCCCCCGGAGCCATTGCTCGCCCGCCTGACAAGCGGGGATCCGGGGGCCGGGGCGCCTGTTGGGGCGAATCAGGAACAAGGTGGTAGCGGGGGGGAGACGCCGGTGTCGCCCCCTGATCAAACGGTGAACAACGGGGTGATCGGCGGAAACGGAATAGTTAACGGCCACCAGCTCCCGCCCGCCATGACGGCAGTGCCACCGGTCAATCCGGCCGACGTCCCGTTAATCCGGTTAAATGAAGGGTGCGCGGTCGTCGGGCATGTGGGGGGCAAGACGCTGGTGCTGAACTGGATCCCCTCGACCGTCGACCCCGGCACCGCGGTACCGTCGCTCGAGAGCTTCAAGAGCTTCGCAGAGCTGCACTCCCACGAATACGTATTCCAGCAGGGAAAGTGGAAGCCGCTCGGCGCCGAGTGGCTCAAGTGGCCGCAGCGGCGCACATTCGCGGGCCTGGACTTGCGGCCGGCCGCCCCCGCGATCCTGCCGGGCGACGTCGTGAACCTCTGGCGCGGCTGGGGCGTCGAATCAAAGCCGGGAGAATGGCGTGCGATGAAGCGCCACCTTGCCGAGGTGGTGGCGTCCGGCGACCGCGCGTCGCTTGAATACATCGTCCGGTGGGCCGCCTGGGCGGTGCAGAACCCTGGAGAGCCGGCCGGCGTCGCGCTCGTGCTGCGCGGTGACGAAGGCACCGGCAAGGGGATGTTCTGCCGCGCCTTGCGGGCGATGTTCGGGCCGCACGGGCTGCAGGTCTATAATAGGCGGCATTTAATAGGGAATTTCAACGCCCACATGCGGTCGTGCCTGTTGCTCTACGCCGACGAGGCCTTCTGGGCCGGCGACAAGCAGGGCGAATCGGTGCTCAAGGGGCTGATCACGGAGCCTACCATCCCGATCGAGCAAAAGGGCCACGATGTGGTCAACTGGCCAAACCGGCTGCACGTGATGATGACCGCGAACGCCAAGTGGGTGGTGCCGGCCTCGCATTCGGCAAGACGGTACGCGGTGTTCGATATAAGCGAAAAATATATGCAAAATAAATCGTGGTTCGACCCGATATCCCACGAGATGAAAAACGGCGGCCTCGCGGCCATGCTGTACGATTTAAACCGGATGGAGCTGGACGGGTGGCACCCACGGGAGATCCTGCAGACGGAAGCCTTGCGGGAGCAAAAACTCAGAAGCCTCGACCCGTTGCACGCGTGGCTGGAAGGTATCTTGCAAGAGGGCGAGTTGCCGGGGGTCGCGGGCGATTCCAGCCGGATGGAATGGTTGTGGAATTGCGTCCGCCAGCACCATTCGGGCCTGCGGGACTTCTCGCAGATCGCCCTGTCAAGGTTCCTGAAGGAGTGGGGCGGAATAAAAATACATAAAAACGACGGAAACCATTGGCGCCTGCCACCGCTGGGGGAAATGCGCGCGGGGTGGGAAAAGCGGTACGGAAAATGGAAGTGGGAAGAAACCACCGAATGGCGGGCGCGCGGGTAAATATGGATTTCTGGAATCCCAACACGTGGGGCGAATTTCCACAGACCTGCAGGGTGTACGACCCCGACGGCGAACGCTTTGCGATCGTGGACGCGATTTATTTTCCGCTCCTGGCTCGCCACAAATGGAACATTCGCCCCGACTTATACACGGCCGGGTACTTCCGGCGAGCGGCTGGGAACGGCCCCCACAACGGGGGGACCGGCGTCTACACCGTTTACCTGCACCTTGAAGTGGTCCGCCTGGCAGAGCTGCGGCCCCCGTCGCGCCGGCACACGATCGTCGACCATATCGACCGCGACACGTTCAACTGCATTCAGGCAAACTTGCGGTGGGTGACGCCGCGGCAGAACGCCGAGAACCGCCTGTTTCGTCCTGCGAGGCCTCGTGATTAGAACCCCCAACAACGACACCGACAAGCTGGCGGCGCTCGCGCTTGCCAAGCGCCTGGACGCGGTCGACGAGCTGGCCAAGCTTACCGGCGACATACGGGTGGCCATCGCGTCGCTGGAGCTGGTCGTCGGCATCATCCGCGACGACGTCAAGGAAGCCCAGCGGGAACGAATGGGCATCAAGGCGGAAGTGGGCTCGCTTTTAATAGAGACTGCGAAAAATCCGGCCGCGTTGACGATGCTGCAGGGGAGCATTGCCAAGATCGAGGTGGCGCTTTCCAAGGTGGAAGTGGCGGTGAACGGGCTGCAGCGGGAGCGCGATCAGCTGGTGGGAGCCGGCAAGCTTGGCGCCGTCATCATGGAAAAAGCGCCCGCGGTCCTGATGGGTGCGGGCGCTGTCGGGGCCGCGTGGGCAGCCGCCAAGGCGGGGTTATTCTGACGGCGTGAATTCCGTCGACGAGGCCGTAAAGTTGTGGGCTTCCACGAGGCCAACCTCCAAGGGGTCACCCGGCTGGCGGGCGCGATCGTAGGCGAGTTTCGCAGCCACCCATTGGTCGACGATCGGTCGGCCGGCCTCGGGCACGCCTTCGCGGTAAGTGTCGCGCAGGCGGAATCCGTAGGGGTAATCGTCAACGAGGTACGCGGTTTCGGGGGATATGTGGCCTTTGAGGATTTCCATTCGATTTCTCCTTTGCCGGCAGGATCGCCGTTGATGCCGGCCGCAACCGGCATCGGCTGCGATCATTTAGGGGCTGCAATCCATCATTCCTGGTTTAAGCGAACGAACAGGCGCGGATGGAGCTTGCGGGCAAGTTCCTCCGGAATGCGTCGGCATTTATGTAGGTAGTCACGCGGAACGGCGCCCAACGAAACGTCGGAATCGGCGTGGCCGAACGTGGCAACAAGCGCCTCTTGTTCGCCGTTGTGGCAGCGGTGCTCATTGCCAAGCAGGAGCGCAATCACGTTGAGCAACCCGCCATCATCGGCGTAGGCACGCAGCTGCTTGATCGTCGTGCGTAGCGACAACACCGGTATGTCGTCGACGAATCGGTTGTCGTGTTGCTCCGGTTGCCGCCAAGTACCAGGCAGGTCGGCGTAGAAACGAAATCCGTTCATTTCAGGTTCTCCCTCTATATCACGTTTAATCAGTAGTCCTGCCCGGCTTTCTTGAGGATGCCGGCATAGCGGTGCAGGGCGCGGCCGAACAGGATCAGGGCGTGGTCGGTGGCTCGCTCGCACGGCTCGGTTTCGTAAGCATCGGGGTCCCTGCCGCCGAACGGTGACGGGCGATATTGCCAGCTGTCGGGAATGGGCAAACCACGTTCCCACATTTCTCCCGCGACCGCGAACCACCACCCCATCGTGTTGCCCCACCAATCGCCATCTGCCGATATTCTGAATTCGGCCATCAAGTCGCGCGCCGTTAATTCAGTCTCGAAAAGCTTCATGTCACGTTCTCCCTATCACTGTCGAGATTCCAAAGGGGTCGACCACCACGGCGGCGCCGCGGAGGGGGGCGAACTGATGGAGGCAGACGGCTATCGCCTCGCACAGCTTCGGACAGCTGATCTCGCTCAGGTCGCAGAATTCGAAGGAGGCGAACAGCTGGCGGTTTCGCCATATTTGAAGGGTGAACATTTTGAAGTTCCTTTCAACCGATAGACCTTGGCGCACAACACCACACGAACAGGCACAAGCCGAGGAACGGCCAGCTCACGTGGCTGTCAGCCCAGCCGGTAAGGAATTGGGCGATTTCCATTGTCAGACTCCATCTGGTTTGACGGTTTTCAGGATTTCCAAGCAGTCGAGGATCTTCATGGTCTCGTCGCCGAGCGGCGTCCCGCCGCGCGTCGCCTGCCAGTGGGCGCGGGCTTCCGCCATCGTGAAATAGCGGCAGCCGGCAATCACACGCCATTGCGAGTCGGTGCACGGCAGATACGTGAAGCAGTAGCCGTCCGATCGCATGATTCCATAAATTCTTGCGTTGTTTTTTACCACCGCGTTGCCGGACACCCACGCGTTGCCGGACACCCGCGCGTCGTTGGACACCCGCGCGTTGCCGGACACCCACGCGTTGCCGGACACCTGCGCGTGGCCGGACACCCGCGCGTTGCCGGACACCCGCGCGTTGCCGGACACCTGCGCGTGGCCGGACACCTGCGCGTAGCCGGACACCCGCGCGTCGTCGGACACCCGCGCGTTGCCGGACACCCGCGCGTTGCCGGACACCCACGCGTCGCCGGACACCCGCGCGTCGTCGGACACCCGCGCGTTGCCGGACACCCGCGCGGCGTCGAACACCTGCGCGTTGCCGGACACCTGCGCGTCGCCGGACACCCGCGCGTTGCCGAACACCAACGCGGCGCCGGACACCTGCGCGTCGTCGGACACCCGCGCGTTGCCGAACACCTGCGCGTGGCCGGACACCTGCGCGTCGTCGGACACCCGCGCGTTGCCGGACACCTGCGCGTGGCCGGACACCTGCGCGTCGCCGGACACCTGCGCGTTGCCAATGATGTGCTTGCCTTTGATATTGTGTTCCATCGTGGTTTCTCCGTTCAGGCGGTGGTCGCCGGTCGTGAGGCTTTCCCAAGGCCTCACGGGCTGCGATCACGAACAACGGAGCCGGGGAACGGCGCATAGCGTGATGCGGGCCTCGCGGATCGCTTCCACCACCATGCCGGGGAAATAGTGGCAGATGATATATGGATTCCTCCGTTGCGACTACACGACCTTATACGAAGTACAAATATTGTCAAGAGGGCGCGCGGTTTTATATAAAGTAATAGGGGAATGTGGTGGAAATGTGGCGAAAAATGTAGTTGAGACGGCTACAAAAACTGCCTAAATTTTGGGCAATTGTAGATCGTATATTATAAGATTTGTAGGAGCTTTGAAATCTAAAGTAGGTTTTTTTATGGCAGAATCCGTAAAAAGCCGCCAGAAGTGAATAGTTGTGAATAGTGAGTGAACCCTAGTGGTTCACCGAAAACTCGTTATTTCCCAAAGGGTTGTAAAAAAATGAATAGCGTGAAGGTTTGCGCGAAGTTGCTATATAAAAATCGTAATATAAAGTAATAAAACACATCAATATATACGAATTATAACAAATATGTTTAAATTAAGGCGTATATAGAAAGTATATTGTAGCCACATTACCTTCTTTCAAATATTCATTCTATTCATTCTATTCATTACATTAATAAAAACAAAGAGTTGAGAAGTGAATAGTTGGTGAATAGGATGAAGCCTTTTTATTCCTAGGTTTAAAAAAGCCTTATATATCAACAATATATAAACAAAAATCTGTGGAAAGTGGGCGATTGGCGGGGTTCGTGGAGGCGGCACCAGGGAGCCCGGGAGGCTCGGGGCGGCGGCACCAGGGAGCCCGGGAGGCTCGGGGCGGCACCAGGGAGCCCGGGAGGCTCGGGGCGGCACCAGGGAGCCCGGGAGGCTCGGGGCGGCACCAGGGAGC
>Ga0126381_100000234_pt1 | contig 63280 bp, 56 predicted proteins | sample PanSoiMetPlot_28_FD_96465 | JGI IMG/M metagenome (GOLD analysis project Ga0126381, IMG submission 96465) | Tropical forest soil microbial communities from Panama - MetaG Plot_28 | ecosystem: Environmental > Terrestrial > Soil > Tropical forest > Bulk soil | place: Panama | collected 2016-02-17 | reverse complement strand
GAAGTTGTCTCACCGGATTGACTGGGCGCTGGAGTCGGTAGAAAAGACCTACGAGTTGCAGCAAACGGTCGGCTCTTCCGTGGCGATCGCTCTGCTCGACAACGACGACGCGGTGGAGGAGGCGAAGAACGAGGCCCTCGCGGTCAAGAAGCTTGCCACCGACTGTATGTTCGACCGGGTTGAGATGCAGCGGAAAACACGCGAGATTTTACAAGTACTGTTCTAGATTTGAGACAAGCAATGACCAGTGAAAAACAGGAGGGCATTCCAATCTCTCGTTTCTCACTTACGGGCCCGGTTTTTCACTATCTAAAGGAATAGTCAGCCGGAGCGGAAGGTTTGCGCCGCTCCGGCTGTTTGAAGTTCTACTACTTGAGCGCTCGCACGCGCGCATTGGCCTCCCGCCCCAGGCACTTGTTGAGCCAGGCTTGGGCGGCCGGCACCGGCGCAAAGTCGACTTTGGCGAGCAGCGCAAAGCTCATAACGGCGGCGACGTTTAGGTCGGCGATCGTGAAGTCACTGCCCAGCAGATGTCCGTGCGGCTTGACCGTCTCATCGAGGACCTTGAGCGGCGCCTTCAATGCCTCCATCGCACCCGCTACCGCCTTTTCGTCGCGCTGATCCGCCGGCAGGAAAACCCGGTTGATGAGCACCGTCATCAGCCGCGGCTCGATCTCGGTCATCCCAAAAAAACTCCATTGGTAGACCTTCGCATGCTGATCCGCCCCGGAAGGCCATAGGGGAGCCTTGCCGTATTTTTCTCCCAGGTAGAGGTTTATCGCCATCGACTCCCATAGCGTCAGTCCGTCGTCTTCGAGCACCGGGATGTGGCCGTTGGGGTTGCGTTTGTAGTTCTCGGGCGATTTCGCCTGCTGCACCTCGACCGGAACGTGCTCATACTTCAGCCCCAATTCTTCCAGCGCCCACAGCGAGCGCGCCGAGCGCGACTTGGACGTGCCATAAAGTTTAAGCATCTTTTCTTCCTCCAAATTCTACAACTTGTTTGGTTTGGCGCCGCGACTAACCCGGCGCCATCATAGGCGATGGTGCTGCCTGGCGCACCTCGCCAGGCACATTGCCGTGCGCGCGTTTTGAGCGCCGCTCCGATCTGTTGCGGCGCACCGCTATTTGACCTGAACGCTCAGCTCCCGGTAGGGATGAGCGCCGAGATTGACCAGTTCCCGGCTGACGCCGCCCGCCTGCCAGCAGGCGCTGCTTGAGGCGCGGTTTTCCTCAAATGAACGCTTGCCCTGACCGTCCTGCTCGACCACCTTGACCTTGCCGCCGCTTAGTACGAACACCGCGGCGTCATCGCCCGGACGCGACATCCCTGTGCTTTCGCCAGGCGCCAACAGGGTCTCAACGATTCGCACTCGCGAGTTCTCCAACAGGTGAACGACACCGGAGAGGGCATCGCGTCCCGCCAAGGCGTTGGAGGTGGCAAAATCGACGCGTTCCTGGTCGGGCCGCCGAGGCCGTTTGACCTCCACCAAAACTTCGGTAAAGCGGGTCTTTCCCACGTTGCTGTAGCTCTCCGTTCCGCCCGCCGGAATGAAGATCGCGGCATGGGCAGGAACCGGTACGGTGGTAGGCGGACGGCCATAGTCGCGCAGTTCGAGCAGCGCGGACACGCCGGTGGTGAATAGCACGTAGTCGTAGGCATGATGATGCAGCGGGAAGTCCTCACCGGGGCCGACGTCAGCTTCCCAAATCTTGACGTGCTCGTTCTCCAGCACCAGTCTGCTCGCGACCGGTCCCATTGCTTCCTGGTGGACAGCCACTCTGGACTCCTTCGTTGAATGCCGATTTTCGGATGCGCGGCTCGGTCTTGTCCGCAAAAGCCTACTCGGCGGGCGCCCCCGGGCCATTGCCGCCCGGCGAAGAGGATTCTCCCTGGGCCGGCTGCCCTCCCACCGTGTTGTTCAGGTACCAGTCGCCCGGTCCCCAACCTTTTTCATACGGCACGTTGAAGGCGAAAGTGAAGCCGAGTTTTTGGAACTTCCATCCTTCGGGCGTTCTGACGAAGTCGTCATTATAGATGCCGCCGATCCAGACCGCGCGGCCGTTGGGCTGGGTAAGGGCGACCAGCACGTGCCAGTTCCCGGTCGCCTGGTCGCCGTCGACCTCGATGATGGGATTGCTGATACGATGGAAGGCAAGGGAAATGTTCTGGGCCTGCTTGAAGTAATCCCTGATTCCCTCTCGCGTTTCGGCGCGAATTGTGGGCACCGCCTCCCATACCCCGTCCTCAACGAAGATGCTGGCAACGCCGTCGTAATCATGGGTCGGGCGATCCCAGCCGCCGTCGACATAATTGCAGTAGCGCGCCTTGAGCTTGCTGATTTCTTCAATGTCCTCCAGCAGCCGGACTCGCTTTTCCAATGCGCTGCCCGCCTTGGCGACCCGCTTGGCGAGCTTCTTCGCCGCCTTCTTGGAAACTTTCTTTATTGACTTGGCCGGTTTGCGCGCCTGCTTTTTCATAATTTCGAAGGTTCATCCCAAGCAGCGGGATTGTCAAGCGTGTCCGGCCCTCAAATGGTACGGCACTTGTCGAAGGCGAGAAGACGGGCTAATTGTCCGCCAGGTAACGGTTGGCCGCACCCTCCACGACCGTGCCCTTGAAGAAATCAGGATTGACGGCAGTCCACAGCTTGACCGGGTTTCCGAACACGAATTCGCGGAAATCCTCTCCAGTGACCATATCCTCCTCGACCATTTCGTAGGCCTCTTCGAGGACCTCCAGCATGTCGGGCACATCGAAATGGCCGATGTCGGACCCGAACACGGCGTTGAGCCGGACCTTGAACGGGTTGCGTTTACTGTCAAAGGCGGAGGAGGTGACGGGGTCGTCGGCCTCGCAGCCGAAGTAGAAATTGGGCACGAACATATCGCGGATATCGCTGTTTTGACGGATGCCGCAATGCGCAAAGTCGTCGATCGCGGCGGGATCCTCCTCGCGGCCCCGGAAATGCATCGACTCCATCCCGATCGGAACATCGCGGAAGAGCTTGCCGGCATACCGATGGTACAGTTCGGTGAATTGCTCGCGGTCGAGGTTGCGGGGATCGTAGTTGGACAGCGCATCGACGTTGCGCTTCTCCCAATGGCCCTTAAGGTCGGCCAGCAGCGACCGCGCCCATCCCACTCCGCCCTCCAGGAAGAGGAACTTCAGGTCGGGAAAGCGCCGCGTTACGCCGCCCAGGAATATCGACTTGCATACCGCCTCGCCCGCCGCGCCGAAATGGCCGATATGGTTATAGACGTAATTTGAAATCGAGACGCGGCTGCCCCATCCTTCGCCCGGCCCGTGAAAGGTGGGGATCACCTTCAGTTCACGGCATTTGGCCCAAACCGGATCGTAGTCGTAATTGCTGTCGATACCGTAGGTGTCGAGCCAAAAGGCCCATCGCGCCGCCTCGGGATATTTCTTAACCACCTCCGCAACCGGGCGCCTGATGGCGCTGGGCAGCATCGCGACCTTCAACCCGCGCTTGCCGACCGCATATTCCAGCTCCTCGATCGCTTCCTGCGGCGTATGCATCGGGATCACCGCGACGGGCGTCATCCGATCCGGAAAATCACCGAACATGTCGGCGTAATAGTTGTTGAGCGCGCGGCAGGTCGCACGCCGGATTTCCTCGTCCTCGAAAATCTGGGCGCCGAGGCCCAATCCAGGGTAAAGGACGGCGAAATCCAACCCGATGTCATCCATCCGCTGGTAGAGCAGCTTGGGAAACAGCGAAGTGGCGAGGTCGAGGGTATTCTTGGTCGGCACCCCCCAAAATGGAGGACGCTTTGACCGCAGCTCGCGGCGCTGCCCGGGCGTAAGCCCATACCATTCCGTGCTCAGAAAAGTCTTACCGAAAGCGCGGCCGAAATCGCGCAGGGCGGCTTTGCCTCCCACGGCGGACAGGTACTCGCGCAGCACGGGAAGATACTCGCCCAGATGCCCGTCGGAATCGATCACCGGATGATTCAGCTTGGCGCGGATTTCCGCAGTCCTCGATTTGCCTGATGACATGGCACTATCTCCTTGTGCTTTTGTCTGTCCGAGTCAGAAATTAATCCCAGCCTCGCGCCAAGACAACCGCGAACCAGGGTCAGGAGGGCCAGACAAGCCCCTTATCCAAAGAGGCAGGTCAGCGCCCGTCTTTATCGGGATCCGGCGGCTTTGGCGCGGTGCGGGAGCGCACCGCGCGGGCGCGTTCGAGGTATTCGCGAATACGGATTTCGTAACCGCGCTCGGAAGGTTCATAGTAACGGCGACTCCGCAGTTCCTCGGGCAGGTAGTCCTGCTCGGTGAGTGCGCCCTCGTAATCATGCGGATAGCGGTAGCCTGAGCCGTAGCCCAAGTCGCGCATCAGGGGAGTTGGCGCGTTGCGGATGTGCATCGGGACCGGTTGCGCGCCCAGCTTATGCACGTCCTCGCGCGCAGCCAGCATCGCACGATACGACGCGTTGGATTTGGGCGCGCTGGCAAGATAGGTCACGCCCTGCGCCAGCGGGATTACGCCCTCGGGCAGGCCAACGAACTCCACCGCCTCCTTGACCGAGATCGCCACCATCAGCGCGCGCGGATCTGCGTTGCCCACATCCTCGGCGGCGAAGATCACCATCCGCCGCGCGATGAACATCGGATCCTCGCCCGCCTCCACCATCCGCATCATCCAGTACAAGGCCGCGTCGCAATCGCTCCCGCGCATGCTCTTAATGAAGGCCGAGATAACATTGTAGTGCTCTTCGCCTGCGCGGTCGTAAATCAGCGCTTTGTGCTGCGTGGCTTCGCGCACATGCTCGGGCGTGATCGTTGAAGACCCCGCCTGGCGCGCCAGTTCGGCCGCGATCTCCAGCGCGTTGAGCGCCTTGCGCGCGTCGCCGCCGGCCTGCGCGGTGAGTTCGCTCAGGGCGCGATCCTGGAGCGTCAGATTGAAGCCGCCCAGGCCGCGTTCCGAATCGCCCAGCGCGCGCGTTATCAAAATCGCCAGGTCCGCCTCGGAGAGCGGGTTGAGCACCAGCACCTTGGTGCGCGACAACAGCGGGCCGATGACCTCGAAGGAAGGATTTTCCGTCGTCGCGCCAATCAGGGTGATGAGCCCACTTTCGACGTGCGGCAAGAACGCGTCCTGCTGCGCGCGATTCCAGCGATGTATCTCGTCAACGAACAGCACCGTGCGTTGGCCGTCGGCCGCCAGTTGGCGGCGCGCAAGCTCGATGATCTCGCGCAGATCGGCCACGCCGGAAAGCACCGCCGAAATCGCTTTGAACACCGCACCGGACTGGTCGGCCACGAGCCTGGCCAGCGTGGTCTTGCCGCTGCCCGGCGGCCCCCAAAGGATAACCGAATGCAGGGTGTGTGAGGCGGCCATCTGGGTGAGCAGCTTGCCGGGACCCAGCAGATGCTCCTGGCCAACCAGTTCATCGAGCGAGCGCGGACGCATCCGATCCGACAGCGGCTGCCCGCGTGCCGGCTTGGTGGGAAACAGACTGGACTGTTGAGCCCTGCGCGACCTCATTGCGATAAAGGTTAGCACAGCGCCGGCGATTTCAGGGATCGATCGGGCTGCTCCTCATCGCTATGGAGAAAAACCGGCTGCGCTGGGGATTAGGCCCGGGCGGTAGCCGAAGGCGCCGCGGCAGCAGACGGAGGGGCCATCCCGGCCATCGCGCTTAAGCGCTCGATCCGGCGTTTCAGCGGAGGATGGGTGGAGAGGAGGTTATCAAACCATCCTTCCTGGTCCTCCTTCTGTACGCCCTCCAGGGGATTGATGATGAAAAGGTGCGCGGTGCCGCGCGACGCGTTTTTGATCGGGCTCTCGATGCTCGACAGATGCTGCAGCGCGTGCAGCAAGGCACGCGGGTTGCGCGTGAATTCCACGGAACTGGCGTCGGCCAAATATTCGCGCCGGCGCGATACCGCCATCGCCAGCAACTGTGACAGGATCGGCGCCAGTACCGCCAGGATAACCACCGCGATCATCAGCAGGTTGCCGCCTTCGCCGTCATGGTCGTCACTGCTCGCGCCGCCGTAATAAACGAAATCGGCGAGCAGCGCGACTCCTCCCACCAGAACCGCGATCATCATCATCGTGCGGATGTCGTAGTTGCGCACGTGCGCCATCTCATGGCCGATCACGCCCTGCAATTCCTCGCGGTCCATCTGGTCGATCAGCCCTTGCGTCACGCAGATATAAGAGTGCTGCGGATCGCGCCCGGTGGCAAAAGCATTAGGCGCGGGGTCGGGCATCACGTAAGCCTTGATGGGCGGCATCCGCGCCGCGATCGTCATCTCCTGGATAACATTGAGCACCATCTTGTGCTTGTCGCTGTCGGGCAGGAGGCGTTGCGCGTGCACTGAAGCCAGAACCAGCGACGCACCCGCATAGTAGGATACGGAGGCCTGGATCAAACCGATTATCAGCGCAGCAAATGTCAGGACCGGAAAGCCCTGGATGCTTCCATCGCGAAAGCGCAACGACCCGAGCAGGAAGTCGAGTCCGAAGCCGAGCACGCAGTACAGCGCCAGGAAGACCCCCACCAGCATCGCGGTCTGACGCCGATTGGTCCGTTCCTCAGCCCAGAAATCGGATGCCATCGATTCGGTGCTCGCTTGAAAGCCGTGGCCGCAGCTCTACTCACACCTGGCGGGCAACGCATGCCGCAGGGCGACTGCTCAGGCCTGCTTGACGCCCATCGACAGGTCGACCTTTGGCACGGCCTCGTCGCCGGCCGCGGCTTTGAAGTAATCGGCCTGCTTGAATCCGAAGTTGTTGGCGATAATGTTGGCGGGGAAAGTCTGGACGCGCGTGTTAAGCTGCATCACGGAGTCGTTGTAGGCCTGGCGCGAGAACGCGATCTGATTCTCGGTCGTGGTCAGTTCCTCCTGCAAACGCATTACGTTCTGATCGGCCTTGAGTTGCGGGTAGTTTTCCATCAGGGCGAACAGGCGTCCCAGTCCCGCGGTGAGTTGATTCTCCGCCGCAACGCGCGTCCCCTGGTCCGGCGCGCTGACGGCGCGATTGCGCGCCTCCACCACCTGGGTAAGCGTATCGCGCTCGAATTGCATATAGCCTTTAACCGCTTCGACCAGGTTGGGAATGAGGTCATGACGGCGCTTGAGTTGGACGTCGATTTGACGCCAGGCCGCGTCGACCTGGTTCTTGAGGCTGACCAGCGAATTATAGGTCATCATCAGCCATAGTCCGGCCAAGACGATAACTGCCAGAATAATCCAGCCACCCATTTGTATTCCTCCCGGCGCGCGCCCAAAGAGCATCGACTGCGCGGATTATAGCATGGGAGAATCGCCGTCCTGGAATGCGTCCACTAGAGAGTTTTGGCGGGCAGATGCGACAGCGCCGCGACCCAATCAGGCCGCGGCGCGTCTTAAAGTTAGTTCAGATTGACCTTGATCTGGACCGGCTTGGCCTGGGCCGGTTTGTCGATTTTGATTTCGAGCACACCGTCCTTGTAGTTGGCCGCAACCGGCTGGGTGGCGTACTGCTCGGGCAGCCGAAACGCGCGATGATACTTGCGGTAACTGCGCTCGCTGCGATGGCTCGTGGTCTTGCCGGAAACCTCGGGCTGCCGGCGCTCCGCCTCAACCGTCAGTGTACCCTCTTCGACCTTCACCGAAATTGTGTCGGACTTGACGCCCGGCATCTCGAAGTAGAAATGATAGCCGTCTTCGGATTCGATCACGTCCGCCGCTGGAACCTCATGAGTGCCATTGGCGCCAGAGCGATGCGGCAGCATCATCTCGTTGACCCGATCGAAGAACCACTGATTGGGGCGGCCATTAAACCATCCGTCGTTAAACCGAACTTCCATGTAATCTAGAAACCTCCGATAGCTCCGTGATTTTTTCCCGGTGCCTGTTTTTGCCTGCTACAAGCATCAAGTTAAGCACGAATCGCTATTCGTCAAGTTGACTGGAATTGCAGATGGCGCGGCGGCGGCTTATTTCGTTGATCGGCCGCCATGCGGTTTGTGCTGGGAAAGGCGGGTTATTTCGTCGCCAAAGCGGCGCTCCATTGTGGAATCGCCCAGGCTTTGGGCCAGATTCCGACCCTCCTTCAGCACCTCGATTGCGCGCGCTATGTTGCCCTTGCCGATAAAGGTTCCGACTTTACGGAACAGGCGGGCGTAGCGTTCTCCTTTGGCGGCGGCGTCCATTTGCGGATATGAGCAGCGAAACAACCGACTCGATTCTAGACGGCAGCCTGCATCTGATCCAACCGCGCCGCGGCTACCGTTTTTCCGTCGATGCGATCTTGTTAGGACGCTTTATACGCCCGCGCCCGGCCGCGCGTATCCTCGAGTTGGGAGCCGGATGCGGCGTCATCTCGATAATGGCCGCGGCTCTTTATTCGCCGCGTGAAGTAGCGGCGCTTGAGGTGCAGGAGGAGTTGGCGAAGCTGGCTGGACGCAATGCGGAGCTCAATCATTTGCCGGCGGTGCGAGCGATCGCCGGGGATCTTCGCGCGCGCTCAATTGCGGGTCTCAAAACGGCCTGCTTCGATTTGGTGATTGCCAATCCACCCTACTACGCCAGCGGGACCGGGCGGCGCAGTCCGCATGGCGCGCGCGATCTGGCTCGCGCGGAGAGCGCCACCACGCTGCGCCATTTTGTGGTCGCGGCGTCGCGCTACTTAAAGCACGGCGGTAAAGCGGCGTTCGTGTTCGTGGCCGCAAGGGGCGCCGAGTTGATTTCCGAATTGCGCGCCGCGGCGCTGGAGCCCAAGCGTATTCGAATGATACATCCGCGTCTGGATCTGCCCGCCACCGCAATCCTGCTTGAGGCGCGCAAAGGCGGCGGCGTCGAGCTGGAGATCGAACCGCCCCTGATTCTGTATGCGTCCAGGGGCGTTTACAGCAATGAGGCTAAAGCACTGCTCGGCGCATCCAGTCGCGATTGAGAGTTCGATGGAGTGGGCGGGGAATGACGGGACTGAAAAGCCGCGAAGAAAGAGGCCGCGCGCGAGGCGCGGCTCAGGCGGAACGCCCGGCCCCACTGAAGACATAATTCAGCACCGTTGCGGAAAGGATCACTCCGCGAAAAACTCCAGGGCCAGGCGCGCCACTGTGCCGGGTTGCTCCAAAGGCAGGAAATGTCCCGTGTCGGGGATACTCAGGATGCGGGCTTTCTTTAGTTCCGCGCGCAGTCTTTTGGCGTAGCGAGCGCCGGTGGATTCCTCGTCGCGCGTGCCGAACAGCACCATCATCGGCACCTCGCATTTGAGCAGCCGGGCAAGACCGTCGAAGGCCATCGCAGTCTCATAAAAGCGGGCCTCGATTTCCGGCGGGCACTTGAGTTCCCATTCGCCCTGCGCGTTGGCCGAGGCGCCGGTGGCGCAATACTCGCGCAGGATTTCGCGCCGCCAGGTATCGAAGGGCGGTTTGTTTTCGAAATTGGCGAACATCGCGGCGGGGCTATCGAACACCCGCCTACGGCGGCGCGTACGTTCCAGCATATCACTGGACGATGCGCGCGGGCTCTGCCCGCTTTCGATCAGCACCGGTTCCACCAGCATCACGCGCGCGAACCGCCCCGGCTCCACTGCCGCGAGCGATCCGATCACGGTTGCGCCGGCGGAATGTCCCAGCGCGCGTACCTTGCCAAGGCCGAGCCGCGCGATCACGCCGGCAAGGTCCTCGACTTCGACTTCCCAGTTGTATTGCGCGTCCGGGTCATGGGAGCTGTCGCCGTGCCCGCGCCGATCATAGCTGAAGACCTGTCCGATCGCGGTTAGCGCAGTCGCGATTGAACCGAGGAGCGAGGCGTGCATGCCCGTGCCGTGGGTCAGTAAGATCGGTTCGCCGCTGCCGCCCCAATCGTGGCAGCGCAACCGGACTCCGTTCACATCCATATCGATATGGGCGGGTTGGTTACTCATGATTGATCGCGAGTGTAGCGCAGGCGCAATCGCGAGGCAGTCTGGGCGGCCCGTTGCGCCACAGTTCGCTTTGCGATTAGCTTCTGATGATGACCCGCCCCCTTGAGTGCGGTATCGCAGCGCTGCCTGGGCGCGCGCAAGCCGCATCGGAAAGCCGGCAAACCCGATGGCGCGACTGATCGCCCGCGACAAATACCTGTACGATGGCGACGCGAGGTTTTATGCCACCGGCGTGTCCTATGGGCCGTTTGCGCCCAATTCGCGCGGCGAGCGCTATCCGGAGCCGGAGCGCGCCGCCCAGGATTTTGCCCTGATGCGTGCGGCGGGTGTCAACGTTATCCGGACTTACGTACCGGCACCCGAATGGATGTTTGAGCTGGCGGCGAAGCATTCGTTGCGCCTGATGGTATCGCTGTTATGGCCGTCGCATCTGATGTTCCTTGATTCCGCAGCGAACGCGCGCGAGATCCGCGCCACCGTGGCGCGCTTGGCGGGTGCGATGCGCGGCTTGCGCGACGGCATTTTCGCGTATTCGCTGGGCAACGAAATACGTCCCGATCTGATCCGATGGTACGGGATGCGCCGCGTGAGCCGCTTTCTGGGCGAGCTGTACGATATCGCGAAGAACATTGACCCCGAGGGGCTGTTCACGTACTCCAACTACCCCTCGGCGGAATACCTCGAACTCAGCTTCCTGGACCTGATTTGCTTCAACGTCTATCTCCATCGCGAGGACGATTTCCGCCGCTACATGACGCATCTGTTGGGGCTTGCCGGCGATCGCCCGCTGGTGCTGAGCGAGACCGGCTTGGACACTATCCGCGAAGGCGAGGAGCATCAAGCGCAATTGCTCCAATGGCAAACGCGGGCGGCGTTCGAAGTGGGGCTTTCGGGCTTCATAATTTTCGCCTTTACCGACGAATGGCATACCGGGGGCATGGACATCACCGACTGGGCCTTCGGTATCGTGACCCGTGAGCGCCAACCCAAGCAGGCCTTCTCGAGCGTGTCCCAGGTCTTTGCGCGCCCGTTGCCGCCGGCCCTGGTAGCGCCGCCAAAAGTCTCTGTCGTGGCGGCGGCATACAACGCGGCGCCGACGCTGGGTGCCTGCCTCGACTCGCTCAAACGGGTGGACTATCCCGACTGCGAGATTGTCGTGGTCGATGATGGTTCGACCGATCGCACGGCGGAGATCGCGCAGGCCGCGGGCGTCAAGGTGCTAAGCCGGGCGCATCAAGGTCTGGCCAGCGCGCGCAATGCCGGGATTGAAGCGGCGCAGGGCGAGATTGTCGCATTCATCGATGCCGACGCCGCTGCCGATCGCGACTGGCTCTATCACCTCGTCGAAACGATGCGCCGGCGCGGTGCCGCAGCCGCCGGTGGACCCAATTTCCCGCCCACTGCGCGCTCCCTTCTCGCGGCTGCGATCGCGGCTGCGCCGGGACAGCCGCGCGAAGTACTGGCCTCGGATGACAGCCTCGCGCAGATGTGCGGATGCAACATGGCAATCGACAAAGCCCAGCTTCAGTCATTGGGCGGGTTCGATCCCCTGTTCACCGCAGCGGGCGATGACGTTGACATTTCATGGCGCCTGCTCAGGGCGGGCGCTGTCATCGCCTACGCGCCGGGCGCGGTCGTGGTACATGAGCGGCGCGGCTCAACGCACGCCTACCTGGCACAGCAAGGCGGTTACGGCGCAGGCGAGGCGCTGCTGGCGCGCAAATATCCCGAGCGGCGCGAAGCCCAAATCTATGGTTACAACGGATGGCAGGTCAGATGGTTGGGCCGGCCGCGAATCTATTACGGCGCGCTCGGCCGCGGGCTGTTCCAGACGATCTACCCGGCGGGTGTTCGGCCGCTGGTGGACGTGCCGCTCAGCGCGCCCTGGATTGCGCTGTCGGTCCTTCTGTTGGTGATCGGTGCCGCTACGGCGCAGCGGCTGCTCCTTGCGATTGGAGGCGCCGGAATCGTATTGAGCGCCGCGAGCGCAATCTTTTACGCCGCCGGCGCACCCCTCGGTCGCCGTCACGATAATATCCTCACACGCATGGTGCTGGCCCTCTTGTCGCTGCTGGGACCGATGGTCCGCAGCTATGCGCGGATGCGCGCCGCCGCCGCGGCGCGTGCTCTGGCTGGGCGCGGCGTGGGTGAAGCCGGCACGATAAGAGGCAGAGGCGGGCTAAGGGTCGCGCTGACTGTGCGTGACGGGGTAGGGAAGCCCGACCCCGACGCCGTGTCCGAAAGACTGCGCTACGCCTTGTTTCGCCGCGGACTGGTCGTGGCCGGCAACACCGGCCTGGAGCCGTTCGATCTGCAAATCCTGCTGGGCCCCGTCTGCCGCGTTCCGCTCAATACATTGTGGGAGGAAGACGGGGCGCTGTCGCTGCGATGGCGCCTGGCGGCCGCGCCGCTGCCTATCCTTGCGGCCGCGGCGCTGGTGCTCGTGCTGTTTGGGACGGGTCAGCGGACCGCCGCGATTGTGATTGCGGCCGCGGCGCTGGTCTGGGTCGCGGCGCTCACCATTCCGCCGCTGACGCGCCTGCCGGCCACCTTGCGCGACGCTTTGATCGAGGCGATGGAACGCCTCCATCTCGACGCCACCGTCGTGTCGGGAGGCGCATGATGGGCACGGCGCGAATCTACGCGCAGGTCGCGGTCGAAATGCGCCGCCATGCCGGGCGGCTGGCTTTGGCCGTAAGCGAGGTGGTGCTGATCTCGGGGCTGGAAGTGCTCAAACCCTGGCCGTTGAAGATCGTGATCGACAACGTGCTGGGCGATGCCAAGCCGCAATTGCGGTGGCTTCAGACGATGGCGCCCGCCGCGCTGCTCCCAGGCGCCTGCCTGGGACTGATTGTCCTTTATCTGGCGCTCTCGTTTTTGCAGGTGAGCAACAATTATCTGACCATTTCGATCGGCCAGCGGATGGTCAATGATCTGCGCGCGCGTCTGTTCGAGCATCTGCAGCGCCTGTCATTGTCGTTTCATCGCCGGCGCGAGGTCGGCGACCTGATGATGCGTATCAACTACGACACGTTTTCGGTCCAGACGATCGCGATGAACGGGATGTTTCCGATCCTGTCGTCGCTGATTCTGCTGGCCGCGATGTTCATGATGATGCTGCGCATCGACTCGACGCTGACGTTGGTCGCGCTGGGAGTGGTGCCGCTCCTGCTGATTCTGATCGGCTCGATCAGCGGCCGTATCGATCGCCTGGCCACCGGCGCGCGGATGAAGGAGAGCGACCTCTACAACGTGGCGCATCGCGCCCTGTCCGCCATCCACGTGGTGCAGGCGTTCACGCGCGAGGCCGAGGTGCAGCGCGAGTTCGTCGAAAAGAGCAGCGCGAGCCTGAGCGAGAACCTGCGCCTGTACATGTCCCAGACAATTTACGGCGGCGCGGTGAACGTTTTGGTCGCGGGCGGCACCGCGATGGTCATCTACATAGGCGCGCTCCACGTAATGGAGCATCGCATGACGATCGGCGACATGGTCGTGTTCGTGACCTATCTGGCCTCGCTCTACGCGCCGATCAACCAGTTGTTCCAGACCTACGGCCAGGTGCACAGCGCGGTGGCCGGGATGCGGCGATGCATGGAGCTGCTGGAACTGGAGCCGGAAATCAAGGACCGGCCGGGCGCGCGGGCGGCGGGCCGGCTGCGCGGCGCGGTGGAATTTCGCGATGTGACTTTCGCTTACGGTCCGGGTGAGCCTGTCCTTAAGAACATCAGCTTCGAAGCCGACCCGGGCGAGACGGTGGCGATCGTCGGCCCCACCGGCGCGGGCAAGACCACGCTGACCAGTCTGCTGGCGCGCTTTTACGAGCAGCAAGGCGGTGCGATCGAAATCGACGGGCGTGCGATCGAGCAATTCACGCTGCGCTCGCTGCGCGAGAATATTGCGATCGTGCTGCAACCCCCGATGGTGCTGACCGGCACGATTCGCGGCAACATCGCCTTGGGCAAACCGTCCGCCACCAATGAGGAAATCGCGCGCGCCGCGCAGATGGCCCGCCTGGACCCGTTGCTGGCGAAGTTGCCCGCCGGTCTGGATGAGGTGGTGGGCGCGGGTGGCCATCAGCTTTCCCAGGGCGAGGCGCAGCGCGTGACGATTGCGCGCGCACTTATCAAGAACGCGCCGATCCTGATAATGGACGAACCTACCAGCGCGCTGGACGCCGAAACCGAGTCGCTGGTGATGGCCGCGGTCCAGGAGCTGATGCGCGGGCGCACCACGCTGGTGATCGCGCATCGCCTGGCTACGATTCAGAATGCGACGCGTATCCTGGTGCTGCGCGACGGGCGGATCGAGGAGCAGGGCGCGTTTAACGAATTGATCAACGCCGGCGGTTTTTTCAGCTATCTATACAGCCTGCAGTCGCAGGCGGCTGGCGGTGGAGCGGAGAAACTCAAGGCAAGTTGAGACAGGCAGGACTTGACGCATGCTGACCATAGGATTGACGGGCGGAATCGGCTCGGGAAAAAGCACGGTGGCGAAGATGCTGGCGGAGCTGGGAGCGCCCAGCTTCGACGCCGACAAGGTGGGACATGAGATTTACAGTCCAGACGGTCCCGCCTACCACGACGTGGTGGCGGCCTTCGGCAGCGCGATCGTCGCCGCCGATGGCACCATCGATCGCAAGAAGCTGGGTCCGATCGTTTTTGCCGACCCCGCGCAGCTGAAGCGCCTGGAATCGATCGTGCATCCGCGGATGTTCGAGCGAATGGGGGAGATGGTTGCCGAGATGCGCGCAAAAGGGGCCACGGCACCGATCGTGGTTGAGGCTGCGATTTTGATCGAAGCGCATTGGCAGCCGTTATTCGACGAAATCTGGCTGGTCGTGGCGCCGCGCGAGAAGGTCGTCCAGCGCGTTGAACTGGAAAGAGGACTCAAGCCCGAGCAGACCGAAGCACGAATCAAGGCGCAACTGTCCGACGATGAGCGCCGCAAGCATTCTACGATCGTGATCGACAATGGCGGGACGATCGATGAGTTGCGTGGCCACGTGTCTTCCTTGTGGCTGGAGTTGTTGGAGAGAAACAAGAAAAGAGGGAAGAGAGAATGAGAAACGAGGGAACGGAAATCCGGTTATCTGAATCTCGTTTCTCAATTCTCTTCAGATGTTCTTTCTCACGGGAGTTTGAACGACCATGGCTCAAACACTGGCCGGAAAATATGCGCTGGTAACCGGTGGCGGGCGCGGTATCGGTCGCTCGATCGCTTTGGCGCTGGCGCGCGCCGGCGCCGACGTCGCAGTGGCGGCTCGCACACAGGCGCAGTTGGAGGCGGTGGCCGGCGAGATCCGGTCCCTGGGGCGGCGTGCGTTCGCGATCGCAATTGATCTGACCCGTCGCGATCATATCGAGGACCGCGTCAAGCAGGCGGCCGAACAATTGGGCGGCCTGGATATACTGGTCAACAATGCCGGCGGAAGTATCGGCGAGGGCCTGAAGATTGACCCCGTCACACACGACCCACAGACCTTCGAAGACTGTTTGTTTTTCAACCTGACCCAGGTGTTCTACGTTACACGCGCCGCCTTGCCGTACATGATCAAGAAAAACTGGGGGCGGATTTTGAATACCGGATCGGGATCGGCAAATCGGGGCGGCGCGATCCTCGCCTACACCGCCGCCAAGCACGGGTTGATCGGTTACACCCGTTCTCTGGCCTATGCGGTGGCCCGCCACGGGATCAACGTCAACGTTATCAATCCGGGATGGACCAACACCTCGATGGTGGATTGGGACCGGCTGGCCAAGGCGATGAACACCAGCGTCGAGGGCGCGAAGCAGTTCGCCTACGGCCAGAGTATCCAGAGAAGAGTCGTGGAGCCCGACGAGCTGGGTCCGATGGCGGTGCTGCTGTGCTCGGACGCAGGCAGCGCGGTCACGGGTCAAGTGGTTTACGTGGACGGCGGTTTCAAGGTGTAAGTTCGATCATATCGCTACGATCCAGCGAAGTTTGCGGCGCCTAGGAACAGTCACGATCTCGCGAACAATTTATAACACGCTCTATTCAAAACGATCGTTTTGCCATACAGTTGTGCCGCCAGGATAGCGGCGAAAGTCGCGGCGTAGGGCCGCGCCATTTTTGAAGCGGAGGGTGCGTCCCAGCTCCCTGCTTACACCCAGGTAGAGGAAAAAAGCGATGTTACTGTTGTATTTCCACGAGCGGCCGTACGGCGATGTCCCTGAAGACGAAGTCATCAAGAACCGCGGTTTTTTCGGCGTTCCCAACCGCTTCTTCGATCCAAAAAAAGGTTCGGACCTGTACAACACCTACCTTGACGAGATGCAGTACGTCGAGGAGATGGGCCTGGATGGCGTCGTGCTCAACGAGCATCACGGCACACCCTTTTGCATGGGCGCGGTGATGGACGTCGAGGCGGCGATCCTGGCGCGCATCACCAAGAAGATGAAAATCGTCTTGCTGGGCAATCCCCTGCCGGTGGTGCGCAACCCGGTGCGCCTGGCGGAAGAGCTGGCCGAAATCGACCTGATCTCGCGCGGCCGGCTGGTCACAGGGTGGGTCCGCGGGGCGGGCAGCGAGCAGCTCTTCAACAACGTCAGCCCATCGCTTAACCGCGAATATTTTAACGAAGCGCATGACCTGGTGGTGAAATGCTGGACCGAGCCGGGTCCGTTCCGTTTCGAGGGCAAGCATTTCCACTTCCGCTTCGTCAATCCGTGGGCGCTACCCTATCAGAAGCCGCATCCGCCGATCTGGATTCCCGGCCTGCTCAGTCCGGAGTCCGTGATTTGGGCGGCTGAGCATCGCTACCCCTATATCGGTCTTGGCACCGGGCTTAAGGCCACCAGCGAGTTGTGGAACATTTACGCCGACCGCGCCGCGCAGATGGGCTACCAGGCGGGGCCGGAGAATTTCGGCTACCTGCAGAACGTGTTCGTGGCCGAAACCGAAGAGAAGGCCCAGGAGGTTGCCAAGCTCAACCTTTACGGCGGGGGCGGCGCGGCATTCGCGCGTCCCGAATGGACCCTGCCGCCGGGCTACAATTCCAAGGAGGCCACCAAACGTCTGGCCCGCCAGCAGGCTTCCACCAAGGGCGAGCGGACCGCCTTCCTGGGGCTAAGCGCGAACCCCGACCAGCACAATGAGAAATCCGCCGCCGCGGCAGTAAGTGCCCGCACCCGCCTGGCGCGCGGAGAGATCGACCTGGAAGAAGCCAAGCGCGCGATCTACTCGGGCTACCAGAAAGCGCAGGAGAGCTTGAGCATCATCACCGGCACCCCTAAAACCGTAATTCCGAAGCTCAAGCATATTCTCGAAGTGCTACGCTGCGGGGCGTTTGCAATCTCACAGGTCAACGGACCCGCCACCCACGAGGACCGCATGACCAGCATCAGGCTGTTCGCCCAGGAAGTCGCGCCGGCGCTGCGCGAGTTCGGGAAAGAACTGGGGCTGAGCGACGCCTTTCAGGCCAAGCCCGGGGCGCGGCCGCTGTCAGGCCAGCGCTCCCAAGTGTCGTGGCCGGAACTTCTGCCGGAGAACAAGCAACCCGCCGCTTGAAGTCTTGGCGCAGCGGGCTTTCCGAATTAGAGTCCGCAAAACAACAAGGGTGGATCCGGAAGCGGTCCGCCCTTGTGTTTTGAAAAATGGCTGCGCGCTGGATAAGCGCGCCGCCAACGGAGTGGACGTCAATGGCTGCCGCTGAATCGTCCGCGGGCCCGCCTGGGCAACACGCGAGCCTGCCGTTGGCAGGTATTTCAGTCGTCGAATGCGGCCAAGGAATAGCCGCAGCCTATGGTGCAAAGCTGCTGGCGATGCTTGGCGCCGACGTTATCAAGGTCGAGCCACCCGGAGGCGATATCAGCCGCAGCCGAGGTCCTTATTACGGCGACAACCAGGACCTCAACCTGGGCGGGCTTTTCCTTTACCTTAACGCCGACAAAAAGGGTGTGACGCTTGACCTGTCTGACCGGGGCGATCGTGCGGCGCTCGACCTTCTGCTGGCTCGCGCCGATATCCTGGTCCATAACATCGCGCCGCTCGATCGGGTTGGCATAAGTATGGAGAATGCCGCCCTCTCTCGGGATTATCCAGCGCTGATCGTAACCGGCATCTCCCCTTTCGGGGATTACGGACCGTACGCGCATTTTCATGCTTACGAGATAACCGTGGCTCATGCCTCGGGCATGGCATCGCTCGCGCCGGCGGTTTCGCAATTTCCCGATCTCCCGCCGCTGAAACTGTTCGGGCATCAGGCGGAGTTTCAGGCGGGGGCGTTTGCCGCGATGGCCTCGCTGGCGGCATGGTTCTATCGGGCCCAAAGCGGAGCGGGTCAGGCGATCGAAGTCTCCGGGCAGGAATGCCTGGCCACGATGCTGGAGGGTGCCCTTCCGCGGTTCAGCTATTCCGGTGAGTCGGCTTCGCGGCTGGGCCGTCATTCCTACGCCCCGCGATCAATCTGGCCAACCAGGGACGGCTGGATCTTCATCAATCCCGGCGAAGAGGAACAATGGCAGCGTCTGGTTGAGCTGATGGGCAACCCGGAGTGGGCCAACGAAGAGATTTTCAAAGACCGGTTCACCCGCGGCGAGTATGCCGAGGCGCTGTGGCCGTTGGTTGCGGAATGGACCAAAGACTGGAACAAGCAGGAACTGTTCATGGCGGGCCAGGCGCGCCGGATTCCGCTGGCGCCGATGAATCGGTCCTCCGACGTTTATTCCGACATCCACCTGCGGGCGCGCAACTTTTTTGGAGCGCTTCCGACTCCTGACGGCCGCAGTATCGAAGTCCCAACGGTGCCGTTCAAATCGACCGGCTCGGCCTGGCGTATCGAGCGTCCGGCGCCGCGCCTGGGCGAGCACAACGCCGAAGTGTTGTCGTCCCAGCGCCTCGCGCCGGCATCCGCGGAGCGCCCGTCGCGATCAGCCGATGCGGCGCCGGCGCCCAATCGCGGTCCGCTGGCCGGTATCCGCGTGCTGGACTTCGGATGGATCTGGGCGGCGCCCTACTGCAGCATGATGCTGGCCAACCTGGGCGCCGACGTAATCCGGGTTGAGACCGCCAAGCGCACCTGTCTCAGCCGGCGCAATCCGCCGTTTGCCGAAAACCAGGCCGGGCCGAATCGCGCTGGCGTTTTCAACGACTGGAACCAGAACAAGCGCAGCCTCCAGCTCAATCTCGCCAAGCCGGAGGGAATCGAGCTCGCGCTGCAGCTGGCGGAGCACTCCGACATCACGATCGAGAATTTCGGCGCCGGAGTCCTGGATCGGATGGGGCTGAGCTACGAGGTCATGCGCGGGCGCAACCCCGGCATAATCATGCTTTCCATCGGGTGCTATGGACGCACGGGGCCTTATACCGATTTCGTCAACTACGGTCCGCAGGTCAACGGTCAGGCCGGGCTGCTGGCGGTATCCGGCTACGAGGGCGACCAGATTCGTGAGGGGCCCTGCGCCTACGGCGATCCGGCAACCGGAGTGTTCGCCGCGTTCTTGATCAACGCTGCGTTGATTCAACGCCGGCGCACCGGGTTGGGGCAGTATTTCGAGTTGTCGATGATGGAAGTGTTGGCGATGGGACTGCCGGAAGCGCTGGTCGAATATGCAATGAACGGGCGCGATCTCGGTCCAAATGCGAATCGTGACCGGAACATGGCGCCGCACAATTGCTACAAGGCGCTGGGCGGCGCGGAGGAATGGGTAACAATCGCGATCGGCACGGAGGACGAATGGCGCCGATTTTGTCAGGCGATTGGTCAGCCGGCGCTGGCCGGCGACGATCGATTCGCCGATGCCGCGCTGCGCAAGCGCAACGAAGATGAACTCGACCGTATCGTTACCGACTGGACCTCAACGCGCGATCGATGGGACGTGGCGCGGGCGCTTCAAGCGGCCGGTGTCGCCGCGATACCCACCCTGACGGTTAAGGACCTCTTCGAGGATCCGCATCTGCGCGAGCGCAACTTTTTCGTGCGCCTCCCCCATCCGGAGATCGGTGCGCGTGCCCACTCCGGCGTGCCGTGGAAAATGTCGCTGACGCCATGCGAGGTAACGCGCCCCGCGCCATGCCTGGGCGCCGACACCGACGACGTGCTGTCGTCGATATTGGGCCTGAGCGGCGAACAAATCACTAAACTGCGGCGAGACGAAATTCTCACTTGACCACGTGCAGCGGCGCGCCGGTTCTTTAGGACCGCTGCGCCCAAGGCATTCGAGGGGAGGAACATGAAAGCGACCGCTCGATTTTTAATAACCGTCGTAGCCATACTCGGTTTGAACGGGCTCGCGTGTGCGAATCCTCCGAATTACCCAGCCGGCACGATTGAGCTTAAGTATTATGCAGCGGGTCCATGGGCAGTGTCTGTCAGTCTCGGCAGCGCGTGTTGTGATTCATTGGGGCATGAGTTCGACCTGTACTATCCCACGCATCTTGGCGCCAATGGATTTCACCATCCGCTGCTCACCTGGGGAAACGGCAGCTTCGGCACTTCGATGGACAGCAAGTTTTTTCTCACGCACATGGCTTCGTGGGGTTTCGTGATAATCGCCGCGCAGGACCCCACTACCGGCCCCGGACAGACAATACTGGATGCCGCGAAGTTCCTGGTCAATGCGAATACGGATTCCCACAGTATTTTCTATCAGAAGCTCAATCCCGCCCAGGTTGGAAGTTTAGGCCATTCCCAGGGTGCGGGTGGTGCGATCAATGCAATGGTCAAGTCCGGCGGCCTGATCAAGACCGTGATTCCGATCGAATTGCCTTCGCGAGTATGGTGTACCTTGGGCGCCGAGTGTGCCGATCCCAAGAAAATTGTATCTGGATCGATATTTCTGATTGACGGTTCCGCCGACGCTATCTCGCCGCCCACCCAACCTTCATGGGTGCCGGGTGAACAGTCGATCGCGGCTGCCTATAACGCCGTGCCAAATACCGTTGTCAAGGTCAAAGGTACGATTAAAGGGCCCAACCACAACGACATTACCGGCCAGCCCTCCTGCAGTCAGGCTAAATGGCCATGTGCCAACGGAGTGTACGGATACCTGGGTTATCCAACGGCCTGGATGATGGCGCAGCTTCAGGGCGACAGCTTTGCCAAGGGCGCATTCAAACAAAGTACCGGAGAGATATTTTCCGAAACCGCAAATTGGGAATTTGTGGCTAGCACTATGCCGTAGCCATTAGCTTGCATTCGCACTATGTGACCAATTCCCAGACTATACATCGGCTCTTTCCATTAGTCGCATCTAGGGTTGGAGCAAAGCACTTCGCCACCCGCGACCGTCTCGAATATGTATCTCACGGTTGTGGAGCCGATGTTCGCGATGGGTCCAGAATTCGATCGCATCGGGACGCACACGAAACCCGGTCCACGGCGCCGGACGCGGAACTTCGCGACGCCTAAATTTTCCGGCGAGCCGTGCGAACCGGGCGAGAAGTTCGGCCCGCGACCGAAGGCGGGCACTCTGATGCGAGGCGCTCGCGGCTAGCTGGCTCTGCCGCGGCCGCGTTGGCCAGTAGGCGTCGGCCTCCGCGGGTGCGACTTCCTGTACGCGTCCCTCCACGCGCACCTGCCGGCCTTTCTTTTGCCAGTAGATCGCGAGCGAGGCATGGGGGTTGCTGTGCAACTCCCGCCCCTTGCGGCTGCGGGCGTCGGTGAAGAACACGAAGCCGCGCTCGTCAACTCCCTTGAGCAGGACGAAGCGGACGGAACTCTTTCCGCCACGCGCCGCCGTCGCCAATGCCATCGCCTCATAATTTGGGATTCCCGCTCGCCGGGCCTCATCGAGCCAGCGAATGAATTTCGCAATCGGGTCAGGGCGCCGTGCCATGGTCGCGATCATGCCATGCCGCATGGTCGATCGCGATCCCCGCCTTAAGCGCATTGCCGGTGAAGGAAGCCGCGGCTGTGGATGACACGCAACCAGGCTGACGCAGGATTTAGATTAGCGGATCAGCTGGCGAACCGGCTACTGGAGGCGCCATCAATCAATTGCCCGGACGCGGCGAAGATGATCGTAGAAATCATCCTTTAGCCGGCGCCCTTGACTTGGCCAGGCTGTAGATCGCGGCGATCAGGCGCTCGGGCTCGGCGGGCTTCGTGACATGAAGCTGAAAGCCGGCGGAGATCGCTCGTTGGCGCTCGGAGGCTGAATTCCATCCGGTCACGGCGCAGGCCGGGATCAATCCGCCCTGCTCGGGAGTGAGCGATCTGATCTTGCGGATCAGCGTGTAACCGTCCTCGGAAGGCATCCCGATATCGCTGACGATAACGTCGGGCTGCTCCTTCTGCAGGACATCGAGGGCAGCGCGTGCCGAAGGGGCCGGAATTGTACTCGCGCCGCTGGCGGTCAGAAGTTGGAGCATCATGTCGCGTGTGTCGTCATCGTCGTCGACGAGCAATACCTTGATACCAGACAGAGAACGGCCGGCGCCCGGCTGGCGCTGCGGCGTCTCCGTGTCGCTGTGTGACGGCAAGCGAAGCGGCAGCCTGACGGTGAAAACCGCGCCTTTTCCTACTCCATCGCTGCTCGCGACAATCGCGCCCTTGTGCAGCGCCACCAACTGGCGGGAAATCGCAAGCCCCAGGCCCAACCCCGAGCGAGTGCGCGCGGCGCCCGCGTCCACCTGCTGAAAGCGCTCGAAGATGAGCGGAAGAAATTGTGCTTCGATGCCGCATCCGTCATCGGCAACGCTCAACTCCGCATGCGCGTTGTCCTGCCGCAGCCGCACTGTCACGTGTCCGCCGGCCTCGGTGAACTTGATCGCGTTGGAGAGCAGGTTGGACAAGACCTGCTTTAGCCGGTTCGCATCGCCCTGCACGGGGCATTCCTGATCGAATTCAATTTGCTCGATCAAATCGAGCTCTTTCTCATCAGCCGAGGGCCGCGCCGCGGCGACCGCGGCCCTGACCACCTGGGCAAGATCCACGTCGGCGAACTCCACGCCAAGCTTGCCCTGCGCCGCGCGCGAGATGTCCAGGATGTCCTCAATGAGCGTGGCTTGATTTTGCGCATTGTTGACGATCACGTCGACGGCCCGGGTGGATCTCGCCTCATCAAGCACACCCGACTGCAGCAACCGCGCCCATCCCAGGATTGCGGTAAGCGGGTTCCTCAGTTCATGGGAGACCGTAGCGAGAAAGTCGTCCTTCGCCCGATTTGCGGATTCCGCTTCCTCGCGCGCTTCGTAGTAATCATTGATGTCGGTGGCGGCCCAGATCCACGCAGTGATCCGGCCGTCGTCGTCCAGCTCGGGAACGGCGCGGCAGATATGCCATCGATCAATCCCGTCGCTGGCGCGCCGCATCCGGAACTGCATTTGGACTGGTTGCCCATCGCGCAAAGTATCCTCCCATGAGCGCGCGGCCTGTTCGCGATCTTCGGGCACCACAATCTCCGTGGGCGAGGACTCCGGCGCCTCGCCCGGCGGCTTGCCGAGATACTCAGCAACCGTGCGGTTCCAGTAATAAACCATTCCGTTGGGCCGGATAGCCAGTACGCAAAGCGGCATCGAATCCAGCAGGGCGCGAAAACGCGCCTCGCCGCGCCGCACGAACGCTTCGCGGTCGCGCTGCATCAGCAGCACGGCCTGGCGCCGTATCATCTCCTCCTTGAGAAACAGCTCGACGAAGACTTTGACCTTGGAGCGCAGAACATGAGGGTCGCAGGGCTTGGGCAGGAAATCGACCGCGCCCTGATCGTACGCCTTGAACATTTCCGCCGTCTCAATCGGCGCGGCGGTAAGGAAAATTATCGGCACCTTAGCCGAACGCTCGCGCTCCCGGATGAGTTGCGCCGCGTTGAGCCCGTCGAGGTCGGGTATCCTGACGTCCATCAGAATCACGGCGAAGTCATGGTCCAGGATACTGCGCAACGCCTCGTCGCCCGAGTTCGCCATCACCAGGGTCTGTCCGAGCGGCTGCAGAATGCTCTCCAATGCGAGCAGACTCGGCTGATGGTCGTCGACAATCAGGATCCGGCCGGTGGACCGCGGTGAATCCTCGCGGTCATTCGGGCCTGCCGCGGAGGTATCGATTGATTGAATCTTGCCTGGCATGGTTGCCATTGAACCGCCTGACTTATGCCGCCTGCTGGTGAGAACGCGTCCACAACGCAATCAATTGGATAAGCTTGTTCTCGTCGATCGGTTTGGCAAGGTGGTCGGATGCGCCCGATCGGAGGCACTGATCCCTATCCTCCTTAAGCGACCGCGCGGTGACGGCGATGATCGGCAGGTCTTTCCAGCGCGGCTCGGCTCTTATGACTCTGATCGTTTCGTACCCGTCCATTTCAGGCATCATGATATCCATCAGGACCACGCAGACATCCGGGTTTTCACGCAGCATCGCAATCCCCGCCCGGCCTGACTCCGCGTACACCACGCGCATGCGGGAGCGTTCGAGCAATGTGGTCACGGCAAAAATGTTGCGGATGTCGTCATCGATCACCAGGGCCTTTTTGCCCTCAACCGGATATCCAACCAGCCGGGCGCGGGCCACAGCCTGGAGCGCGCGTTCAGGCAGGCGTTCAGGCGCGATCTGAACGAGACCAATCAGGTCCTTGATAAGCAGCCCCATGGAATACGGCTCGTTCCTGGGAATGACCGAATCCGCGTGCTGGGTAAGCCGCGATCTGCGCTCCGCCAGCAGCTCTTCGCCGGCATAGAGCACAACCGGGATGTGGCGCGACGCGGAACTGTTCTTGATTGCTTCGGCAAGGTCAAGATCGGCCTCGTCGCGAGCGTCGATCGTTATGCAATCGAAGCCGCTATCAGCCTCGCGAATCGCTTCCTGCGCGTTGGTGACAGTGCGGACCCAGACATTGCCCACGCCTCCCAGCAACTCCGTGATTGAGTCAGGCATGTTCGCTTCATGCGCTACGATCAGCAAGCGCCGGTAGTGATTCTCAGCAAGGTGCGGCGGCTGCGCAGCGCGATTGAGCAACCTCGAATCATCGCTGCTGCCCTCGGAATGACGCGGTACCTGTATGCCTGGCTCGACTTCACCCTGCCTGGGAAAACCTGTGAGCCGTGGAGAGGTGGGGTAGCTGGTTGGCAACGACACGGTAAAGGTGCTGCCCTCTCCCGGGATGCTTTCCACCGCGATCTCGCCGCCCAGCAACCGAATGATCTCGCGGCTGATTGACAGTCCCAGCCCGGTACCGCCGTATCTCCGGCTGGTGGTGCCGTCGGCCTGCTGAAACGCCTCGAAGATAATCTGCTGCTTTTCGCGGGGAATGCCGATTCCGCTATCACTCACCGCGATAGTCAGAATCCGCTCGGCCCCGCTTGCGAATACCCGTTCAGAGGCAGGTTGCATCGCAAAGCGCAGGCCCACCCGGCCCCGCTCGGTAAACTTGAACGCGTTGTCGAGCAGGTTCTTGAGCACCTGCTGCAGCCGCTCGGGGTCGGTAAGGATCCGTTCGGGAACATCGGCCGCGCTGTCGATCACAAACTCGAGCCCGCGATGATGGGCGAGAGCGGTGAAGCTGCGCTCCACGAAGGAACGCAGTTCGGCTACCGCGATCTCGCGCGGCGCCACCTCCATCTTGCCGGCCTCGACCTTGGAGAGGTCGAGCACTTCGTTGATTAGCTTGAGCAGGTCGGCGCCGGACCCGTTGATACTGCGGGCGTACTCGAGCTGCTTGGCGGTCAGATTGCCGTCTTCGTTTTCGGCGAGCACCCTGGCCAGAGTCAACAGGCTGTTGAGCGGAGTGCGCAGCTCGTGCGACATGTTGGCCAGGAATTCGGACTTGTACTTGGAGACCAGGGCGAGCTGTTCCGCCTTTTCTTCCAACGACTTGCGCGCCTGCTCCACTTCGCGGTTCTTCTCTTCGACCTTGACGTTCTGCTCCTCGAGCAGTTTGGCCTTCTCCTCCAGTTCCAGCGCCTGCTTTTCCAGCGCGGTGTTGGTGCTCTTGAGCGTATCCTGTTGTTGGGTCAGCTCCTTGGACTGGTTCTGCAGTTCCTGCGCAAGTCCCTGGGACTGCTGCAGCAGCTCCTCGGTGCGCATATTGGCCATAATCATAATTGACCACGACGCCGATGCTCTCGCTCAGCTGGTCGAGGAAAATCTGGTGAATCGGGCTGAACGGATGGAAAGACGCCAGCTCGATTACCGCTTTGACCTGGCCCTCGAAAAGAATCGGGATGATCATGATGTTGAGCGGGGGCGCCTCGCCCAGCCCGGAACCGATTTGGATGTAATCGTGGGGGACCTGGGTAACCAGGATAGTCGATTTCTCCAACGCGCATTGACCAACCAGTCCCTCGCCCAGACCAAAGCGATTGGGTATTCCCTTGCGCTCGCGATAGGCATAGCTGTTGGCCAGGCTCAGGATCGGCGCGCCCTCCTCGGTGTCCATCAGAAAGAAGGCCCCGCGATGGGCGGAGACCAGCGGCGTGAGCTCGGAGATGATCAGGCGGGAGAGCGAATCGAGGTTCTTCTGGCCCTGCATTTTGCTGGAGAAACGGGCCAGGTTGGTCTTGAGCCAGTCCTGCTCGTTGTTCTTCTGCGTGGTCTCACGCAGATTGATGATCATCTGGTTGATGTTGTCCTTGAGCTGCGCGACTTCGCCTTCGGCCTCAACCGCGATCGAACGCGTCAGGTCGCCCTTGGTGACCGCCGTGGCGACCTCGGCGATCGCGCGCACCTGGGTGGTCAGATTGCCGGCGAGCTGGTTGACGTTGTCGGTCAGGTCGCGCCAGGTTCCAGCGGCGCCGGGCACCTTAGCCTGACCGCCAAGCTGGCCTTCAATTCCGACCTCGCGCGCCACCGTGCTGACCTGGTCGGCGAACGTGCCGAGCGTGTCGGTCATGCTGTTGATGGTGTCGGCGAGCGCCGCGATTTCACCTTTCGCCTCCACGCCGACCAGCTTCTGCGAGAGCTCGCCGTTGGCGACCGCGGTAACGACCTTGACGATGCCGCGCACCTGGGTGGTCAGGTTGGAGGCCATGAAGTTGACGTTATCGGTCAGGTCCTTCCACGTTCCCGCGACGCCAGGGACACGGGCCTGCCCGCCCAGCTTGCCCTCCACGCCGACTTCGCGCGCCACCGTGCTGACCTGCTCGGCAAACGTGTTCAGCGTGTCGGTCATGCTGTTGATCGTATCGGCCAGCGCCGCGACTTCGCCGCGGGCGTCAACCACCAGCTTCTGCCTCAAGTCGCCGTTGGCGACGGCGGTCACCACCTTGACGATGCCGCGCACTTGCGTGGTGAGATTGGACCCCATCTGGTTGACGTTGTCGGTCAGGTCCTTCCACACCCCCGATACGTCGCGCACGTCCGCCTGGCCGCCCAGTTTGCCCTCGGTGCCGACCTCGCGCGCGACGCGGGTCACTTCGGCGGCAAATGAGCGGAGCTGATCGACCATCGTGTTGATCGTGTTCTTGAGCGCGTCCACCTCGCCGCGCGCGTCAACCGAAATCTTCTTCGACAGGTCGCCTTTGGCGACCGCGGTGGTGACCTCGGCGATATTGCGGACCTGGTCGGTCAGGTTGCGTGCCAGACTGTTGACGTTGTCGGTCAGATCCTTCCACACCCCCGATACGTCGCGCACTTCGCCCTGTCCGCCCAGTTTGCCCTCCGTGCCCACCTCACGCGCGACGCGCGTCACTTCGGCGGCGAATGACCGGAGCTGATCGACCATTGTGTTGATCGTGTTCTTCAGCTCCAGGATCTCGCCGCGCACGTCAACCGTGATCTTCTGCGAGAGGTCGCCGTTGGCCACCGCGGTAGTGACCTTGGCGATATTGCGCACCTGGTCGGTCAGGTTGCGCGCCAGGCCGTTGACGTTGTCGGTCAGGTCCTTCCAGGTTCCCGATACGTCGCGCACGTCGGCCTGACCGCCGAGCTTGCCCTCAATGCCGACCTCCTTGGCCACGCGGGTAACTTCCGAAGCGAACGACCGCAGCTGATCGACCATCGTGTTGATCGTGTTCTTCAGCTCCAGAACTTCGCCGTGAACATCGACTGTAATCTTTTGCGAGAGGTCGCCGTTGGCCACCGCCGTGGTGACCTTGGCGATATTGCGCACCTGGTCGGTCAGGTTGCGCGCCAGGCCGTTGACGTTGTCGGTCAGGTCCTTCCACACGCCGGAGACGCCGCGCACTTCGGCTTGCCCGCCGAGCTTGCCTTCGGTGCCGACCTCTTTGGCCACGCGCGTCACTTCGGCGGCCAGCGCGTTGAGCTGATCGACCATCGTATTGATGGTGCCCTTGAGTTCGTTGACCTCGCCCCGCGCGTCAACCGTGATCTTCTTGGACAGGTCGCCGCGGGCCACCGCGGTGGTGACCTCGGCAATATTTCGGACCTGTGCGGTCAGGTTGTTGGCCAGCAGGTTCACGTTCTCGGTCAGATCTTTCCAGGTGCCGGCCACCCCGGGCACTTCAGCCTGCGCGCCCAGCTTGCCTTCCACGCCAACAGTCTTGGCCACGCTGGTGACCTGTTCGGCGAAAATCGCCAGCGTCTTGGTCATGCTGTTGAGCGTATCGGCCAGCGCCGCGATTTCACCCTTGGCTTCTACACCGACCAGCTTCTGGGTCAGATCTCCATCGGCGACCGCGGTCACGACTTTGACGATCCCGCGGACCTGTGTCGTGAGATTGGAGGCCATCTGGTTGACGTTGTCGGTCAGGTTTTTCCAGGTTCCGGAAACGCCTTTTACTTTCGCCTGCCCGCCGAGATTTCCTTCAGTGCCGACCTCCTTGGCGACGCGCGTGACCTCGGCAGCGAAAGAGCTGAGCTGATCGACCATCGCGTTGACGGTGGTGCCGATACGCAGAAACTCGCCCTTGACCGGCGCGCCGTCGATCTCCAGCGCCATCTTCTGCGTCAGGTCGCCGTGGGCAACCGCCATGATGACGCGTGCGACCTCGGTGGTCGGTTGGACCAGGCCGCCGATCAAGTCGTTCATGGTCGCCGTGATCTGTTTCCATCCGCCGCGCGCGTTGCGCAGCGAGGCGCGTTCGTTCATGCGCCCTTCGCGGCGCACCGCTTGTTCGACGCGCACGATTTCGCGCGCCATGGCTTCGTTGCGGGCGAGTATCAGATTGAACTTGGCGGCGATTTGGGCCGCCGTGCCGCGGTCATTGGCTGGATCCTTCAAGCGCACGCTGGAGTCGCCGTCAGCGGCGGCCGCCAGCGCGTTCAACATTCCGCTGAGGTGCTCGATCGACTCATCTTCAGCGGTCGCCGCGGCGCCGCGGCCCTTGCGTTTGATTCGGGCGGATTTTAAGACTGCGGACTTGCTATGCTTTCTCCCTTCGAAAGCTCCGTCAGCGTTATTCACGGTAAAACCCCGTCGCGGCTCTGCTTGCTTCCAGACAACGACTTCGCTTCGCCGCATGTGCGTTGTCCGGAAGTCCTGGCACAAATCTCGAAGCTGACACGCAACAAAATTCTTCCGCGCTTGTTTGATTCTCGCAAGTTTTTAGTAGTGTCGATAAAAAGTTTGGGTGCGAGGCGGATTTATGGCATGAGTCGAATCGTTTTACGGATCTTCTCTTCCATCGATATCAATCCGCAAAGTTAACTCAAGAGACAATAATTAATCATTTAAATGCGGTCGCAATGCGCGATGACCATTGAAGATTCAAGCTCTGCCAGCCTGATTTCGATGGTGCGCGAAGCTACCCGCAGACGATTGCGAGGCTGTTTGTGGTTATTGCTCTATAATCTGGAGCCAAGACGCGTTTTCAGCTTCCTTGAACGCTAACTATGACTGAGCGGCGGCGCGGACCGTCGAACTCCGCTACCATCACACCCTGCCAACGGCCAAGCTTGAGTTGCCCATCCTCGACAGGAATATTGAGTGAGCATCCAAGCATCACCGACAGGATATGGGCCTGCGCGTTTCCCTCGCCGTGACGATAACCCGCCTGACGCGGGACGAGCTTTTCAAGACGAGTAAGCAAATCGTGCGTTACGTCGGGGTCCCAGTTTTCGGAGATGATGACCGCGGCGGTGGTATGTGGAATGAAGACATTGCAGAGCCCGCGCTTGAACCCACTCTCTCTGACCCCGGCCTTGACCTGTTCGGTCACATCAAGCAGTTGGGCTTGTTTCTCGGTCGTGATTTGAAACTCGGTCATATTCACTCCGGCTCGGGTAGCCTTTTCAGAGATTATAGTCGCGCACCGCAAATGGCGCGCTGAAACGTTCTCCGCCGCGCCGCACTGGCGTCCATCTCTCCGTCAGGGCGGGAGAATTACCGCAGGTTCAGCGCTGACACGTCGGGCAATAAAAGCTGGAGCGCTGTCCCAGCACGCGGCTCTTTATTGGGTCGCGGCAGACATAGCACCGCTCTCCCTCGCGGCCGTAGACCTGCAGATTGGTGGCAAACCTTCCAGGCATTCCGCGCGAATCGCGGTAGTTGCGGAAGGTTGTGCCGCCGCCTCCGATCGCGCGCTCCAGGATGCTTTTGGTGCACATCACGATGCGCTGAGCCTCCTCACGCGTAATCCGCCCAGCCGCGCGGCCCGGACGCACCCGCGCGGCGAACAGGATTTCACAAGCATAGATGTTGCCGATACCGGCCACCGCCCGCTGGTCCATCAGCAGGTTTTTGATTGCGGCCTTCTTGGCGCGGGTCTTTTTGAACAGGTACTCCGCGCTAAAGTCCTTCTCCAACGGCTCGGGGCCGAGCTCACGCAGTTCATCGATAGCGCCGACCTCGCCCGATGAGACCAGTTTCAAAAGGCCGAAGCGGCGGGGATCGTTGTAAACCAGCGCGGTGCCGTCGTCGAGGTTGAAGCGAAGATGGTCGTGGGCGGGATTGAATTCATCGTCGCAAAACGTTTTCCCACGATGGGTCAGGCTGCCGCTCATGCCCAAATGGACCAGCAGGGTCATCCCGCCGCTGAGGCCGACCAGCAGGTACTTGGCGCGCCGGCGCACCTCGCCAATGGTTCTCCCGGCAATCGTCCGGTCGAAATCGCCCGCCACCTGGCGGCGCAGCCGCGGCTCGCTGGTCCGGGCCGAGACGATCGTGCGCCCCTGCGCGGAGAGCTCCAGCAGGCGGCGCAACGATTCGACTTCAGGCAGCTCAGGCATCGCGGGCTTGGCTAATAACAGTTTGTAGGGCCGCGGCCAGGCGGACAAAATCCCAGGGCGCCAGCCGTTCTGCGCGCTCGGTGGGCGCGATGTTCGCCAGCCGCAAAGCGGCCTCCACGCAATCCGGGCGCATCCTGAGCCCGGCGCCGAGCGCGTTGCGCAGATTCTTGCGGCGGATAGCAAAGCCGGCTCGAATCACGTCGATCACCCGGGAGCGCAAATCCGCTGAACACAGAGACATGCGCCGGGGAACTAGGCACAGCACTTCCGCGTCAACCTTGGGCCGCGGATGGAAGCTGCCGGCCTCGACGCGGAAATGCCGCGCGATCTCCCAATCCAGCGCGGTCAGCGCGCTGAGCGCGGCGTATTCGGGCTCACCCGCCGCGGCGCGCAGCCGCTCGCCTACTTCGCTCTGGAACATCAGCACCATCCGGCCGATTAAATCGCGCGCCTCGCCCAGTTTGCGCAAGATGGCGGCCGCAACATTGAACGGCAGATTGCCGATTACCTTGACCGGCGGATGCGCAATCAACTGGCGCAAATCGACTTTAAGGAAATCAGCTTCGATCAAATCAGCTGCGCCCGCCAGTCTCTGGCGCAGCCGCGCGGCAAGTTCGCGATCCAGCTCTACCAGGTGGAGGGTCGCGATTGGAGCAGCCAGAATACGTTCGCTGAGAATACCCAGTCCCGGACCGATTTCAACGACCTCGTCGCCCGGGCGCAAATCCGCCATCGCCACGATCCGATCGGCGACTCCGCCCTGGACCAGGAAGTTCTGGCCGCGCCTTTTGCTGGGCATCACGCCCGCGGCGCGCAGCGCCTTGCCGGGCGACTCGGCCGCGTGCGCGCGCCCGCCGGCGCGGTGATTTTTGCCTCGCATCGTCAGAGCCTCAGGTTGGCCTCGGCGTCAATGTCGAGCGAGTCGCGCTCGCCGCGCAACAGGCGCCAGCTTCCTGCCATTGCGATCATTGCGGCATTGTCGGTGCAATATCGGAGCGACGGTGCGATCACCCCGCGGCCTTCCTCCGCGGCCGCTTCGGTCAGGCGCGAGCGCAGGCGTGAGTTCGCCGCCACTCCGCCGGTAAGCGCGATAGTCGAGACGTTCAGCTCCCGCGCCGCCGCCAGCGTCGGCCTGATCAACATCTCCACCACCGTTTCCTGGAAGCTCGCGGCGAGATCCTCGGCGGATACGCCCGCCGCGACTTCGCTGCGCAGGAACAGCGCGACTGCCGTCTTGATCCCGCTGAAGCTGAAGTCCAGGGGAGCGTGCTTGATACGCGCGCGCGGCAACTTGACGCGTTTGCGGTTTCCGCCGCGGCTCAGATCGTCGATGATCTTGCCGCCCGGATATCCCAGCGACATCATCTTGGCCACCTTGTCGAACGCCTCGCCCGCAGCGTCATCGCGGGTGCGGCCCACCTCGCGATACTGGCCGAAGCCGCTAACCTCGAACAGCGACGTGTGACCGCCCGATACCACCAGGGCGAGAAACGGCATCGACACACGATGCTCAAGCAGCGGCGCGAGCAGATGTCCCTCCAGGTGATTGACGCCCACCAGCGGCACGTCGAGGCTCTGGGCCAGGCCTTTAGCGCACATCAAGCCGACCAGCAGCGAGCCGACCAGACCTGGGCCGCGAGTGACGGCGATGCCCTCGATCTCGCCCAGCTGGCATCCGGCGGTTTCCAACGCGCGTTGGATGATCGGCGTTATAGCCACGACGTGGTTGCGCGAAGCCAGTTCCGGCACGATACCGCCGAAGGCGCGATGGATGTCGTCCTGATTGGCGACCACACTGGAGCGCACCACCGCTTCGCCGGTGCGCGGCACTTCCAGCACCGCGGCAGCACTATCGTCACAGGAGCTTTCGATACCAAGTATCAGCACATCACTGGTTCCTAATTGGTCTCTCCCGGCGGCTCGGCCGGGGGAGTGGGCACCTCGGAGGGCATCGGCTCTTCCGCCGGCGCCGGTTCTTCCGCGCCGGGAGGCGGAGGCGGCTCCGCTTCCTCGGGCGGCGGTTCGGCCTCGGCCGGTTCCTTGGGCTCGGAATCGGGCGGCGGCGGAGGCGGGCCCACTCGTCCGTAGCCGTCCTTGGCCAGTTGATTGTCGGGCGACAGCTTGATCGCCCGACCGTAGTCTTTGCGCGCTTCCTCGGTGTCGCCCATGCGCTCCTTGACTGCGCCCTCGAAGCTCAACACCTCGCTAAGCCATTTTGGATTGTCGCGAAAGCTTATCGCGGCGCGCTCCCAGAAGGTCATCGCCTCCTCATAGTTATGCTTCATCAGGTACGCGCGTCCCAGGTAGAAGTAAACGTAAGGATCGCTCGCATCGATTGAAAGCGCCCGGCCCAAGGTTCTGATCGCATCGTCGGGTTCATGTTTGAGCAGTTCGCGCCGGGCCTGGTCGGCGATCCGCATCGAGGTCTTGCGCGTCGGCAGCGGCGCCGCGTTGATATCTCCCTCCAGCGGCTGATCGCTTAGTTGCCCGGCCGGCAGCTCCCGGCTGAAGTCGAGTTGCGGTGTAGGCTCCGGTGTAGGCGTCGGCGTGGGGCTGTCTGTAGGCGTGGGTGTCGGCGTATCCGTGGGAGCAGGTGTTTGCCCGAAAGGCGTATCGGTGGCGGTCGGAGTATCGGTCGGCGTGGCCGTGGCGGTCGGCTCCGGGGTTATGTCCTGCTCGGCCAGTCGCGCCACCGGCCACGGCGGCGGCGGTGTCTCAGCGGCCTCGGGGTTTTCCTCGACCGCCGGCGGTGCCTGTGTCGCTTCGGGAGTTGCCTCTACCGGCGGCGGTGGCGGGGTGTTATAGCAAGCGACAATCGCAGCCGCCGTCACTGCCAGGAACAGGATCGACGCAATCAGGGTGGCGCGTGGGGGCATCAGTCGTTAGGGTCGGCCGGCGTCGAATCTGGCTTGTTGTCCCTGGAAGCCGCCGAACCTTCAGAAGTGACTGAATCCGCGGATGTCCCCGAACCTGGGTCGCCAGCTTCGCTATCTGCATCAGGTCCGCTGTCGGCTTCGGTCTCTTCTTCCTCCTTGGGCGGAGCGGATTGCCAGATCCTGCTGTCCGGAGGGGTTGGAAAATCGGTTTCGGGGCGGCCCGCTTCCTGCGCCAACATAAAGGCGGTCCAGGTCGGCAAAGCGGCTTGCGCTCCGGTGAGATCCAATTCCTCTCTCTTGTCGAAGCCGGTCCACACCACGCACAACAGGTCGGGAGTGAAGCCGGCGAACCAGGCATCCTTTTCGTCATTGGTGGTGCCGGTCTTGCCCGCCGCCGGGCGTTTGAATCCCCACTTGATCGCGTCGCGGCCGGTGCCGTGCTTGATCACCTGCTGCAGCATCAAATCCATTTCGTAAGCCAGGCTCGCGGGCAGGACCTGTTCGGCCTTGATCTCGTGCCCTTCGATTACCCGGCCCTCGCGATCCATCACCGCGGTGACCGCGTATGGCGGGACCTCCATTCCGCCGTTGGCCAGGATTGCGTAGGCCTTCGCGACCTGCATTGGAGTGACTTCGATACCGCCCAGCACGATCGATGGGTAGGAGGGCAGCTCACCAAAACCCAGCTTGCGGGCCATTTCGCGGATGCGATGGAGTCCGACTTCGTGTGCCAGCCGCGAGGTCGCCGAGTTGAGCGACTCCTGAAGAGCGAACTGCAGCGTGACTTCGCCGAAGTAGCGGTCCTTGTAATTGGACGGCGACCAGCTCATGCCTCCGTAGTACCAGGTGAAAGGCGCGTCCTCGATCACGCTCGTCGGCTTGAACCGGCCGATACCCTCCAGGGTTTCGTCCAACGCGGCCAGATAGGTTACGGGCTTGAAGATCGAACCGGGTTGCCGATGCGACTGGACGACGCGGTTGAACTGGGTGACACGATAATCGCGCCCTCCGACCATCGCGCGGATCTTGCCGCTTTGCGGCTCGAGCGCCACCAGCGCCGCCTCCAGCCGGTCGCTGAGTTCCTTGCGCCGCAGCCGCCGATGTTTGGCCTCGAGCTTCAGCAGGCTGGTTTGCACAGCGTGCTCGGCAAGCTTCTCGCTGTGAACGTCGAGCGTGGTAAAGACCCTCAGCCCTTCTCCGGTGAGCACCTCGGGTGGATAGCGTTCGGCCAGTTCATGCTTGACGTAGTCGATGAAGTAGGGCGCGTCATTGTTCTCGGTGAAAGTTTCGCGCGGCCTGATCGGCTCAGCCATGGATTGGGCCACGGTTTCGGGCCTGATGTAGCCGTCGATCAACATCAGCTGAAGTACTTCGTCGCGCCGCTTGCGCGCGGCTTCAGGATGACGCAGCGGGTTGTAGCGGTTGGGCGAGCGAATCATCCCGGCGATCGTTGCGGTCTCGCCGATAGTCAGGTCGCGCGGCACCTTCGAGAAGTAATATTCAGAAGCCTCCCAGACGCCGTAGATGCCTTCCTGCCCATGCTGTCCCAGGTAGATGTCGTTCAGGTAATTTTCCAGAATCTCTTCCTTGCTGTAACTGCGCTCGGCGATGTAGGCCATCAGCGCTTCCTTGATTTTGCGGTGCCAGTCGCGCTTTTGGGTCAGGAAGAAGTTCTTCATCAATTGCTGGGTCAGGGTCGAGCCGCCCTGCACCACGTGGCCCGAATGCAGATTGACCCACGCCGCCTTCACGATTCGAATCGGGTCCAGCCCGTGATGTTCGTAAAAGCGATGGTCCTCGGCGGCCAGGATCGCGTCGATAAAGGCCGGCGGAATCTGCGACAGGCGGACCAGCCGCCGTTGCTCCCAGGCGCCAACGTAAATCCCGCTGATCGGCTCGGGCTCTAGTTCGAAAGTGTCGATCGGCTTGTGCGTCATACCGTCGGCAACTTCGGTCACCACTTGGTCTGGGCCAACGGTGACATTGACCAGCTGCCCGTCGAACTGATGGTAGGGGTAGGCAAACGCGTGCAGAAAGATTACCAGCTTGCCTTTGCGCGGGTCATACCAGTATTCGCCTCGCCCGGCCACCTGCGCCGCGCTGGACTGGGGCCGGTAGTTCAGCCGCGCCAGGCGCTGAAAAAATCCCACGTTGTCCAGGTGGATGCCCGGATAGACCGCCAGCGAGTCGGAATAGATCTGCGAAGGAATGTCCCAGCGCTTGCCCGAGAAGCGCGTGACGACCTCGTTCTCCAACGAGGTGTAATAGCTGTAGCAGTAGTAAACCAGCGGCGGCACGACGAACAGGATAATCGCCGCCATGGCGAACAACGCCACCTTGAAGAGTCTTTTGAAAAACCTTCTGAACATTTTGCGAGCGTCGCAACCGGCCAAATGAGCCGCGGAGGCTCAGCCTTGCCGTTTAAGTGGAACAAACAGGGTGCTGCCGGCCCGCTTGATCAGCAGTAACACGGAGTCGGCGCGGCGCTTGGCCAGCGCCTGCTCGTAGCTATGAACATCTTTGACCGGCTGGCGATCGACTTCCAAAATGATGTCGCGCCGCCGCAGTCCCGCGCCGTCGGCCGAGCTTCCCGCCTGCACCTGGGTAATCACCACCCCGTCTTTGTCGCTCATACCAAGTTCTCGGGCAAGCTGTGGCGTGATGTTTTCCACGTCCAGCCCGAGAGCGGCGCCGCCGATGGGTGGCGCTTCCTCCTGTGCCGCAACGGTTTTCTCAACCTCCTCCTCGCGCGAAGGGGTGATGGTTACCGTTACCTGGCGGGTGGCGTGATTGCGGATAAATTTCACCATCACCTTGTGCCCGACCGGAGTCTCGCCGACCATCAGCGGCAGTTGCTGGGAATCCCGGATGGGCCGGTTGTCATAGGCCACGATCACGTCGCCGCGCTTGAGCCCGGCCGCCATCGCGGGGCTGTCCTTGAGCACCTGCGCGATTAGCGCGCCGCGCGGTTGCTCGAGGCCCATTGAGTCTGAAAGCGCGGGTGTAACCTTTTGAATATAAACCCCCAGCCATCCGCGGATAACCTTGCCGCGCTCGCGCAGCGCGGCGATTTCCTCCTTGACCAGGTTGATCGGAATGGCAAAGCCGATCCCCATGCTGGATCCGGTGCGTGTGTAGATTGCCGAATTGACGCCAATCACTGCGCCCTGCAGGTCAATCAGCGGACCGCCGGAATTGCCCGGGTTAATCGACGCGTCGGTCTGGATGTAATCGTTATAGCTGCCCGGGATGAAGCGGGTCTTGGCGCTGACGATTCCCGCGGTCACCGAATGGTCGAAGCCGAACGGATTGCCGATCGCCATCACCCATTGGCCGACCCGCAGATTGCTGGAGTCGCCCAGCGGTGCGGCCGGGAGCGGACCTGCCGCATCTATCTTGAGCAAGGCCACGTCGGTCTTCGAGTCGCGCCCGATTACTTTGGCGTTGTAGTCGCGGCCGTCAGTCAGTGTAACTACGATCTTGTCGGCGTTCTCGACCACATGATCATTGGTCAGGATGTAGCCGATCTTGTTGATGATGAAACCGGAGCCCAGGCTCTTGACGCCGTGTGGCAGGCCGAAGCGCTCCTCGGGTGGGATCTCGAAGGGTTTGTCCGGTGGGATAATCGACTCGCTGGCGGCGGGCTCGCCCCCGGATTCGGTGGAGATGTTCACCACGGTAGGGCTCAGCTTGGCAGCCAAATCCACAAAATCAGGCAGCGTCTGCACCTTGGGTTGCTGAGCGGCGCCCGAATCCAGCCACAATTGCTCGGAGCGTGCCGGCGGTCCAGCGGATGCCAGCAGGAGGATCGCGAGTCCTGTCATCCAGGCCAGGCGATTTAGCGCGAGTCGCAACATCGACCAGCCGCTATCATGAGCCGGGGTTATGCCGTGCAGTCTCCACGTACTTCATCCGCAAATCGAACAGGATCGAACGCAACAGGCCCTCTTCGTCGCGGTCGAGATTACCACGCGTCTTATCCTGGAGCATCCCGAGGATATCAATCATGTGCTGGGCCGCGGGGAGGTCGCGCTCGAGCTGTTGCGTCATCGGGTCTGGAATTTCGCCCAGATGCATCAGCGCCTGGGTCGACAGACTGACCACGAAGGTTGCGAAGTTGATCTCGGGCAGCGGCCCTGCACCCGGAGCGCCCGCAGCGGCCGTGTGCCGCTCGCTGACGCTCGGCGCTGCCTGCTCGTGCGGATGGGAATGCGGTTGCTCCGCGTTGTGCGGTTTGGCGGCCGGCGCCTCTCCTCCCTGATGTTCGGGTTTGAGCTCGCCCTCGGACGAAAAGCGGCGCCGATCGTCAACCTTGAACCCGCGGCTCTTCTCCTCTTCTTCTCGCTCGGCCATAACCGTCAGCTCCCTTGGACAAGTGGTATCAGCCCGTTATGCGTTGCCTCCCCGCGCAGCCATCTGTTCAAGGCGCGCGATGCGCTCCTCGAGCGGGGGATGGGTCGAGAACAGCCGCGAAATTCCGGCGCCGGACAGCGGGTTAACGATGAACAGGTGAGCCGTGGCCGGACCGGCGTCCATCGGCAACCGCTCGTTGGCAGTTTCCAGCTTGCGCAGCGCATTGGCCAGATACAATGGATGATGCGTCAGGCGGGCGCCGCTGGCGTCGGCCTGGTACTCGCGCGTGCGCGAAATCGCAAGCTGGATCACGGTGGCGGCCAGCGGCGCCAGAATCGCCATGATCAGCAAACCGAAAACTCCACCGCGCTCGTCCTCGTCGCGGCCAAAGCCTCCGAAGATTGCGCCCCATCGCGCCATGGTGCCGATCATCATCACGGCGCCGGCCAGGGTGGCGGCGATCGAACTGGTCAGGATGTCGCGGTTAATGACGTGTGACAACTCATGCCCGATCACGCCTTTGAGTTCCTCACGGCTGCAGATGCGCCGGATGCCGCTGGTCACGGCCACTGCCGCATGATGCGGGTTGCGGCCGGTGGCAAAGGCGTTGGGCGTGTCGGTATCGATCTGGTACAAGCGCGGCATCGGGATACCCGCGGAGGTGGCCAGTTCGCGGACGATAGAATAGAGCTCGGGGTCGTCCTGCTGATTCAGCTCCTTGGCGCCGTAAGCGCGCAGAACGAGCTTGTCGGAGAACCAGTAGCTGAAGAAATTCATCGCCAATGCGATCAAGAAAAAGACCATCACCCCGCGCGGTCCGCCGATGAAACCGCCGATCAACATCAACAGTCCGGTTAACAGTCCCAAAAGAAAGGTGGTTTTTATGAAATTGCTCACGGTCTTCCTCGCTTGGCCGGCCCTGGCTGCGAATGGCTTCGCATCCAACCGGCCGCTCTCAGTGTACCAGAGTTAATGGCGTGATTCCGCACGTCTCAAGATCGCTTCGATTGCACGCGCAACCTCCAGCCAGTGCAGCTCCCGCAGCGGCATCCGCTGCAGCACTGCCACCGCGCCCAGCGGCCGCCATCTCGCGGGATCCGTCGGTCCAAATATAACCACTCCACACCCGCCGGCTGCCGCCGCCAGATGCGAAACGCCCGAATCGTTTCCGACAAAAGCCGACGAATACCGGGCCAATCCTGCCAACGCGCCAAGGGTGGGATTGGAGATCGTCGCAAAGTGCGAAAAGGTCTTCTCCAGGTGCGTTTCAGCCGGTCCAAGAACGATCAACAAGGCGGCGGATTGGGCCAGATGGTGCGCAAGGTTCAGGTAGCTCTCTATCGGCCAATTCTTGGCCGGGCTGCCGCTCCCCGGCATCAGCAGGACGTAGCTACCGCCGTGAGCGCCGAAATCGCCCGCAATACGCCGGGCTTCGGCCAGGTCGGCGGCCGTGAATTCCAGGACTGGTCGCTGAAGTTCGATGATGGATGCGGCGTCTTCTTCCCCGACCGCCTGGAGGTACGCCGCCGAGATGTGGCCCTGGGCTTCGGGACGGAAGGGATGGAAAAAAACCTTACCTCGGCAGGCAAGCGGCAAGGTCTCGCGCAGGCGGGAATCGCCCGCACCAAAGAAGGAATGGATTGCCGCGAAAGGGCCGAAGAACTCCGCCGCCTGCACTGTGGCATCATCGGCAGGGCTGAAGAGCAGGCTGAGCTCGCGCCGATCGATGGAATGGCCGCGCGCGACTCCCATTCTGTCCACCGCGAAGTCAGCCAACTCGGCGCGCGCCATCAGCTCAAAGCTGCAGCCCCGATAGCGCCGGGCGACAGCCTGTAGCGCGGGCAGAACGCAAATCAGATCGCCCAACGCGCCAGGGAAAATGATCAGTACGCGATCGGTTGATGGTTTCGCTGCCGCCATTTTTCTTTGCCCTCGCCCTAATCCTTGGAGAGGGTGAGGGAGGTTGCCCCGCCTCGGTCCTTGATACGCGTTTCGCCCTCGACCGCCGCCTTTGTGCAAATCATCGGCCGGAGATATTTCTTCGCGGCAGCAACCGCTATCCTGTTGACCAAAAGTCGCGCTCCGCAACCAAGGCAATCGTGCGCGCGACCTGTCGCACGATACCGCCCCTTCAAGCTACAATAGCGCCATGCCAGTAAGCGTCGCACGCTCTCCTTTGGACCTGATCGGCCATACGCCGGTGGTCCGGCTGAACCGTATACCGGGCAAGCAGGATGCCGAGATCTGGGCCAAGCTCGAAAACTACAATCCCGGCGGCAGCGTCAAGGATCGGATCTGCCTGGCGATGATCGAGCGCGCGGAGCGCGAAGGGCGCCTCAAGCCCGGCGATACGATAGTCGAGCCGACCTCCGGCAACACCGGTATCGGGCTGGCCCTGGTGGCCGCCGTCAAGGGCTATAAACTGATCCTGACCATGCCCGACACAATGAGCGAGGAGCGGCGCTCGCTGCTGTCCGCTTACGGGGCCGAGTTGGTACTGACGCCTGATACGCGCGGGATGCACGGCGCGATCGCCAAGGCCGAAGAACTGGTGCGCAATAACCCCGGCTATTACATGCCGCAGCAGTTCTCCAACGCGGCCAACCCGCAGATGCATCACGCGTCCACGGGCCCCGAGCTGGTTGAGCAGCTCGAACGAATCGACGCATTCGTGGCCGGAGTCGGCACCGGCGGAACGATTACCGGTGTTGGCGGCTTTCTGCGCGAGAAACTGGGCGGCAAGGTTCGGATTGTCGCGGTCGAGCCCAAAAGCTCGCCGGTGCTGTCGGGCGGAGAGCCCGGCTTCCACAAGATCCAGGGAATCGGCGCGGGCTTCGTTCCGGAAATCCTGAATAGCCGCGTTTACGACGAAGTGATTTCGGTCAGCGACGAGGATGCGACGCTTTACACCCGCAGGCTGGCCCGCGAGGAAGGTCTGCTCGTGGGCATCTCCTCGGGCGCGGCCTGCTGGGCGGCGCTACAGGTGGCGCGCAAGCTGGGTGCCGGCAAGCTGGTTGCCACCATCTTCTGCGATACGGGGGAACGCTACCTGACCACCGACCTGTTTCAGGCCGAGGGAATCTGACCCCGATGGATTTGCTTCAGGGCAAGCTGGCACGCCTGCAGGCCATCTTCGCGCCGATGGAATCCGTGATCGTCGCATTTTCCGGCGGCGTGGACTCGAGTTTTCTGCTGCGCGTGGCGCATGAAGTCGCGGGCGAGCGAGTGCTCGCGCTGACCACCACGTCCCCTACGATGCCTGACGAGGACCTGGCCACCGCCAAAGAAATTGCCGGGCTCATTGGAGCCCGTCATCTGATAATCAGTTCCAACGAACTGGAGATTCCTGGTTACGCCGAAAATCCGCTCAATCGATGCTACCTGTGCAAGCACAACCTGTTCACGGTATGCGAGCAGCAGGCGGCGGAACTGGGCATTGCCAATATCGTCGATGGCCTTAACCTCGATGACCTGCATGACTATCGTCCCGGGATGCGGGCTGCCGCCGAAAAGCTGGTGCGCCATCCATTGGTCGAAGCCGAACTCAGCAAGCAGGAGATTCGCGAGTTGTCGAAGATGATGGGACTGCCGACCTGGGACCGTCCCGCGTCGCCCTGCCTATCTTCGCGCTTTCCATATGGAACGCAGATTACGCTGGAGCGCCTGCAACAGGTTTCATCCGGCGAGAAGCTGCTCAAGTCGCTTGGTTTCAGAGTGGTGCGGGTGCGTTACCACGGGGAAGTCGCGCGCCTGGAAGTGGGGCGCGACGAAATGCCCCGCCTGCTCGACCCGCAAATCGGCGAAGTGCTCGCCCGCGAATTCCGCAAGCTCGGCTTCCGCTTCGTAACGCTGGACCTGGGCGGCTTCCGCTCCGGCTCACTGAACGAAGGCGTGGTCGCGAATCAGTCCAACTGATCTTTCGTTTCAGCGTTGACTCTCGGCGGCGCGAGAAATACGGCGGCGCCGCCCGGTTGCTTGAAGTGGGCGGATTTTTGAGTTCAGGCGAAGCGCTCGGCTAGCACCCGATCCGATGCGATCAATGCGCGCGCGATCCGCAGGTCCTCTGGCGTTGTGATCTTGAAGTTGAGCGCCGACCCCGCGACGATCTCGACCCTGCCGCCCATCTGCTCGATAAGAAAAGCATCGTCGGTTGCGGGTATCGGCTGCCCCGCGATGGCGGAATGGCCCGCGACCAGCAACTCGCGTTTGAAGGCTTGCGGCGTTTGCGCCGCGAACAGACCGTGGCGCGGACGGGTTGCGGTCACGATGCTCTGTGCGGCTTCCTTCAAAGTGTCGGCGACCGGAACGGCGGCCAGCGCACCACCGCTGCGTGCGGCCGCTTCGATACACGCGGCAAACAGCTCGGCCGCGGCAAACGGGCGCGCTGCGTCATGCACCAGTATCAGGCTGCTTTGGGGATTGGCCAGCGACAGCGCAAGCCGGACCGAGTCCTGGCGCTCTGCGCCTCCCTGGGTCAGGGTCAGCGGTACGCTCAGGCCGGCGCGCTGCGCCGCCAGGCGTGCGTCGGGCTCCCTTCCGGCCGGAAGCGTGACGATGACCTCGCCGACGTCGGCGACCTCACGGATGGTTCGCAGCGAGTAGTAGAGCAGTGGACGGCCGCCAACTTCGACGAACGCCTTGGGCTCGGAAAGTCCCAAGCGGGTCCCGCTGCCGGCAGCCACAATGATTACTGAGACCCTCATCGCTCCGTTCTCTCAAATTCGGCGCTGGCGAGGGTCATTTCAAGAGCAAAGATGGCTGGCGCGCCTAAGCACCGCCAGCCACCTTTTTCATTGCAAGGAAGGAAAGATCGCCTTAGTTCGCGAAAATGGTGTTGAGTTCTTCGATAATCTTCTCTTCCGGATGGGCGCGGGCGATCGACAGCTCCTTGACCAGCAGGCTGCGCGCCGTATCGAGCATCTTGCGTTCGCCGAACGACAACTCCTTGTCGCCTTTGAGCACCAACAGGTCACGAAGCACCTTGGCGATCTCCAGCGGGGAACCGGTTTTGATCTTCTCGGTATATTCGCGGTAGCGACGATTCCAGGTCTGACTATCGACCTCCACTTTGCGCTCGCGCAGGATCTTGTAGATTTTGGTGACCATGTCCTTGCCAATGACGCGGCGCAGCCCCACGGCGTCGACATTTTCGGTCGGAATCATGATCGTCATCTCGCTGTCGAGGATTCGCAGCATATAGAACTTGCGTTCTGTTCCTGAGATGACTTTGCTTTGGATGTCGTCGATAACACCCACCCCGTGGGCAGGGTAGACGACCTTCTCGCCTTTTTTGAACGGTAGCATCATTTTCCCGGGGTTCCGGGTGCCTGATTTCGGCGGGTTGGCGTCGCTCGGAGCGCTCACCTCCCACACGATGTAGCCGGACCATCTCAATTATTACATAAAATTTTAAATTGAGTAAGATGGTCGGGATGCTAATGCCAAAATTGGCTAGAATTGCTGTTATTTAGCGAAATTCATATTATCCTGTCACCAGCTCCATCACCAACGCGTCCTCGCCGGGACCGTAATAGTTGCGGCGCAGGCGCCGTTCCTCAAAACCGAACTTACGGTACAGCCGGCGCGCTTCGAGGTTGGAGCGCCGGACCTCCAGGATCATCAGTGAAGCCCTGCGGGTGCGAGCCTCGGTCACCGCCTCGGCCATCAAGGCGGTCCCTACGCCGCAGCGCCGGAAGTCGGGATGAGCGGCCACGTTGAGGATGTGCGATTCACCAGCCACCAGCCATCGGCACAGGTAGCCCGCAACCGGCCCTACGGAATCGCCGTCGCCATCCATCACGGCCAGCATCAGCCGCGAGAACGACAGCGACAGCTCCCGCCTGAACGAGGCCAAACTCCACGGCTGGGGGAAGGACAGCCGTTCAATATCGAGCACGCGCGGCAGGTCGTTGTATGTCGCGTCGCGTATCAGCACGTTGGGCCGGGCAGCGCTGCGGACGCCCGGCCCCTGCGGCCGCCGCCAGCATCACGCAGCGTGAGAAACCTCTTCGTTACCGCTTTTAAGGACGATGATCTCAATGACCTTGTTTCGCAGCCGATGCTTGAAGCTTGCCACCGGCTGTTCGAAGTCGATGCGAGTGGTGAAGTCGGCCGGGAACGATGACGAGATGTAGGACAGACGCCGCAAGGCTTCGCCCCGTACGCTGGCGGAGATCGTCAGCACCGCGTCGCCCAGGCTGATATTGTAGTCGTAGTCGGGCATCTCCTCCGGCAGACTCCACAGGCGCTTGAGTGAGGAAGCCGGGATGCGCTGGGGCATCTCGAGCCTGACCAGGTAGGCGTTGCTGTGCTCGTCCACCGTGTACACGGTGCCGTAGCGGCGATCGCGCTCGACCTTCTCGTCGTAAAAATCGGTGGTGTAGCCGTCAAAGCCGACCGTTCGCTTGACCCGGCTGAAATGACTGCCGCGCACCAGCAACGCGCCCAGCGGCGCCAGTGGTATTCCCCAGATGGCGGCGCGATAGATCAACGCCGAGGCCGGCTTGGCGTGCAGGATTCCTTCGCGCAGGCGCCAGACCGCCTCGACCACCGCCAGCGTTACGCCCAACATGATCCAGCCCCGCGTGGCGATTGAGAAAACGCGGTCGCCCATGGCGAGCACGGCGATGGCAGTGATTATGGCGGGATACAGAATCAGGTTCAGGATCAGGTTGAGAGCGGTAGCACGCGCCCGCGAAAAGGCCAGCGGATTGCCGACCGCCTCTTCGAGTTCCGCCTTCACATGGTCGGGCAGCGCACCCAGCACCGGTTCGCCCAACCGCATCGCGACCTGAACCGGGAACGGTGCGCTCTGCACCGGCTTGAGGTCCACCAATCCTAAAACCGTGTCAAAGTCCTCGTCCAACTCACCGGCGAAATGTTTCTCGCCGATCGGCCCGGGCAGCGCTCCGACGTCCTTGGGCAAATTGAGAAGCGCGGCCGGGGCTGCGGCCTTGGGCGCCGGCGCCGCGGCAGGGGCTTTGGGTGCGGCTGCGGCAGCCGGTGCCGGTTTGGGGGCCGGCGCATCGGCTGCTGCCGGAGCGGATCCGGCCGCCGCCGCTGCGGCGCCATTGCCGGATGCGGCCGCCCCGTTTGTAACCTCGCCTGGGGCTGGTGCGCCGCCCTCCTTACGAAAGCGCGACGGGGCGTCGTCGGCGAAGGCCTGGTCCGGATGCAGCGTGCGGGCGCGCTGAAGCAGCGCCTGCTCGCTTTCGATATTGTTGGGGTCGGTCACGCAACAGTCCACCGGGCACACCGCCGCGCACGCTTCGTGATCGTAAAAACCCACGCATTCCGTGCACTTCGATGGCACGATATAGAAAATGTCCTGTGCTATCGCAGGCGCCGTGGCGCCGTCCAGTTCCCATTCCACGCCTCCGGCGTAGATCGCGGTGTTGGGGCATTCAGGCTCGCACGCGCCGCAGTTGATGCATTCGCTGGTAATAATCGTCGCCATCTAAGGCTCGAACCTCGTTAGCGATTTTCGGGGGTATAGCAGTCGCCGCTTCCGCCCATCCGACTGTAATGGTTAGCCTTTCTGATTGTCAATGTCCCTCCGAAACAAGCGCCGCTAATCGTCCGGCACAGCCGGGAGCGCCCGGGGCACAGCGCGATCTGAAAAACCATAAGGCGTGTTTTGATTGAATCTTGCCATAGATAAGTTGTTTTGTAACTATGGCGGGGTTAATATCGAAACCCGTTGGCTAAACCAGAGGTTGCTTTTTCGGACAGGGAGGTGTTCCGGATGAAGACATGGGTTGGAGTACTGGGAATGTTGGCCGTAGCAGGGGCACTGACTGCCTGCGGTCCTGACATGAAGGTTATTCAGGAAAACACCAACCGCGCGCAGGCCGCTGCCGCCAAGGCTGAATCAGACGCGTCGGCCGCCGAACAGTCCGCGACTTCGGCCGAGGCCGCGGCAAAGAAGGCGACTGACGACGCCACCGCCGCCGAAGACGCGTCACGCCGGGCCAATGACGCGGTATCGCGCCTGGAGGCGGCGTTCGCCACTTCTGTTACCAAGTAATTTGTGAGCTTGAGCGAGGGGAGCAAACATCCCCGCGGCCGATGAACCAGACAATCACGGCTGCGTTGAAGAAGGCGCGCTCTGAGGCTTGAGCTTCAGAGCGTTGCTTTTCTCCTGCGCCGTTTTGAGCAGCTCGCGGCGCACGCGCTCGCGCAGTACGCCGTCGCGCTCGATACGCCCTTCGATGTCGCGAAACTGTTGGACAGTCATATGCTGCGCCGCCGTCGCCTGCTCAACGGTGAGCGTGCGGTCGCGCTGCATCGCTTGGTAGACCTTGAGATATTGTTCGACCTGGGCGGGAGAGACTTCGGTGTTTTCGGTGTCCTGGTCATTCTGGGTGACGTCCCAGGCCGGTACGGTCTCAAGCGTTCCGCGCGCCGTCAGGGCGCGAATTTTGGCAATTGAGAATCCCGCCGCGGCAGCAACGGCCAGAATAGCGGCGGCAAGCAGCACCGGATGTCGGAGGCGTCTTTGTAGGGGCATAAGGACCTGGAGTCATCTTGGCACGTCGATGTCGGGTAGCCAAGTTAAAGATGGCGAGCAGCAGATTAAAGCGGGACCCTATTGCATTGGCGGTGGCCATGCTTATCTTAGAGCGCGAGCGTTAGGCGCCCCTGCGCAGGGGTGTAACATCTAAAAAATTCGTTCGGACGGAGAGATTTAACATGCCGGCCAAAGTGGTTGAGCTTCACGACAAAGCACGGGCGGGAATCGTCAAGGGGGCCACGTTAGTGGCCCAGGCAGCCCGCGTAACCTTGGGCCCCAAGGGGCGCAACGTTATGATTCAGAAAACGTTTGGCGCTCCCCAGGTCACCAAGGACGGCGTCAGCGTAATCCGCGAGATGGAATTCGAGGACAAGTTCGAGAATATCGGCGCGCGGCTGCTGCGCGAAGTGGCGCAAAAGACTGCCGACGTCGCCGGCGACGGCACTACCACCGCAACCGTTTTGGCCCGCTCCATAATCACCGAAGGCATGAAGCTGCTGGCGGCCGGGCTCGATCCGATGAACATGAAGCGCGGTATCGATACGGCCGTGAAGAAGGCGGTCGAATCGATCAAAACCATGTCGCGCCCGGTGAAAGACCACGCCCGGATGGCGCAGGTGGCCGCTGTGGCTGCCAATGGTGACACCGCGGTCGGCAAGATCGTCGCCGACGCGATGGACAAGGTCGGCAAGGAAGGTGTGATCACCGTCGAGGAAGGTCGCGCCCTGGAGACCACGTTGGACCTGGTTGAAGGGATGCGCTTTGACCGTGGTTATCTCTCGCCTTACTTCATGACCAACCAGGAAAAGATGACGGTGGAGCTGGACGAGCCGTTCATCCTGTTCAACGAGAAGAAAATTTCCGCGATGCGCGAGTTGTTGCCACTGCTGGAAAAGGTTCTCCACGACGGCCGCCCGCTGCTGATCATCTCGGAAGAGGTGGAGGGCGAGGCGCTGGCCACACTGGTTATCAACAAGCTGCGCGGCACGCTCAAGATAGCGGCGGTCAAGGCTCCCGGGTACGGCGACCGGCGCAAGGAGATGATGCAAGACATGGCCATCCTCACCGGCGGCCGCGTGGTGAGCGAAGAGCTGGGATTGAAGCTGGAAAACGTGGCGCTCAACACGCTGGGGAAATGCAAGCGCGTCATCATTGACAAGGACAATACCACCATCGTCGCCGGTCTGGGAAAAAAGGCCGACATCCAGGGCCGCATCGCGCAGCTCCGCGAGCAGGTCAAGCTGACCACGTCTGACTATGACCGCGAGAAGCTCGAGGAGCGGATCGCCAAGCTCAGTGGCGGCGTGGCAGTGATCAAGGTGGGCGCTGCGACGGAAGTCGAAATGAAGGAAAAGAAGGCGCGCGTCGATGACTCCGTACATGCGCTCCGGGCCGCGGTGCAGGAAGGAATAGTCCCCGGCGGCGGCGTGGCTTTGGTGCGCGCGCAGAAGGCGGTGCAGGAGCTGAAGCTGCCCGATGATCAGCAGGCAGGAGTCAGAATTGTGCTGCAGGCGATGGCCGAGCCGCTGCGCCAGATAGCCTCCAACGCCGGCTGCGAAGCGCCGCTGGTTTACAACAGGGTGTCGGAGGGCAAGACCAATTTCGGCTTCAATGCGCGTACCGAAAAATACGAGGACCTCGTCGAAGCCGGAGTTGTCGACCCGGCCAAAGTGGTGCGCACGGCGCTTGAGAATGCCGCCAGCGTGGCGGCGCTGCTAATCACGACCGAAGCGGCGATTGCCGAAAAGCCCAAGAAGAAGACCGCGATGCCGGCGATGCCTCCCGGTGGCATGGGCGGCATGGGCGGTATGCCTGGTATGGGCGGCATGGGTGGCATGGGTGGAATGCCGGGGATGCCCGGTATGGACGGGATGGGAGGCATGGGCGACATGGGCGATGACTTCTGATATAAGGCGGTATCGTCGGACTGGAATGCTCAAAGCGCAATTAATACAATAGGCCGACTTGTAGTAGCATTGCGTATGCCCAAAGCTTGCATTTGAGCGGTTTATGTGACAATCATCAGCTGGACGGAATTCTTGGCATGTCGTTAGGCTGGTGCGAGGACTTAAGGAGGTAAATTGATGCAGGGACTTACGGGAACTTCAAAGTTGATTGGGCTGGCCGGCTCCCTTCTTCTTCTGGCGCTGGTGGCCGGCGGATGCACCTCGGGGAATCCGACCCCGGAGCAGAACGCCATCAACGCGGCCAACCAGGCTGATCAGGCGGCTTCGCGCGCCGATGCGGCTGCTCAGCGTGCTCAGGCGGCCGCGTCGCAAGCTCAGTCGGCGGCGAGCCGCACCGAGCAGGCGGCCAACGATGCCAAGGCGGCGGCTGATCGCGCTGAGGCTATCGCTGAGAAGACCATGAGCAGGGCTCCCCGGCGTGGACGGCGCGTGTATCACCATCACGTGCATCACCACTACCACCACGCGGCTGCTCCGGCGCCAGCGGCTCCTGAGGCGGCTCCCCCAGCGGGTGGCGCTCCGGCGGGTGGCGCGCCGGCTGGCGGCACCCCGTAGCGAGTGCTCTGGGTGTACGACCAAGGTTTGAAGGTCTGAAAAAAGGGCAGCCCCAACAAGGGCTGCCCTTTTCTGATTTTGCGCCGCGATCCTACTTTATGTTAACCGGGCGCGGCTTGTCGCGGCGCGCGTTGACGATACAAAAAAATCCGAACGGCGAGCGGCCTACCGCGCGCAATTGATGGGGCTGTTGCGGACCGATGTAGATTGCGTCCAGTGGGCCGAGTGTGTAGTTCCGCTCCCCGACCTGCACTACGCCGCGTCCGCGCAAACCAACCACCACGTGGGAATGGCGATGCCGTTCCAGGCTGGTGTAACCGCCGGGCCGCAATTCGAAATAGCGCAAATGAAAGCCGACGCGCTCGCCATGCCGTCCGACCAGGACCTGGCGCGACGCGCCCGCGAATTCGCCGCCGCTGTGCGCCTTGATCTTGTAGGGCTCAAGCGCCGTGTGGTCCCATCTGAACTTCCTGTGAAAGCGCCGCAGCACCGGCGCCGTGTCGTTTGCGCCGCCGGGCTCTGCATGCCGCGCGAGAGTCGATCGCCGCGGGTTGCGCGCGTGAGCGGAGACGCCGCTCTGATGCCGGAGCGGCGCCGATGCACGGTCGGTCGTGCGGCTATTGGCCAAAAGTCACCACCACCTTGAGCGCTTCCTGGCGCTGCGCGGCCGCAAAAGCGTCGGATACCTGCGTCAACGGAAAGCTGTGGGTCACGAGCGCCGCGGCGCTGAGCACGCCGCGCTCGACCAGGTCGAGCGCCTGGCGGGTATCATCGGGACCGCACGAGTAGCTGGTGATGAAACGGGTGTCGTTGAAGTAGAGGTCGTGCGGTTTGATAGTCATCTCTTCGTCGGGCGCGGTGGCGGTGAATTGCAGCACCGTGGCGCCCTTGCCCGCCATCGCCAGGCCGGTTTGCAGCGCGCGCACCGTACCGGGTCCGACGATAACCACGTCGGCCATCGCGCCGTGCGTCAACTCGCGCACGCGCTCCACGACGTCGTTGTCCGCGACCACTGCGTGATCGGCGCCCAGTTCGCGCGCGCGGGCGGCGCGCGATTCGAACAGGTCGATACCGATGATCTGCGCGGCGCCGGCGTGGCGCGCCAGCACCAGGTGCATCATGCCCATGATACCCAGTCCGATCACCACGATGGTTTCGCCAGGCCGAATTCCGGAGCGGCGCAGGGACTTGATCACGCACGCCGACGGCTCGACCAGTACGCCGTCCAAATCGTGCACCGCGTCGGGCAGCGCAAGCGTGTCGCGCTGATTGACAGCGCTGACCAGGAAATATTCGGCCATCCCACCCGGATCGATCTTGCTGCTGCGCCAGGTGGGACATTGTACGTACTCGGCGCGCCGGCAGGCGGCGCATTGAAAGCAGGGTGCGTGATGGTGGACGAAAACGCGCTGGCCGCGGCTGAACCCCCGCACCGACGCGCCGACCTCTTCCACCACGCCTACCGGTTCATGGCCCAGCACCAGCGGCGCTTTGCGCCTGATATACCAGGGCATGATGTCGCCCGAGCAGATACCGCAGGCGGTTGCGCGTACCAGGATGTCGTCGGGTCCCACTTTGGGCGTCGGATGATCCTCCACGCGGATATCGCCGAAATCGTATAGACGGGCAACTTTCATCATGATCGGAACTTCCCAGCCGCGGCGATCCTTGTCAACAAGCTGTGCGCGACGCCGCAAGCTGCTACCCTGTGAGGCATGGCGCGTCCAACCTGTCCTCCAATCGCGGCTGACGTGATCATCGAGATCGACGGCCGCATCGTACTGATCGAACGCAAGAATTTTCCCCCTGGATGGGCGATCCCTGGCGGCTTTGTTGACGTCGGCGAAACCGTGGAAGCAGCGGCCCGGCGCGAGATGCGCGAAGAGACTGGCCTGGAGGTGGAGTTGACCGAGCTGCTCGGAATCTATTCGCGGCCCGATCGCGATCCGCGCGGGCACACGATTAGCGTGGTTTACGTCGGCCGGGCCAAGGGCGCGCCGCAGGCCGGCGATGACGCCAAATCCGCCAGTCTGTTCCCGCTCGACGGGCTACCGTCGGCGCTGGCCTTCGACCACGCCGAGATCCTGTCCGACTACCGCCGCTACAAGAAGTCCGGTACGCTCCCGAGCCCTTGGCTCAAAAGCCAATAGCAGTCTTGTATTGTGGGTTCAGTTGAATCCGCTGATCGCGAGACGGGCGAAGGTTGGAATGAAGTAGGACTGCACGAACCAGATGGCGAGCATCACGATCAGTGGCGAAAAATCCAGCCCGCCGAAAAATACCGGGATACGGCGGCGGACCCAATCGAACACTGGCTCGGTGAGCGAGTAGATGACGCGCACGATCGGATTGTATGGATTGGGCTCGATCCAGCTCATCACCGCGGAAATGATGACGATCCACAGATAGACCTGGAGCAGGCTGCTCAGCAGTGAAGCTACAGTGACGACAAAATTGGTGTAGACGAACACGATTTTTGATTGTAAGTCAGGCGCCCAGCTCGCGCGAGCGGTCCGCCGCCGCTTTGATCGCCGCCGCAACCACCCCCGGAAATCCGTTACCCCCAAAACTGCGCAGCGCCGCTTCGGTAGTCCCGCCCGGCGAGGCCACTACCTTGATCAACTCCTCGACCGGCAACTTTGATTGGCGCATCTGCGCCGCCGCGCCGCACAGCGTCTGCAATGCCATTTCATAGGCCAAAGCGGACGGCAAACCCTGCTCCTCACCCGCGTCCGCCATCGCCTTGACGAACAGATAGACGTAAGCGGGCCCACTGCCAGACAGAGCGGTGACAGCGTCAAGCAGCTTTTCGTCGCGGAGCGAAACTGCGCGGCCCACTGCACGAAACAGCTTGAGCGCGAAGGCTTCGTCCGCCCTGGTGGCGGAATCGCCGCGCACCAGGGCCGCCATCCCCTCACCAACCATCGCGGGTGCATTCGGCATCACGCGGACGACCCTGCTGCCGGCGCCCAGATGCGACTGAATCCTGGCAATCGGAACTCCGGCGGCAATCGAGACGAACAGCTTGCGCGCCGCGATGCCCTCGCGCGCCAACTCGGCGCCAATTTCGGCGAGCACTTCGTTTATGGTCTGGGGCTTGACCGCGAGGAGGATCGCCGGAGCCTCGCGCACTACCCGCAGATTGTCGCGCACGGCCTCGATTTTCGTGGCGCGGCTGAACTTGCGCCGCCGCGTGCCGTCCACGTCGGAGGCGATCAGCTCGGCTGGCTTAAAGACCTTATGAGCCACCAGTCCTTTCGCCAGCGCCTGGCCCATATTACCGGCGCCGACAAAGCCCAGCTTCCTCATTGACGCCGCTCGCCGAAGATCGCGCGGCCTACGCGCACGATCGTCGCTCCTTCATCGATTGCGATCTCGAAATCGTCGCTCATTCCCATGGACAGCTCGCTTAGCGCAAGTCCGGTGGCGGCGGCAAGCCGTTCGCGCAACCCGCGCAATTGAACGAAGAAGCGCCGGCTATGCTCCGGGGTAGGCCCAGGCGGGGGAATCGCCATCAGGCCGCGCACCTCCACCTGGGCACGCACCGCGTTGATTAACGCTTCGACGTTGTCGGCGGGCACGCCAGTCTTACTCGCTTCGCCGCCCAGATTAACCTCAATCAGAACCGCTACTTGCGGAGCGTCACGGGCTTTCGCCAGCGCACCGGCGAGGCGGACCGAATCGACGCTTTGGATAAGTTCAAATGCGCCCGCCGCCATACGCGCCTTATTGGTCTGCAGATGCCCGATCAGATGCCAGCTGATGTCCTTCAGGTCCGACAGTTCGGCCTGCTTGGTCAGAGCTTCCTGCACGTAGTTCTCGCCGAAGATGCGCGCGCCGGCGCCGTAAGCGGCGCGAATCGCTTGCGGCGGCTGAGTCTTGCTGGCCGCCATCAGCCGCACCTCGCCCGGGTCTCGTCCGGCGCGCCGCGCCGCAGTATCCAACTGCTCACACACGGCCTGAAATCGCTGCGCGATTTCGGTGCTAGCCATTGATTTGAGAGTCGTAAAACAACCAGGCCATTAAGCCGCTCGGGCCGCTGGTGAACGCCGGCCGCTCATCAGGTTTTGCCCCGCAAGCGCTCGATCGTCTGGCTGGTCGCGCGGCCTTCGAGCAGCCTGGCCAGTACGACCTTGCCGCCGTAGCTCTGCACGAAATCGGCGCCGTCAACTGTTTTGCCCTGGTAATCCTCACCCTTGATCAGGATGTCGGGGCGAACCGCGTGAATAATCTTCTCGGCGCGGGGGTCGTCGAAGATCACCACATAATCGACCGCTTCCAACGCGGCCAGCAGCCGCGCACGATCGGCGACAGGATAGACGGGGCGGCCTTCGCCTTTGATCTGACGAACGCTGGCGTCGTCGTTAAGTCCCACGACCAGCAGATCGCCTTGCGCGCGAGCAAACTCCAGTGACTCGATGTGGCCGGCGTGCAGCAGGTCGAAACAGCCGTTGGTAAACGCGATGCGCAAGCCTTCCGTTCGCCGGCGCTCAAGCACCGCCAAGAGCTCGGGCACGCCGAGGATCTTGCCGGCCGAGCCGTGATGGGCCCGTTGCAGCGCCTGCGCCAATTCGGCGCGCGAGATCACCGCCGCGCCCTGCTTGCCGACTTCCAGCCCCGCGGCGACGTTGGCCAGCCGCGCCGCCAATTCCATGTTCGCGCCCCCGATGAGAAAGAGCCCGAACATTGCCAAGACCACGTCGCCGGCGCCGGTCACGTCATAAACTTCGCGCGGCGCCGTCCTGATATGCAGGGCAGTGCCGTCGCGCCCGGCCAGAAACATCCCGTCGCGATCAAGTGTCACCAGACATGCGTTGAGGCCAAGGTCGTCGATCAACTTTCGCGCCGCCACCTGCCAGCCTTCGGGATCGGACAGGCTGAGCCCGGTGGCGCGCTCGGTCTCATAGCGATTGGGCGTAAGCGCCCAGGCTCCGCGATAAATGGAAAAATCGTCCGCCATCCGGGGATCAACTATCACCGGCTTTCCCTGCTGCCGGGCGCCGTCGATTATCGCGCCCAGGATCGCGGGTGTGAGCAGACCCTTGTTGATGTCGGAGACCAGCACGCCGTCGGCCCTTGCCAGTTCGAGGTCCAACCGCGCCAGCACTTGCCCCTCGATCCCGGCATCAAGCGGGCGCGAGTCTTCGTTGTCCACGCGCAGCAACTGTTGAATCGCGCGGCGAGTGGATTGGACCGCCCCCAACAAGCGCTCCTTGACGATAGTGGGGCGGCCCGGGTCCTCGATCAGCGCCTGGCTTTCCACGCCGAGTCCGGTGAGCATCGCGGTTACGGCAGCGCTGTTGGCGTCGGCGCCGATTACGGTGAGTACTGCTGTGCTGGCGCCAAAGGCCGCCAGATTCGCGCATACAAAGGCGGCGTTGCCGGGACGCTCTTCGCGCCGATTGACCTGCAAGACCTGGATCGGCGCTTCGGGTGAAATGCGCGTAACCTCACCGAACAGGTAGCGGTCGAGCACCACCTCGCCCGCCACCAGGATGCGGACCGGCCGGAGCACCGGCAATTCCAATTGCGGATGCATCGTCACGTGCGGCGCAATTCCTCGCGCACCGCGGCGATCAACAATGGAAACATGATTTCGTGATGACCGGTGAGCATTATGCCGCGACTGCCGCCTTGAGTGGGCCGCTCAACCACGTTGACGCGAGGCCGGTAGTGGCGCACGAAATCCATGTCGGCGGTGGTGAAATCCCGCACGTTGCGGCCGAGGTTACGACAAAGGTTGAGTGCCTTCAAGAACACCTCGGGCATGATCACGGCCGAGCCCAGGTTCAGCGCGACGCCGCGCGAAAGCGACCCGATCACCCGGGTTAGGCGATGGAAATCGGCGAAGGTCGCCTGGCCAATCGCGGCGCCGTCGGCGTTGGGATGCATATGGATGATGTCCGCACCCATCGCAACGTGGACCGTGGCCGGCGCGCCAACTTCATAAGCGGTGGCGAAGATGCTGCTTGCGCGATGCTTCAGGCGGCGGCGACTGATTTCGCGCCCCACTATTTCACCCAGCCCGCGCCCTTCCTGGGCGGCCGTTGCGGCAGCGCGATTTAGGAATTCGCCGGTCTCCTGCGCCATCCCAAAGGTGCCGTCGCCAAGACCGGCGCCGACATCCTCCGAGGTGCGTCCGGCCAACGCCAGTTCGAAATCATGGATAATCGCGGCGCCGTTCATCGCTACTGCACTGAGGACACCATCGCGCAGCAGTTCGCAGACGAGCGGGCTCAGTCCGGTCTTGATCGAATGCGCTCCGGACATCAGCAGAAAGGTGCGGCCGCTTAGATGGGCTCGGGCGATACGCCGCGCCAGGTCGCGCAGATCGCCCGCCGCCAGCGATTGAGGGAGCGAATCGATGAATTCGCCAAACGGGGCGCCGGGTTTCATCGGCCGCGCGAAATCCTCGCGCCTGACCAGACGCGAGAGCTGTGCCAGGTTGCGGGTGCGGGCGCGCGACGGGTTGAGCGCTGGAAGCTTCTTGATCCGCGCCATTGGGAATTGCCAGGCCTCGATCTTCTGAATCCCGCCGGGGCCTAGAACAGCGTATAGATGAAGGGGGCGATCGCGGACGTCTGGACGAATACCACCATCAGGCCGAGGACGAACAACACCAACAGCATTGGCGTCAGCCACCACCATTTGGTGCGCCCGAAGAAGCTGAGCAGTTCCGAGGCCGTCGAAGCGCGCTGCGTGATTCCCTTGAAAAACTTCATTGCCAGCTTAGAGCAACGCCACGGTCATTTGCGCACCAGGTAATCGCCCAGCACCAGCATATCGATACCGCTGCGCGCAAAGGTGCTGTAGGCCTCCGCCGGGGTATTGACGATTGGTTCGCCGCGCAGATTGAACGACGTATTGAGCAGAACGGGCACGCCGGTTAGCTGTCCAAAGGATTCGATCAACGAATAATAGCGTGGATTCGCCTCCCGCGCGACGGTTTGCAGCCGCCCCGTACCATCGACGTGCGTGGTGGCGGGGACCACTTCGCGTTTGTCGCTGCGTACCGGCGCAACGTTGAGCATGAAGCGCGACGGATACTTGCCGTCTCCCGCGCCGATCTCGAAATATTCGTGCGCCCGCTCCGCCAGCACGGAGGGAGCGAAGGGCCGGAACGGCTCCCTGAACTTGATCTTGACGTTGACGATCTCCTTCATTTCGTTGCGGCGCGGATCGGCGATTATGCTGCGGTTGCCCAACGCCCGGGGGCCCCATTCAAAGCGGCCCTGCTCCCAGCCCAAAACCTTGCCCTGCGCCAGGCTCTCAACGCATCGCCCGATGAGCTCCTCCTGGTTTGCGCAATGCTCGTACGGAATACCGTTGTCATCGAGAAAAGCCCGGGTTGCCTCCGCGTTGTGCTCTTCGCCCCAGTATGCGTGCTCCATCACGAACGAACGCGGTTGTCCCAACACGGTGTGATAGCCGAACAGCGCGGCGCCCAAGGCTGCCCCGGCGTCGCCGGCCGCGGGCTGAATGTACAGTCCCTCAAAAGGCGTTTCGCGCAGCACTCTGCCGTTGGCAACGCTGTTGAGCGCGACGCCGCCCGCCATGCACAGGTTCTTGCATCCGGTTTCCGCCTGCGCCGCACGCGCCAGATTGAGCACGGCCTCCTCGATAACCACCTGGATGCTCGCGGCGATGTCGGCGTAGTGCTGGTTTTCCTGGCACAGCGCCGCGTAATTCGATGGCTTGTCTCCGAAGTACGAAGGGTAGCCGCTGCTTTGCGTGAAGAAATGCGACTCCGGTGCGCGCGGAGTTCCAAACAGATTGACGAATTTCTTGTTGTAGGTCTGTTCGGTGGAGTGATGGAAGCTGAAGTAGTCCATGTCCAGTTCGAAGCTGCCGTCGTTATGCAGACGGATGAGCTTGCGCACCTGGTCGACATAGTTCGGCTTCCCGAACGGCGCCATCCCCATCACCTTGTACTCGCCCTCGTTGACTTCGAAGCCGAGAAACGCGGTAAACGCGCTGTAGAGCAGTCCCAGGGAATGGGGAAAGCGGATCTCCTTCAGCAGGCGGACGTTTGTTCCCTTGCCGACTCCGAGACTGGTGGTGGTCCATTCGCCTACGCCGTCGATCGTCAGGATCGCTGCTTCGTCAAACGGCGAGCAGAGGAACGAACTGGCAGCGTGGGAAAGATGATGCTCGCTGAAGAGAATTTTTTCCCCGGGCACCCCGAGCTTGCTTTGGATCAGGTGACGGATCCAGATCTTGTCGCCGAGCCAGGTCAGCATCGCTTCACGAAAAACACGCAGCGAGCGGGGAAAGGTCTGCATGCTGGTCAGCAGCAGACGCTCGAACTTCAAAAACGGCTTTTCGAAGAACACCAGGTAATCGAGGTCTTCCGGCTTCACCCCGGCGCTGCGCAGGCAAAAGTCGATGGCATTTTCGGGAAAGCCGTAATCGTGTTTTTTGCGGGAGAATCGCTCCTCTTCGGCGGCAGCGATCAATTGGCCGTCGCGCAGCAAAGCCGCCGCGGCGTCGTGGAAGTAGCATGAAACGCCAAGAATCAACACTTGAAAATTGTTTCCATCAATCGGTTTCGACGATTGCCTGTCAGCGCCGTGAAATCACCGGCAGCCGGTTTTGAGGAGATTGCGAAATCGGTTCGCGGCACGCAGCCCAGCACTTCTCAAGGCCGTTAGAACTGTTTGTGCGCCATTTCCACGTTGTATTCAGGCGCGCCCTCCCGCACACCCCATCCGCGCTGGGCGCCAGGCTTGATCGCCAGGGGATCCGAAGTACGCCGTACGACCAGAGCAAAGGGCGCCAGCAGTACGAAATAGAAGATGGTCAGGAGAATCCGGGCTTGAAAGTCGCCGATTTTGCGCGCGATTTTCTTCCACGCCGCCCACAACTCCCACAGCTTGTTCTGTTTCTTGGCCGGCGGCGCAACCTTTCCGGCGTAAACCGGACTGGACGGCGCGGGCCGGTCCAGCGAAGTCGCCGAACCCTGGATACTTCCCACCGCGTTAGTCAAATTAACGATCCCTTTGTTTAGTTCTCAGGAAGCCAGTTCAAACGTGCCCCGTGGTTTAAGCCCAAGTCAAGCGGGGGTCCGTATTACCTTCCCAAGGCCAGACGCGGACCTTCAGAGCGCATGCCGAACAACACGTCTTAAACCAGACGTAAGGATGATACCGACCTGTGAGCGCGAAGAAAACCCGGCAATGCCGTCGCGCTAGTTCTGATTGAGTTCCGCGCGCGCGGCCGACTCCTGCGACTTGGCTTGGGCCCGCTGGCGCTTGATTTCGGCTAACTGATCGAACACCGATCGCGGACGCGATGCTCGCCGGGACGGGTTGGCCCCAGTTCGGCGCAACGAAGGCGCTGCCACCGGCACAGCCGGTACGTATTCATAACCGGTCTTGCCAGATGAATGCATCGGGTTCATTCCGCGGGGTATCGGAGTTCCCAACAGGTACAACCACAGTACCCGGCGGACGTAGGTTTGGGTCTCCGCATAGGGCGGAATTCCGCCATATTTTTCCACCGCGCCCGGTCCCGCGTTGTAGGCGGCAATCATCGCGGGCAAGTCGACTTCCCCAAAGGGCGCCTGCAACTGTGACCATGCCCGCAGACCAGTTAGAAAGCGGGCTGCGCCGAACACGTTTTCGACCGGATCAAAGGGATGATCGACGCGATACTGCCGCGCCGTCCCTGGCATCAGTTGCATCAGGCCCTGCGCGCCCTTGGGCGAAACCGCGTAGGGATTGCCGCCCGACTCCGCCGTCGCAATCGCGCGCAGCAGGTCCGGGTCGAGATTGTAGAGATATCCGACCACTTGGTAGAGCCGATGCATGTCCAGCATCGGCGGTTGGTCGATCTGCTGAGCTGACGCGCTTGCCGCTGAAACGGCGAGCAACCCCAACATCATCAGCAAATTCAGCCGCTTCACTCTATCGGGCTCCCGAGCCTTAAGCCGGCTCAGCGCTATGCTTCGCTAGCGTGAGCTTTTGAGCACCCTAGGCGATAGCGGCTTCGGGCGCAAGTGCTCTGGCACCGGCGTCTTCCCAAGGCGCGGCGCCGGCGTCAGCGCCGATACTCGCGGACGATTCCGGTGACGGCGGCTATCACATCCTGGATATCGGCGCCGGTCAGGCGTGGATAGATGGGCAGGGAGATGATTCGTTCGAAAGCGGCGCTGGCGTTGGGAAAATCGGCGGGTGTATAGCCATAGGTGTCGCGGTAGTAGGGATGAAGATGCAAAGGAATGAAGTGCACGGCGACGCCGATATGCCGCTCCTTTAGCAGGTCGATCATCTGGTCACGGTTAATCCGCAACTGGCTCGGGTCGATCCTGATCACGTAAAGATGCCATGCGTGCTCGACACTCTCGCGCTCCATCGGTGTTTGAATCGCCGGCTCGCCCGCGAAGCCCTCGTCGTATAAGGCTTGGCATCGCAGCCTGGCCTGCCGGAAATCGTCGCACCTGGCCAGCTGCGAGATTCCAAGCGCCGCGGCCGGATCGGTCATGTTGTATTTGTAGCCGGGTGCGATGATCTCGTAGCGCCAGGAACCCTCCGCCGTGTAGCGCTTCCATGCGTCCTTGCTGATCCCGTGCAGACTCATGATCCGCATCCGCTCGGTCCAATCCGTGTTCGCGGTGGTGATCATCCCGCCTTCACCGGTGGTGATGGTCTTGGTGGCATAGAATGAAAAGCAGGTTAAATCGCCGACCGTTCCCACCATCCGCCCGCGCCATCGGGCCGGAAGAGCGTGGGCGGCGTCTTCCACCACTACCACGTCATGCGCCTTTGCCAGATCTGCGATGGCGTCCATATCGCAAGGATGGCCAGCGAAGTGCACAGGGATGACCGCCTTGCACCGGGGTGTAACCGCTTTTTCAAGGGCCGCTGGATCGACATTGAGGGTATCGGGCGAGCAGTCGACCAGTACGGGTCTGGCGCCTAGTTGGACCACCACTTCAGCCGTCGCCGCAAAGGTCAGTGTCGGCACCAGGACCTCGTCTCCCGCGCCCACACCCGCCGCCTCAAGCGCCAGATGCAAAGCCGCCGTGCCCGAGTTCACGGCCACGGCGTTGGCGGCGCCAGTGTAATCGGCAAAACGAGCCTCGAATTCCTTGACCCGGGGCCCTGCTGTAAGCCATCCGGAACGCAGGGCCTCGGCTACAGCGGAGATATCATCCTCGCTGATTTCGGGAACATGGAAGGACAGAAAGGATTTCCTCAAGCGACGCCCCCTCAGGTGTTGAGGCGGTGAAATTCGGCCAAGCCGCTGCGCGTTAGTTACAAGACGGCTGAACTGTTCTCCACCCGCAACTGAACATCCTTCCTCATGTTAGCGCCTTGCGGGCCCAGAACAGTCATTAAGTGACGTGTTCGGTAGAAACGGATTTCTTCTCCGTCCGGCGGCAACCAGACTGCCTCGTCCATCCGTTGGTCCGGGGTCAAGGTGTGCTGTGTTGGCTCGCCCAAAATCCGCCGCAGGCGCTCCAAAACCGCCTCGGTCGAGGCCGGAGCGAACCGCGCAATCACGACCTGCATACCGTGGCTGGCATCGAATTCATAGATTACATCCGAATACGAAATACCATCGGAAGAAAGTCCAGTGACATGGTAGCAGGGGTATCCCAAGGGGCTTGATTCATCGATTCCGTTGGGGTAGTAGCGGCGGGTATCTCTGAAAGAAGCGCCGAAGCTGATTCCGAGGAATGACTTGAAGCCCGGCCCGTTGCTGGTAGGCGGCGCAGTGTTAAAGCAGGCCGGCACGCATAGCGCCAGTATAAGGACCAGGCAGCGAACCCACGCGCGAGGAAAGTAGTCCGCCGCGGACACCCGAAAGGGGGCCGAAGACGTCACTGGGCCAGACAGCTGCTGGGCAACACCACCCGAATGGTGCTCGCCCCGATCGCATCGAGCAGGATCGCCACGCGCTCACTGCCTGACAGGTAACGGTCGAAAACCGCCTCGATATCCCTGAAGGGGCCGTCGATGATGCGGATTTTTTGTCCCGGATCCAGCTTGCGCTGCGGCAACTCCACAACGCCGTCCGTGCCCCGGCGCTTGATCTCTTCAACAATCGACAACGGGACCACCACCGCCTCACCGCCGATGGAGACCAGGTTATGAACTCCAACGGTATATTTCACGTCGAAATAACGTTCCTTGAGATTAAAGCGGGCAAACAAATAGCATGGAAACAGTGGTTTAACGGTTGTCATCGCCCGGCCGAAACATCGGGTCCGGCTGCGCAGCAGAGGCAGGAAAGCCTCCGCGGCAATATTCTTAAGTTGGTCCTGAACCCAGCGCTCCTTCTGCGGCTTCGTCCGCACCAGGTACCAGTCGCAATCTTCGCTTCCCAACATGCTGCTCATCCCTTTTCCTGCGCGTCGCGGCTAACGGCAACCCCTATAGCCTGCACACATAAGCTCAAAGAGTAAATAGTCTGGGGTAGCGGCAGATGGGAATTCAGGAGCTTTCGCGTGCTTCAGAATCGATGGATAAAGTCAAAATTAGCTGGCTAAACGGTTAACTTTGAATCAGATCTTCAACCAGAACGGCAGCCAGTGTGTCGGTAATGGGCGCACTCATGGTCATCGCCGGATGCTCGATTTCGACCGAAATTTGTCCCTGCCTGGCTTTGGTTGCAAATCCTTCGGCGTCGATACCGCCCAGAGCAAACCGCACGAATTGGACCGAACTGACACGTTCATCCGATACCTGACGTAGATCGACGCGCGCTTTCTGCCGCCGGTCGCTGATCCGAAGGTAAATCTGATTTTCGAGTCCCGCCAGCTTGCGCAAATTTTCGTCGCGCTGCGCGGCGTCGGTAAACTGGATCATCATCGTGGCCGCCAGTTCGTTGGGGCCGGGCAGCAGCTCGTTGTAGGTGTCCAACTCGTGCGCGATGCCTTCTTCCGAGCTGATACGCTCGCTGCGTAGCATCTCCTGGACCTGGTACCAAACGGTCTGGGCGTTTTCAAACAAAAGGGTCACATGCTCGCCGATTGTGAGGCGGCGCCGATCCTTCTCGGCGATAAACAGGGGACGCAGCAGCGGGCGCAGTTTTTCGTACAGCTCGTAGGGCAGAATCTGCGCCATTTGTACGGGTTTCATGATGTTATTCCTAGTCTGCGGGCGGGGTTGGCGGCGCGGGTCGCACCGGCTGGTCAAAGCCGTCAGGCTGATACGCGCGGGCCAGGACTTCGATTGGATGTATCGGGCGGGTGCTGGTTGCCTGCTCGATTTGGATCGCGGCCAGGCTGCAATCGGTCGCCATCACGCGCGCGCCGGCTTCGCGCATGGGGCCGAAAGCCTTTTCGCCCCACTTCATCGAGAGCTCGAAATATTCTCTTTTCATCGCCCAGGTACCGTCGTGCGCGCAGCAGGCGTCCACCGCGGTTACCTGCACGTCGGGGATCAATCGCATCAGGTCGCGCGAGCGTAGCCCGATGTTTTGGGCCTTCAAATGGCAGGGGACGTGATAGGCGATGGTGCCGGGGGTCGAGCGGAATTCGCGGTTGAACACGCCCTTGCGCCGCAATTCGTATAGCAATTCATGCGGGTCCGCGACGGCAGCCGCGACGATGTGGGCGTTCTCGGTGCCAACCAGGCGAGGATATTCCTCCCGCATCATCAGCGCGCAAGTTGGGTTCATCGGGACGACGCGCCAGCCCTCTTTGACCAGCGGCAGCATGGAGGCGACGTTGGCCGCCGCCTCCTTTTTGGCGAACTCGATATCGCCGCCGTCCAGCGCCGGCATCCCGCAGCAATTCTGCTTGGGGCAGGTCAGCGCGCAGTTGTTCCTGGCGAACACCTCGACCGCGGCCTTGGCCGGCGCCGGATTGTTGAAATTGAGGATGCAAGTATAAAAAAGCGCCACCTTGGCGGCGGGCTGGGAGGGTGGCTCCGGCAACCCGCGTTGGGCGACCCAGCGCTCGAAGGTTTCATCGGCAAAATCCGGCAGCTTCTTGTTCCGATGGATGCCGACGGTCCGCTCCAGGATCACGCGTTGCAGGGGATTCTTGTTCGCCCAGTTGACAATCGCGGGCGCTACGCTTGAAAGCTTGCCCAGGCGGTCGGGGTCGCCCAGGATCCGTCCGCGCAGGCCGACGCCATGCTCGCGGACTTTTATCGCCT
>Ga0126381_100000233_pt1 | contig 63316 bp, 58 predicted proteins | sample PanSoiMetPlot_28_FD_96465 | JGI IMG/M metagenome (GOLD analysis project Ga0126381, IMG submission 96465) | Tropical forest soil microbial communities from Panama - MetaG Plot_28 | ecosystem: Environmental > Terrestrial > Soil > Tropical forest > Bulk soil | place: Panama | collected 2016-02-17 | reverse complement strand
CGGCTTCGACTTCCGACGTGCCAAGCTGCTTCCGCATCGAAAACCTCTCGGTTGTTTTGTTGAGCGGTCTACTGATCCGATTTCGTAGCGAAGGGCGTCGCGGTTACAATCATCACGCCGACGGGAGGACCTAAGGGAGGCAGAGCGCCTCACCAGCTCAACTAAGGCCTCGCCGAACCCGGGACGTGTAACCGATTTGCGATTGCCCGCGAAGTTAGTCCATCCGAGCCGATAGGGCTCAACAGACAGCAAGGAGACTTCCAATGTCGACCAAGACGATGATTGCGCTCGCGGCGATGCTGATGGCTGGTGCCGTGTCTGCGGCCCAGGCCGGAAGCAAGGACGATGCCGATGCAGGCGGCGGTTACCGTGTCGGCCCCCTGGGGCAGAGCTTCGATGGGGCGAACCCGGTTTACCACCGCTCGCTGCGCGGCAACGCCGGCGAGTCCTTTGGTTTCGCGATGCCCTCCGACAAGAAGCCTGCGACTTCGCACCGCGTCCGCTAGGGTTTCCGCGAGACCGCGGGTCTCATGGAGGAGGGAGCCCCGGGAGCAACCCCGGGGCTCTTTCACCATCAAGGCCGAAGCGGAACGTGTCCCGGACATTGGTGCCCGTTGCAAGCTTGAACTGCGCCCCCCCGAGGCGGCTTCTGCATCTGCATAGCAGTCGGCTATGGGAACCATTGGCGGACGATATTTCAGAATCGCAGCGGATGCCGGCATTCTCCCGCCAGCGCTCGATGGCGAGCGTCCGCAACGGGAGAACTCCAATGTCACACAACGTCACAATGTCACTGGCGGTTGCGGCAGCGCTCAGCTCCGCTCTCGCAACCTCCGCTGTTTCGCCGGCGCAGGCCGGAACGAAAGAGAAGTGCTACGGCGTCGCTTTGAAGGGCCTGAACGATTGCGCGGCCGGCGCCGGCACCACCTGCGCGGCGACCTCGAACGTCGATTACCAGGGCAATGCCTGGAAGCTTGTCGAAAAGGACACTTGCGTCACCACCCAGACGCCGTTTGGCCTGGGTTCGCTTACTGCAATCAAGCGCCCTTAGTGACGTTTCGCCCGGTGGAAGCCTGCAGGTTGCGACGTTCCACCGCGCGTATCGTTTCGTTCGACGGCGGAGCATTGGTCATGAGCTCGCAAGCGCCGGTACTTACTCCCGAAGACGCGCGCCGGTCGGGCTGGATGTCCGCCGCCCAATGCGGCGATCAGGTGGCCTATGAGACCCTGTTGCGGGATTGTGTCATCCCCATCCAGCGCGTAGCGCGCCTCAAGCGGGTGCCGGCTGACCGGATTGATGATGTCGTGCAGGAGACGCTGCTGACGGTGCACCGGGCGCGGCGCACGTTCGATCCGACTCGATCGTTTACGGCGTGGCTGCATATGATCGCCGCGCGCCGCGCCGTGGATCTCCTGCGGCGGACAGCCAAGCACGGGGCCCGCGAGCTCTATGCGCCATCGGCTTACGAAAACCATCCGGACGAGGTCGAAGCCGATCGCCAGACCAGGGTCAAGTCGCTGCCCGGCCTCCGCGACACGATCGCAAGCCTGCCACGACGGCAGCGCGAGGCGATCCAGCATCTTTTTCTTGAGGACTGTTCGCTCGCCGAGGCGGCCGCGGTCACGGGACGCAGCACCGGATCGCTCAAGGTCAACCTGCACCGCGCGCTCAAGGCCCTCCGGTGTCGGCTTGGCCGGACCGGAGTCCGCGAATGATCGTCCCGGCTCGCAAGCTGCTTCTGCATCCTGCATACGGTCGGCTATCGGAACCATTGGCGGACGATACTTCGGAATCACCGCAGATGCTGGCAGTCTCCTGCCATCGCCCGATGGGCGTCCTGCTGCCGGTACTGCGTCCATAGCCGTTGGGTATGGAGGACATGGCCAGGGAAAACCTTGCGCGGGCGGCTGGCTGAGGTGTTGACTTCCGCATCCGCTTCGTTGTTGCGCTCAATCGGACGTAGAGCTACATCACATTTCAGCGAGGCAGCCGCCTCATAACTGGACTATACGCGCGGCAGGAGAATGCCCGTGGGATGCCGCGCAAAGAGCTTCGCTCGATGGCAGGCTGACGACTGCCGGAGGCAAGTCCATGGAAATGCACCAAGTCCGGTATTTCCTGGCGGTCGCGAGAACGCTCAACTTCACGCGTGCCGCGGAGGAATGCAACGTTGCGCAGCCTTCGTTGACCCGAGCCGTCAAGCTCCTGGAAGGTGAACTGGGCGGCGACCTGTTTCGGCGCGAGCGGCCGCACGCCCTGCTTACCCCGCTGGGTGAGCGCATGTTCCCGCTGCTCAAGCAGTGCTACGACAGCGCGCAGAGCGCGCGTGCGCTGGCGGCCATGATCAACGACGGCGAGGTCGGATCGCTGAAGCTCGCGGTATCCAACAGCGTCGAGCTCGGTCTGGTTCTTTGTCACGTCAGCGAGCTGCGAAAAGTCTTCAGCGACATAGAGCTGAAGATCCTGCGCGGTAACGGCCCGCAGATTGTGGAGCATCTCAAGGCAGGCGATGCCGAGCTGGCGGTCGGCACTTCGATCGGTGAAGCCTGGGACCGACTCGATACCTGGAAGCTCTTCGACGAGTCGTTCGATATGGTGCTCAGCCGAGCTCATCGTCTCGGCAGCCAGGAGACTGTCGTCATTGACGATATCAAGCCTGAGACGTTCCTGCTGCGCAGCCACTGCGAAAAGTGCGACGAGCTTGCCGACATGCTGCGCGCCAATGGATTAAACGTCGATCACCGTCATGAGGTGGCATCAGATCAGGATCTGCTGGCGCTGCTCGAAGCTAATATTGGTATCGGCTTCCTCCCGCGTACGGTGGACACTCCGCCAAGCTTGATGCGGACCTCCGTGGCGGGGCTTGAGATTGAGCGGTCGATCTGCCTCTATGGCGTCGCCGGCCGGCAGCGCACCCCGGTCGCTTCAACCTTTATGAAGATGTTGCGCGCGGCCGCCTGGCCGAAAAGGAACGACTGAAGCTCGCTACTGCAGGGCGGCAATCAGATCCTCGATCGCCATTCGCTTTCTGTAGTCCGGGTCGACAAAGCGCGCCTTGATACGGCCGTCGGCGGCGACCACGAAGGTAGCTGGGATCGGCAGCATCCAGCTGTCGTTGCCCTGAAATTTCGGCAGCGAATTTCCGCGCTTGGTCATGTACTCTTCCATCTCCGCGCCCACCCAGATGGCGAGGTTGAGGGACATCGCATAGCCATTGTCCATGTCCGCCAGAACCGGAAAGCGCACATTGGAATCGAATTTCATCTCGTTGATGAACGGGCCGCGCTCCGGTACGATGGCGACCATCGTGGCGCCGACCAGTTCGATCCGCGACTGGGCCTTGGCGAGCGTGTTGATGCTGATTCGACAGTACGGGCACCAATGTCCGCGGTGGAAAGTGACGACCGCGGGGCCGTGCCTCAGAAGATCCTGAAGCTGCACGAGGCGGCCATTCTCGTCGGGAAGCGTGAATGGCGGCATCCTCTCTCCCGGTTCCGGGGCAGCGTCGCCGGCGCCATGCTTGCGCAGCCGATCGACCATCCGGTCCACAATGGCCGCAGATGACGGATTCTTCCGGCGTACGACATCCGCGAAGGCGTTGAGCCGCTCGCTCATCGAGCCGTCCAAATCGCGCGCCTGTTCAAACGCTTGGCGGATCTCGTTGACCGCAGGGGAAGGGGTTGTCATCGGTGAGGCATCCTTGCCGATAAACGCAAACGTCGGCAGCTTGGTTCATAAGCCATCGGGCACTCGAATTTCCACTTATTTAAGAGCACTTTCGATAGCCGCACTCTATCAATTGCGGCGGCCATAACGACCAGAGGTGACGCCCCGTTCGGGGCAACGGGGCGTCACGGTCTGACGGCTGCCGGGGGGAGGACAGCCGTCACATATGGTGGTCGTTCGGATCATGGCGGACATCGCCGATGAACAGCACGACCTGCTCGTCCGAGAGGTTCTTCCACCAGTGCGAGGTGCCGTGGGTCTCGGCGCGGACATCGCCGGCCTTGTGAAGGATCGGCGCCGCGCAATTGCTGGCGTATTCCATGATCTCACCCTGAGCGACGTAGATCAGCGCGGGTCGGTCGTCGTGGCTATGCCAGGGCACGATGCCGCCGGGGGCAATCGTCATCTTACGGAAGCGCAGCTCACGGCCGGTGATCTTGGCCATCTCCTTGCCGAGATCGATTGAGCCAAGCGTGGTGTCGATGACGCCGACCGCCTCGAAATTGACCGGCTGGCGCGCGTTCGGCATGCGCTTGTCGGCCGGGCATTCGCCCGCCTGTGCGCCAAATGCGAAGCCGGTCGCAGCGACAAGGGCTGCGGCAGCAACAGTCCGAAGCAGGCCTTTGTTGAATGAAGCAGACATCAGTCATCTCCTCTGTGTTTCGCCGCGGCTCGGCTTCAGGCCGCCGCAGTAATGGCGTGATGACGTGCGGCCTTTGGTGAAGGAAATGCCGAGTTGCTCTGATCGCGATAGCGAGGCGCTATTCGAACAAGCTCGCAAAAGGCGACCCAGCCGCGAAAGCCATCGTCTTTAGAAATACCGAATGCGATCTGCGCCATAGCGTGCGTCTATCCGTGCGCTCCCAAGCTTGCGGCTATCGTGTCTCTAGCGAGCCGGTATTTCCGTCCGATCCGCCATCCGTGCAATTTTGCAACGGCAAGGCGCTCTGCGCCCCGGCGCCCAAACGGAGAGGGCCAAGTCGTGGATATCCAAGCATGGAATCGTCTCGATCAGAAATTCCGTCCTCTCGAAGAACTCGGCGCGCTTTCCGTGTTTCTCGCAAGCGACGCGGCAGCCTCCATCACCGGCACCCCCCCTCCCGGTGGACGGTGGCTGGACCGCGCATTGAGCGGAAGAGGCCGCCCGGTCGTCCCCCCGCCGGGCGGCCTCGCCGCCATCAAGAACCAAGGAGGAGACAATGGATAACAACACGCTGGCACCCGTGACCAAGCTCGCCGAAACGTGGCGCGACGAGAAGAAAAGAAGCGAAGAGCGCCAGATCGTTCTGGTGCTGCAAGGCGGTGGCGCGCTGGGCGCCTACCAGGCCGGCGTCTACCATGCGCTGCACGAGCACGGCATCGAGCCGGACTGGATCATCGGCACTTCGATCGGCGCGATCAATGCGAGCCTGATCGCCGGTAATTCCGCCAACGAACGCCTGGACAAGCTCAAGGAATTCTGGACGCGGATGGCGTACCGACCGCCATTCAGGGTGCCGGCAGGGACTGGCTTCCCCGATACGATCGCCTACTGGCAGACACTTCTGCACGGCATTCCATCATTCTTCGAACCCAACTCGGGAGCATTTCTTGGAACGCATGTTCCGCTCGGCGTCGATCATGCGAGCTTCTATTCGACGGCGCCCCTGGAGAAAACGCTGCTTGAGCTCGTGGATTTCTCGCTGGTCAACAAATGCAGGCCGCGGCTGACCGTGGGCGCGGCCCATGTTCGCACCAGCGAAATGAAATACTTCGACAGTCGCGACGGCGAGATCGGTGTCAAGCACATCATGGCGTCCGGCGCGCTGCCGCCTGCCTTTCCGGCGGTGCGCATCGACGGCGAGCTTTATTGGGACGGCGGCATCCTCTCCAATACGCCGACCGAAGCAATTTTCGACGATATCCCGCGGAAAAACTCCCTGATCTTCGCGGTCCATCTCTGGAACCCGATGGGGAAGGAGCCCAGCACGATCTGGGAGGTGCTCAACCGCCAGAAGGATATTCAATATTCCAGCCGCGTGGCGAGCCACATCGCGCGGCAACGTCAGTTGCACCATATGCGGCACGTCATCAACGACCTGGGCAAGTTGTTGCCGGACGATGTTCGCCGGCGGCCGGAGGTGCGGGCTCTCACAGGCTATGGCTGTCCAACGATAATGCACGTTGTTCGCCTGCTGGCCCCGCAGCTCGAAAATGAAAACCACACCAAGGACGTCGATTTCAGCCCATCCAGCATCCGCATGCGCTGGGAGGCCGGGTATATCAAGACCCTGTGCGCGCTGGAGCAAGCTCCCTGGGAAAATGACTTCGATCCGCTCGACGGCGTCATCCTGCATGAGCCCAAAGTTGAGATGATGCAGGCCGCCGAGTAGCGGATTTGGCACGCGCCCCGGCGCGAAGGCCCCGATCGAAGAACAAGAGATGCTGCAGGCGTCACAGACGGTGGATGTGCCCCGCGGCTGACTTATCGCTTTTCCTGCAAGGAAGCCGGCAAGATCACGCGACGCTACTGGACGACGGCATGCAAGACCTGTGCATTGAAATCAAAGTGCACCTCCGCTCTCGAACGGCGCGTCTCACGATGGGAGCACGAGGCGTACTCGAGAAAGTTCAGTCACGTCTTGATCAGCATCCGGAAAAAATGACGGTGCGTCGATCGACAGCGGAGCATCCCTTCGGCACGATCAAATGCTGGATGGGTGCGACGCACTTTCTCATGAAACGGCTACCGAGGGTGGCGACCGAGATGGCGCTCAATGTGCTCGCCTACAACCTGAAACGCGTGATGGCGATACTGGGCGTGGTGGCGCTGCGGGAGGACTTGGCGACCTAAGCCAGCGATTGGGGCCTTCAAATCAGCGAATACGGATGTTCCAGGGACCGTCGCAGCCATTCAAAATGGATTCCAGGCGAATTTGCCTTCGCCCGCCCCACTCGGCACCGTTTCCAAGCCATTCTCACACAGCCTGGGCCATCAGCAGACATCGATCCGGTGCGCATCGTGCAGGTGAGACGGCTTGGCACCACTGCCTACCGACCACGGTAAGCAGTGGCGCCGCGTTGCTCACTGCCATCCCGGCACGCCGTCCACGCGCATCGTCTCAAGTTCGGGAAGATCGAAGCCGAAGTGCTGCGCGACCAACGAGCGGAGGGCTTTACGGTCGGCCAAAAGAGAAGGCTCGGCGATGCCATTCCGAATGTTGTTGACGCCTTGGTTCATTATGTTGACGCGGCCTTCTTGGGTGACGGCGCTGGCGAGGATGTTGTGGGTGAAGAAAGAGGCTGGGTGCGTGGATATGTAGTAGTTCATCATCTCGAAATCGACGGGGTAATCCTCTTCCATGGTGGAGGTCAAACCTTGGATTTGTTTGCCTTCCTTGGTGACGTAGAGAACCCAATCGCTCCCTTCACGGGCAAGGCGGTGGGTCGGTGACGCCGTCGGGACGGGAGTGCCGTCGGTAGGGATGGGGAGAGCGCAGGCGAAGGGGCCAAAACCGGGGTCGACCACATGGGTGACGCCGTCGATTGTAACCGTGAGGAACATGTGCTGGCGCACGCTTTCGTGGCGCGGTTCGAAGAGGAGGACGCGTGAGCAGTGCCTGACTGGGCCGAAGCCGCTTGCCTCGAGAGCAGCGTGCATAAGGCTTGCGTGTTCAAAGCAGTAACCGCCGCGCCGACTTGTGACGATCTTGGCCTGCAAACCTTCGGGGTCGAGGCGGATGGGGCGACCAAGGAGGACGTCGAAGCTTTCGAAGGGAATACTGGTGAGGTGGGCGCTGAGGATTCCCGCCAGCGTGTCATAGGTCGGCGTGCGGGGCCCTGTGTAGTTGATGCGTGCGAGATAGGCGTCGAGGTTTAGGCGCTGCGACATCGCAAATGGGCTCCTCGTGACGGGATATTGGCTAAACGATCAGCGCTAAGCGGGAGCCTACAAGCAGGCCAGCCTCGGGACCATTTCTTTGAGCAGTCCAAGACGTTTTCCGCTGACCTCTGGGGACTGCAGGCTAATCCGGTCACGTTTCCTCCAGGTCGCGCGAGGCTCGCAACAAAGCCCAAGGCGACCGGGTTGCTGCTGATCGTTACGATGGGGAGGTCGGTCGTCACTTGTCGCGCCGCGCGTGTCGCTTCCGACCCACCCGCCGCAAATATGACGTCGACCTTGAGCTTGACCAAATCAGCGGCATTGCTGGGCGAGCTACCCACCTGGTCTTCGATGATGAAGCTCTTTCCCTCGACGTAACCAAGGTCGCGCATGCCCTGCTGAAACGCCTTTTGAAAGGACAGAGGCACGGACGCCGAGCCAAGAATGCCGATCCGCCGCATCTGGCGCCGCAAGCGGCCACGCCGCTGCCGCCCCGCCGAGAAGCGTGATGAAGTCGCGCCGTTGCATGATCAGCCCCTCCTGACAGGGCGCAGCCTACCACATCGTCAATTAGGAGGTGTGTTGTGCGTCACAGCAAAAATCGACCGGGGACGGACGCTTTGGGTTCATCCGCGTCGATTTTGCCATGTCTGCTGCGGTGTCCGCTATCCCAATACGGGACGTGCGCCCGCTCAAAGCTAGGCGGCGCTGCGCTCCATCTCCACCTCGGCCCGCAGGCTGTCCAGGTCGCGGTAGATGGTGGCGACCGCGAGCACCTTGGCGTTGAGCCGATAGGTCAGCCGGCAGTCCTTGGCGGAGATGTCGCCGTCGATGGCAAGCTCATCCCATTTCTGGGCATGGCCCACATAGTTGATCTGGACGTCGTAGTGCTGGCTCCAGAAGAACGGCACGGCGTTGAACGGCTCGCGGCCGCCCAGCATATTGACAGCGGCGGTCTGGCCCTGCCGCTCGGCAACGACCCAGTGCTCGACCCGGATCTTGTCGCCGGTGTGAGGGTCGGGCCAGCGCGCGATGTCGCCGGCCGCGAAGATTTCCGGCACATTGGTCTTGAGGAAGGAATCCACCAGCACACCGCGGTCGAGCGCGATGCCGGCGGCCTCGGCAAGCGCGGTGCGCGGGCGCACCCCGATGCCGGCCACCACGAAGTCGGCGGCAAGCGTGTGGCCGCTCTTGAGCTTCACGTCATGGCCCTCGATCGCCGTGGCGGTGTCTTCCAGATGAAACGTCACTCCATGCTCTTCGTGGAGCGCGCGCACGAAATCGCCCATCTGCGGGCCCAGAATGCGCTCCATCGGCCGCTTGTCCGGCGCCACCACATGGACCTCAAGCCCCCGCGTGCGCAGGGCGGCGGCCACTTCGAGCCCAATGAAGCTTGCGCCCACCACCACGACGCGGCGCGCGCCCGCGGCAAGACTGATGATCCGTCGGCAATCCGCGAGCGAGCGCAGCGTGCAGACGTGCGGCAGCTCGGCGCCCGGAATGGTCAGCCGCACCGGCTCCGCGCCGGTCGCGAGCAGGAGCCGGTCGTAGGGAACCTTCTCGCCACTCGTGAGGGCAACCTCCCGGTTGCGCACGTCGACCTGGGTCACGGCGGTCTTCAGCCGCAGCTCGATCCCGTTCTCGGCATAGTAGCTCTGCGGCCGCAGCGGCACCCAATCCTCGGGCGCAGTGCCGGCAAGATAGTCCTTTGATAAATTCGGCCGGTCGACCGGAGGCGCATCATCGTCGCTCAGCATGACGATGCCGCCATCCCATTGCTCGCGGCGCAGCCGCTCGGCCGCCGCGAATCCAGCCGCGCCGCCCCCGACGATCACGATCTTCTGCGGTGCCGGCTCGGCACTGCCGGCCGTCGTCCCCCTGGGTAGCGGCGCCTCGATCTTGTTGCGCACGACAATCTTGCCGTCGCGGCGCTCGACTGCCCAGCGCGCAATCGGGCTCAAGGCCGGCGCGCGCAGCGCTTCCCCGCTGCGCAGGCTGAAGCAGGCGTGGTGCCAGGGGCAGCGCACCGTGTCCCCCACCATCAGTCCTTCCGCCAGCGGGCCACCGTAATGGGTGCAGGTCGCCGCCACCGCAAAGAACTCGTCGCCCCGCCGCGCGACGAGGACCCCCTCTTCCCCGACATGCCCCAGAAGCAGCTGACTCTCCCGAAGGCTGTCAACCGAAACGCCTTGCGTCAGGTCGGGACCCATTTCCTTCGACTGCGCTTGTGCCATGGTGCTCTCCCGCGTCTTCGCCCCCATATCTTTCCGCGTCCGCGCAGGCTAATGCGGGCGGTCGAGACATAGATGCGTCATCGGGCCATAGGTTCCCAGGTCCGATACCTCCCCGGGCGGTGAAAAAGCCGCTGTGGGAACCTTTTTGGTCGCGCGCCATCCAATGGTCGGATTGAAACGGAGAACAGCATATGAACAGCGTCAGCAAGCTCAAGGCTTCCACGCCGCAGCCGGCCAGCAAGCCGGCCAAAGCGATCGTCCGTCCCGACCGGGCGGAGGTGGAGGCGGCGGTCCGCACGCTGATCCGATGGTCTGGCGACGACCCCGACCGGGAGGGGCTGCTGGGCACGCCCGATCGGGTCGCGCGCGCCTACGAGGAATGGTTTGCCGGATACCAGGACGACCCCGACGAGCTCCTCCAGCGGACGTTCGAGGAGGTTGCCGGCTACGACGAAATGGTGTTGTTGCGAAACGTTCATTTCGTCTCGCATTGTGAGCATCACATGGCCCCGATCATTGGCCGGGTGCATATCGGTTATCTGCCGAACAATCGGGTCGTGGGCATTTCGAAATTGGCGCGGCTGGTCCAGAGCTACGCCAAGCGGCTCCAGATCCAGGAGCGGATGACCGCCGAGATCGCGAATAATCTGGATCGTGTGCTTGCGCCGCAGGGCGTTGCAGTCGTGGTCGAGGGAACGCATGCATGCATGACCAGCCGCGGCGTTCACCAGGCGCAGGCCACCCTGGTGACGAGCCGCATGCTCGGCGTCTTTCGCGATCGGCCGGAAACCCGACAGGAGTTTCTGTCGGCCATCGACCTGCGGGCAAACGATCGGTCGGGAGGCTGCCTGTGAGGTAGCCGGGGCGCGGACGTATCGCCATGCCGAAACGGGACCTCAGGGCGAAGCTCGCAACGGACGAGCCTGATGATGCCGAGCTCGTCGATCGGGCGCGGCGGCGGGACAGCGAGGCCTTCCGCGTCATCATGCAGCGGCATAATCGGCGCCTTTACCGCATCGCGCGCGCCGTGCTGCGCAACGATGGCGAGGCCGAAGATGCCGTGCAGGAGGCGTATGTGCGGGCCTTCACCCATCTCGCCGAGTTTCGCGGCGACGCAAGCCTGGCAACCTGGTTGTCGCGAATTGTGCTCAACGAGGCGCTTGGACGAATCCGGCGGCGCCGAGGGGAGCGTGACCTCGCCGCCTTGGAGAATCCCATGCCCCAGGCCGACATCATCCCGTTCCCACTTGCCGCGCCGCCGCCGGATCCCGAGCGCAGCATGGCGCAGCGGCAAATTCAGCAGATGCTGGAGCACGCCATCGACGATCTACCCGACGATTTTCGCACGGTGCTGGTCGCCCGCGTCATCGAGGACATGAGCGTCGAGGAGACTGCGCGCCTGCTCGGCTTGCGCGCCGAGACGGTCAAGACGCGGCTGCACCGCGCCCGCAAGCTCCTGCGCGATGCGCTCGAAAGGCAGGTCGGCCCGGCCTTGACCGACGCCTTCCCGTTCGACGGCGCGCGCTGCGCCCGCATGACGGAGCAAGTTCTGGCGCGGCTTGCTTTGCTGGTCTGACAAGGACGGCCGCCCAACCGCATTGCGCTTGGCAGCGTGCAGGCTACAGTCCCGGGACCACCTACGGAGATGATCATGCCGGGCCGAAGCTGGATTCTTGTTGCCGCGACAGCGCTTGCCTGCGCCCTGATCACAGCAGGTGTGGCCCAGGCGGCTGACGCAACCTATCCTGATTGGAGAGGCTCATGGCGGCGCTTTGCCATTCCGGAGCTTGGCGGCCAGCCGTCGCACGATCAGACCAAGCCCTGGGGGCCCGGACAGGAAGCGCCGCTCACCGCGGAATACCAGAAGGTCCATTCGGACAGCATGGCGGACCAAGCTCAGGGCGGCCAAGGCAACTTTGTCGGCCATGCCCAATGTCTGCCGGCCGGCATGCCGTTCATGATGGTGGGCGCGCAGCCGCTCGAATTCGTGCCGACACCGGATACCACTTATGTCCTGGTAGGAGGCAGCGATCACTATCGGCGCATCTACACGGATGGGCGCAGTTGGCCACTTGATATCGCGCCGAGCTATTCGGGCTATTCGATCGGCCGCTGGACCGAGCAGGACGGCAATGGTCTCTACCACACGCTCGAAGTCGAGACGCGCGGCCCCTTCAAGGGCCCGCGCGCCTTCGATGCAACCGGGCTGCCGCTGGCCTTCGACAATCAGTCGATCTTCATCGAGCGGATCCATCTCGATCGTTCGAACGCGAACGTACTGCAGGATGAAATGACCGTGATCGATCATGCGCTGACGCGGCCCTGGACCGTGAACAAGCGTTATCTGCGCACGGCGCGGCCGACCTGGACCGAGGCCTATTGTCTGGAAGGCACCGCTTTGGTGTTCGTCGGCAAGGAAGAATATTACGTGAGCGGGGATGGCTACCTGATGCCCACCCGACGGGACCAATCGCCGCCGAACCTGAAGTATTTTGGACGACGGCGGTGAACGATCGCCGCAACTGAAGGCATCCTCCGATGGCCACGTCCGCTCCCGCCTACAGCCTCACCGCGCGCACGCTGCACTGGATCACCGCGACCCTGGTCCTGATCAACCTGCCCCTCGGCCTCACGATCGCGAACATTGGGGATGGCCCGCTGAAGGATTGGCTGTACAACCAGCACCGCTCCATCGGCGCCCTCGTCATCCCGGTCATTCTCTTGCGGTTCCTCTATCGGTTGACGCACCGGCCGGAGCCGCTGCCGGCGGACGTGCCGCCGATCCAGCAGCTCGCCGCGCATGCCACGCATTGGCTGCTCTATGGCCTTTTGATCGTGCAGCCGTTTCTAGGCTGGATCGGCACCTCCGCCTTTCCGGCTCCAATCGTCGTATTTGGCTTGTTCCAGTTGCCGCCGCTCTGGTGGGAGGATCGTGCATTCTCGGATTTGATCCTCACGGTGCATGCCTTTGTCGCTCTGGCCATTGCCTGCCTGGTGGCCATGCATATCGGAGCCGCGCTCTATCACCACTTTGTCCGCAAGGATGCCGTTCTGGCGCGGATGCTGACGGGCTAAAATCACGCCTGCGCAATGGCTTCGGCGTATTCGATTAAGCCCGCTCAAGTTCTGGGTTGACACCATACCGACCAGTTGGTACATACCGCTTGGTATGTTCCATGGCCCAACCGCAACACGAATCGAAAACGAAAATCCTGGATGCCGCCTTGCTGGCCATCCGCGCCAAGGGCTACGCCGCGACCACGGTCGAGGACATCTGCGAAGCGGCCGGCCTGACCAAGGGAAGCTTCTTTCACCACTTCAAGAGCAAGGAGGAACTGGCGCTCGCAGCGGCCACCCATTTCGCCGCCATGGCGGATGGCCTGTTTGCGCAGGCGCCCTATCGCGCGCTCGCCGATCCGCTCGACCGGCTCCTTGGCTACATCGAGTTTCGCAAGGCGATTCTTCAGGGACGGTTGCCCGAGTTCACCTGCCTCCTGGGCACGATGGTGCAGGAGACCTTCGAGACCCACCCCGCCATCCGCGACGTCTGCGATCGCTACATCAGCGCGCATGCGGCCATGCTGGCGGGCGATATCGCGCAGGCCAAGGCGCGCCATGTGCCGGCCGCGGACTTCAGTGCCGAAAGTCTTGCGCTCTACACCCAGGCGGTGATCCAGGGCGCCTTCATCCTTGCCAAGGCCAAGAACGGGCGGCAGATCGCCGGCGAGTGTCTCGATCATTTGCGGCGTTATGTCGAGATGTTGTTCAATCCCGCGCAACCAAAGGAGTAAGCGCCATGACCACGCAGCAGGGAAAATTCGTCTGGTACGACGTGATGACCAGCGACAGCAAAGCGGCCGAATCCTTCTATCGCAGCGTGATCGGCTGGGACGCCAAGGATTCCGGCATGCCCAACGGCGGCTATACGCTGCTCTCGGTCGGCTCGACCATGGTGGGCGGCCTGATGCCGATCCCGCCGGAGGCCTGCGCGCACGGAGCCAAACCGTGCTGGACCGGCTATATCGGGGTCGACGACGTCGATGCGATGGCGGCACGGGTCACAGCGGCGGGCGGTGCCATTCATCGCGCGCCCCAGGACATCCCGGGCGTGGGCCGCTTTGCGGTCGCTGCCGATCCGCATGGCGCGGCGTTTGTCCTGTTTCACGGCAACAGCGAGTCGCCAAGTACGCCGCCTGCGCCCAATGCGCCCGGTTATGTCGGCTGGCACGAGCTGCGTGCGGGCGATCTCGAGAGCGATTTCGGTTTCTATTCCGGTCTGTTCGGCTGGACCAAGGCCGAGGCGATCGACATGGGCCCGATGGGCACCTACCAGCTCTTCGCAACTGGCGGCGCGCCGGTGGGCGGCATGATGACCAAGACGCCTGAAACCCCGGCGCCGCACTGGCTCTATTATTTCAACGTCGAGGACATCGATGCAGCCGCCGCGCGTGTCGGCAAGGGCGGCGGCAAGATCCTGTTTGGCCCGCAGCAGGTTCCGGGCGGAAGCTGGATCCTCAATTGCCTCGACCCGCAGGGCGCGATGTTTGCAATGGTCGGCCCGAAGCACTGAGCCACGTCGAGCGAGCGGTGGGTCGAGCGGCAAGCTTGACTCATCGCTGCGGCCGCGGCTGTTCCGGTTACGTTTCGATAATATTTGCGGCCGAGGTTCAACTCCGCACACTCTCTTCACGTGCACTTGCTGGAACCGGATTTAGCGGGAGTGCATTGCTATTTGAGTCGGCGCGTGCGCAGCGCCCAGGCGTTTCGTCGCGCAGCAACGATTCGGTAACGATGGGATCAAGCCATGTGGTGGCGATTGACCAAGGTCATCATCTTATCGTGGTTGGTCGGCGTGCTCTGCGGCGCCATATTGGTCGTCGTGCTCGAGCGGCAGGACCGAGCCCATCCCACGGTCGCTGCCGACGATCAAGGATCGCAGCCGACCAATGCGGCCCCCGGATCGCCGGACACGAATGATCGGTGACCCAGGTCGCAGGACCTGGGGGTCCGGCCGGACGGGGTCCCGCGGAGCCCTCCTGGCCGATGCCTACCAAGCCCGATGAGCGTTAGTGGCCCGACTGTTATTGCGCAACTTAAGGCGCGCTCAATTCCCCGCCGGTTTGTTGATGAATCCATCGACCGAGGTTATCAGGCTCTCAAAGACGCCGGCCGCCTGGATGAGATGATCGCTGGTCACGCCGCCGGAAAAGGATACATCGTACTCCAGGTTCATGTCGCCGTCGGTGTCAAGGTAAGCTTTGACGTATCGCTTCTCCTGATTCCATTTGTTCATGACACTCAATGTCATTTTTGCCGATTTGGTGAAAATTTTGGAGAATTCCAGCGAACCACAGCCGGCATCATCACAGCTATAGAGATAGATCGCAACCGTGTACCCGCTCATGCCGGTGAGGATGCGGGGATTCCCGCCCGTGGGAATCTCCGCTCGATAACCGGCATTTTGGAACACCTTCGCAAGGTCGGCTATCTTCATCTTGGTGAAGACGCTGGGTGCTGTTGCGGTCGACGGGGGAGCCGGCGTCTGGGCATGACCCGCCGGCGGCAGCATGAGCGTGACGGCGGCAAGCGCTGTAAGAGCATGAAGGCGCATTTGGATGGACCTCCCCAACCGGCAAGGGCGTAAGTATCTTAGCCTGAATTTTTGCGTCCGGGCAAGGCAAGGTGCCCCTCCCGGCGGTGTTCGAACCGCTTAAATTCCTTGTTTTCCGCCGCCCTGTTTGCTCGTTGCGCAGCCCGGTGCCCTATTGTAATTGTGACAGCCCCGGGGAGCGCCCGACCGCCAAGCATCGGTTTCCCAATGGCCTATGTTTCCGGTTTCAAGCACGACATCTTCGTAAGCTATGCAAGCTTCGATAACGACAAGGTCCGCCGGGTAAGCCGTTTCCGGGACGATCTCGAAATCGCGTTGCGCCAGCGGCTCGGGCAGGAAATCAAGATTTTCTTCGACGCCGCCGACCTCCACGCTTATCACCAGCTTGAGCAGTTGATTGAAGACGCCAGCCATTCAGCGGTCTTCCTCGCTCTTCTCTCCCCGAGCTATGTCAAGCGCGAGTGGACGCGTGCGGAGCTCAAGGCATTCGCAGCCTCGAACGCGAAGAGCGCGGGCGAGCCAAATCGAATCGTGACCGTTGAAATTCTGCCGGTCGAAGAGGATGTCCTTCCGCAGGAAGTCCGAACTCTGAAGAGGACCCGCTTTTACTATGAGGACCAGGAGTCGCGCACGCCAATGCCGCTGACCCCCGAGTCTGATCCCAAAGTATACAACGAACGGGTGCATCAGCTTGCTCACCAGCTTGTCCTGCTGCTGCGTGAGCTTCGGGAGCGGGCGGCGCCCACGCCGCGGGCGACCCAGCCAACCGGCTCCACGAGCGGTGCTCAGGGAACGCCGAGTCCTAAAGATGCCACAGCTGCAGTTGCGATCGGATCAGCCGTCAAAGGCAAGACGGTGCTGCTCGCCCAGGCCACCGATGACCTCTACACCCAGCGGCAACAGGTCCTGTCCTATCTCGAAGACCTTGGCGTCAAGGTCGTTCCCGAGGGTGAGTATCCCGAAGGCGGCGCCAAATTCGCGGCTGCCGTCAAGGCGGATATCGAGAAGGCGGATTTGTTCGTTCAGCTGCTCAGTCAAATGCGGTCGTTCAAGCCCGAAGACCTGCGAGCAAGCGAGAACGAGCAGGCCAAGAGCTACGCCCAGTTCCAGTACGATGCGGCCTTGCGCAGAGGGGTCCCGATCCTTCAATGGCGGCATCCCGACGTCAAGCCGGAGCAAGGGCCCCCGCAAAACTGGGACCGGCAGCTGCTGGAGGGTTCGGATGTCCGTGTCATGGGACTGCAGGAGTTCCAGAAGGAGATCAGGGCTGCAATCGATCGATTGAGCCAGCCCCCACCTCCCCCACGCAAGAGCGGGTTCTACTTCATCAATGCGGATCCCAGCGATCAGGATGTCCGGAAGGACCTGGTGGATCAGGTGTTCAAGGACAAAGGCCGAACGGCGTACTGGTCCATCCACCAGGGAAACGCCCGGGAAATCGAGCAGGATTTGGAAGCGAATCTGGTCGATTGCAGCGCCTTGTTGCTGATCTACGGCCAGGCCTCGCTGGCATGGGTTCGCGCCCAGCTGCGGCGCGTCAACAAGCTGACGGCGCAGCGGGAGAAGCAGGGGCAAGGGCCGCTGCGTCCCGTGGTCGTGGTCGCGCCGCCCCCGCCCAAGGACGATATCGGCGGGACGGGAGATTTTGACACTATCGACTGCCTGGACGGCGGCGTGGTTGCGCGCGTGCAGGCGATGATCGAGGAACGGAAGCTGTGACTCCCGACCGGTTCTCGCGCGCTCCCTATCCGGGACTGCGGGCGTTCCGCAGGGAGGAGACCGATCTATTCTTCGGCCGCGAGGAATGCGTCGGCGCGATGGTCGACCGCCTGCGGGAGACCCGCTTCCTGGCAGTCCTTGGCTCTTCCGGAACCGGCAAGTCCTCGGTGGTCAAGACCGGGCTTCTCGATGCTCTCGAAGTGGGCTTGATGGCGTCGGCCGGCTCCAGCTGGCGGGTGGTCGATTTTCGACCTGGAGGCGCCCCGCTCGCCAACTTGGCCCAGCACCTGCTGCAAACCGACGATACGGCCGGCCCGGTCAGCGATAATGATGTTGATCTCCTGCGTGGCTTCCTGGCGCGTGGTCCGCGCTCGATCATCGAATGGTGCCGCGACGGGCACCTGCCGAAGGGAACGAATCTGCTCCTGCTGGTCGATCAATTCGAGGAGCTTTTCCGTTATCAGAACTATGCCGGACGCGAGGAAGCGGAAGCGCTGGTAGCGCTGCTGCTCGAGAGCGTGCACAGCCCGGAATTTCCGATTTATGCGACCATCACCATGCGCTCCGAGTATCTCGGGGCCTGCACTCTGATCCAGGGGCTGGCCGAGGCGATCAGCGCCGGAATGGTGCTCACTCCGCGGATGACCCGCGAGCAATGCCGCTCTGCCATCGAGGGGCCGGCGGGCGTGTGCAAGATCGAGATCGAGCCGCCGCTGGTCAGCCGCCTGCTCAACGATCTGGCCAACTTCGCTCCGTGGGATGAAGGCGACAACAATGACCAGCTCGATCGCCTCGTGCGGCGCGCCGACCAGCTGCCGCTGCTGCAGTACACGCTCAACCGCATGTGGCTCGAAGCCAGGGAGAGATGGGTCAAGGGCGGATGGATGGACAGCGGCCCGCTCAGGCTGCGGCTGTCCGAATACGAAAGAATTGGCGGCCTCACCGGCGCGCTCAATTGGCACGCCGATCAGATTCTCAAAGATCTGGCCGAGCAGGGGCTGGAACGCACAGTCCAGGTGGTGTTCCGCGCGCTCATATCCGGGACGACCGTTGCCGACGCGGTGCGCCGTCCGACCAGGTTCGGCGAGCTCGTGGCGCTCGCTGCCGGCGACAGGCAGTCCGTGCGCAAGGTTGTCGACATCTTTCGCGCTCCCGGCTGCAACTTCCTGACCCCGGAGCTCGATCCAAAAGACCCCAAGGAGCTTGCCGACAATACTTACATCGATATCAGCCACGAAAGCCTGATCCGACAATGGAAGAAGCTGTCGGATTGGCTCGCCATTGAAGCCCGCGCCTCGCGGAATTGGCGGCGGCTCAGGGACAACGTCACCGCCAAGTATCTCGTCCGCGGAGAAGAGCTCGCCGACCTGATTGCCTGGCGCAACGAATTCAAGCCAAATGAGCCGTGGGCGAGCCGCTATGGCGGCGAATACACGGACGCCATTGCTCTCCTTAATGCGAGTGAACGGGCGGAAAAGGCCGAACGGCGCAAAAGGACATTTGCACGGGGAGCCGTGGCCTTTGCTGCCGTCGCCGCAATTCTCGCCGCCGGCTGGATGATACAACAGCAACAGATACGGATACAGCAACAACACTTACAGGATGCTTTGGATGCCGAGCAAAGTGCCAGGAAGATGGAAGCGGCTCTGCAGGTCAAGTACGATCAGCAGGCACAGGAGCTGAAGGACGCACAAGACCAGGCGCTGAAGGCCAAGGAACAGGCGCTCGCCGGGGCGCAGGATGCGCTTCAAAAAATATCGGCCCAGAATGCGCAACTCGTCGACACCAACGCGCAACTGAAATCCGAAAGCGACGCCCTGAAGGCGAAGCTCGCGGCCCTGGAGCAAAGCGGCAAGGCGGCCGAGGGCGACGCCCAACTGCAAGCGGAATACGCTGCGTTGAAAGCGAAGATCGAAGCATTGGCCGTGGCCGAGAAGGACCCTGCCCTGAAGGCTCAGCTCCAGGCATTGGCTTCGTCGATCAAGGTCGCGGGCCCGGCACAGCCTGCAGTCAAGCTCGGCCTGCCCCCTGTGCTGGATGCGTACGCGGGCGAGGCCGACGATCTCAAGGTCGATCCGCCGCGCGAGCGCGGCCAGGACGTCCTGCAGAAGAACATCGATTCTCCCACGCCGACCATCATTCCGGGCGGCCAAGTCCTGACCACCAGGCAGGTTTACGAGGCGCTGGCGACCGGCAAGTTCAAAGGCAAGGCATTCCTTATCATAGACGTGTGGGACGATCGCCAGCATTCGACCATTCCGACCGCGCAGCGGCTTCCCTACGTGGGGGCGGCGGGTGACTTCACGGATGACGTGCAGCAGAAGATGTTCGACGACATGAAGAAAATGATGAAGGGCGGCGATTGGAACGTGCCGGTCATATTCTTCGGCAAAGATGCAAAGAACTGGCAGGCCTACAACGCATCGCTGCGGGCGATCGAGATGGGCAACACCCTCGTGTATTGGTATCGCGGCGGCTTGGCCTCCTGGCAGGCCGCGGGCCAGCCGGTGGAGAAGACTGCCGACTCTCTAAAGTAACGGCATCGCGTCATCATCCGGTCGTCCTTACAGGTTCGCCGTCAGCCAGTCGGCGGCGAAATCGATGCCGACCTGACGGTTGTCGACATGGGCGTGCTCGGCGCCGCCTTCCTCCGCCGAAAAAATCTTGATGGTCTTGTTCGCCGAACCGACAGCCTCGTAGAGCTTCTGGGCATTCTCCACCGGCACGACCCGGTCGTTGCGGCCGTGGGTGATGAGGAACGGACAGGTGACGCGCCCGGCCACGTGCGCGAGCGAGAATTTCTCCGCAATCGCGATTGCCTCGTCCACGGTCGCGGCGCCGACCACCCATTGGAACTGGAAATTCGACTGCGCGACGGACTTGGGATTGCTCGCGTTCCTTTCCTTGATCCGCCTTTGCCAGGCGGCGAGGTCCCAGTGCAGCGCCGTGAGCGCGATGGCGGCCGCGTAGCGCTTCTCGAAGGCGGCGATGCGGGATGCGTAATAGCCGCCGAAGCTGTAGCCCATGATGGCCACGCGGCTGCGGTCGACATCGGGGAGCCGCGCCACGAAATCGAAGGCTGCGGCGCCCGGAACCTCGTAATCGTAGCGTCCATGGACGCCGCGCAGCCGCAGGCTTTCGCCCTGGCCCGGTCCGTCCAGCGCCAGCGTGTTGAAGCCCCGGCGGGCGAATTCAAGCCCGGCAAAGAAGATGCTCATCTCCTTGGTGTTGTCCATGCCGTCGACGACCACCACCGTCGGCGCCGGTCCCTGGCCGGGTGCCCGCATGAACAGGCCAGGCAGCGTGATGCCCTCATAAGGCACCTCGACGAACGCGATTTGAGGGTGGCGCAGCCGGATACCGGCATGAAAGCAGCGATAGGCCTTGCGTGCCCATTCGCGTTTCTCCTCACCCGGGAGAATGAAGCGTTCCGCGTTGTAATAGTAGTTGCCGGCGCGCAGGTAATCGTCGCCCGCCGTGTGATGGCGGCCCGCGGCCGCTGCCGCCTCGGCGCGCCGCTCGATCTCCCCCGCGAGCGCCCCCCATTCTTCCCACCAAGCCTGCGGCTCGTGCTGCCGCAGCTTGAGCCGCTCGCAGACCCGATCGATCTCGCCCAGCGCCACCACCCCGTAGGGCGCCATCCCCTTGCTGACGAGGGTTGCGTTCGACCACAGGAAGTTGTCGCCGAAATGATCGATCCAGGGGCTGGGCATGTCTGGAGGACAAGGGCTGGCGACGGAGGAAGACATCAGATTTCGGAAGACATCGGGCGAGACAGAAGATGGCCAATGAGGCAGCGCCGATTACCTCGTCTGTCCTCCTGTCGTCGGTGTCGTTTTTTCTACTCGGGCTTTATGTTCGCGTCCCGGATGATCTTGGCGTACCGGTCGAGCTCCGCCTGTAGATATATGCGCCAAGCGGCGGGCTCGGTCGCGAGCGGCTTCATGCCTTGGGCGTCGAACTGCGCGATGACATCAGGGTCGGCGACGGCCTTGGCGATCTCGTCGCGCAGGCGCTGGGCGATGGATGCAGGGGTATTGGCGGGCGCAAGGATTCCGAACCAGCCGGCGATCTCATAATCGGGCACGCCCTGCTCCATCACGGTCGGCACATCGGGCAGGGCGGGCGAGCGCAGCGGGCTCGTCACGGCGAGCGCGGTGACGCTGCCGGCCTTGACCTGGCCGGCCATCACCGGCATCGCGTCGAACATGGCGTCGATGTGCCCGCCGAGGAGATCGTTGAGGGCGGGGCCCGCGCCCCTGTAGGGGACGACGGTTGCCTCGATTCCGGTCTTCGCCTTCAACAGCTCGGTTGCCAGAAAAAGCGAGCTGCCTGCGCCGCCGCCGGCTCCGAACGAAAGCTTGCCGGGATTGGTCTTGGCGTAGCCGATGAGCCCGCGAACGTCCTTGACCGGCAAATCCTTGCGCACCACCAGGATCAACGGCCCGGTGGCCACCTGGGTGACGGGTGTCAACTTGGTGAGATCGAACGGATAGTCGGGAAAGAGCGGCTGAGCGATGAGCGTGCTTGTGGATATGAAGATGAGGGTGTGGCCATCCGGGGCGGCGGAGGTCAGGTCCCGCAGGGCCGGAATGAAATTGCCACCGGCCTTGTTCTCGACCAGGACCGGAGTGTGGAGGCTCTCGGCAAGCTTCTGGGACACGATCCGCGCCATCACGTCGGTGCTACCGCCGGCCGCCAGGCCCACCAGCATGCGGATCGGCTTGCCGGACAGCTCCTGTGCGTCGGCGGGTGCGGAATGAAGCCCGCCCACGATCGCGCCCGCGAGTACGGCGAGGCGCGCGCAGCGTCCCAATCGAGTCATTGCGTGCTCCCGCTTGCCTGAAGGCGTGGTTGAAGGATCGGCGGCAAGCCTAGGCCAGCCCGGATGGGAGCGCAAACAGCGGAGCTACTGGATTGCGGCGGTGACCTTCGTGCAGGCCGCAATGAGCGGGCTGTTCGCCGCATTGCGGGTCTTGCAGGAGGCGGACCGCTCGGTCGGAAATGTGGCCGCGTTGCGGGCAGTGCCGCAATAGGCGATGAGCAGCACCTCGTCGTCGCCGCACTGTGCGGAGCAGGCCGAAGCCGCCCCGTCGCAGTTTGCGCGCACGACTCTGACCGAAGACGGTGCGCCGGCGGGTCCCCGCGGACCAGGAGGTCCAGCGTCGCCCTTGGCGCCCGGAGGTCCGGCTGGCCCGGGATCGCCCTGCGGCCCTTGTCCGCAGGCAGCGAGCCCAAGCGCCAAGGTGGTCGTGATCAAGATTCGAGAAAGTTGCATGGCGCACCCCCCAACACATGGCTTTTCGCTGATTTGGACGCAAAAATTGTGCCGCACGGACGCCAAAACCGCGTCTGGGATCAGCGTAACGGATCGACGTGGATTTTTCGCGTGCGGCCAACAAGAACCCCTCCCGCGGAAACTGTAGATTGACGCCATTCTGACGCGGTGCGCCGGGTAGCGGGGTAGCAATTTCCCCGGTTTTCCTGGACAAGGTGGCGGCTCAGGTGATTCTCCTGTTTAATAGGCCTGGGGCTGGTGGCCGACCGAAGCAAGCAAGCTGCGGGCGCGGTCGCGTGTAAACGTTGAACGAAGGCGGGGCGGAATTGGCGGCCAAGAGGCTTGGCCGGTGGAAACGATGGACGGACGACCGAAGTCTGCGCTCAGTCGCCTGATGAACGGGCTGAAGCGGGAGCAGCACGACTACCGGGCCTCGCTGGAAATCTTTCCGGCTCTCAACATCGACGAGCTCGCGGCCGATCTAGGGCTTGCGCGGGCGGGCGCCGAGCGCGGGTCGCGCGAGGAGCCGGCATCCGACAGTACGGCGCTCGACGACGTGGAGAACCGCATCATCGAGCGGGTGGAAGCGGAAAAAAACGCCGCCCATGGGACGCTGCTTGACCAGCTGCACACCTATCGGGAGCGGCTGTCGGGCCTCGATTTCGAAGGCCGATTCGGCACCATCCGGCAGGCGGCGCCCGCGGCAGTCGGCGAATTCCGCGCCGAGGCGGCGCAGGGGCGCGACGAGCTGCACAGCCTGCGCCGGCACCTGCGCGACCTGGAATCCGAGAGTGACGAGTTTCGGCGGCGCCATCGCCTGACGCGGTCCGCGCGCTGGGCGTCCGGAGGCAACCTGACCGTCAAGGTCGGTGTCCTGCTCTGCCTGTTCGTATTCGAGGTCTTCCTCAACGGCTACTTCCTCGCCAAGGGAAGCGAACTCGGCTACCTGGGCGGCGCCGCCGAGGCGCTCACCTTCGCGCTGCTCAACATCGGGGTGGCGTTCCTGCTGGCGGCGGTTGGGGTGCGCGAGCTCAATCACCGCAACTGGTTCCGCAAGCTCATCGGGCTCGCCGCGCTCGTATCCTATCTGGCGCTGCTGGTGGCGATCAACCTTGCGCTGGCGCACTACCGTGAGGTGTCGGCTGCCTTGATCACGGACGCCGGGCGCGAGGTGCTCACCAGGCTCAAGACCGCGCCACTCGCGCTTGTCGACTTCAAGTCCTGGCTGCTGTTCGGGCTCGGCGTCCTGTGCTCGCTCATTGCGTTCGGCGATTCCTTCCTTATTTTCGATCCGTACCCCGGATACGCGGCATTGGAGCGGCGGCGTGCCCATGCCCACGAGGCCTATATCCGGCGCAAGAACGACCTGATCGCGCAGCTGCTCGACATCAGGGACGAGGCGATCGAGATCCTGGAGGAAGCCAACCGCGACCTGTCGGTCCGGCGGGCCGATCATGATGCGATCCTGGAGAGCCGGGCCCGGCTGGCGCGCCTGTTCGCGGCCCACCAATCCCATCTCGAGCGCTCCGCCAATGCGCTTCTGTCTGTCTATCGGGAGGCGAACAAGAACCTGAGGAAGACGCCGGTTCCCGCGCGATTCGCGCAGGGCTACGCGCTCGAGAAATTTCCGGTCGAGGCCGAGCTTTTCGAGACCTCTGCGCGCGATGATCTGCGGCGCTCGATCGCGGAATCCCAGGGCGTGCTGGCCGCGCAGGTGGAGGCCATTCACGCGGAGTTCGAGCGGGCATTTGCCACCTACCGCGAGATCGACGAACTGGTGGAGGAGAAGACCGTTGTCGGTTCGAGCGCCAAGGCGGCGTAGCAGAAATCCGGGCGAGCTGCCCAAGCATCTGCTCGGCGGTGCGTTGACGGTGCTGGCGATCGCGGTGCTCGCGGCCGGCGCGTATGTCTACGCCACCGTGGCGCGGCCGCCCACGCTCGACAAGGTGTCGCTGTGCCCGGTGGACGGGCCGCGCTCGGTCGCGGTTGTGCTGCTCGATTCGACCGATGAAATTCCCGACATCGCCAGGCGCGAGATCAGGACCGCCCTCATCGACCGTGCCGAGACCTTGCCGGATTACGAGCTGCTCGAGATCCGGCTGCTCGATCCCAAGACGCCGGGCGGCAAGCAGATATTTTCCAAGTGCAACCCGGGTGACGGCGCGGGCTTGAGTGAATACACCGCCAATCCGCGGCTCGCCAAGCAGCGCTGGCTCGACGGTTTTCGCGCGCCGCTCGATGCGGCGCTCGACGCCGGCTTTCACCCGCTGCCGGGCAAGACCTCTCCGATCATGGCCACGATCCAGCAGATTGCGGTCGAGCGCTTCACCGGACGCGCGGTCGAGGATAAGCCGAAGGAACTGGTCCTCATCTCCGACATGCTGGAGCACGGGCCCGACTATTCGCAGTATTCGGGCGATCTTTCGTTTGGCCGCTTCAAGAGCTCGCGCGCCTACAAGAAGGTGCAGACCGACCTGCATGGCGCCGACGTTGTCATCTATTACATCCAGCGGGCGACGGGCCGGCCGATCAATTCGGCCGACCATATCCGCTTCTGGGCGGACTGGATCCGTGACAATAATGGCAGGCTGAAAGAGGCCAACAAGCTGCAGGGATTGGGCTGACATGGCCAGGCACTCCGGCATGGGGCCGCAGGCGGACGCCGACAGCTGGCTCGGCGGCAGTGCTGCCGTGTTCCTGGCGTTCGTGGCGGCGGGTTGCGCCTATATCATCCTGGCCAAGCTTTCGGGGGCGGGACAGGTCTACGTCACCTTCGTGCCGGTCGCCATCATGGTCGGCTATGCGGTGCTCGTGAGCCTCGCCCGCGGCCTCCGGCTGCGCGACGATCAGTCGGGCGACAATCTCTATTACATGGGGTTCCTGTTCACCCTCACGAGTCTTGGAGTATCGCTCTATCAATTCAACGCTGCGCGGGCCTCCGAGGAAATCGTGCAGAATTTCGGCATCGCGATCGCCTCCACGATCGCGGGCATCGGGCTGCGCATCGTGTTCAATCAGATGCGCCGCGATCCGGTCGAAATCGAGCGGGTCATGCGCCTGGAATTGGCCGAGGCGGCGCGCCGCGTGCGCCGCGAGCTCGATGCGAGCGTGGTCGAGTTCGGCTATTTCCGCCGCACCGCCCAGCAGTCGGCCGCCGATTCGTTCGGGCTGATGACCGAGCGCTTCGACGACATCGTCGCCAAGCTCCTGGCGAGCCTGGAGGAGGTCTCCGCCAAGCTTGCGCTGCCGGTCGATGCCGCGTCCCGCCAGCTGGGCGATGCGACCGGGGAGGTGAGCCGGACCATCGGCTCGATCGCAAGCGCGCTCGACGGGGTCGCCGGCAAGCTCAACTCCATCCAGACGCCCGAGCGCGTCATCGAGGTGCGTCTCGATCCGATCGCCCAATCGCTCGCCCAGGCGGTCGAGCGGATGACCGCGCAATCGGACGAGCAGGCCAAGGCCGTGAAGGATGCGCTGGCGATCGCCAACACCGCGACCGAGCGGTCGATCGATCTGGTCTTCGCGCTGCGCCAGGAATACGACGCGACTGCCAGCGCCAACCGCGCCGCACTCGAGGCCGCGGCCGCCATGATCAGGTCCACCTCCGAGGCGCTGGCCGAGATCAAGCAGGACTCGAGGGCCTACACCGACAGCCTTGGCGAGCTCTTAGCGCGGACCGACGACACGATGCGCACCTTCACCGACGTTCTGGTCAAGGCGGGCGTTGACGCCGACATCCGCACCGAGCGCCTTGCCGAAGCGCTGCCCGCGATCGAGGAGCATGCGCGAACGCTCGCGGCCGCCGCCGGGCAGATATCCGATGTGGTTGCTGCGCTTCGCGCCAGGCAGAAGCGCGCGGAACGGGAGACCATCGAGTGATGACGGACACCACCATTGGCCGCCAGACCGCGTCGTACCGCCAGGGTCTCGTGCTCGGCCTCACCATGGCGGAGATCATGCTGCTCCTGGTGTTCTGCCTGCTGATCGCGGTCGGGGTCGCGCTCTCGAACGAGCGCGCCCAGCGCGACGAGGCGCTGACCCGCCTGAAGAAGGTCGAGACCGTGGCAGCCGCCGACGCGGCGGTGGTCGACACGCTGCGCCGCAACAGCCGCCTGGCGGAGCTCATCGATCGCACCGCCCGCTCGACCTCGCAGCGCGACATCGACGAGTTCTGGCGCAAGCTCGTCGAGAGCAGCGATGTCGTGAGCCGGATGCAGCGCCAGGGGGTCTCCATCGCGGCGCTGCAGGAGGAAGGCACCACACTCGCCAGGCTGCAGCAGCTGATCGCCAAGGGTATCGATCCCGACAAAGTTGTGAGGGATGCGGCGCTTGCGTCCGCCATCGATGCGGCGCTCGCCGACAAAGGCCTGGGACACCTGAGCCCGGAGGAGATTGCGGCGCTGATCCAGAAGGCACTTGTTCCACCGAAGCCGCCCGATGTCGCCGATCGAAAGAACGGGCACACTTGGCCCCCGATCATCAACCTGAGCGAGGCGGGCGGCTATTTCTTCGCCACCGGCAGCGCCGAGCTCACGCCCAACTTCTCGAGCGCCTTGCGCACGGTGGTTATCGGCCGGCTGCTCGACATCGCGCAGGAGTTCGATGTCGATGTGATCGAGGTGATCGGGCACACTGACGAGCAGGCGGTCGCCACCCGCACTTCCAACCTGGACCGCAATCTTGCGTCGGTCACGCTCGGCACCAACGGACCGGAAACCCTCCAATGGGGCGACAATGCCGGGCTCGGGCTCGCGCGCGCGCTGGCGGTGGTCGAGCTCCTCTCCTCCGACGCGCGCCTGCGGAACTTCCGCATCCTTCCGCTCTCGGCTGCCCAGCTCATCGGGATCGATGGCCGGATCACCCGCTGGGATGGTTTGGGCAATGTGCAGGAGCGTCGACGGATCGAGATCAGAATGCGAAAATCAAGCTGAGGCGCACCAAAGGCTGCGCCGCCATTCGGGAGGTACCGCCATGACGCGCCTTGCCAGCCTGACCATCATTGCGTCGCTTGCCGGCCTGTGCAGCTTTGCTGCGCCGGCGCTCGCCCAGATGCCGCCCGATATCGCGAGGGAAATTGCCGCGCTCGGCCGCGTGAGCGATCCGGCGGGAACCGCCAAAATCTACGACTCCCTGCAGGAGCACGAGCCCTACGCTGGCATCAAGGTCGCGCGCGATATCAAGTACGGGCCGTCGGATCGCAACCTCCTCGACGTGTTCGTGGCCGAAGGCGGCAGCGATGGGCGCACCGTCCTCATGTTCATGCATGGCGGCCGCTATACCCGCGGCGAGAAGCGCCGGCCGGGCAGCCCGTTCTATGACAACATCATGCTGTTTGCGGCCCGCCACGGCATGGTCGGCGTCAATCTGGAATATCGGCTGGCCCCCAAGGACCCATGGCCGGCCGCAGTCGAGGACCTCGGGACCGCCGTCCGCTTCCTCAAGGACAACGTCAGGAGCTATAGCGGCAATCCCGGCCGCATATTCCTGATGGGCCATTCCGCGGGCGCCACCCACGTGGCCACCTATGTGGGACACAAGGAATTCCACGGGCCGAACGGCAGCGGGCTTGCCGGCGCGATCCTGTCGTCGGGCACCTATGACCAGAGCACGGCCGAGCCCACGCCGGATCGGATCGCCTATTACGGCGCTGACCGTTCGCTCTATGGCGCCCGCTCCGCGCTGCCGCGGCTGACCGAGACCGACATCCCGTTCATGATCTCGTCCGCCGAGCTCGATCCGCCCGCGATCGCGGCGCAGTTCGTGCTGCTCAAGGAGGCGATGTGCAAAAGCGAGCATGGGTGCGTGCGCTCGATCGCGCTGCCCAAGCACAGCCACATGTCGGAATCCTATTCGATCAACACCGCCGACACCCAGCTCTCCAACCAGATTCTGGAGTTCATGCGAACCGGGAAGTAGGTTGCGCATTGCGCCCGGCGCAAGACGCGCGCGGCGATCTTCCCAGCACGCAGACCTCATCCTTGAGGAGGCGGCCCGCCCGATGCCGGGTTTACCCGACATCGGTCTTATAGCTGCGCAAGTCGGCTATAGCCGACTTGTGTGGCCGCCGTCTCAAAGGATGGCCGCGAGTGTATTGCTTGCCGCCATGGTTCGAGACGGCCGGGGCATAGCCCCGCGCCTCCTCGCCACGAGGCCTGTTGTTGCTTGCTACGGCACGCTCGCCGCCTGGGCGGCTGAAATATATGCCGCCGCGTCCTCATCGAGCAGCAGGCGCTGCGCCTTGAGCTCCTGTACGACCCGGGTCACCGCGCTCACATAGGCGGCGTGATCCGGGTAACGCTCCTCGAGCGACAGCCGTGGATCGCCGGAGGCGGCCCTGTCCGCCTTGGTCTTGGCAAAGGCAATCTTCTGGCCCGCGGCATCGCAGCCGTCGTGGCCGTCCGCGCGCAACGCCCAGCCCGTATAGGTCGCGACCGGCACCGCCACCTCCGGGATCCGGATGCCGGCGATGTCGTTGCCGTCGGCATCGGTCTTGGGCACGAAGACCGGATAGGGCGTACCGATCAGCCGCGGCGGAAGCACGGTCAGGATGCCGCGGTCGAAATCCTTGCCGAAGTCGAACAGGTCGCCGGTGTGGTGCACGCCGTTGTAGAGCACGCCCGGAATCTGCGGAAATCCCATGCTGGCCTGCGGCAACGGCGGCACCAGCGTGCCGTCGGCAACCCGCGGCATCCGGTCGGCCGGTGGCGGCACGCCCTCCGTCACCCAGGCGTCGAGATCCATGAGCAGGGCGCGCAGCGTCTGGTTGGGCCTGATCGGGCTGCGCGGCTGCGCGCAGATGCCGGGGCCGGCGCCTCCGCCATGCGGGAAGCTTGCGAACAGGTAATAGCGGACGTTGTCGAGCCCGCCGATATCGTGCCCGCCACTGTCGGTCTGCATCATCGAGGCCGCCTTCGCCCAGTACTCGTTGGATGAGTTGGCCTCGAAGGTCTTGGGGCAGGTCTTGCTCTCCTCGCAGCGGCGCAGTCGGAAATCGGTCTTGCCGGTGACCGGATCAGTGAGCTTCTGGTCCGCGAACGGGAACTCATATTCCGGGGTCCAGCGGGCGATATGCTGGCGATGGGTGCGCACCGGTTGGCCGAACCGGTAGTTCATGAAAATGCCGCTGCCGCCGGCCTTCCAGTTGAGCACGCCGTCGAAGGCCTTGGCGGGCGCCGCACCGGCGGCGCCTTCGGCCTGATTGAAGCCGAGCTTCACGAAGTCATGCATGGCGCGGCACGGCTGCGAGGAGCAGAACGTGTAGACATAGCGGACGTTGCCGGCGAGCGGATTGTTGACGCCCTTGTCGTCGGCCTTGGCCTCGCGCAGGAACGTTGCGATGTCCCGGATCGCCGCAAAACCGAGCCCCAGCACCAGCGGATCGCGCGCCTCATAAGTGAGCTCATAGAGCGCGGTTGGTCCGAACGAGCCGGGCCCGCCGAACTTGCCGCTGGTCAGCTTGACCGAGGTCAGCTTCTCGTCCGCGTAGTCCCACTCCGACTCCGGCACCGGGATCGGCTGGTCCGCATAGTTCTTGCGCACCGTCAGGCTCGCCTTGGACTTGTCGGCGGTGGCGGCCGGATAGTTCAGTCGCCGCCGATCCGGCGTTGCATCCTTGTCGATGACGAATTCCTCGGTCGACCGACCTGTGATGGGCGATCCGTCCGGATTCTTGGCAACCGGAACCCGGATGCTGAACAGCTTGCCTGCCGGCGGCGGAACGTCCCAGCCGGTCTCCACGAGCACGTAGCCCTGCCGCATCAGAAAGCCGTTGCCGGCATCGCCTGCGCTCTCGACGTCGTTTTCGGTGCGGCTGTCGTTGAGCATGCCGAGCGCGTTGGTGCGGCCGCGATTGGTGATCTCGTAGAGAAGCCGGCCGTTCCCCTTCGAACGATCGATCGGCCGCAGGATCTGGAAATCGGTCGAATAGCTGACTGTGCCGTTGGTGTTCTTCGGGGCGAGGGCGATATCGATGATGATGGCGTTCTTCGGATCGCTCGGATCGACCTCGCCGATGATCTGTCCGCTGATCCGCTCGTATTGACCGACGCTGCCGAAGCTCTTCCCGCCATAGGCCGGCGATTCAACGGTCTTGATCACGATCTGGGTCACCCGGGCCTGGGCGAGCGAGACCGAGCCCAGGAGGGCGACGGCGACGAGTGCAAGGCGGCCGAGCCGAGATCGGCGGCCGGCGGTCGCGAGCAGGGCGGTCATGGGGTCCTCCAAGATGGCTGCAAGGGCAGCTTTCGTTTTTGCGTTGTTGACGACGATATGCCAATCGGAGGCATTTGGGAAAGGGGTGCGCCGGACCGGCTCGGACGGCCCTGCAGTGGAGCAAACGCTCGGAGGAATGCCGATGGGCAAGTATGATGATGTGCCGCTTGGGCATCAGATCACCTATGCGCGGGAAAAGTTCGACGTCCTGGGGCAGCCGAAATGGAAGGTTCCGGAGATCGTGGTGATCGAGGCGGCGATCTCGGGCGATCATTATCAGAACCCGGCCCGCCGCAAGGGCGCCGCCAATGCCCGCGAGCTGGCCAAGCAGGAGGCTTTGCTCGCTGCCGACGCTGGCGCCGGCGCCATTCATTTCAGCGCCTATGACCAGGAGGGCAAGCGCTCAGGCGCGCTCGCCGATTATCGTCACATGGTCGATGCCGCGCGGGAGAAATACGGCTATTCGTTCCTGGTGAACTGCAACTCGCTGCACGGCAAGACCTTCGAGGAGCAGTTGTCTGCCGTCTATGGGGGCCTCGCCGAGGAGGCGGTGGTCAATTGCGTCTACCGGTTCCATCCCAAATTCCTGCAGGCCTCGGTCGAGGTCATGGAGGCGCATGGCTGCCGGCCGCATCTCACGGTGCGCGACACCATCGAGATCAGCAATGCCTATGACTACCTGATCAAGCCGGGCCTCGTGCGCAAGCCGTATTCCTGGCTCATCTACCCGAACTTCGACGGCATCGCGTTCCCGGATGCGCGCGCGATGCATACTGGTCTGCAGTTCATGGTCGACCGCATCCGCGACATCGATGCCGACAGCGTGATCATGGTGGGCTGCAACGGCCGCGCCAGCATCTTTCTGTGCGCCACCGCCATGGTGATGGGCCTCAATGTGCGGGTCGGCATGGAGGATTCGAACTGGCTTTATCCGCACCGTGACGAGACTTGCGAGGACAACGGCGTCGCGGTCGCGCGTGCGGTCGCGCTCGCCAACATGCTCGGCCGCCGCGCCGCCACCGGCGACGACTACCGCCGCCTGCTGGGGCTGCGCGCCAAGGGCAATGCGTAGGTTCCAGGATGAACATCGACTTTGACCATATCCAGCGGTCGGACGGCAATTTCACCTGGCCGAACGGGGCGCGGCTTGCCGTCATGCTCTGCTCCGAATACGAGCCGGTCTATCAGCTGAAGCCCCTGCCCAGCGGGCAGCCGAACTATCGGCAGCTCTCCGAGATCCGCTATGAGGCGACGCGGGGGCTCGCGCGGGTGCTCAGTCTTCTGGCCGAGCACAAGAGCTGCTGCACCTTCTTCGTGAACGGCGCCACCGCCGAGCGATTTCCCGAAAGCGTGCAGGCGATCGCCGAGGGCGGGCACGAGATCGGTGCCCACTCGTGGCACGCGGCCGACCATTTCAGCATGACGAAGGAAGAGGAGGACGCCGTCATGGGGCGCACCGTGCTGGCCTTGACCAAGGCCGCCCGCGTGCGCCCGAAGGGCTGGCTTACCCCGCGCGCGCAGGTGAGCGAGCACACGATCGAGCTTGTCGCCACGCACGGCTTTACCTGGCACAGCGACTGCTTCGACGACGACCTGCCTTATGCGATCGAGGTCGAAGGCAAACCGCTGATCGAGATCCCGCGCTCAACCCTGACCGACGATTACGCCATGCTCGGCACGCTCGGGGCCCGCCCATTCGGCAGCCCGCGCGACATGCTGGACGTCTGGATCGACGAGTTCGACGTGCTGTACCGGGAGTCGACGGGCGCAGCGCGGCTGTTCTGCGTCAACTGGCACCATTGCATGATGGGGCGCCCGGCGATCTCGCAGGTGCTCGACCGCCTCCTCACCCATGTGCGCAGGCACGAGGGCCTGTGGTTCGCGCGCGGGCGCGACATCGCGGAATTCTGGCTGAAGCAGCGCAAAGGGTAGGGCGGGGGCAACATCGCCCCAGACCCGCGGACGAAAGCAGCCGTTACCCGATTTTGCCCACGCGCGGCGTCAGTACCCGCGCCGGCGCTGTTTCTTGGCGGCCTTGCGGGCGGCATAGCGCGCGTCGCGCGCGGCCTTCTGCTCGGCCGCCAGCGCGGTGGCCCGCTCGGCCTCCTCGGCAGCGAGCTTGGCGGCGGCCTCTTCGGCTTCCCGGCGCGCCTTTTCGGCGGCCGCTTCGGCAGCAAGCCGCGCCCGTTCGGCGTCCTCCGCCGCGCGCCGCGCCTGCTCGGCAAGCTCCGCCTCGCGCGCCTGCCTGGCGGCTTCGCGCTCGGCGATGCGGGTTTCGCGGGCCTCGTGGATCGCCTTGCGGGCGGCGAGCTTCTCGGCAAGCGCAGGGTCCTGCTGGGCGTTGCGAAACTTGTCCAGGAGCGCCTTCTTGGCCGCCGCGGCGGCGTCCATCCTCTCCTGGTGGTCAGGAAACTTGTAGCCTTTCATGTGTGGGTGCTTTCCGGAATCAAACGCTGGCCCGGCATTCCGGCCGTGTGGGAATCTAGTGCCGAGCACTTAGCTTGTCATCGCCCGGAAGTCCACAATTCTGGGATGCGACCTCGTAGCGGGCGACATGCAATCGCTGAGGGTTGAACTCAGCGGAAATAACGCCTGTAGAGCTCGGCCGACTTGGGGGTGAGCTCCTCGAGGATTTCGGGCGTCAGCAGCACCGCCCGGACGCCTGCGTTCCTGGGCACCAGCATTTTCAGGGTTGGGCTTGGATCGACTTTCGGATTGGACGGGAAATACTCGGCATTCTGCAGCATGCGCTGCGCCTCGGCCGACAGCATGAAGTCGACCAGCAGCATGGCCGCGTGGGGATGCTTGACGCCTCTGAGCACCTGGATCGAATCGTTGAGGCTCGGTACCGGGTCGAGCAGGACAGTGGCGGAGGGCGCCCCCTGGGTGGCGCTGATGACCGGATGATGGGCCGAGATGCCGAGCCCGATCCAGTATTCGCCGAAGATGACCTGGTCGACCACCTGGCGGTTGCTCACGGCGAGCGGCGTCACGTACTGGTTCGCGAGCTTGGCGATATAGGCCTCGGTCCTCTGCGGCCCCCAGGTGGCGAGCAGGCTCGTGATGGTGACGAGCGCGCCGCTGGCGTCGGAGGCGGCATGCCAGGCCATCTTGCCCTTCCAGCGCGGGTCAAGCAGGTCCTCGTAGGTCTTGGGCGCCGCATCCCGGGAAATGAACTTCGTGTTGTAGCCGAGCCCGATATAGCGGAAGCGCGTCGCCGCCCAGGTGCGGTCGGCCGCAATATCCTCCTTCGACAGCGACTGAAACAGCGGCGAGGTGAACGGCAGCACAGCCTGCGGACCACCCGCCGCCGCCGGCAGGCCGCTTCCTTCGATGACGTCCGCCATCAGCGCATTGGCCTGCATCTCCGCCGTCACCTTTGCGGCAATCTGGTTGCCGTCGCCGCGCCAATAGGTGATGTCGAGGAACGGATACTTGCGATGGAACGCCTCGGTCAGCGGCCGTAGCAGCTGGTTGACGATCATGCCGGAGTAGATAACGACCTTCCCCTCCCGGCGCGCGCCCGCTTCGAGCACCTGCTGCCGATCGGATGCCGTGTAGTTGAGGATTTCCTCGGTGGTGAGCGCGCGTGCAGGAGCGCAGACGAGCAATGAAGCCGCGATCGCGATGGCGACTGCCAAGTTGAAGGTGTCATTGCCGGGCATAGCCCGCGAAGACGGGCGTAAACGCCCTGATGCCCGGCAATCCATCTTCTCACGAAGAAAGTGGACCCGCGGGTCAAGCCCGCAGGTGACGAATGAACCGAGGCTATCCGGTCGTAACATGCTCAACCCACCAAGCTGACCTTTGCGGCTTCCAGGATCTGCGTCCCCGCATCAGCTCGTAATCTTGCGCCCGAGCCGATCCCGTCGGGCAGGCGGATCATGCCATTCTCGTTCTCCACGCCCTCGGTGATGTCGTTCTGCAGCCGCACGAACTCGCCAAACTCGCAGGCGAAGCTGAGCTCCGGGAGGCTCGCGGCCAGATGCATGGCCTGCGCGGTCAGCAATCGCGGGCCCACATGGGCGCCGAGCCGGCACGGGATGTCGCCGGCCTCGCAAATGCGCGCCGCCGCAAGTGTGTTGCGCAGGCCGCCGAGCTTGGGGATTTTCAGGCTCACCAGGTCGACGATGCGGCCCGCCACCAGCGCCATCACGTCGCGCACGGAGCCCGCGCTCTCGTCGGCCTCGACCGCGACCGGGGAATGCTCAGTGATGAGCTTGAGGCCCGCATGGTCGTGCGCCTCGCAGGGCTGCTCGAAAATCTCCACGCCTTGATCCACGACCTTGTTGGCAAGCCGGATCGCCGCCTTCGGCTTGTAGGCCTGATTGGCGTCGATGGTGAGGCGGATGTCGGGGCCGACCCGCGCCCTGATCGCGCGAACCCGCGCGGCATCAAGCTCAACCCTGCCGTCGACCTTGATCTTGAGGTCGCGGTAGCCGGCATCGACCAGCTCCTGCGCCTTGGCGGCCATCTCTTCCGGCGCCTTGAGCGAAAGGACGCGCAGCACCGGAAACTCACTCCGGACCTTCCCGCCGAACAGGACGCAGAGCGGCACGCCAAGTGCGCGCGCCACGATCTCGTGCAGCGCGCGGTCGATTGCCGCCTTGGCCTGGTTCATGCCGCGCAGGCGATGATCAAGATCGGCCATGATGGCCTCGATCTCGAACGGATCGCGCCCAATCAGGAGGGAGACGAAATCGTCGAGCACGCCTTTGAGCCCCTCGCTGCTGGCGCCCATGTGCTTGGTGGCTGAGGCATAGCCGTGGCCAACGGTGCCCTCGTCCGTGCTGATCGCGACGAGCCAGCCGCGCGACACCCGGTTGGCATGGATCGCAAACCGCCATTTCGGATCGGCCTGCGGCATGTCGGCCGGCATGACGTCGATCTTGTCGATCTTCATTGGGCGTCCTTTGGCACGTAGCGGCGTACCCGCTCGACCACCTCGGTGGGCGTTGCGTATTTCTCCCGGATCGTCGCCGCAAGCTCCTCCGCGCCGGTAAGCCTGATCGGAATGCGCAGCTTCTCGGCTTCCGCCAGCAGCTCCGGATCGTTGACAGCGGCGGCGAACGCCTCCTGCAGCGCCTTGAGGCGGTCCGCGGGAAGCCCCGGCGGCGTCGCAAAGGGCCGTCCGAAGGCGTTGCGCGGGAACAGGAACTGCAGGTCCTCGCGCTGGTTTCCATTGCTGGCAAGCGACATCACGGTCGGCACGTCGGCGATCTCGGGGTCGGGAGCCTGCCGGGTCTGGAACAGAAAATTGAGGCTGTGGTCGGTGAGCCATGCGGGATGCAGCGTATGCAGTGCTTCGAGGGTCGGGAAGCCGCCGTCGACCTCGCCGCGCTCAAGCGCAAGCAGGCCGGCGACCGCTCCCGCATAGCCCTGGATCACCTTGAACCGCGTGCCGAGGATGCCGTTGAGCGCGCGGGTGATGACGGTGGTCTCGGAGGCTGCCCCGGTGCCCGGAATGATCAGGTCGTGCTCGAACAGATCGCGCGCCGTTTTGACCGGTGAGGTCTTCCAGGAGACATAGATCGCGGTCGATTCGCTCATGCTGCCGAGCCAGCCGAATTTCTGGAAATCGACGTTCACGGCATTGGCGCCGAGCAGCGGCTCGAAAATGAGGGTAGGGCTCAACCCTCCGATTGTAGTCCCGTCCCGCGGCGCGACCTCGGCCAGATGCCGCGCCGCCAGCACTCCGCCCGCCCCCGGCATGTACTTCATCAGCAGCGCCGGATGCCCCGGAATATGCCTCGGCATCACGCGCACCAGCATCCGCGCATAGGTGTCATAGATGCTCGCCGCCGTCGTGAAGAGCACAAGCGTGACGGTCTTGCCCTGATAGAAGCTCTCGACGCTTTGCGCCCGCGCCGGCCCTGCGCCGAGCGCGACGGCGATCGCAACAATGGCGGCCCTCATGGTGAGGAGCGCGGGCTCAAGCCCGCGCGTCTCGAACCATGGCCGCAAGCTGAAGCTCACGAACATCCGCGCTCTCCAAGGCTCGGCGATTTTAGTTCAGAGCGCGCGGCAATTGAAGCGCTGCACGGAGTCAACGTAACGAGGCTATTCGACTACCTCGTCAGCGCGGGCGAGAAACGATTCCGGAATCACGAGGCCGATCGCCTTCGCGGTCTTGAGGTTGATGATCAGCTCGAAGGTGGTCGGCTGCTGCACCGGCAGGTCGGCTGGCTTCTCGCCCTTGAGGATGCGGCCGACATACGTTCCCGCCTCCCGGTAGATATCCGACCGCTTGGCTCCATATGCCATCAGCACGCCCGAGGCGACGGATTCGCGGTCCGAACCCATGGTGGGCATTGCATGGCGCACGCCGAGCGATGCGATCTGGTCCCGCCGATCAGCAAAGATTGCGTCCGACGCCTCAAGGACCGCGGCCGCCCCCTCCCGGCTCGCTATCGCGAACGCTCGCTCGATCTCGTCGTCGCTACGGCCGCTGACAACGAGGATGTCCAGGCCGAGGCGGCGCGCCGCGGGCGTCGCGTTCTCGATATCAGCCTGCGTCGGCGTCGGATTAGTCGGATTCACCAGCAACGCAATCTTTGACGAGCCGGGAATCAGCTCCCGCAGCAGCTCCAGCCGCTTCGGCTGAAGCTCATTGTTCATCAGGCTGAGTCCCGTGACGTTGCCGCCCGGTCGGTTAAAACTTGAGACAAACCCGGTAGCGACTGGATCTTGGCCGAAAATCGTGACGATCGGGATAGATTTGGATGCCGACATTGCCGCTCGGAGGCCGACCGTGCTGCCGCTTGTGAAGATCGCCGACACCTTGCGCTCGATGAGATCGGCGGCCAGTGCCGGCAGCCGGTCGAGATGACCCTCCGCCCAGCGATATTCGATGGCGACGCTACGACCCTCCACATAGCCTGCATCCGCCAGACCACGGCGAAAATCGACCATGCGAGAGGCCCACTCGGTCTCGGTCACCCCCGCCAGCGAGCCGATCACCGGCACGGCTTGCCGCTGCTGCGCGCGCGCTGCAAACGGCCATGCCGCCGTTGCGCCGGCGAGGAGCGCGATGAAGTCGCGTCGCTTCATTCAATCACCTCGTCGGCGCGGATCAGCAGCGCCGGCGGAACCTCGATGCCGAGCGCCTTGGCCGTCTTGAGATTGATGGCAAGCTCGATGTTCGTGAACTGCTGCACCGGCAGGTCGGCGGGCTTCTCGCCCTTGAGAATGCGCGCGACGTAAAACCCGATCAGGCGCGCGCTCTCGGCGGCGCTGCCACCATAGCTCATCAGGCCGCCGGAGGGGACGAAATCGGGGGCCACGTGGATTGCAGGCATCCGATGGCGCAGCGCCAGAGCGGCCAGTTCTTCGCTGCGGCCAATGAAAAGTCCCTCGTTGGAAATCACCAGGCCGCCCGCTCCGAGCTGATGCAACGTGGCGAAAGCCGGCTCGAATTCACTTTCGGCGCGTGCCTGCAGGATATGAAGCTCAAGGCCGAGCTTGCGGGCAGCCGCCGGAAGCTCGCTCACGACCGGTCCCGACGACGGATTGGCCGGATTGGCAAGCAACCCCATGACAGTTGCGGCCGGGACAGCGTCGTGCAGCAGCTCCAGATGCTTCGGACCGAGACCCACGCCGAGGTTCGCGACGCCGGTGAGATTACCCCCTGGCCGATTGAGACTCGCCACGAACCCGAACGCGACGGGGTCCGTTCCCATCGAGAAAACGATTGGGATGGTCGCGGTCGCTGCCTTGGCGGCTCTTGCGGCCGGAACCCCCGGCGCGACGATCATTGCGACCTGACGGCGCACCAGTTCGGCCGCCAATTCCGGCAATCGATCGAGGTTTTGGTCTGCGGCGAGAACATCGATTGTAAAGTCGCGGCCCTCGACGTAGCCGGCTTTAGGCAGGCTTTGCCGTAGCGCGCCCAACGGAGCCGACGACGCTGCCGACCCTGCAGCGAGAAAGCCGATCACCGGCAATGCCGCCTTCTGCGCATGCGCCGGAAGCGGCATCGCCGCCGCGCCGGCGAGGAGCGTGATGAAATCGCGTCGCTTCATGGCTGTCATGGATGACACTACCTCCAGAAACGATCGGTGCTGCGGCCACGCCTCGGAACTCGCCATCCTATTCCAGGGCGCCGCGCGTGAACATGGTCTGCCGCCGATCAATCTTGGTCTTTCAGCAGCACCATTGCCTGTGACCTCCGTCACAGCGAATGCGGACGCCGCAGCCCGCGCCGTAAGCCCATTTACGTGCGTCTTCGACGCGCTATGCGCCGCTTGTGCCGTCCCGCGCAGGTGCTAGGCTCCGCCGACCGGATGTGGCTAGGCCATGTGCCCCGATCAGGGAGGACCGCGATGGCGGATGAGCTGAACATCAAGGTGAATGGGCGCGTATCGACCGTTGCTTCCAGTCCCGACACGCCGCTCCTGTATGTGCTCATGAACGAGCTTGAATTGCGCGGGCCGCGCTTTGGCTGCGGGCTTGCGCAATGCGGCTCCTGCTCGGTGCTGGCCGACGGGGTCGAGATCCGCTCCTGCGTGACCCCGGTCGGCAATGTCGCGGGCAAATCCATCACCACGCTCGAAGGCTTGCCGGCCTGGTACGCGGAAAAGAAAGGCCTCGCCCAGGCGCCGGCGCTGCATCCGCTCCAGCAGGCGTTCATCGACGAGCAGACGCCGCACTGCGGCTATTGCCTCAACGGCATGCTCATCAAGGGCTCGGAGCTGCTTGCCAACAATCCGCGCCCGAGCGAGGCCGAAATCCGGCAGGCCATGAACGGCCATCTGTGCCGCTGCGGCACCTATCCGCGGATCATGAAGGCGATCCAGGTCGCCTCCCGCACGATCTCGGGAGACGTGCGATGAATATTCCCCGCATCGATCCGCTCTCGCGCCGCGATGTCCTCAAAGGCGGCGGCGCCCTCATCGTGGGCTTCAGCATGGCGGGCTTGCCGCTCGGCAGCGCGCGCGCCGCGGGGCCTGCGCCCGATCCCAATCTGATCGATACCTGGATCGCGGTGCATGCCGACAACACCGCAACCGTTATCTTCGGCAAATGCGAGCTTGGCCAAGGCAACACGACCGGCATGCTGCAGATCGCCGGCGAGGAGCTCGACCTCGATATCGCGCAGATGCACGTGGTGAGGCTCGACACCCATGTCACGCCGAACCAGGGCGCCACCACGTCGAGCTCGTCGATCGAGCGGGGCGGCCCGCAGTTGCGCGCCGCCGCCGCCGAAGCGCGCCAAGCGCTGCTGCAGCTCGCCTCGGCGCGGCTTGGTGCACCGGTCGCAGAGCTCACCGTCGAGAAGGGCGTGGTCTCGGTCGCGGGGCAGCTCGGACGCTCGGTCCGGTACGGCGATCTTCTGGGCGACAAGGCGTTCAGCGTGAAGCTTACCGGCAAGGCGCCGCAGAAGCCGGTCAGCCAGCACAAGCTCGTCGGCGCCCGGGTGCCGCGCCTCGATATTCCGGACAAGGTTGCCGGCAAATACACCCACATGCAGCATGTGCGCGTCGCCGGCATGCTGCACGGCCGCATCGTGCGTCCGCGCGGGCAGGGGGCCTATGGCGCCGGCGCCAAGCCGCTCGAGATCGATGAAAGCTCGATCCGCGATATCCCCGGGGCGCGCGTGGTGCGCCGGGGCGATTTCGTCGGCGTGGTGGCGGAGCACGAATGGGATGCCGTGAAGGCCGCGCGCGCGCTCAAGGTGACGTGGCAGGAAAACGCCACGCTGCCGGGCAATGCCGGGCTTCATGACGCGATGCGAGCCGCCAAGACTACCGATACGACGGTGGTCGACGACGGCGATATTGCGAAGGGTTTTGCCGCCGCCGTGCACACCGCGGCGGCGACCTATCATCTGCCCTATCAGGCGCACCTGCCGTTCGGGCCCAATTGCGCGATCGCTGATGTTGGACCGAACGGCGCGCTGGTGATGTCCTCCACGCAAGACATCTACAATTCGCGCGCGGGCCTCGCGCCGGTGCTCGGCCTGCCGGAGGACCAGGTGCGGGTGCAGTACTACGAAGGCTCCGGCACCTTCGGCCACAGCTGCTACGAGGACTGCGCGCAGGCCGCCGCCATCATGTCACAGCTCGCCGGCAAGCCGGTGCGCGTGCAGTTTATGCGCTGGGACGAGCACGGCTGGGACAATTTCGGACCCGCGCACCTGGCGGAGGTGCGCGCCGCGATCGACGGCAACGGCAGGATCGTGGCCTACGAGTACCATGGCTGGCAGCACGGCTGGTTTACCACCGAGAGCTCGCACGAGCTGGCCCTGCGCTCGCCGCCCCGCGAGCGCAACTCCGGCTCGAACTCGATCATCGTCAACCGGATGAGCACCGGCGCGATGTATGCGATTCCCAATCGCCGGGTGGTGAGCCACATGGTGCCGATGGTGGGCCTGCTCAAGGGGGCACCGCTGCGCTCGCCCATGGACATGCACTACTCATTTGCCTCCGAACAGGTCATCGACGAGCTTGCCCACGCGGCCGGAATGGATCCGCTGGAATTCCGCCGCCGCAACATCGCAGGCGAGCGCTGGCTCGGTGTGCTCAATGCTGCCGCTGGCGCAGCGAATTGGACGCCGCGGGTCGCGGCCTCCAGGCTTTCGGATGCCGAGGTGGTGACGGGCCGCGGCATCGGGATCGGCACGCACCATGTGTCGTTCGGCGCTGCCGTCGCCGAGATCGAGGTGAACAGGCGCACCGGCCAGATCATCACCAAGAACCTTTATGGCGCGCTCGATGCCGGCCTCACGGTCAATCCGGCGCTGGTCGAGAACCAGATCATCGGCATGATGGTGCAGGGGGTGAGCCGGGTCCTGAAGGAAGAGGTCAAATTCTCCAGGACAAATGTCACGAGCCTCGATTGGGAAAGCTACCCGGTCCTGCGCTTTGCCGAGCATCCCAATGTCACCCCGGTGGTGGTGCAGCGCGTCAACGAGCCCTCGACCGGCGCCGGCGAGGAGGTCATGGGCTCGACCGGTGCCGCCATCGCCAACGCGTTCTTCGATGCGACCGGAGTACGCCTGCGGCAATACCCGATGACTCCGGAGCGCGTGCTCGCCGCGCTCGCGACCTCGAAGACGTGACGAGAGTTAGGGGCTAGAGTTGACAAAAATTCAGAGTCATTGCCGGGCTTGACCCGGCAGTCCATCTTCTTTTCGAAAAAGATGGACCCGCGGGTCAAGCCCGCGGGTGACGAATGACAGAGCAGGGAGGAGTCACCATGAACGCAAGCCGCAATCGCCTCATCTCAAAAGCTGCACTGTTCGCCGCCACCGTGCTCGCGGCCGTGCCGTCGCGCGCCGCCGAAGTCACAGCGCAGCGGCTCGTCAATGCCGACCGGGAGCCGCAGAACTGGCTGATGAATCACCGCACCTATGACGGCCAGCGATTCTCGCCGCTCGATCAGATCAACCGCACGACCGTCAAAGGCCTCAAGCTCGCCTATGCGGTGGCGCTCGGTGGCACCAAGGCAGGTGAGAACATCGAGGCAACGCCGCTGGTCGAGGACGGCTTTATGTATATCGTCGACCAGTGGGGCATCGTCTACAAGATCGATGTGCGCTCGGGCGACGCGGGCCGCATCGTCTGGCGCCTGGATCCCAAGCAGGACAAGACCGCCAACGCCAATCGCGGCGTCGCGCTGTGGGGGAACTTTGTCATCTCGGGCGCAAGCTATCCGCCGCGCATCATCGCGACCGACAAGGACTCCGGCAAGGTCGTCTGGGAATCGAATCTCTCGACCGATCAGGCCGAGGTGGCGATCACCGCGGCGCCGCTTGCGATCGGCAACAAGATCATCGTCGGCGCGTCGGGTGGCGACCGCGGCGTACGCGATTTCATCGCCGGGCTCGATGCCGCGACTGGCAGGAAGCTCTGGCTCAAATACACCATTCCGGCGCCCGGCGAGCCCGGCAGCGAGACCTGGAAGGACAAGAACAATGCCTGGCAGACCGGCGGTGGCGCCGTCTGGGTCACCGGCACCTATGATCCCGCCACCAACCAGACGATCTGGGGTACCGGCAACCCGGTGCCGATGATGGATGCGCGGGCGCGCCCAGGCGACAATCTCTACACCAACAGCGCCATCTCGTGGGATCCCGATTCCGGCAAGATGAACTGGTTTTTCCAGTACACGCCCGGCGACATGTGGGATTTCGACGAGGTCGGCACCCACATTCTGATCGACGGCAACGTCAACGGCGAGCCGCGCAAGCTCATCACTCATTCGGCCCGCAACGGCTTCGTCTACACGATGGACCGCGCCAGCGGGCAGACGGTGGTCGCCAAGCCCTATATGGACAACATCAACTGGACCAAGGGCATCGACCAGAAGACCGGCAAGCCCATCGAGTATGACCCCAACAAGGACGTGCAGACCTATTCGGGCCTCGCCAATCCGACCGCCGAAAACCCGATCAAGAAGGTCTGCCCCAACCGCACCGGCGGCAACAATTACTGGCCGTCGTCCTACAGCCCGCGCACCCGGCTCCTCTACATCCCGGTACTGACCGCCTGCGAGATTGTCACCAACGACAAGGACATGCCCAACAAGGAAAAGGGCTGGTTCCGCCGCTCGGGCGGCGCCTTCAAGGCCGAGGAGCGCTACGAAAGCAATCTGACGGCGGTCGATCCCGTTACCGGCGAGGTCAAGAAGAACCTGCACCTGCGCTATCCGAACTATTCGGGCACGCTGGCGACCGCAGGCGGCCTGATCTTCATCGGCCTCACCGACGGCACCGTCGCCGCCTATGACGACACCACGCTCGACGAGCTCTGGAAGATTAACGTCGGCACCGGCTTCTCGGCCCCGCCGATGACATTCGCGGTCAACGGCAAGCAATACATCGCGATCGCGGCCGGTCCCAGCAATGCGGCGCTCACCAAGCTGATCAATACGCCGGAGCTGAAGGAGCAGCGCAACGTCACCATGCTGTTCGTGTTTGCTCTGTGAGGAGGATCGCAGTCATCTTTTGTAGGGGCGCCCCTTGTGGGCGCCCGCCACAAGAGGGCGGCCACAAGGGCCGCCCCTACCGGGACATCCCATGACTGCTTTGCTGAAGTGCCTTCGCGGCGTCGCCTTTGCCGCCGTGCTCGCTCCTTACGCCGCCCTCGCGCAAGCGACTCCGCCCGAGCCGAGAATCGTCAGCGATGCGGTTGTTTCGGCCGAATGGATCGCGAAGGCGCTTGCAAGCTCGGGCTACAGGGCGGACTTCTCTCTCCAAAGCCTCAAAGATGTCGATCGTTTCTTCGAAGAGAACGCCGTGGCCGGAAAGCCCCGACCGGGCGGGCTTCTCTCGCGCGATCTCGGACCGCGAATCTTCGCCTTGGGCGCATACGTCGGGGAAGTCATTCGCCGGCAAGCGGGAGGGAAGTGGGAAGGCGACGACAATGATCCCAATGCGGAGATCAATCTCGCCGTTCGGCTGAAATCCGAAGCAATTGCCTCGCCGGTGCAAGTGATGAAACGTTACAAGAATGGAGCCGAAGACGGTATTTACGCTTACGGCTTCGCTCTCGTGCGCGCTGAGTGAGCGCACCCGTGATTTGCCACCATGCAACTCTTTGATCTCGCGTTCTGGCGCAACGGTCGAGATAAATTCGCGCACCTCGTGCGACGTCGACTGATCGCGGCCGGCGAACGCCGTGCGATCCGATATGACAAGCCCGCATTCGCTTTGCGGATCGCAGGGCTCGAGAAGAACGACGGGCCAATCATCTTCCTGGAGAGGGAATTTGCGGTCTACAACCGATTGCCGGCAGAGCATCAACCCGCGGAGCTGGATTTCTATATTTCTTCCTGTCGTGAGACCGATCAGCCTTTGCCGGGCAGCTTTATAGAAGCGGCCGATCGTCTGATGCCATGCGTCAGGCCGATGGTGGAATTCGGGATTTGGCAGTTGGTCGGTCAGCTTGAGGGGAGCGGGTACGAGAAGGTGCCCTTCCGGCATCTTACTCCTGAGGTTGGAATTTGGCTCGCATATGACCAACCCTACAGCATTCCAAGGATATCCAACCAGCAACTGGCACTCTGGGACGTCACCTTCGAGCATGCGCTCGATATCGCGCTGGCAAATTTGCGCCGCCGCAGCGCGAAAGCCTTCGTTGCTCTCGCACCTGGTCTCTACGGGTCGGACTGGAATGACAACTATGACAACTCGCGTCTGCTGCTGACCGATGCTATTGCGGCTCTGCCAGTGCGCGGCGCCCCTCTGGCCATGATGCCGGATCGCAATGTGCTGCTCGTGACAGGCACGGAGGAGCCTAGCGGCTTGTCCGCGATGGTCCGCTGTGCCCAAAAGGTGCTGGATGAGCCTCGGTCCCTGGAAGCAAACGCGCTCCTGCTCGACGCCGGTATTTGGCGCGATTTTATCCCGGACTCCGGGGCGCTCGGCGGAACCGATCTTATTCAATTGCAGGAGGGGCGCATATCCCAAGCATATGCTGATCAAAAACACCTGCTTGAAAAAGTCTACGAGAAAACCGGCAAGGACATTTTCGTGGCCACCCATGCAATGCAGGTGGAGAGTGTTTCAGGGCGCTTCCATGGCAGTATTGCGACCTGGACCGCGGGGGTCGATTCGCTCTTGCCCAAGGCACAGAACCTGGCACTGGTTCAGCCAGAGAGTGGCCGCATCATCACTGCTTCCTGGGACGCGGTTGCAGGGGTAGTGGGTGGCCTCCTGGAGCCGATGGGGTGGTGGCCAGAGCGCTTCCGTGTACGTCGCCATCCCGTGCAAAGGCAGATCGAGATTTTGCTCGCAAAGCCCGGTGTGGGGGTTCGCCCCATCGAGAGCCATCGGTTGACGGCGCTGCTCGCGGCACAACGGAAGGCATCTGAACCGCAAAGGACGAAATAATCGGAAGGGCCAATGCAGGCTTGGTACCTCGCGCACCAGGAGCAGATCAAATACTGCCTCGAATGGGCGATCTATACGGACGCATTTCGAAAGCTGTCCGCGCTCATGTACGTGATCTTCGCGGTCGGGCTGTTTGCACTCGGCACCGAGTATCACGCGGCCATGATCCGCAAGGACCGAGCCATCGGGCAGTTTCCCGAGGGCTATTTCACGATGATGACGGTGCAACTCCTGCCGCTCACCATCACGGGCTTCGTGCTGCGCGATCCTTACATCATCGGCACCCGACTTGGGACGCTGCTGGTCGTCCTGATCGTCTACGCCATGGTGAGCAGCGCCAACGGTACGTTCAATACGACGCGCTATCGGCTATGGATGGGCTTTTGGCTCAGCGTCGCGATACTCGGGCCGATGGTCTGGTTCGAGAGCGAGTCTTTACGGACGTTCGTGCGCGATTGGGAAAAATGGATCGCGTGGTCGTCGGTCGCGGCGATGCTCCTGTTCGTCGTCAAGGGCCAGCGCGCGGTGGCCAAGACGCTGTTCCTGCACTACGTGCAAGGCAACTACTCGATCAAGCGCTTCAGCCTGCAGGTCGTGCGCTTCTTCGGGTTTGCCTTGCAGGCGATCCACTACTGGCTGGTTCCGACCACGGCCCAGCCGTTACTGGGCTTTGATCCGATCTTTGTGCAGGGGGCGCTGGGCACCATTGGCGTCACCATGGTGCTCATCGGATCGATGTTTGGCTTCATCTGGGGCGGCAAGGCGCGGCAGCAGAAGCGGCAGGAGAGCCGGGCGCTCGCCACGGCATAATGGCGATCATCTCACCCCGCCGGCATTGGTCACCGGGCCGGTGTATTTCTCAAAGCGCTGGCGCAATTCCGAGAGCTGCGCCTCGTTCGTCACGAACTGCAGGTAGCCCTCGGCGAGGCGGTAGCTCGAGAGCGGCATCAGGCCCGCAGGCGGCGGCAGGTCGGTGCGCGAGGAATAGACGCCGGTGCGGCTCTGCTGCTCCTGCGACAGGAACCAGCTGACGAAAAGCCTCGCCGCGTTGGGATGCGGGGCATCCTTCAGGATCGTCTCGGAGGTAAAGAAGACCGGCAGCGGATCGTCGGAGGGCACTGCGAGCGCGATCTTGCCACCCTCGCGCTTGACCGCGTTGGTGCTGCTCACGCTGTTGTCGAAGCTGGCGTCGCTTTCGCCCAAGCCCAGGCTGCGCGCCACGCCAAGATGGCCCTGGATGAATTTCGGCTGCTGCGCCATGTAGCTATCCATGTAGTCCCAGCCGTATTTCTGCACGATCGTGTAGAAGTCGTAGAGCGTCGCGTCGTCGTCCGCCGGATAGGCGGTGATGAGCTTGCCCCTGAACCGCGGCTTCAGGAAATCGAGCGCCGATCTCGGCACGTCGTCCGGCGCCACGTGCTCGGTATTGATCCCGTAGAAAAGCGGATTGGTATTGACGGCGATCCAGGCGCCGTCCGGGTCCTTGGCGCCGGCGCGGATCGCCTCGAAACCTTCCGGCTTGAAATGCATGAGCAGACCGCGCCGGTTCCAGCCGACGAAATCCTGCACGGTCTGGAAGATCAGGATATCGGTCTCGACCTTGTTGGCCTTCAGCTGCTCCTCGATCCTGGCGTTGAGCACATTGCTGAAGCCGCCGGTGAGCGCCACCGTCAGTCCCGGGAATTTCTGCTCGAAGGCGCGCGCGGCGGCCTCATAGCCGGCGGTCGGGCCGGCGCCCCACAGCACGACGGTCTTCTCGGCTTTTGCGGCTTGGTAGAGCTGATCGATCGTTTCGGCCGCGGCGGCTTCCAGCCATGCCGGCGACAGAGCGGGAGCCAAGACGAGGCATGCGATGATTCGAAGCGCGGTCCCGCCCGTTTTCCCGTGCATGTTTCCCTCCATGGCTGTTCCTGGATTGATCCACAGCGCTCGGCCCGGTGCAAGGCGCCGCGGCCGCGCCCCCGGAAGGAGCGCCGTGTTGACTTTCTGAGCCGGGTTCAATTTCATCGGCGGTGGCAACATCAAGCGGCGCCTGCGCGAGGCGTCGCGAGCAAGGGGCGACCATGCGGGCGATCCGATTCTGGGGCTTGAGATGCATGCTGGCGGCGCTGGCCATGCTGGTCGGGGCGTTCTGGTGCGGGCCGGCTTCGCGGCTGCGTGCGCAGGTCCAGGGCGCCTTCGATTGGAGGGTGATGGGCGAGCGGATCTACGGTGACAATTGCAGCGGCTGTCATCAGCGCAGCGGCAAGGGCATCCCGGGAGGTTTTCCGCCGCTTGCCGGCCATGCCCCGCAGGTGCTGCAGAAGGGCGGGCGCGACTATATCGTGCGCCTGGTCCTGTTCGGTCTCACCGGAACAATCGAGGTCGATGGCACGTCCTACAACGGCTCCATGCCGAGCTGGTTCGACGCTTTGCGCGACGATCAGATTGCGGCGGTCATCAATCACGTGTTGACCGACTGGGACAACGACAAGCTCTTGCCCAAGGACTTCAAGCCGATCCTGCCTTCGGAGGTGGCTGCGGCCCGCGCCGACAATCTCACTCAGGAGCAGGTCCATGCGCTGCGTGAGCGCAGTGGTATGCTGGAGGCCAAGCCGCAGGCGACCGCCCAGGCCAAGCCGTCCTTCACGCTCGACCAGGCGGAACGCGGGCATCAGGCCTACGCCCATAATTGCCTCGATTGCCACGGCTCGAATCTCGACAACGGCGAGTTCGGCGGCCCGCCGCTCAAGGGCAGCTTCTTCGCCCGCCACTGGACGGGCGGCAATGTTGCCGCGCTCGTGGCCTTCATGCAGACGAAGATGCCGCCCGACCGCCCGGGCCAGCTCAACGCGGAAACCTATGCGGACATCACGGCCTTTATCCTGGGCGAGAACGGCTATTCGCCCGGCAGCAAAGAGTTGCCCGCCGACGCGACCGCGCAGCAGGCGATGAGCCTGGCGAAGTAGTTACGCACTCGGCGTCGTCCCGGCTGAGCCTAAAGCGCGTTTGCGCGCGTCTTCGGCGGCGATGGCGAGAGCCGGGACCCATACCCCGCAGCTTATCGATAGGGCGCGGCGTATGGGTCCCCGCTTTCGCGGGGATGACCGCGGGGAGAGGTTTGGGGGAAATCCGCGGGGCTCCGTGATCGACTTCACGCTCTCGCAACTGATCATGCGCTTATGCGCCGTGCTGTTCGTCTCGGCCGTGCAAAGCGCGGCGATGGCTGCTGCTGCCGGCGTGCTCGGCGATCGAGGGCCACGGCATGACGGGCGTCTTACGTTGAACCCGCTTCCGCAATTGGACCTGATTGGTAGCCTCGTTGCGCTGGTCTTCTCGATCGGTTGGGCCAAATGGATTGCGATTGACCCGCGCGAGCTGCGTCACGGCCGCGTCGATCTTGTGCTTGTCGCTCTTGCGGGCCTGGCGGCAATCCTGCTGGGCGTGCTGGCGTTGCGGCTCATCCGTCCCTTGCTCCTTCCGCTTCTGCCCGACACGGCGGCGGCCACGAGCTTTGAGCTGATCCGCACCACCATCGAGCTGGGCGTCTGGTTTGTGGTCCTGGGCCTCCTGCCGATCCCGCCCCTGGCGGGCGGGCAGCTTGTCGTCGCCGTGGTGCCGGCTCTTGGTGACCGCCTGCGGCAAGCTCAGCTGTTCCTCGGCTTGATCCTCGCGGCGCTCATTGCCACCGGTGTCGTGACGCGCGCCCTCTATCCAGTGTTTGAATGGCTCTTTGGCCTCGTGTCGTAGGATTGGCTTTTTTCCGCTTTCTGGGGGTCAATCCATCCTACGACGCGCCGCTGCGTTGCCCTAAATAGCGCATCAGGATCGTCGCCGTAGTTCCGTCGCGTTCGAGACGGTCCAGTCCGTCCGCGATGGCGCGCTTGAGGGTGAGGTCACCCTTCCACAGGCCGAAGGCCACCGGATAGCGCGGCAGGTCGGCAAGCCAGGCTGCGGTCCAATGCTCGCGCGCCGCGATCTGATCGGCGAGGAGCTTTTCGGTCACGGCCGCCTCGAAGCGGCCCTCGCGCAGGCCGGCGACCAGCGCATCCGCATCCGCCACGATCACATTCTGGGTGGCTTGCGCGCGCAGATAGGTGGCGGTCGCGTTGCGATCGAGCCCTGTTGCGGGCGCCAACACGCCGACCTTGCGGCCGCGCAATTCGAGGTCGGGCATTGGCGCCAGCACCGCCCAGCCGGTCTGCGCATAAGGCGGGCTCGTCTCCAGGAACGAGCGCGTCAACGGCGAGGCGGCAAGCCCGCCGGCGATGAGCTCGCAGGCGGCGCGGGTGAGGTGCCAGCTGCGCGGGTTGAAATCGCGGCCCATGGCCGGCTCCTCGACCGGCTCCAGGGTAAGGCCAAGCGCGCGGGTCAGCGCCCGCAGGATTTCGACGTCGATGCCGGGAGCGGCGGCATCGGCGGTGATGAAGGGCGGATGGAAGGGCGGCATGCAGGCGCGAAGGGCACCGGCGGCGCGCGTCTGGCTCAGCGACGTGTCGGGCGGCAGCAGATAGACCGCCGCTAGCAAGGCGAGGATCGGGATTGCGCCGATCAGGTCGCGGCTAAGACCGTGAGGACGCATGCCGTCTCCCTACACCCGGCGAAAATCGTGCCAGGCAACGAGGAAGAACGCGACCGCCATCGAGATCATGACCGCCGGCCCGAGCCACCAATCGAACTGGTGGAAGTGGATGAAAGCGCCGCGCAGGGAATCGATCGCGTAGGTGAGGGGATTGATCTGGATCAGCGTCACCAGCCATTCCGGATAGATCACCCGGCTCTGGGCGCTGGTGAGCGAGGGATCGAGCGGGAAGATCGAGCTCGACAGGAAATAAAGTGGCAGGATCACCACGTTGGAGAACACCCCGAAGCCCTCGAAGCTGCGAATGCGATTGGCGATCACGACCCCGAGCGCGGTAAGCGCGAAGGCGAGCAGGAACATCAGGCTAAGCCCAGTGGCGAGGTCCGCAAGCGTCAGCGGCAGATCGGCGAAGCGCGCGAGCGCCAGCACGAGCGCGCCATGGAACATCGCCACCGTGGTGCCGCCCAGAATCTTGCCGGTCAGGATCGCAACCCGCGGCATCGGCGAGACCAGGACCTCGCGCAAGAAGCCGAACTCGCGGTCCCAGATAACCGAGACCGCCGATTGCACCGAGGTATACATGATGTTGAGCGCGATCACGGCCGGGAACAGGAACTGCACATAGGTGTAGGGCACGACGAAGCGCACCTCGCCATAGATCTCGCCCCGGAAATACGGATTGAGCCCGATGCCCATGATCAGCACATACAGCAGCGGGCGCACCACCCCGCCGATCAGCTGGCCGCGGTCGCGGATCGCCCGCTTCACCTCGCGCAGCCAGATGGCGTAGAGCCCGGTGGCCCAGCTTCCGAGCACGGCCGGGCGCCGCTCCACTTTTCGGATCGCATGATCCGTCATCGGGTGTGCTCGCCTCCGCGCTTGCCGAATTCGTAGGTGCGCTCGCGCGCGCCGGCGGCCTGGTCGCGCAGCTCGCGTCCGGTCAGCGACAGGAACACGCTTTCGAGGCTTGGCTCCTCGATCGAAAGCCTGCGGATGCGGGTGCCAAAACGGGTCAGGAAGGATTCCGTGAAGGCATCGCCGCCGCCGCGCAGCACGATTTCCTCGCCCTGGGCTGCCGCGATGTCCGGATAAGCGGCGAGGACCTCGGCCCTGGTCGCCTCGTCGCGCGCCACCACGCGGAGCCGCTCGTGGCCGTGGCGGGCCTTCAGCGCCGCGGGCGCGTCGTCCGCCAGGATGCGCCCGCGATCGATGATGCAGACGCGGTCGCAGCTCTCGACCTCCTCGATGTAGTGCGTGGTTACGATCGCGGTCAGCTCGCGCTCTTCCCGCGCATTGCGCAGATATTGCCACATGCGCTCGCGCGATTGAGCATCGAGCCCGGCGGTCGGCTCGTCGAGAAACAGGATACGGGAATCGTGGATGAGCGCGCGGGCGATTTCGAGCCTGCGCTTCATGCCGGAGGAGAGCGCGCGGGCGAGCGTGCCGCGCCATTTTTCCAGCTCCACCAGCTTGAGCATCTCGGCGATGCGCGCCCGCCGCACCGGCTTGGCGACGCCGTAGACCATGCCGTGGAACTCGAGGTTCTCTTCGACCGTGAGGCGGTCGTCGAGGCTCGGCTCCTGGAATACCACGCCGAGGCTTCGCCGGGCGCCAAGCGGGTCCTTGCGCACGTCGATGCCGTCGATGCGGGCTGTGCCGCTGTCAGGCGCCAGGATGGTGCAGAGGATATGCAGCAGCGTGGTCTTGCCGGCGCCGTTGGGGCCGAGCAGCGCAAAGACCGTGCCGCGCGGCACATCGAAGGCGACGTCATCGAGCGCCAGCGTGCGGCCGTAGCGCTTGCTGATGTGGTCGATCTCGACCGCGGGCTTGGAGGCAGCGATCACGGAGTTGATTCCTATGGCGCCGCGTCAGCGTATCGCGGCGGCCGGAAAGCCGAAACCGTTGAGAATGGCGTCGATCGTGCCGTCGGCGGCCAGCGCCTTGATGGATTGATCGATGTTGGCGCGCAGGAAAGTCTCCCGCGCCAGCAGCACCGCGCCGACCTCGGCGCTCGATTCGGGCAGCGGCCTGGGCGCGATCGCGTGCAGCGTTGCGAACTCCGGGTGGCCATTGCGCAGTGCCCAGAACGAGGGTGCCCAGACCAGCGCCGCGCCGAGCTTGCCCTTGCTCGCGTCGGCGAGCGCCGCTTCATCGGAGGCGATCGGATAGTGCGTCCAGCGCTTGGCCGGAGGCAGCGCTGCGATATATTGCATCAGCCGGATATCGGCGCTGGTCCCGATGGTGCCGCCGATCGGCTGGGAGAGCGGCACGTCGGCGAGTGACTTCCAGTCGGGATGGGCGGTCACGAACACGTAAGAGGCACGATAATAACCGCGGGTGATGGCCAGCCATTCCGGGTAGGCGTCGGCAATGAGCTTGAAGCCCAGGAAGACGTCGCAGGTCTCGAGCAGGACCTGGTAGACCTGATCGATATCCTCCCCCGACCAGTCCTCACCAACCGTGTGCTCCTTGGGCTCGAGCAGCAGGGCGCCGGCGATCGCCGCGCCGATCTTGCGCGCCACCGCCAGGTCCGGATCGCGCTCGTCGACGCAATAATGCAGGGTCGGGCCGTCCTGGCGCCTGCCGAAGCGCCATTCGTCCTGCACGAAAGGCGTCTGGGCGGAGGCGAGGATGGGAATGAGGCACAAGAGAAGCGCGCCGGCGCCCGTTGCAAATAGATAGCGGCGCTGCGCGCGGACTCCCTCCCCCCTTGTGGGGGAGGGCTGGGGTGGGGGGTCGTCGTTATTTTGTGGGGAGTGTCCTCCCGCACCAACACCGACCCCCACCCCCGACCCCTCCCCACAAGGGGGAGGGGAGGCGCACGCGGCACCCTCGCGCCTTAAGCCAATGCTGTACCCGCTTTTAGTCCTCATTTGTCCGGCAGCGTGAACACCCACAGCACCGAGCCGCCGTCCGGGACGCTGATCTCGGGCGTCAGCGTGTTGAGCGCGCGCATATGGCTCGATCCGTTTCCAGTCGCGACCGCCACATATTGCTTGCCGTTGACCGAATAGGTGATCGGGAAGCCGTTGATCGAGTTGTTGGTGCGAGTCTCCCAGAGAAGCTGCCCGGTCGTGTCGTCGAAGGCCCGGAAGTAGCGGTCGAGCGCGCCGGTGAAGACCACGCCGCCGCCGGTCGGCAGCATGGCGCTCGTCTCCGGCGAGCGTTGCCGATGCGACCAGGCCTGGGTGCGGTCGGCAAGCTTGACGGCGTCGATCCGTCCGATGTTGCCGTCGCTGTTGGGCACCGGCGTGCGGTCAAAGATCGCCCGCCCGCCGCCCGTGTAAGCCTGGCCGGCATCGAGCGGGACCGGCTTCGTGTTCGAGCAGAACTCGTTGAGCGGCAGATAGAGCAACTGCGTCCTCGGGCTGTAGGCGGTCGCCGGCCAGCCGCGGCTGCCGGGATCGGCCGGGCAGTTGACGGTGGTCTGGCCGATATGCGGCACGGCGGAGGCGCGGATGGTCTTTTCGCCGGTCTTGGAATCGATCGCTTCCACCACCGTCTGCGGCACCGTCTCCTTCGCCCACAGCCATTGGCCGTTGACGCGATCGAGCGCCTCGATGATGCCGAGCTTGCCGGTGGTGACGAGCGCCTTGCGGACCTCGCCGTTGACCGGCAGATCGATCAAGATACGCTCGTAGACGTAATCGAGGTCCCAGGTATCGTCCTGCAGGTGCTGATGATACCACTTCACCTTGCCGGTATCCGGATCGATGGCGAGCGTGGAATCCGAGTAGAGCGCGTTGTTCTGGTAGCCTTCCTTCTTGGGCAGCGTTCCGCGCATCTCGGCAATCCACGGATAGGGCTGGCCAGTCCCGTAATAGACTGTGTTGAGCTCCGGATCATAGGTCCCCGGTATCCAGGCCGAGGCCCCGAAACGGCTCTCTAGCGGCAGGCCGTTCCAGGTGTTCTCATTGGGATCGCCCGGGTGCGCGATGGTCCAGACCCGCCACAGCTCGGCGCCCGTGTTCACGTCGTGGCCGGTGATGAAGCAGCCGCCCGGCTCGGCATTGCCGCAGCCGGTCATGCCCTGGATGAGCTTGCCGTGCACGATGGTCGGACCGCCGGAATAGCGCCATCCCTTCGTCCAGTCGCCCACCGTATGATCCCACACGACCTTGCCGGTCGCGGCTTCGAGCGCCACGATATGGGCGTCCGAGGTCGCCACGAACAGCTTCTCCTGATAGATCGCCATGTTGCGCTTGCCGAGGAGCTGGCCGCCCTCGGTGACAAGCTTGGCCGGCAGCGCCCGGGTGTACTGCCAGATGAGGTCGCCGGTCGCCGCATTGATCGCCTGCACCTTGTCGGCATAATTGAACACGTAGAGTATGCCGTCATGCACGATCGGGGTGGTCTCGGTCGCGCCGGGCGTGAGCGACCAGGTCCAGGCGACCTTCAGGTCCTTGACGTTCGCCTTGTTGATCTGGTCAAGCGGGCTGTAGCCCCAGCCGTCATAGGTGCGCCGCCACATCAGCCAATCCGCCGGATCGGGCTTGAGCAGCATCGCGTCTGTCACCGGCTTGTAGCTCGGCACCGTGGCGTTCTGCGGGGTGGGATTGATGATCTGCTGCGCAGAGGCCTGCGCCGTCATGGCAGCAATGAGCGCCGCGCTGGCGAGCCAGCGGTTCAAAGAACGCCTGGACATGGGCCTCCTCCCGATCTTTGGCTTGTTGGCGCCCGACTAATCGTGCTCGGGCGGTCGCGCCATGCTACCCGACCTGCGCGTGTGGTCAATCGCCCGCGAGCCTGATGCGGCCGATGCGCTGCCCGACCGCTCCTCTATTCGAGGTGCCCATGAAGCGTGGCCGCCTGTCGTGCCGGAATCCGAGACGAAAAAATGGGAGCGCGAGCCTACGCGGCGGTGACTTCGACCCGCGTGTGGAGTTGCAGCAACCGGGTGATTTCCACGACGGGCCTCGGCCGGCTGAAGAGATAGCCCTGAAATTCGGTGCAGCCGGCGGCCCGCACGAGCTCCAGCTGCTGCTTTGTCTCGATGCCTTCCGCGGTCGAAGGCACGCCAAGCGCGCGGGCGAGCTTGGTGACCGCCTGCACGATCTCAAAGGACAGGTTGTTTCCGCTCGACAGATCGTTGACGAAGGAACGATCGATCTTGATCCTGTCGAACGGAAACAGACGCAGATAGTTCAGCGACGAGTAGCCGATTCCGAAATCGTCCATGACGATCTGAATTCCAAGATTCCGAAGCTGTTGCAGGGCCGCCAGGTTCTCCCGGTCATGCTCCAGAAAAATCTCCTCGGTGATCTCCAGCTCCAGCCGAGAGGGTGCGACGCCGGAAGACGCAAGAGCGTTGATGACGACCTGCGCAAGATTCTTGCTGCGGAATTGGGCCGGCGAAAGATTCACCGCTATCTTGATCTGGCTCGGCCATTTTGCCGCGTCGGCGCAGGCCTGCCTCAGCACCCATTCGCCCAGAGCGACGATCAGGCCTGTCTCCTCCGCAACCGGAATAAACTCTGAAGGCGAAATCAGGCCGCGTTCGGGATGGCGCCAGCGCAGCAGGCTCTCCAGTCCCACGACCGTGTTGTCCTCGATATTGACCACCGGCTGATAGAACAGCTCGAATTGCCCATCCACCAGGCCGCGCCGCAGATCGGCTTCCACATTCCGCTGCGCCTCGATCCTGGCAACCATTTCCGGCTCAAAGAAACGGTAGGTCCCCCGGCCGTCCGCCTTGGCCCGGTACAACGCCACGTCCGCCTGCTTCATCAATTCAGCCGACCCACGGGCATCGTCGGGCGCGCAGGATATCCCGATGCTGACGTCCACCACGGCCTGCATGCCGCCGATATCGTAGGGCTCCTTGATCGCCGTGCAGATCCTCTCCGCCAGTCTGGCCACCTCATCTTTATCCTGGAACCGGGTACAGATGATTGCGAATTCATCGCCCCCCAGGCGGGCAACGGTATCCAAGTCTCGCAGGCAGCTCTGCAGCCGATCGGCAACCGCCTTCAACAGCTCATCGCCGATCAGGTGCCCGAGCGTATCGTTCACATACTTGAACCGATCCAGATCCAGAAACAGAACGGCCAGCCTCTCGCCGCTCGCCGAAGCGAGCTGGCTGTCCAGAAGCTCCGCAAATCGGGCCCGGTTGACGAGGCTTGTAAGCGCGTCATGGTGCGCCAGATACGCGAGCCGCCCATTTTGCAGCTTGAGAGCCTCCGCCATCTTCTCGCGCAAGTAACGTCCTCTGACGCTGAACCCGTTTACGGCGAGGATCACCAGCGTAAGAGCGACGGCAATGAAATCGTACCATTGCTGCTTGGCATAGACCGATGAAAACAGTTCAGCGGTCGATAGCCCGATCGTCACGACAAGCGGATAATCCTTGACGCTGCGATAGGTCACCAGCCGGGGAATGTGGTCGGTGCGAGTGCTCTCCGTATAGAACCAGCCCGCAGGCTGCTTGGAGACATTCATGAACAATACGCCGTTGGTGAGGTTCGTTCCGAGCGCCTCGGGGGTATGTCCGCCCACAGCCCGGATGATCCCGTCAAACCCGACAATCCTGATGTACCCCTCACTGCCGACGTCAACGGAGCTGTAGAACTGCGACAGGTAACTCGGATCGAGCGAAGCCACGATGATTCCGGCAAACGATCCATCCACATTCGTGAGACGCCGGACGAGCTGCACGGACCATTTCCCGGTGGTCCGTCCGACAACCGGCTTGCTGATCAACAGCTCGTCATCACGGGCATCGACGAAATGACGGAAGTGGTCCCGATCCCGCAGGTCGGTCCCGACGGCGCCTGGAGTCTCGATGCTGCTCAGCTTGATGAAGCCTTCCGGGCTGACGATAGAGACCTGCAGGGTGTGATCGTCGAACAGCTGGCTGATGCTCAACCAGCGTTGTAGATCGAACCGCTCCGGATCCAGCAAATAATTGGAGCGAATAATTTTGATTGATCGGTCGATCTCGTTCAGAGTCCGGGAAAGATGCTCTTCGAAGGCGCGCGCAAGATTCTCGGAGTTCTGCACTGCGGCCCGCTCGGCGTCATTGTGCTCGACCTTCAGATGAAAGTCGACGCCAAGCCAGACCAGGGCAATCATCATCACGCAGAGCAACGTGGAGCCCTGCGCTGCAGCCCGCAGCCAGCTCAGACCGGTCTTGAGCGATGTGTCAGGTCGCATCAATTCTACGCCGCAAGGATTCGCTCCTCGGCTTCTAACACGAGGTTATTCCTAGCTTATTAGCCGGGCAAAACGCCTCTCGGTATGGTTACTCATTTTCGGTATGGTTACTTGTTTGATGCAACAAGCTGCTTGGGGGCAGCAGGTCTGGCGGCAGTCATTTTTAAATTGCAAATCGCGCTAAAGTTTAAGCAATGGGTTTGCTGAACGTCGAAGGTATTTTGCTAGGAACGTATTGACGCAACCGATGTCGAGTTGATCGTGTACAAATACTGCTTCGCGCTCACGAACCCGCCGGACTCGGAGTGCCATCTTCGGATTGGTGAATTTCCCGATCCCGAAAGAGCTTTTCAGCTCGCGGAGCTCATTGCTCTTGAGTTTGGAATCGAGGCGGATGGCCAATGGTCGGGCTGGACCGTCGAAGTGCGCAGCCTCGAAGGCCGGAGGCTGTTTGCAGCTCCGGTCGGCGCCGCGCCGCCGTCGCGATCCGAAGCTGCCGCATAAGCCTGATTCCGAGCTGAAAGCTCCAGCCGAATCGCCCGGCGAACGATGCGCGTCGGCCTGGAACCGCTTTTTAACCAATTGATCGAAAAATTGAAATTCACCGCCGCCCCGATGGTCTGCGCCGCCGGCCGCTGCGGTTTCCTGTCGCGCCGGTACACGGCCTTCGGCTAGCGGTAATTGCCATACAGCTTCACGTTGAGGTATGTTAGGTTTCTGACTTCGACCCCGGGGTCGGCGCAGGGCTCAGCGAAACCGGCGAGAGCCTCTTTGCGCCTGACAGCGGCAAACGGGCTCTCGATCTGGCAGGCGGGTCCAGTTCCGGTTGCACCTGGGTTGCGGATGGCGCCGTCATGATCGACTACAGAATACTGACGGCTGGTGATACCGCGATCGTTGCGGAATTCGGGGACAGCATCGATCGCGGGCTCAATGCCATCGTGCTCGCGCTTGCCCGAAGATTGGACGCATCCGGGATCGCGGGTCTCAAAGAAACGATCCCGACATTTCGGTCCGTGACGGTCTTCTACGAGCCTGCTGTGCTGCCGAAGGCCGCTCTCGAGGGCCACATCAGCCTGATCCTGCACGAGCTCAGGATGACACAGGGGCGCGGCCGTCTTTGGCGTCTGCCGGTATGTTACGACCCCGAGATGGCGCCGGATCTCGACTCGGTCGCGGCGCGCACCGGTCTCAGTCCTGCCCAGGTGGTCGAACGTCATTCAGCGGTCGTTTACCATGTCTACATGCTGGGCTTCCTGCCCGGGCTCGCCTACACGGGCGATGTGCCGCAGGAGCTTGTCCTGCCGCGCCTTGTATCCCCGCGTCACAAGATTCCTGCAGGCATGCTCGGAATCGCCATGGCAATGTCCTTGATCATGCCGCGGGAGACGCCGTCTGGACTGAACCTGATCGGCCGGTCGCCGGTTGCGATGTGGCGGCATTCCAAGCGATCCGCCGGCGGAGACGACAGCCTCTTGGCACCCGGCGACAAGGTCATCTATCAGCCTGTCTCGGTTCGCGAATACGATCGACTGGCGGCGAAAGCGGCCGCGGGCGAGCTCGATCTCGAACCGGAGCACGAATTCAGCACGGTTGAGGCCGGGTCCGCCGCGTGAGACCGGTTCTTCACATTCTAAAACCGGGATTGATGACCACCGTCCAGGATCTCGGGCGGAGTGGTTTCCAGAACCTCGGGATCGGGATCAGCGGCGCCTTGGATCCCGTCGCGCTGCGGTTGGCCAACCTGCTCGTCGGAAACGAACCGACGAGCGGTGGGCTCGAAGTTCTTTATCTCGGTCCAACCCTCGAGATCGAAGCCGACAGTGCTCGACTGTCCTTCGTCGGGGCTGACGCGAAAATCGAGCTGCTTCCAGACCGCTGGGCCAGCGGCGGCTCCAGAATAGAGATCATGCGCAGCGTGCTGGTGAAACGCGGCGAGGTCGTTCGAGTAGGCTCGCTGACCGGCGGCGCCAGCCTCTATATCGGAGTCGAGGGAGGCTTCGATATCGAGCCCACGCTGGGCAGCGTTTCGACCAACATCCGGGCTGGCACCGGGGCTTGGCACCCGCGCGCTATGCTGGCAGGCGACAGATTGCCCCTGCGCAGGATGTGGGCCGCAAACCGTGAAGAGTACCGCGCGGAAGGGATCGAATTTCGCGCGCCGACCTGCATCAGGGCAGTTCCGGGACCTCAGGACGATTATTTCGATGAAGCCGAGGTCGCAAGGTTCTTCAGCAGCGAATACACGGTGGAGTCCGGGTCCGACCGGGTCGGCCTGCGGCTGCAAGGCGAGGCCATTCGGCACGCCAGGGGCTTCAACATCGCCTCGGACGCCACCGTGCCGGGATCGATCCAGATCCCGGGAAATGGCATGCCGATCGTACTGCTGGCCGACCGCCAGACAGTGGGCGGCTATCCCAAGATCGCAACGGTCATTTCGGCGGACCTTCCGAAGCTCGGACGCCTCTCGATCGGGTCGAAGACCGTGTTCGAGCGGGTGACGGTCGAGACCGCTCAGGCGCTGCGGCGGGCCATGCTCTCCGACTTGGAGCGTATGCCCCAGATCATTGCTCCAATCCGCCCGTCCCGAAGCGATGCCACGCTCCAGCTGCTCGACCAGAATCTCATCAGCGGCGTGGTCAACGCCATTCTGGATGACGGGGCAGTCTTTGACGAATAAGGGGGATCAACTGTCCCGAATCGAAGAGGCCGGTGTCTCGTTGGAAAAGCGTTCGACGTCAGGCCGGCCTGCGCGTATTCAGGGCAAGCCAGCCGATAATGTCGTCCTCGGCATTGGCTTCATGGTTGCCTCCACCGTGCTGTTCGCCGTAACGGCCGCGCTCGCGAAGTGGCTGACGGCGTCCTACCCGGTGGGCGAGGTGATGTTCTTTCGGTCGTTTTCCTCGCTCGTCGTCTGCTCGATTGTTGTGCTGCCGTTCACGGGATTTTCGGTGTTTGCGACGAAGCGGCCGCGCGATCATCTCGCGCGAGGCCTCTCGCAATCGATCTCGCAGACCTTCACGGTTCTCGCCGTCAGCATGATGCCGCTCGCTGGCGCCATCGCGATCAATTTTTCCGCCCCCCTGTGGTCGGCCCTGCTGTCGGTCCTCTGGCTGAAGGAAGAAGCCGGGGCGGCGCGCTGGACGGCGCTGCTGATCGGCTTTTTGGGCGTGCTCATCGTCACCCATCCGGGCAGCGACTCGCTGCAGGTCGGCGCGTTGTTCGCGCTTGGCAATGCCATCATGTACGGCAGCGTGACGGTGGCGGTGCGCGGCATGACGGCGACCGAGTCGACTGCCACGCTGCTGATGTGGCAGATGGCGACGATGGCGCCTCTGCATTCCCTGCTGCTGCTGTTCGGATTTCGCGTGCCGACCCCGCTCGATGCCGCGATGCTGGTTCTTGGCGGCGTCGCCAACGCGCTCGGCCAATTTCTCTGGACGCGGGCGCTGCTGCTCGCGCCCACGACCGCCGTGTCGCCGTTCTATTACCTGATGCTGGTCTGGGCGCTGGTGATCGGTTATCTGGTGTGGGGCGACCTGCCAACGCTTGCGCTTCTCGTCGGCTCCGCAATCGTGGTCGGATGCGGATTGTTTCTGCTCTGGCACGAGGCGCAGCGTGCCGGGAGCCGGAGCCGCGTCAAAGGGTCGTAAGCAGAAATCCTCGAAATGCCGGCGCAGGCCCCACAGGGCCTGCGCCCCAAAACGCAAGCCGACTCACTTCGTCTCAGAGCGGCTGATCGGGGTTGATCATGGTCCGCCACATGTGGCTGACCGGCGTGTTGTCGTAGCCGAGCCCTTCCTTGGGTTGGCGGAAGTGGCGGCCGATGATGTCGCCGAACTCGTCGATCGAGACGCGCACGTTCGGATCGAACGAATAGAGGTCGTTCATGGTGACGAGCCGCGCGTCCATGTACCATTTGTGATTGCGCGCATACTCGTAGGCCGCCTTGATGTGCGGGAGCGGCTCATAATCGATGCCGAAGGTCTGGTAGTAGCTCTCCGGATATTCGTAGCCGGCCGAGGGATCCGGATAGAAGCGCAGGGCTTGGTGATACTTGACAGCGAAGGCGACCCGCTCGGACACGTAGGGCTCGATGAGCTGGGCGCCCCACCAGCCGTGATCGGTCTTCATCAGCGCCTGGCCGGCGTCATGCAGCAGGCAGGCGAGGATCACCTCCTCGGAGGTGCCCCGCCGCTTGGCGAGGCCGGCGCTCTGCAAGAGATGCTGCACCGAGGTGAACCGGTAATTGAAGAAATCGACAAGCGTCGGCTTCTCGGGCATCGGCTTGAGCCGCGGGACCCGCAGCTTGCTCTCGTCGGCGCCCGGATTCTTGTTGCTGTGCTCGTGCAGGAACAGCCGTCCGACGCCGCGGCGATAGCCGCGCTGGTCGATCATGCTGTCGAGCTCGGCCACGGTCGGATAGTCCTTCTTTCCCTTGCGCTCGGCGACGACCGTTTCGAGCCGCGCCGCCAAAAACTCTTCGAGCGCGTCGGCGCGCGCCTCATGATCCATGTTCTTGACTGCGGCCTCGCCGCCCAGGCTCGCGATCACCTCATTGCGATCGACCTTCATGTTCATTGGGTCCTCCTGAAGCTCTTTCATGGCAACCATGAGACGGGCTGAGCGGGGAGCCGCAATACCCATCGGGTGGTGCCCGATTCGTCCGTATAATGATGGGTATCGCGGGTGAATCGGACAAGGGTCCGATTTGCCGGCTCAACCCATCCTGCAAGTCGTCTTCACCTCTCGAAACCGTGCAGGCGGGCGGGATTGTCGACCAGAATCTTCTGCAGCAGGCCCTTGTCGTTATCGACATAACGATAGAGCAGCTCGACCGTCTCGGCATCGTTCATCATGCGGCTCTTTCGCCAGTTCACATGCGGCCAATCGGTGCCCCAGATCATCTGGTCCGGCGCCGCTTCGATGAACATCCGGCCGAACGGAACGGCATCGTCCCAGCCGCTCTCCATCCGGGAATCCCGGTTGCCGTTCGAGAGCATGATCCACCAGCCTTGATGCTTGATCATCTTCAAGAGCCATTTGCAGGCCGGCTGGTCGAGCCCCTTCTCGAAGTGCAGGTGCGCCATGTGGTCGACCACACAGGTTATGTTGCGGATCGATTCGAGAAATCCCTGGTCGGCCTCGATGTCGTCGGCTGCGACATGGAGCCGCGCGTGCCAGCCGGCCTCGCGGGCGCGCTGCAGCGAGCGCAGGATCGCATCCCGGCTCTGCACTCCCTCATAGCGGCGCCCGAAATTGAACCTCGCGCCGCGCACGCCGAGCGCATCGAGCTGCGCGATCGTGGCATCCGTGACATTGTCCTTGATGATGCCGGTGGCGCGAAAATTCTTGCGGTCCTCCGGCGAGAGCCCTTCCAGCGTGTCGATCAGGAGCCGATGGTCGGTGTCGTAGGGCATCGGATGGACAATGACCCCGCGCTCCAGGCCGAGCGCCTTGAGCACGCCGCGCATGTCCTCGAAGGTCGCATCGGGCGGCTGATAATAGGCGTCCTTCTTCGGGGGGTACTTGGCCGGGTCGCCATAGATGTGGAACTGACAGTCGCAGCTTTTCGGCGGCGGCAGCGGCACCGGCGCGCGGGTCTCGCGCACCCATTGCGGAAACACGGTCTGTTCCTGCACCGCCACGGCTCCTCCCCGCTCTCGGCCCATCTGTGACCACCGATCCTCTACACCAAGCGCCCCGCAATTGTGTAGGGTGAAGCGGCCTGTTTCGGCCTTTGCCACGCGGACCCTGGAATGCACGCCCGTCACATCTGCTGTTGCACCGCACTTGCTCTGAGCCTCGGCGGCGCCGTGCTGCCGGGCGCGCCCGCCGCTGCGGCCGATCCGGCGATGATCGAGGCCGCCAAGCGGGAAGGGCAGGTGACCTGGTACACGACCCAGATCATGACCCAGTTCGGCCGGCCTGCCATCGATGCGTTCCAGAAGCGCTACGGCATCCGGGTCAATGCCATCCGGGGCGATTCGATCGAGCTTGCGGTGCGCATGCTCAACGAGGCGCAGGCCGGCCGCGTCCAGGCCGACGTGTTCGACGGCACCTCGAACGCCACCGCCATGAAGCGGGCGGGCGCCGCGTTGCGGTGGCAGCCGGATCGCGCCAAGACT
>Ga0126381_100000232_pt1 | contig 63402 bp, 51 predicted proteins | sample PanSoiMetPlot_28_FD_96465 | JGI IMG/M metagenome (GOLD analysis project Ga0126381, IMG submission 96465) | Tropical forest soil microbial communities from Panama - MetaG Plot_28 | ecosystem: Environmental > Terrestrial > Soil > Tropical forest > Bulk soil | place: Panama | collected 2016-02-17 | reverse complement strand
GACCTGATGCGATCGATCCTGGAGCGCGGCAGCCTGTGGATCGACGGCTACTGCGGCTACAACACCGCGGATATCGTCGAACTGCACTCGCACATCTATTCCAACAAGGCTCCTGGCGGGGCCTTCACCGGGCTGGTGCCCTGGCTGGTCGTCACCTCAATTCTGCGGATCTTTCTTAACGAGACCGCCTGGTTCTGGGCCCTGGCGACCCATCTCGGCACGGTTTTCTCGGTCAGCCTGCTCTCCTCGGTGTTAACCGTCCTGATGTATCGTTTCGCGCTGCGCCTGGGCGCCGGCAATTCCCGCGCCGTCGCGCTCGCCCTAATCCTCGCCTTCGGTACGATCCTGTTCCCCTATGCGACGGAATTCACCGCCGAGCCGATCGCGGCGCTGTGCGTGTTCGCCTCGTTTTATCTGCTGGCGTTTCCGGGCCCGGGCGATAACACCTGGCGCAACCTGGCCGCCGGATTGCTCGCCGGATGGTCGGTGGTATGCGACTATCCGACCTTTGTGTTGGCCGCCGGCGTGGGCATTTACGCCATCTGGAAGCTGCGCGACCTGCGGCGGCTTGCGCCGTTCGCGATCGGCGCCGGCGTCTGCGCGCTGGTGTTGGCCTCTTACAATTTGCTTGCCTTCGGCAGTCCATTTTTTTTGAGCTACGAAGCTTATATGGGGGCGGCCAACGCGGGCCGCTTCCCCGAGCAGTCCGTTGGTTTTGCTGGCGTTACCTATCCCCGCCTGCCTGTGCTGTGGGACGTTCTGTTCGGCGCCCAGCGCGGGCTCTACGTTTGCAACCCGGTGCTGCTGCTGGCCTTCCCCGGGCTGTACTTTTTCTGGCGCCGATGCCCCCGTCGCCCCGAGCTGCTGCTGATTGCCTACGTAATTATCGGTTTCATCTTATTTAACGGCTCCTATGGCGAATCGATCATCTACTGGGGCGGCGGGACCGCCACCGGCCCGCGCCACATCCTTTCCGCCGTCCCGTTCATGGTCCTGGCGATGGCTTTCCTGCCCAGGCGGCTCAATCCGATCATGGGATTCCTGGCGCTGGCGTCGGTGTTCGTGATGCTGATGGCGACTGCGATCGAGCCGCACCTGCCGTACGAGTACGACAACCCAATACCGGACTTCCTGTGGCCGGCGTTCCTGCGCGGCGATCTCGCCTACAACAAGGGCACGTACTTTGGAGGTGGACCAATCGCGGGAGATTCGGTCGCCTTCAACCTGGGCAAGCTGATGGGATTACCCGGCGCGCTGCAGCTTATCCCGCTGGCCGTCTTGTGGATGGCCGGAGCGTGGGAGTTGCTGCGCAACCTGGAGCTGTGGAGCGAGCAGGCGATACGCCGGCGGATGGCCGCGGTCGCCGCGATCGCAATCGTGGCGCTGGTCTCGCCCCCGGTCTTCGGCGCAATCTTCCTACGGCCCAACCTCAAACAACCGCACGGGCTTTTGGGCCGCTACTACGAGGGGTTGCGCGGCAGCGGCTTCGCGCCCCATATCGAGCGGGTGGACCGGCAGGTCGACTTCGACACGATCGTAGCGCTCGGCTCCCTGCCCTACCCCTCTTACGCGATTTGGACCGGCAAGCTAATCGCACCGGTCGCCGGCACCTACCAGTTCGCGATCATGGTGGACGACTCGGGGTGGCTCAAAATCGACGGCCGCGACGTAATCGCCGATCCTGGCGAAGTGACCAAGCAATCCGACAGCGGGACAATCTATCTCACCAAGGGCATCCACAACATCGAATTGGGCGAGCGCAACATCTGGGGCGGCGCGTCGATGCGATTTCTGTGGATGCCGCCCGGCGGACAGCAGGAAGTCGTGCCGTCGCAGTACCTTATCCCGCAACACATTGCCGGCAATCATCGCCCGGCTGGCGAACTCCTCCAGAAAGCGCAGGGCTAGTGCGGACTTAGGCCTCGCCGCGCAGCTGAATATCATGGAACGGCCCGCTGGTAAGATTTTTGCGCATCCGCGTCACCAATGACTCGAAATTGGCTCCTGCCACCAAAAGTTACTTTTGACCGCGTCTTCTGGACGAAAAATTAGCAGCCGAAAGGTTTGAACTGCACAAAACTGTGGACCGCAAGCCAAGCGATTACTTGAACTGGTAGCTGCTCAACGATAGCCTATTATGGCCAGATTTCAGAAGGTAGAACTGACAGCTGCGTAAGCAAGGCTGTATTAAGAGAGCTTGATTAAGATAATATGAGCGGAATTTTTCAAAGCCCGCCCTTGGGGAACCAGACCGGCAAATCTTTCTACCGAAGCAGGGAAAAAGCGGAGCAAGAAATGGAGTCAGCAAGAACTGGTGCCGTTGCACGCCTGGCGGCGGTCTTTTCACTGTTGGTTACAATTGCATTCTCTTTGGCAGGGGGCGCGGCGGCTCAGACCTCCTCTCCGGAGTCGGTCGTGGCGCTCACCGGCAACCATCCGGATGAAGTCTCCAATTTGCACCCGGTCGCGCACGCGAATCCGGGGGCGCAACTCAACATGGCGGTAACGATGGCGCTGCGCAATCGCCCCGCACTGGATCAGCTGCTGCACGACCAGCAAAACCCGGCCTCACCCCGCTACCATCAATGGCTCACCTCGGCGCAATTCAGTTCGCGCTTCAACCCCACGCAAGGAGACGTGGACACGGTCGCACAGTGGCTCTCGTCGCAGGGATTCACGGTGACCGGCAGCAGCGTCGCGCGGCGCTCGGTGACGTTCAGCGGCACAGTCGCCGACGCCGAGCACGCGTTCGGCGTGAACATCATGACCTTCGGCGACGGAACTTCCTACTCCAACGTTATCGATCCGGCGATCCCGGCGCGCTTTGGCGCCATCATCAGCAGGATTGGCGGACTGGACAATTTCATGCATGCGATCCCGGCTCACCCATCGCTCACCAGCTTGCCTGCCGCCGCGGGCGGATGGACACCGGACCGGCCGATGCTGCTCGCTTCGAGCTCGAGCGCGTCGTTAAGTGAACGCGACGCGGCGGTGGCGGTTCCCGATGTGACCATTGGCGGTATCACCTCATTCGGTCCGTCCGACTTTCGCTCATTTTACAACGAAAATCCTCTGATCTCGTCGGGAATCACTGGAGCCGGCGCCGGCTGCATCGCGATTGTTGGAGTTTCCGACTTCCTGCCCGCCGCAGTGAATCTGTTCAACAGCACCTTCAGCCTGCCTGCTTCAAGCATCACGACTGTGCTGGCGGACGGCGCCGATCCGGGCTTCAATGACGCCCAGGACGAGGCGCAGTTGGACCTCGAATGGTCCCACGCGGTGGCCCCAGGCGCGCCGACCCGCTACTACCTGGGCAATGGACCCACTTCCGTCAACGGACCGATAGTTGACTCGATTCAGACAGCCGTCAATGACAACCTGTGCGGAGTCATCAGCGTCAGCTTCTCACTGTGTGGAGCCTCCTCAACGTTTTTTACCAACACAGTCAGCCCGATCTATGCGGAGATGGCGTCGCATGGGCAGTCAATCTTCATTAGCGCGGGCGATTTTGGCGCGGCCGGAGCGGTGGTCAGCGGGGGGAGCTGTGTACCGGGCTCCTCGCGGAATATTAATGAGTTGGGTGCCGATCCAAATGTCACCCACGTCGGTGGTACGGGATTCGTTCCGACTTTCGACGCCTTCGGCAATAACGTCGGACACGTCGCGGAGTCGACGTGGAACGATTCGGTTGCGCATCCTGCCGACGGTGGAGCAACAGGTGGCGGTGTCAGCACCATCTATTCCAAGCCTGCCTACCAGAAGGGTTCTGGCGTGCCCGCCGACGGCCGGCGCGACGTTCCCGACGTGGCGCTGATCGCCAGCGACTTTAACCCGGGAGTTTTTTGGGGGAGTAACACCGGCAGCTCGGCAGTCATCAAGTGCTGCATCGGGGGCACCAGCCTCTCGGCCCCGGCTTGGGCGGGAATTGCATTGCTGATCGCCCAGCTCAATCATGCTCGACCGGGTCCGCTTAATCCGCGCATTTATGCGCTGGCCAACGCCGGTCTGGCTGCGTCGGGCTTTCGTGACGTCACCAGCGGCAACAACAGTTTCAACGGTGTCACCGGCTTCAGTGCCGGCCCGGGCTTTGACCTGACCACCGGCTGGGGCACGGTTGATATCAGCACTTTCGGCCACGCCTTCGTCGGCCCGCCCCCTGCTCCGCATATCACCTCAATCCCTTCAACGCTGCTGGTCGGCGCAAGTTTCACAATCACGGGCAGTAACTTCACTCCGGGCGCGCTGGTCAACTTTTATGTCTCCACTTCAGGTGGACCAATGAACGAGGGTCCGCTGACTCCTTCAGCGCATTCATCGACTGCGCTTACGGTGCCGATTCCGGCGACGCTTTCACTGGGACAGGGATTTGCTGAAGTCCAGGTGGTCAATGCCGACGCCGGCTTTACGATCTCAAATTTGGCGTCCGCACTGCTGCAGGGCTCGCCCGTCGCGGGAATTCCCACTCTCAAGTCCATCAACGGAACTGGGCTCGCAGCTACCAGTTCCAACCCCGCCTTTGCGATCAACAACGTTGAGACCGTGATCAAACAGGGGACCACCGTGACCCTCGGCGGCACCGGATTCGACGCCGCGCATGGGGTCGCGGTTAACGTGTTCTGCGCCTGTTCCGGCGGCAAGGTGCCTGCGATCTTTGTCAATCCCGGCAGCGGCGGCCTGACTTCGACCTCTTTCAGCTTCACGCTGCCATCAAATGTACCCACCGGTCCGGCGTCAATTGTGGTTATCAACAAGGGCGCTGACAGCAGTTTCAGTAAGGCCAGCAACGCGGTTTCGGTACCGGTTGGAGCAGCCTTAACAATAACCTCGGTTACGCAGTCGGGGAGTATTATTACCGTCAACGGCACGGGCTTCTCCACCCTGACGGTGATCAACTTCTTCAACAAACAGGGCGGATCATCAGTCAACCTGGGTGGAATCGGCAGCGGCGGGACGGCAAAAATCCACCTGGCAGTGGTCAATTCGACCAAGTTTACCTTCACCAAACCGGGTGGAGCGGTGCCCGGTCCATCTTATGTACAGGCACTGAACCCACCCTACGTTCCCTTTACCAGTTCAGGCAATGATCCGGGAGGAGGGTTTACCCTGCTCTGAGGAGTTCCACGCGGACTATCAACGTTCGTGTGAGCGCCGGCAAGCGCAGCGTTCGAAAGCACGTTCCTCTTGTCATGCCCTGATTTCGGGTGCGGATTGGCTCTACTTTAAGTAGGCCTGTTAAGATCAGATTATGTTGCTATTCACTCACGACCAGTACCGCTCCCTTATTGCCAATCTGATTAATAAGATTCGAACGGCTGTGGATTTTGAATGCCGACTGACTTTCGGTGCTGCGCTTCTGACTATTATCCTGGTAGGGCTTTTACCGGGCGCTGCGCAGTCCCAGACGGTTGCGTGGCCGTCGGTAACGATGACCGGCAACCATCCGCTGGAGGCCGCCAATCGTTATCCGGTGGCCCACGCCGACCCGGCCGCACAACTCAACATGAGGGTCACGCTGGCGCTGCGCAACCGCCCTGAACTCGATCAGCTTCTGCTCGACCAGCAGAACCCGGGCTCCCCGCGCTACCATCGATGGCTCACGCCGGCGCAATTCAACGCGCGCTTCGGCCCCTCGCAGCAGGATGTTGACGCGGTCGTGCAATGGCTGCGCGCGCAGGGACTTAAGGTGACCGCCAGCAGCCTTGCGCAACGCTACGTGCGATTTAGCGGCACGGTCGCCGACGCCGAGCGCGCCTTTGGCACCAACATCATGCTCTTCGGCAGCGGCGCGACTTACTCCAATGTCACCGATCCGGTGATTCCGGAGCAGCTAAGCGGGGTGATCGGCAATATCGGCGGCCTGGACAATTTTCTCCATGCAATGGCTGTAGCCCATCGCGGCTTGCAAGCTGAAGGGCCATTGAGCCCCGTCACATCCGGCGACGTGACGTCAGAATGGTTCGGTCCGGCGGCACTGCTCGATCCCGGCCCGCGTCTTCCGTCATCAGGCGGCGCGGTGGCTGCACCGGTTCCCAACGTAAATCTCGGCGGCACTATCGGCTTCGGTCCTCAGGACCTGTATTCGTTCTACGATGAAAACCTGCTGATTTCCGCTGGCGTTACGGGCGGCGGTGGCGACTGCATCGCCATAGTTGGCGATTCCGACTTCACTCCCAGCGCAGTCGACGTCTTCAACTCGCAATTCGGGCTGCCTGCCTGGAGTATCAAGACCGTGCTGGTTGACGGGACTAATCCCGGCATTAACGGCGATGAACTCGAGGCCCTGCTGGACCTGGAGTGGTCTCACGCGGTGGCGCCGGGAGACGCAGCTCACCCGGCAACGACACGTTTTTACCTGGGCGACCCCGCCACACCAACCCCAATTACCGATGCAATCCAAAGCGCCGTTAGTGAAAATGTCTGCGGTACGATCAGCATTAGCTTCGGTCTGTGCGGCGGATCGTCCACGTTTTACACCGGCACGATGAGTCCCATCTATGCGCAGGCGGCTGCGCAGGGACAGTCGATCTTTCTCTCGACGGGCGACTGGGGCGCCGCTGGCCTGGTCCCGGATCCCAGTGGAACTGTCTGCGTACCCGGCTCTTCACCCAACATCAATGAACTCGGCGGCGATCCGATTGTAACCAACGTTGGCGGCACTATGTTTACGCCAAACTACGACGCGTCCGGCAACAACGTTAGCCACGTCGCCGAGTTGGCCTGGGACGCAGTTTACTCCTCCGGCCAGTTCGCGACCGGTGGCGGCGCCAGCGCTATTTACCCGAAGCCAGTCTTCCAAAAAGGCACCGGCGTGCCCGCCGACGGCAGCCGTGACGTACCTGACGTTGCGCTGATCGCTGCCCTCACCGGTCCGAACGGGCCCGGAGTTTTTGTGGGTTTCGATGACGGCTTTGGATCGGTGAGCATCCAATGTTGTGTTATCGGCACTAGCCTTTCGGCACCCGCGTGGGCGGGCATTTCCAAGCTTATCGCACAGCTCAAAAAGAGCCGTCCCGGACCACTCAACCCAACCATATATGCCCTGGCCAATGGAGGATTGGCAGCGTCAGGCTTCCGCGACGTCACCAAGGGTAACAATGACTACGGCACTGTCACCGGCTTTAAGGCCGGGACAGGTTTCGATCTGACGACCGGATGGGGCACGGTTGACATTGGCACTTTTGCCAATGCCTTCGTCGCTCCGGCTCCAGCCCCGGCTATCAGCTCGATTCCCTCCACGCTGCTGGCCGGCTCCAGCTTTCCGATAACCGGCAGTAACTTCAGTGCCGGCGCTCAGGTCAACTTTTTTGTTTCGACCTCGAAAGGGCCAGTGAACGAGGGCCCGCTGAAACCCTCCTCGCATTCATCGAGTTCGCTTACGGTGCCAATTCCGGCCGCGATTTCATTGGGCCAGGGTTTTGCCGAGGTTCAGGTCGTCAATGCAGACGCGGGCTTCAAGACCTCCAACATGGTTGGCGCTCTCCTGCAAGGCTCGGCTGGCGCGGGAATTCCCACGCTCAAGACGGTCAATGGAATGGGGCTCGCGCCAACCAGCGGCGACCCGGCCTTCGCTATCAATAATATCGAAACCGTCATCCTACAGGGCACCTCGGTCACCTTGGGCGGCACTGGCTTTGATACCGCGCACGGTGTGGCAGTCAACGTATTCTGCGCCTGCACGGGCGGGAGGATGCCCGCGATTTTCATCAGTCCCGGCAGCGGCGGAGTGACATCCACCTCTTTCAGTTTCATGCTGCCCGCCGCAGTGCCGTCCGGACCCGCTTCAATCGTCGTCGTCAACAAGGGCGCGGACAGCAGTTACAGCAAGAGCAGTAACGCGGTTTCCGTGCCAGTCGGATCGGCAATCACGGTCACGTCGGTCACTCAGTCCGGCAGCACGATCACGGTTAACGGCAATGGGTTCTCCACTTTGACTGTAATCAACTTTTTCAACAAACAAAGTACGGCGACGGTGAACCTCGGCGGGATAGCCGCCGGCGGGGCGGCGAAAATCCATCTCTCGGTGATCGATTCAACCAGGTTCACGTTCAGCAAACCGACGGGAGCGACGGCGGGCCCGGCGTACGTGCAGGCGCTCAACCCGCCCTTCGTGCCCTTCACGAGTTCGGGCTCCGGACCCGGAGGTGCTTTCACCCTCCGGTAGGCCAAGGCGTCCTCAGTCCCACACCAGGCCGCCGTCAACGTTGAAGGACTGGCCGGTTATGTTGTCGGCCTCCGGCGAGGCGAGGAATGCCGCCATGTTCGCAATATCGTCGGGCGCGTTGGAGCGGCCCAGCGGAATCGACGCTTCCATGCGGCGCACCGCTTCCTCGCGCGGGATCTTGCGCTTGTTGACCGCCGCCGCGATACCCATCTCGAACAGACTGGTGCGCGTAGCGCCCGGACAGATCGCGTTGACATTGATATTATAGCGAGCCAGTTGCGATGCGCCGATTCGGGTCATCGCGATAACCGCCCCCTTGGTGCCGGCGTAGGCGATATTTGACGTGCCGCGAAAGCCCTTACCAGCAATCGACGCGATATTGACGATCTTGCCGGCGCGCTGATTGACCATTTCGCGCGCCACCCGCTGCATGCAGAAAAACAGGCCGCGCGCGTTGACCGAATACATCCAGTCCCAGTCCGCCTCCGTCACCTCGAAAAAGCCCAATTGCTTGGTGACACCGGCATTGTTGACCAGGATATCGATGCGTCCGAACTTCTCGACCGTGCGCGAGATCAGCTCGTCGATATCACTGACCTTGCCGATATCGGTCGCAATCGCCACGCCGTGCCCGCCGATCGCGGACAGGGTCTCCTCGGCCGCCGCCCGGTTGATTTCCGCAAGTACGACTTGCGCCCCTTCCCTGGCGAAGCGCGATGCTATCGCACGTCCCATACCGGCGCCGGCGCCGGTTACTATTGCAACTTTGTTTTCCAGCTTCACGGCTTGCCTCCGATTCTGACCTGGGGGCATTCAAGCGCACACCGCACCGGCCGACAAGCAATCGCCGCTAGTGCGGAATAGAATGTGCCGGCCGGTGGTTTATCCAGTGCGGGGCACCCGGAACAGCCTGCGTGAATCGTAACTCTTGAAACCTTGATGCGGCTCAAGCATCTGTTGTTTTGCAACGGCGTACCGGGAGAGTCTTAAGGATGGCATCCGAAAATCGAACCGCGCTGGCAAACCTGGTGTACTGGTGGCAGGGCCTGACCGGATTGCTGGATAAGCTGTCCTGGGTGCCGCCGCTGCTGATGCGGCTGTTTGTCGGCTATTTCTTCTTTGAGACCGGATGGGCCAAGGTACACAACCTGCCCGCTTTCGCGGAGCGATTCCAGCAGTGGGGAATACCTTATCCAGCCTTCAACGCCGCTCTTTCCGCGTGGACCGAATGCCTGGGCGGAGCCCTGACCATGCCGGTCTGGCCACGCGGTTCGTGTCGGTCGCGATGGTCATTAACATGATCGTGGCGATCGTGACGGTGAAGCTTAAAAACGTCGCCGGGCTCGACGATTTCGTCGAACTCGACGAGCCGCTCTACGCGCTCACTTACTTGTGGCTTGGCTTTAACGGGGCTGGGGCGGTCAGCTTCGATTACCTGATCAGCCATTTCCTGCGCCGCGGCAGACAGTCCGCGTCCATCGCGACCGATGTGCGGCCCGAATTGGACCCGGCGGGTTCGACGCGGTGATCACACGCTCCTCGCTTATCGTGGCGCTGGCCCTAATCATTGCCGCCGCTCTCCCCGGGCGCGCCGCCGAGCCGAATAAATCGGATCTGCTGGAGCAGATGGCGCGGGAGAAGTTCGGCGCGCTGAGTCATGCGGAGGTCCTGCTGCTGCGCAGCGCCCCGGAACGCGACCTGGAATGGGCGGGACCTCGTGACGACCCCGACGATCCTTCCAACAACCCTGTCAACTCCGAGGCATGGGGACCGGATCGCACCATCCGTGCGCCGCTTGTGGCGTGGCTTGCTTCCGATCCCGTGGCGTCTCGCCTGGTGCATCCGAGCGGAGCCGGTATCAAAGCCGCCCGCATCGCGGGGCTGCTCGACCTGTCTTATCAAAAGGTGCCGTTTCCACTGACCCTGATCCGATGCGTGATCAAGCAGGGAGTCGATATTTCCAACGCTCGATTGCGCGACCTGGATTTACGCGCCAGCATCACCGGCCCGATCATGGGCGAGATGGCTACGGTGGACGGCGACGTCACGCTAACCTTCGGCGCCTATGACCAGGTGACGTTCTACCGCGCGTCGATCAGCGGAACGATAGACTTCAGCGCCGCCAGGGTGCAGAGCGCCGAGGTCCCCGCGATCTCCGGCGTGGAGGCCTCCGTCGGCGGCGACGTACTGTTTCATCAGGGTCTCGCGAGCAGCGGACCGGTGGATTTCTCGACCAACGCAATGGTGGACTTCCGGCTGATCCGTATCGGCCACGCGCTCAGCTTCAATCACGCCCGGTTCTTCGGACCGGGGGAAAACGGACTCAACGCGGAGCGGGCGACGATCCAGGGGCCGCTCTATTGGGTGGCTATAAGCCATACGTCGCGTACGCAACTGGATCTGGCGGACGCGCGGTGCAGCGAACTGTGGGACGATCAATCGAGCTGGCCGGCGCCCGGCAACCTGATGCTGACGGGATTTCAGTACGGCGGCTTCGGTGGAGACAGTCCAGCCACCGCCGAAAGCCGGCTGGCATGGATCGCGCGCCAGCCCCGCGGTTTTCACGCACAGCCCTATGCCGAACTGGCGAAGGCCCTCATGGCGGGCGGGGAGAGCGACGACGCAATCCAGGTGGAAATCGCGCAGCGTGTTGCCCAGCGGCGCGACGGCGGACTGGGGATGGCGGAGCGGATCTGGAACGCGCTGCTGCAAGTGACGATCGGCTATGGTTTTATCCCGCTGCGCGCGCTCTGGTGGATCCTGGGATTCGTCGCGTTTGGAACGGTGCTGTTCCGGTGGGGCTATGCGCTGCGCGCGGTGAGTCCGACCGAAGGCTCCGCCTATGATTCCTTCATGCAGAGCGGCACGACTCCGCCCCACTATCCGCCCTTCAACGCGTTTGTCTATTCACTGGAGAATTTCCTGCCGGTGGTCGATTTGCATCAAGGGGAATACTGGCGTCCGAATCCGTCGAGCGGCGCAGCGAACAATCTGCATCCGGCGGATGAGCAGCGCGCATACGCGGGAATATTCCTGCGTTGGTACCTGTGGATTCATATCCTGGCAGGTTGGATCCTGACCCCGCTGCTGGCGGCCGGTCTTTCAGGACTGATCCATGTCGGATAAGCCCGGCGACAGAAACATGCCCACCGGAGCGGCGGCGCGCGTCATAATCGTCACGGGCGTTGAGGGTACGGGCAAAACGACGATTGGGAAGCTGTTGGCGCAGCGGCTAGGATGGCAGTTCTACGATGCGGATGATTTTCATACCGCCAAGGCTAAACAGAAGATGGCTGCGGGGGTCGCTTTAACCGATGATGACCGGCGGCCATGGCTGCGGGCGCTGCGCGATCTCATTGAGCAGCATTTGGCCGTTGACCAGCCGATGGTGCTGGCCTGTTCCGCCCTCAAACAGTCCTACCGCGATGAGCTCACCGTGGACCGCAACCGCCAGGCGATAGTCTACCTGCATGGGGATATCGAGTTGATCCGCGAGCGCCTGCGCCGCCGCTCCGGCCATTATGCGGGGGTGTCGCTGCTGGACAGCCAATTTGAAACATTGGAAGCGCCGCGCGACGCGCTGGCGGTGGATGTCGCGGACAGCCCCGAGCGGATCGTGGAAAAGATCTGCGCAGGGCTGGGGCTATGAAGCGCGGCGGAGTGTACAAGCTCGCACCTTCTGCTATAGCAATCGACCAGGTTTGACGGCTCGAGCCGGCGACCTGAACGCGGAGGCTTTGTTCATGGCTCCACAGATGCAGGGAAAAGTCGCTCTGGTCACCGGCGGCGGTTCGGGAATTGGACGCGCGGCTTCGATTGCGTTTGCTCGCGCGGGCGCCAGGGTCGTGATCGGAGACGTGGTAGCGGAGGGAGGAAACCGCACCGTCGAGCTGATCAAGGATACCGGCGGGGACGCGACCTTCGTGCAGACCGACGTCACTCTGGCAAAGCAGGTCGAGCGCCTGGTCAAAACGGCGATCGACACCTACGGCGGGCTGGATTGCGCCTACAACAACGCCGGGGTCGAAGGTTCGGCGGCAGGTTTGGTGGAATGCACCGAAGAGGATTGGCAGCGCGTTATCGCGGTCAACCTGACCGGCGTGTGGCTGTGCATGAAACACGAGATTCCCGCGATGATAAAGCGCGGCGGCGGCGCGATCGTCAACACGTCATCCATATTGGGACTGGTCGCGGCTCCCGCCATCCCCGGCTACGTCGCAAGCAAGCACGGTGTTGCGGGCTTGACCAAGGAGGCGGCGCTGGAATTCGCCAAATCGAACATCCGAGTCAACGCGGTGTGCCCCGGCGCGATCCAGACGCCGATGATCGAGCGCACACTGGCCGACGGCATGTCGGAGAAGGAATTGGTTGCTCCTCAGGCAATCCAGCGTCTGGGCAAGCCCGAAGAGATCGCCGCGGCGGTGGTGTGGCTGTGTTCGGACGCGGCGTCTTTCGTAACCGGCGTCACGATGCCGGTGGACGGGGGCTGGGTGGCGTCATAGGCACGCTACAAAGTCGATATCCGGAACAAAATCCAAAGTACACGAATTGATCGTAATGAGTTTATGGCTGGAGGATCGCGATTGCGATAGGCCTTGGTTTGCTGCAATGATTGCCCGATGGTGTCGCGCCGGCGAACGCAGGCCATCGTGTTCTGTTGGAACCAATGTCCGGGATTGAAACCTTGATCGCGATTGTGCATCCAAACAACGCAATTCCAATCGGAGGCAATGGACTAAAATGAATGCAAAATCATTCATCGTGGCCGGCGCTGCGGCGCTCCTGATCATCAGCGGTGCGGTTACCGCACGTGCCGACGAGAGCGCGGGCGCGGCCCAGGTCAAATGCGCGGGCGTCAACAGCTGCAAAGGACAGGGCGCGTGCGCCTCAGCCAAAAACGATTGCAAGGGCAAAAACGCTTGCAAGGGTCAGGGCTGGGTCCAGATGAGTACCGCACAGGACTGCACCAGCAAGGGTGGCACCGTGGTGCCCGAAACCAAGAAGGCGATGTAGTTTGAGGCGGGAGCCCGCTCCGGTGCGGGCTCCCGCGATTTTCTGGTGAATAACTTTCCTTATATCGGTCATGGAGTTGGGCTGCGACCTCCGCACTACGGGCGCATCCTGGAGGGCAGCGCCAGCGCCGACTGGTTCGAAGTAATCAGCGAAAACTTCATGATTCGGGGCGGCCGGCCGTTGCATGTCCTGGAAAGGGCGCGCGCGCGGGCACCGATCGTCCTACACGGTGTTTCGCTCAACCTCGGCGGCGTCGACCCTCTGCGATCAGACTATCTCGACGAGTTGGCGGCGCTGATTAAGTGCTTTGAGCCCGCTTGGGTTTCCGATCACCTGTGCTGGGGCTCGATCGGAAGGCATTACGCGCACGATCTGCTGCCATTGCCCTACACGGAAGAGGCGCTAAAGCTGGTGGCGGCAAGAGTCCGCCAAGTCCAGGACCGCTTGGGCCGGCAAATCCTGATCGAGAACGTCTCCAGCTATCTGACCTACCGGCATTCCGCGATGCCGGAATGGGAGTTCCTGGGCGCGGTGGCGCAGGCGGCTGATTGCGGCATCCTGCTCGACGTGAACAACATCTACGTCAGCGCGCAGAATCACGGCTTCTCGGCGGCCGAATACGTAAGCCAGATCTCTCCCGAACGCGTCGGCCAGATCCATCTGGCGGGCCACAGCGACGCCGGCACACACCTGGTCGACACGCACGACCATCCCGTCCCGGAGCCCGTTTGGGATCTGCTGCGGATGGCGCTTGAGCGATGCGGCCGCGTTTCGACACTAATCGAATGGGACGATCTGATTCCAGAATTCGAGGAGCTAAGCGCTCACGCCGAACGGGCCCGTTCGATCGAAGCGCTAGTGACAAGCACGCAAACACGCGCGGCCTAAAGAAAATTCACCGGCACAAAGGCCGGCGATTGTTCCCCGCGTCAAGCCCAAACCAAGAAAATTACTTGAGGGTGAAAAAAAGGTTGCTCGACGCAGAGTTGCGCCCCTCGCCCACCAGGCGGCTTGCGCGAATCACTTGACGTCCCTCTCCCCTGGATTGGGAGAGGGGCGCAAAAAAGTAACCACCATTCCCAAGCTCACGCCACGTAACCGCCATCCACCGGCATCCCGACGCCGGTGACATAAGACGCGGCGGGGCTGCATAGCCACGCTACTACGCGGGCTACTTCTTCGGCTTTGCCGCTGCGGCCCATGGGCGTCGCGCCGGCGGTGCTGGCTGGTGCGATTACCCGAGACACGCCGACAATCCGCTGCAACATCGGCGTTTCGATCGGGCCGGGACAAACTGCATTGATGCGAATACCTTGTTTCGCGTATTCCTTGGCTGCCACCTTGGTCAGCCCCAGCACACCGTGCTTGCTGGCGCAGTAGGCCGAAAATCCCTCGACTCCGTGCAAACCTGCGGCCGAAGCGGTGTTGACGATCGCCCCGCCTCCCTGCGCCACCATCTGCACGATCTCGGACTTCATACATAACCACACTCCAGTCAGGTTGGTGGCAAGCACAAGGTTCCAGTTTTCCAGCGTGCCCTCCGCTGTGGGGCCGAGCAGCCCTTCAATACCGGCGTTGTTGTGCGCGAAGTCCAGCCGGCCCCAGGTATCGACCGCCTTTTTGATCACGGCTTCGACCTGCGCTGGATTGGTGACGTCCACCTGCACGAAGACCGCCTCGCCGCCTTTGTCCCTGATCACTGCGGCCGTGCGTTCGCCGCCCTCGGGTACGTAGTCCGCCACCACGACCTTTGCGCCCTGCGCGGAGAACTCCAGGGCTGAAGCGCGCCCCATCCCGGAACCGGCGCCCGTGATCAGCGCAACCTTGCCCTCCAATGCTAGTGCCATCGATGCCTCCTGTTTGGGGGAAAGGAAATAGAAAAGGGAGTGAGAAAATAGAGTTCCTGGATCTCCCGCTTCTCTCCCTTCTCAATTTTTACTTGAACACGCCTTCTGCGAGCAGCTTCTGATATTCGGCGTCGCTATAGCCGAGCAGCTCTTTCACCACGTACTCGGTGGCCTCGCCCAATTGCGGCGCCGGACGCCGGACTGGTACCGGCGTAGCCGAAAAGTGCCATGGCGTGCCAGCATGGGTAAACACGCCGGTTTCAGGATGGTTGAGGCGGACGAAGAAGCCGCGCGCCTCCAGATGCTGGTCGGCGGCAACGTCCTTGGCCGACATCACCGCGGCCGCGGCGACGCCGGCGCGCTGGAGTATGCCTTCCAGCTCAAAGAAATCGAACCTCCCAGTGAAGCTGGTGAGAATATCGTCCAATTCATCCTCGTTGTGTTTGCGCGCGGCAGCGGTCGCAAAACGCGGATCTATGGCGAGTTCCGGCTGTTTCATCGCCGCGCACAGGTCGCGCCATTCGTTTTCGTCGCGCACGCAGATGCTGATCCAGTTGTCTTCACCGGCGCAGCGATAGACCCCATAGGGCGCCATCACAGGGTCGCGGTTTCCGTCGCGCGCAGGCTGCTCGCCGCGCATCATTTCGGTCATCAGTCCTTCGGGCATCACGGCCACCATCGTTTCGAGCAGCGAGCAATCGATATATTCGCCCTGACCCGTGCGATCGCGCCGCCACAGCGACGCGAGTATGGCGAACACCGCGTGCAGCGCCGAGTTGGGATCGGGATAGGAAAGACCGGCCGAGCGCGGCTCCTGGTTGCGGTAGCCGGTCAGCGCGGTCAGCCCACCCATCGCCATTACGGTCGCGCCGTAGGCCACATTGCGGCTGATTGGTCCGGTCTGCCCGAAGCCGGAAAGCGACACCATCACAAGGCGCGGATTTTGCGCGCTGAGTTGTTTGTAGCCAAGCCCCATCTTGTCAAGCACGCCGGCAGAGAAGTTTTCGATCGCGACATCGCATTTCTTGACCAGTTCGAGCACGATTGCCTTCGCCTTGGGATTGGACAGGTCGAGCGCGAGGCTGCGCTTGTTCTGGTTCCATTGATTAAAACTTCCGCCGCGGTCCAGTCCCGGCCGGCCTTCGGCAAACGGCGGAATGCGCCGGTTGATATCGGGTCGCAGCGTGCTCTCGACCTTGATCACTTCGGCGCCCAGATGCCCCATTTGCAACGCCGTGTACGGGCCGGCCCAAACCCAACTCAGGTCCAGTACCCGAAAGCCTTCCAGTGGTAATTTTGTCATCGTCGTACCTGAAACTTTGCACTGCGCGTTTGCGCGATGCGTCAAATCGCTCCAGCCCGTTCCAGCCGCACCAGTTCGTCACCCGCAACTCCGATTTCGGCGAATACTTCACGATTGTGCTGGCCCAGCAGCGGCGCGGGCCGGCGCAGTCCCCAGGCGCGCGTGTTCAGCTTGAAAGGCGCACCTGGATACGTCAGCTTCCCGGCTGCGGGATGATCCAGCTCGGTGAAGTAACCGCGGACTTTCAGCTGTTCCATCTTGAGCAGGTTGCCCATGCCGGAAACCGGCGCGATCGGCAGGCGCTCCTTGCGCGCCATCTCGTACACTTCCTGCACGGTGTAATCCTTGAGCCATTCCTCGACCTGCATTTCGAGCACGTCCTGGTTGAGCGCTCGCTCCCCACCGGTCTTGAACAAATCCCACGTCGTCCATTCCGGAGCGCCCATGATCTTGACCAGCCCCTGCCAATGAGCGTCTTCGAGGATCAGAAAATGCAGCAGCCCATCCTTGCATCGCAGGATGCCATAGGGCGCGCTGGGTCCAAGCGTGCCGCATCGATGGGAGATCTCGCCGCGATAGGTCCACTTGACGAATCCCAATTCGAGTGCCGCGGCGATTGCCTCCTGGATAGAAACGTCAACCAGTTGGCCCCGACCGATCGCGCGCCGTGCGAAGAGCGCGCTCATGGAGGCGATCGCGCCATGAATTCCGCCCTGAAAATCGCCCTGCTGGCCGAAAGTCTTAAGCGGCGGCAACTCGGTGTCCTTGGAGTATCCAGGCGACATGTACAGCCATCCGCCGGCCGCGACGCCGTTGAGGTTATGCGCCGCCCATTCAGACTTCGGACCGGTGAGGCCATAAACCGTGATTTGCGTTACTACCAACTGATCGTTGAGCGCGGACAGCCGCTCGAAGTCCAGCCCAAGGCTTTTGGCGCGCGCCGGAGTGTAGTTGTGGATCAACACGTCGGCATGTTTTGCCAGACGATCCAGCACCGCGCGCCCATCCCGGTTGGCCAGGTCGATCGTGACGCCGCGCTTGGAAGTGTTGAGCGCCAGGAACAGACCGCTGTGCTCGCGGTCGCCCTCGTGCTCACGCGGCCAGGGACCGCGGCTGCGCGCCACATCACCCACCAGCGGCGGCTCGACCTTGACCACCTCCGCGCCGAGATCGGCCATCAGCTTGGCGGCATAGGGGGCTGAGACATTCTCGCCGCAATCCAAAACCTTGAGACCCGCAAGCATCGCGTCCTGAAGATCGGACATATTCACATTCCTTTTCGCCCACCGCGCGGCCCGCAAACACAGATTGGCCAAAGCGCGAAAAGCGGCGTCATCTTAACCGGGTGCTTCATGCAAAGTTTACCGCAGCTTGTCAAGGCAGGGAGACGTTTTCAAGCGCTCGTACGACGGCGCTCGCCACTCCACAAAGCCAGTGCAAAGGCGCAAGTAAGGAGACTCATCGCCGCGCCGAGCGCGAAATCGTAGCTGCGATAGACCAGCCGCAGACTCTGACCGCCCGCGGGCACGCGCACCGCGAGCAGCCCGCCGTCGGAAAAGACCTCTCCGCGCCCGCGCGCCAAGCGCCAGTTGGCGTCATAGTTTTGGTTGATCACCATCACGTTGCGATCCGGCGTACTCACATCATAGCTGAGAGCGTTTGGCGTCCATCGCTCCAATGCCATGGCTCCCGGGCCGCGCAGATAATACTCGCCGCGGTAGCCGGGCTCATTTGAAGCGGTTACCTTCATCAAGTCCACGTCATGGAAATCCAGTTCCTCGTTGCAATGCAGCGCGCCGCGGTTGCTGCGCGCCAGGGTCAGCATGCTCCATGGATCCTGGAAGTCCTGCACGAACTGGGCTCCCGGTGTTGCCGGCTCAGGTTGACTATCCACCGGCGCATTCATGTTGGGGCGGTCAACAGTCCAGGCATCCGCCATCGCCACCAGCAGCAGTAAAGCGGCAACGACAGCTCCCACCGGCCGGTACAGCCGCGCCAGGAAATCGGCGCCAAAACCCGCCATCACGCCCAGCGCCAGCACGAACAAAATCAAGAAACGCTCGGGCACCCGTTCCCACGCAAAGATTGGCAGACGATGAAGCACGGACCACGGAAACCATTGGCGCGGCCCGCCCACGGCCAGAATGAAAAACAGCGCCGCAGCCAGCAGCCAGCAAACCGCGCGGCGCGGCGAACCGGCCAGCCCCAACACTGCGAGCACCACCGCCGCAGGCCCCAGGTAGGCGCCCACTTCCCAGAAGCCCCAGGCCTCAACGCGCTCGCGATCGTAGTACTGATAGTGGGCGAACAGTCCCTTCAGCAGCACCGGGATCGGACTGTACTCGAGGTTCTCGACCGGCCGCGGATGCAGCCGCATCATCTGCCAGCTCGGCAGCAGCTTGATTGCGGCGAACCCGCCGGCGAAGGCCAGCATCACAACAATTCCTATCACCGGCCAGGGGCTCCTGCGTATCGCGGTCATCCACAGCGCGATCAGCGCGGCCAATATCACCGCCTGCGTTGGCTGATACACGCCGCCCTCACCGAACATCACCGCCAGAAGCAGTCCCGCCATGATCCACGGCAGCAAGCTGCGCCGGATGCATCCCTCCAGCACCGCGGCGGCCACCCACGGCAGGTATGCAGTGGGCAGAAAATTCAGGTGACCCACTCCGATATGCAGATAGAACCAGGAGCTGGCGGGAAAGATCGAGGCGCAGGTGAGTCTTCCCAGCGGACCCATTCCAAGCATCCGCCCCAGCACGTAACCGCCGCTCCATGCGATCGCCAGGTGCGCCGGGATTTGCAAATTCAGTCCGACAAACGGTCCGAGCAGGATTGGCAGAGCGAACAAGGGAGTAAGAATCTGAGATGACGGATGCGCCAGCAGCGGCATCCCCCCGCATTCGTATGGATTCCACAGCGGTAACTGATGAAAATGGCGCAACGAATGGACTGCCACCCAGTTGCGGATTAAAAACTCAGGCCAATCCCACACCACACCGATACCACCGAGGCGGGTCAGCACCGGGTAGCTGAACGTTACGACAAAAGCCGCCATCGCGAAGGCGGCCATGGCGGCTTCGCTGCGCAACGATCGCGATTGGGGCGCCATCGAGATGAATCAGCCGAAGCTGTACATGTGGATGTGCCACATGCCGAATGACACGAGGAAGACCGACACGAGAATCAAGATCCTGGTCAGTTGATCGACCTGTTTTCCGGCACCAACCCCGAGCGCCACCAGCACCAGCAGAAAGGGATAAACCTGGACCCAATAGCGCGGCCCAAACTGCACGAAACCACTGGCGTACCACAGCATGGCCGGACCCATACAGAGCAGCGTGGCCAGCCAAATCAACTGCGTTATCCTCCTCTTCAAACTTGGCCGCAGCGCCAGCACGAAGGCAGGAGACGTCAGAAGCATCGCCTGGCCGGCGCCCTGCGGATGAATCCATGGAAAGTTTTCATTAAGGCCCCATCCCAGGAACAGGACCACGTGCAGGTTGGCGGGAAGAAAATGGAGCGAAATCGGCCCGGGAATTGCCTGGTGGAAAGCGGGATTAAAGTAGCCGCCGCCGTCGCAGCATCGATACCACAGCCACAGTGCCTGGTCGAAGAAGGTCCCGTAGCGGGTATAGTTAAACGCGCCGTAAACGACGCCTGCAATCGCAAAGGCCGGCAGCATCGCGAAGAGATTCCTCAGCAATCTGCCGCGCGCCATCAGCAGCAAGGCATAAATTGGCCACGCGATCACCATGTCATTGCGCCCCAGCGCAGCCAGCGCCGCGTACATGCCGACCAGCCACGGCCGGCCTTTGCCGAAAACCTCGTTGAGCGCCAGCAGCGTTGGCAGCACGGAGACTAAAGACACGAAGTCCCAACTCGCACCCAGCGCCGCTTCATGCCACAGCGTTGTGCCAGCGCCAAACAGCGCCGTCAGCCAGAGCGCAGCCGCACTAGACATCCCAAGCAGCATAAGCAGCCGCCACGCAAGCGCAACTGCCAGTGCTCCCAGCAGCACCGAGACCGTAGGCTGATATTGATCGGCACCGTCCGCGACGCGGCCGTGTGCAGCCACGAAAGGCATCATCACTATCGCCGCCAACGGCGGATGGACCAGGAAAGTGTGGCCGTGAAAGCGGCTAAGGTCACAGTCGGGTAAAGTCCTGGCGACGGGCAGATTGATATTGCAGATTGGACCGACCTGCTCCATGTACCCGGGCGCATCGACCCATGAATGCCCGTGGAGAAAGGCCGCCGCCTGAACTGCCGGCTCATAGAAAGGAGTCGGCCCGAAGCGGGTGACGCCGTAAAGTGCAAGAAACAGGACAAAAACAGCGAATAACGACCATTGTTGAGGAGATAGACCTAACAGCAGGCGTGTTTTACCGACCATTCGACGGCGCAATTCAGCAAACAAAAGCAGCGGTAGACCAACCGCCGCCATCGCAGCCGCCCCATATGTCACGAAGTAGCTGGTCCCGCCCCAAAATTTGATTAACTTACCACCGATTACTGCTATCCCGATGGCTATAGCCAATAGTGTGATAGGCAGCCAAAGTGATAGCCGAGCTGGCTCGGCGTATGGGATTAGGGCAGGCGCGGCGGTGGGATGCTCGCGGGCGCGAGCGAGGTTCGCAGCTTCGATCGAATCCATCAGCGGCAGGAAGCATCCAATATACGCATCGGCTCCGCAAGGGGCGGCATATTTCCGGCTGCCGTAAACGGTAGCGAAATGCGGCGCGTCTCTATGCTAAGCTCATCGCCACATGGCCAATCCGATCCGTCTCGTCGCGCTTGCTTCCCCAACCTTGCGCGCGTACCCGCTGGTCAAGGAACAAACCACGGTTGGCAGCGCGCCGGACAACGACGTTGTGATCGATCACAAATCGGTGTCGCGCCGGCACGCTGTGATTGTACGGAACTTCGCCCGCGTCGCGGTGCGCGATCTGGAATCAACCAACGGCACGCGGATCAACGGGCGCCGGGTCGCGGGCACGGCCCGGGTAGTGCCCGGAGACGAACTGGAATTTGGCAGCGTGCGCTTTGCGGTGATGAACTCGCCGCGCCGACGTGGTGGTCTAAGCGTGGGGCGCGCGGCCGCCGTCGTGGTGGTTGTGGTAGCCGCCGGTTTCGCCGCGGGCCGCTATGTCATGACCCATTGGTCTGCGCAGGGCTCCTCTTCGAGTCCTTCAATCACCCCGGCACCTGCCGCTCCTCCACCCGCGCCGGCCGCGGCGGGCGCGCCAGAGGGTGCGCTCGCGCCCGTTCCCGAAGCAAACGGGGAGTTCCCGGCAGCATCGGACGGGGCACATCCCTTAATGCCGCCACGCGGCGGGGCGGATTGGCTGAGCATGCTTAATCGCTACCGCGCGGAGGTCGGTGTGCCGATCGTGCGTGAGAACCCGGCGCTCAGCGTTGGCGATTTGGCCCATGCCCGCTACCTGGTCACAAACGCCCCGTCATGGAGCGTGGCCAGGAGCGCGGGCGCCGAAGTCCACAATGAGGAGCCAGACAAGCCGGGGTACAGCGTTGAGGGGCAACGGGCCGGGCGCGCGGCCGATATCGATCAGTGGTACGGCTTGGGGTCCGAAACCCACCCGCCGCAGGGGTGGGCAATCGAACATTGGATCGCCAGTACCTGGCATCGGATGGCGCTGCTCAATCCGCGCCTGAGCGACGTTGGCTACGGCGAATATTGCGCGAAGGGAGCATGCGCGGCGGTGCTGGATGTGCTGCACGGCCTCGGGCGGGCCGGGTTGACGCCGGCCGCGGCGCCCGCACCGGTCTATTTTCCGCCCCCGGGCGCGATCGTTTACATGAACACCCTGAGCGACGAATGGCCCGACCCGCTGGCCTCCTGCCCGGGCTACGCGCTGCCCGCCGGCTTGCCGATTACACTGCAACTGGGCGCGACGGTGCCCGCGCGGCTTCAAGCATACTCGCTGCGCCGCGATTCGGCAGGCCCGATCCTGGAGGCTTGCGGCTTCGATTCGTTCACTTACGCCAACCCCCGCGGCGGCGATCAAACCAACGCGCGCGGATCGCTCAGCGAGTTAGGCGCGGTAGCCGTGATTCCGCGCCAGCCGCTTGCGCCGGGAACGTACAGAGTCGAAATGACAGTTAACGGGCACCTCTACTCCTGGCGCTTTTCGGTGGACAAAAATAGTGGATAGCCCATCACGCCGTTGCCGCGCGTTCCTTGACATTTTGTAGCAATGTGATGGCAGGATAGCGGCCCAGGGGGCACCGTCCAACGTTTTCGTTCAACATGACGCGCTGTCTGATCGCAATCTGCGCGCCGGCTGGCTTGCTGGCACTGCTGGCGGTATCGGTCCGCTCGGGCATCGTCGCGCCCGACCGCGAGCAAGCGCTGCGCGCGGCCGGTTTGAATAGCCTGCCGCCGATGATGCTGTGGGCGTGGGAGCGGCGCGAGGATTTGACTTTCATCGACCCGGACACCGTTGGCGTTGCGGTGCTGGCCGGCACCGTATTCATCCGCGGCGATTCGGTGGCTGTGCGTCCGCGTTTTCAACCGCTGATCGTTCCTCACGGCACGCGCCTGGTTGCGGTCGTCCGCATCCAGGCCAGTCATAGCCGCCCGCCAAGCCTCTCGGCGCTGCAACGCACGCAAACGCTGCAGGCCATTGAGCATCTGGCCCGCGGAAACATCGAAGCGCTGCAGATCGACTTCGACGCCACCAACTCGCAGCGCATGTTTTACCGCGCTTTGCTGTTTGACCTGCGCCGTGCCCTGCCGGCTTCGCTCCCGCTGTCAATCACCGCAATCGCCTCGTGGTGCATCTACGACGCGTGGCTCAAGACTTTGCCAATCGATGAGGCGGTGCCGATGCTGTTTCGGATGGGTCCGGACAGCGCTCGCGTTCGCGAATATCTGGCGGTCGGCGGTGATTTCCCCACTGCCCCGGCCCGCCGCAGTCTCGGAATCGCCTGCGACGAGGCGCCGGTCAGAATTCCGGCCAACCGTCGCGTCTATATTTTTTCCCCACGCGCATGGTCGCGCGGGCAGGAAGCGGCAGCGCTTGAAAGGTTGAAAGCATGGGGACAAAGCTTCGCGCGTTGATTGCCCTGGCGGTGGTGGCGGTGCTGATATGTGCGGCGCGCCCCCTGCTCGGCTGCGGCCCGTTCTTCAACGTCGCAATCTACAGCTTCTCCTATCATCCGGACCTGCCGCTCGATAATTTCGCGGCGGGGCAATTGGGTATCGTGCAGGCGGGCTGGGCGCGTTCCTACCTCTTCACCGCCTATCGATACCTAGTGGGGCCGGGCTTCGACGCCAACGAGCGCAAGGCCCTGTTGTCCCTATGGATGGACCGGATTAACTCCTTTGGCGCGCCCGCCTCCGACGTACCCAAGCAATGGCTGGATGCGAGGGCCAGGATTCCAGGCGCGGGCGCCGCGCCGGATATCGACGTCAATCGCATGCTGGCGGACCAGGGCCTCTCCTACGTCAACTGCACCGAGGACGCGTTTCCAACCGCGGCCGCAACGTTGAATGAAATGGCAACCAAATTCGGCGCCGGCAGCTCACAGGTCAAGGACTGGCTGGCGGCGCAGGATCAGGTCTTTAGCGATTGCGCCAGCGGCGCCGCTATCCCGGCCGCGCCTTCCCCGCAGATGACGCCATTTGAAAAGGCACAGCGCGATTATCAGATCGCCTCCGCCAACTTTTACTCCGGCAAATTCGATGTCGCGCAGCACGATTTTGATGCAATCGCGAAGGACTCCGCCTCGCCATGGCGGCAGATCGCGCCCTACCTGGCGACCCGCGCGCTCATCCGCAAGGCAACCCTGGCGCCCAAGTTAGACAACGCCGCACTAACCGAGGCTGAAACGCGTCTGAAGAAAATAGCCAGCGAGACGCCCGATGCCAGTCTTCGCTCCAGCGCGCTGGGGCTGATCGGCTTCATCGCATTCAGGCTCCATCCCGCCGACCGCCTGGCGGAATTGACGCAGGCGCTGCTTAAGCCGCAACCGGGTCCCGTGCTCAGGCAGGACCTGTGGGATTACACTTTGTTTCTGGACGGCACGCCCGCGCAAAACTCCGGCGAGATGAGCGACTGGATAATGAACTTCCAGTCGACAGATGCCAAATCGGGGGATTACGCGCTGAAGAAATGGCAGGAGACCAACGCGCTGCCGTGGCTGCTGGCGTCAATCTCAAAGGTCAACGCAGACAACGCTGCGCGCACCGCCCTGATGGACGCGGCGGCCAAAATGAAACCCGATTCGCCCGCATATATCTCGCTGGCATACTATCGCGCCCGGTTGATGGTGGAGTCGGGAGCTGCCGAGCCACCCCGCGCATTGTTGGATCCGATCCTGGCCCACGGCGATTCGCTGACACCGTCATCGCGCAATCCGATGCTGTCGCTGCGGATGCAGGTGGCCGCCAACCTTGCGCAACTGCTCAAATATGCGCCGCGTACGCCGGCCGGAATCATCACCCTGGGTGACGACAACGGTCAGATTCCCAACGACCTCGGCGGCGCGAAATCCGCCGCCCCTCCAAGCCTCGGGCCCGACTCGACTGCCATACTCAACACCAAACTGCCCATGGCGACACTCAAAGCCGCCGCTAACAGTTCCGACCTGCCCGACCATCTGCGCAAGCAACTTCAGGTCGCGGCCTGGGTGCGCGCCGTGATACTGGACGACGGCGCGGCGGCCAACGCGCTTGCCCCGCAGGCGGGCGAGGCCGCTCCAGAAGTCAAGGCTTACGTGCAGGCATATCTCTCGGCCAAGGCGCCCGCGCAAAGGCATTACGAAGCAATTTACGCGTTTCTCAAGTTGCCTGGTCTGAGGCCGTACCTCGACCCGGGTCTGGGCCGGACCACTCCGATGGATAAACTCGATGATTATCGGGACAACTGGTGGTGCGCCGATCCGATGCAGGGTGGCAGCGCCGCGCTTTACGCCAGCAGCAGTGACCATCCGGTTCTGACGGTGGCGGGCTTTGACCAGGCCTATCCCGGCTTTCTAAATGCAGCCGAGCGCGCTGCCGCTGCGGCGCAATTAAAGCAGTTGTCAGCGCGGCCCGGTCCAGATTACCTCGCGGCGCAAACCATCGCGTGGGTCAACCGCGCGCCCAACGATCCGCGCGCCCCCGAGGCATTGCACCTGGCAGTAATGAGCACGCGTTACGGATGCGCCGGCAAGCAGACCGGGCAGTACTCCAAGCAGGCATTCGATCTGCTCCATCGTAGGTATCCGGCCAGCCCCTGGGCCGCGAAGACCAAGTTCTGGTTCAAGTGAAATGCACGGTCTGCGCAACGTGTTAGGATGACTCGATGGTATCCTCACAAACCTGGGATCCTCAAACCTATGCACGCAACGCCCGCTTCGTCTCGGACCTTGCCGGTGCCGTGCTCGAACTGCTCGCGGCCCGCGCCGGTGAACGAATCCTGGACCTGGGATGCGGCGACGGGGTGCTGACTGCGAAGCTGGCCGCGGCGGGATGCGAGATGGTCGGTGTGGACGGCAGCGCCGCGCAGGTGGAGGCGACGCGCGCTCTTGGCCTTGACGCACGTGTGATGGACGGCGAGCGGCTGGAATTCGACGCCGAGTTCGACGCTGTGTTCAGCAATGCGGCGCTGCATTGGATGCGCCGTCCCGACGCCGTGATCAGGGGCGTATGGCGCGCACTGAAACCGGGCGGCCGCTTCGTTGCCGAGATGGGCGGCTTTGGATGCGTGGCGAAGATCAAGACGGCGCTGGTCGAGGCGATGGCGCGCCGAGGAATCGACGGAGAGGCGCTGAACCCATGGTACTTCCCCACCGTGGACGATTATAGCGCCCGGCTTCGCGCCGGCGGCTTCAAGGTCGAAGACGCAGTTTTGGTACCGCGCCCGACCGCGCTTCCGGGCGACATCGCTGGATGGCTCGCGACCTTTGCGCAAATCTTTACGGCGGCACTGGCGCCGCAGCAGCGCCCCGTCTTTATTGCGGAGGTCAAGGCGGCGCTGGAGCCTCAATTGTGCGACGCGCAGGGGCAATGGTGGGCGGATTACGTGCGGCTACGCTTTCGTGCGACCAAGGTAAGTTAAGGAAGGCCGATGCTGGCGAGTACCATCGGCGTCACTTTAGACCATCGCTTTGCAAACACACGTTCATTCTTCGACGCGTCAGATCTGATTGACGTTCCGATTTGACCGACCCACGAACCTTTATTCTTTAGCGTGGACCGTGAAAGGCGTGCCTTTGCGCCTAATCGCGCCGCCTTCGGCGGACCGCATTTTGGGACCGGCAAGCGCACGCAGCGGACACTATGGAAAGAGATCCTTGGCGGCGTGTGGCGCAACCTGCCCGGCCTGGCGATCGTGGCCAGGTGCTGGTGATCGTGGTGGTGGCGTTGGTGGTCTTGTTTGCGATGGTCGGGCTGGCCAATGACATCGGCTATGCCTGGCGAGCGCGTGTGAAGATGCAGGCGGTGGCGGATGCCGCCGCGATGGCGGGGGCTGACGCGCTGTTCCTTGCCGGCGGCGTCAGTCCCAGCAGCGCCGCGCGTTCGACAGCCACGCAAAACGGTTTCACCAATGGCTCCGGCACTTCCATCAATCCCAACGCGGTGGCGGTTACGGTGAACAATCCGCCGTCGTCCGGTCCCAATTCGGGCAATAGCAGCGCAGTGGAGGTGATAGTCGCCCAAGCGCAACCGACTTATTTTCTGGCGGTGGCCGGTTTCAGCTCGCTCAACGTGTCGGCGCGCGCGGTGGCCGCGGTTAACTCCAGCGGCAATTGCATGTATTCGCTCAATCCATCGGCCAGCGGCGCGCTCAACATGGCCTCGAACAGTACAATCAACAGCAGCTGCGGATTGCTGGTAAACTCCAACAGCTCCACAGCGGTAACTGGCGCCTCCGGCAGTGTGATTACCGCACCGTCGCTTGGGATCGTCGGCGGCAGTTCGTTCAGTAAGGGCACGCTCCCCGGCACCACCACCACCGGCGTCGCCGCTTTCTCCGATCCCCTGGCCTATATACCAACACCGTCACCAAGCGGAAGTTGTTCCACCCTCTCATCGGTGGGACCGAGTGCGACGGTAGGTATACCTGCCGGTTACTACTGCGGTTTGACGGTGAAGAGCAACTCGACTGTGAACCTGACTTCCACCGGAACCTATTCGTTCAACGGCAACGTCACTCTCGACAGCAATACGACGCTGAACGGAAACGGCGTGACGCTCTACTTCAAGAGCGGCTCTATCTCGCTTAGCAGCAACACTATTCTTAACCTCTCAGCGCCAGCTTCTGGAACATATTCCGGCATTCTCTTCTTTCAGGACCGCTCCGACAGCACTCCGCTTTCGCTCAGTTCCAACAGCGCGATGACTCTGACGGGCGTGGTATACGCGCCCGCAGCGAATCTAACCCTAGCCAGCAACGCGATGGCCGACGTTTATTCGATCCTGGTTGCCTCGACTATCAACATTGCCGCCAACTCGACGATCAACTGCACGCCGACTACTCCAGTCTGTCGGGCGGCTCGCCGATTAAGGCGGCCGTCGCGATCGAGTGATGCTGCGCGCCCTCGATGCGCAAGCGCTACTCTATTGCCGTGGCAGGCGCGGGCAAAGCCTGGCCGAGCTGGCCTTGGTGCTTCCGGTCCTTATACTCCTGCTCCTGGTGGCGCTGGACTTCACGCGGATGTTCAACATGTCAATGGCCGTGACGGATGCGGCCCGCGCCGGCGCGCAATGGGGAGCGCAAAACCGCGCGGCGGCCGCCAACACGCTTGGGATGGAACAGGCCGCATGCAGCAGCCTGACGGATATATCCTGTACTCCAGGCACCAACACGACAGCGTCGAGCTTTTGCCAATGCGCCGGTTCGTCGGCAACGATTTCCTGCACGAGCCCTGGAAGCTGCACCAACGTGCTCAACTTCGTAACGGTAACCGCAACCGCGACCTTCAACACTGTCATGGCGTATCCAGGACTGCCCAGTTCGGTGCCGCTCAGCGCCACCGCGACGATGCAGGTGCAGTAGAGGCTCATCCTGCGGTGGTTGTCACACGGACCACGACGCGGGGTCAAAATCGCGCGCAAGCGATGGTTGAATTCGCGCTGGTCGTGCTGATCACCTTGACCCTGGTCTTCCTGATCATCCAGTCCGCGCTGCCGTTATACGCCTACAGCTTTGTCAGCTACGGAGCGCGCTCCGGGGCGCGCTATGCGATGGTGCATGGCAGCAGCAGCTCGTCACCGGCCACCAGCGCGTCGGTCCAGTCCTACGTCCAAGGCCTCTCGTATCCACTGGACACAGGTTCGCTAACCGTAACCACGACCTGGAACCCCAACAAAAGCCCGGGCAGCACGGTCACGGTAGTGGTCAGCTACGTATTCAGGCCGCTGGGCCCCTTCCTGGGCAGCTCCAACATAACGATGTCAAGCACGGCGCAAGCGTTGATTAGCAACTGAGGGACGCTACCAACCCAACCCTTCGCGAATCTCCATCGCAGCCGAACCAGCACTACTCATCGACAACGGCATCGGGCCGATGCGATGGACTCCAAACAGAGGCGCCAGGAAGTTCACAAGGTTAACGATCACCAACACCCAGAAGGCGCCATAGCAGAGCGCCGCGGCTACCGGCAGCGTCTGCGATAACATCCAATACGTCAGCCAGGCGGCCAGTGGTGAGCCGACCGTGCCCGCCAGGTGAACGATTATTCTCAGCAACCGAGGCCGAGTGAGAAACGTGCCGTATCGCATCTTGAGACGCGGCTCGATCCATAGCAGGTAGAAATAGTCATAATGGACGCCCAGCGCGCGGCCAACCATGACCTTGATTAGGGGCTCGAAGGCAAGCATCCACAAGAGCGCGCCCAAAAAAGCCAGGATGCTGGAGCGCGCCCCAACGCCCAGAATTATCACCGCGCCGCCGATCAGGACCGCAAGGATCTCGAGCAGTAGCCCTCTGTTCATTGCCGTACGCCGCCGCGGTTTGCGTAGATGCAGCTTGCGGCTGACTCGGCTTACGTCGTCAGACAGCGCCGCCCGCTCGAAGAACAACGATTTGCGAATATCGCGCAGCAGCGCCTGCCATGGACCGGGACGATAGGTACCTTCATCAACGGCGCGCTCGATAGCGGCGAGGCGGCCGCGCAGGTCGCCGGACGCCGCCTGCTGAGGCTGGGGTTCCATGGCGGGATAATATACTCGCTCGCTCAGGGCCTGCCAGAAAGGCGATCGTTTGCAAAGAAGGAAGACTTTGTGACTGAATCTCGCTGGCTGAGTCCGTAACGCATATCAGGTACCATAGCGTGCAAGCGTCAGACAAAGCTCGTGAGCGGGAAGCATTTCCGCTTCTTAACGGCCGGGAAAGTTGGGCGGGCGGCGCTGCAGAAACGCCTTGATGCCCTCCCTGAAATCGGCGCCTCCGAACAGCTTGTTGAGTTCCTGGAAGTCCTCGCGAATCGCGGTGGCCAGGTCACTAAGCATGTGCTCATAGACCATCCGCCGCGCCACCGCCACGCTTACCGGAGAGCATTGAGTAGCGATCTCGATGGCCAGCTCGCGCGCCTTGGTTATCAATTGGTCATCGGGGACCACGTGTGTGACCAGGCGTCTTTCCAACGCTTCGTGGGCGCTGATGGTACGCCCGGTGATTACCATCTCCATTGCGTCAGCCAGACCGATCAGCCGCGGCAGCATCCAACTCGCCCCCTCCTCGATCGAAAGTCCGCGGCGCGGATACAGGATTCCCATCCGGGCGCTTTGGGCGGCAACGCGGATATCGAAGTACAGGGCGCAGGTGAAGCCAACGCCGACGCACACGCCGTTGATTGCGCCGATGATCGGCTTGCGCTGCGCCAGCATGTAGGAAAACGCTCCGCGAAAGTCGGCCCTCAGGTTGGGATCGCGCCAGTTGAGATCCCTAGATTCCTCCAGCACCTGCTTTGCCGGTGTGCGCAGCACGTCCATGTCCATTCCGGAACAAAACGCCTTGCCCGCGCCAGTGACGATAACCACGCGGACATTGTCATCGCGGTCCGCCTCCTGCATCGCGTCGTGAATCTCGCCGATCATTTTGGGCGGCATCGCGTTCATCCGGTCCGGACGGTTAAGCGTGATGGTCGCTATCCGGTCCGCCGTGTCATAGAGAATCTGTTCGTATGCCATGCCGATAACCTGCTCCGTTCAAGTCGGAACGATTGTTCGCATATCGCACGCGCGCGGGCAAATAGTAAACGGGATCAAGATGCCGGTCGGGTGCGGCGTTCGAGTTGGCATCCGATAAGGGCGCAGTAGGAATCCTTGTAGCGCTCGGGCGCGACGAAAGTGCCGCCGCAATGGAGGCAGCGGCGCACCCCCTCGCCTTCCTTGAGCAGCGGACGCAGCGTTTTCAGCGTCGCCTCGTCCGCAGAAGTGGAAGCCGGCACAGATCCCTGCCTGGCCCCCGAAGCCGCCGCCCGGGTCTGCCGCAGGTTTAACTGCACCTGCTCACCCCGCGACGGCACCCTGCCGGCGTCGGCGGCGGCTTTGGCTGCTTCCAGTGCCAGGCGATCGGCACGGTCATTCAACACGTCACCGGCATGCCCCCTGACCCATTCGAACCTGACCTTGCGTCGGCTCATTTCTTCGTCGAGTTGTTTCCACAGATCGGCGTTGGCGTTTCTCTTCCAACGCAGATTGATGGTATTCACCAGGTACTGGCTGTCGCTGCGCAACAGCACCGGGGTACCGTCCGGGAGGAGGCGCAATGCCTCGATCGCCGCCGTCAGTTCCATGCGATTGTTCGTAGTCTTCGAGTCGCCGCCGGAATAATCGCGCGACCCGTCGGAATCGATGATCACCACGCCCCATCCGCCAGGGCCAGGATTACCCAGGCAAGAACCGTCGGCGTAGACGAGAGTCTCACCTTCCCGATCTGAATGATGCCGTTTCATCGCGAGTAGCGCGCCCGGTCCACTATTAACTCGTTGTACAGTTCCATGTAGCGGGCGGCGGCCGCCGACCAGGGAAAATCCGCCGCGAAACAGTTGGCCATCAGGCGCCCGCGCGCCGCCTGGTCCCCGAAGACCCGCAGCGCTCGGCGCATCGCCCCGATCAACTCGGGCGCCGCGTAGCGCTCGAAGACGAAGCCATTGCCGGTACCGGTGGCCGGATCGAACTCCGCGACCGTATCGGCAAGTCCGCCGGTGGCCCGCACCAGCGGCGCCGTTCCGTATTTCAGGGCATACATTTGGGTAAGCCCGCACGGTTCGAACCGCGACGGCATAAGGAACAGATCGCATCCCGCCTGTATCTGATGAGCCAGGTCGTTGTCGAATGCCGTGCTCAGGGCGATGCGCCCGGGGTGAGCCCTTTGCGCGGCGGCGATCGCGTTTTCGAATTGAGGCTCGCCGTTGCCTAAAATCACCAGGTCCGCCTCCAGCGCCATCAGTTCTTCCAGCGCCGGCACCAACAGGTCGAACCCCTTCTGCGCCGTCATCCGAGAGACGATCCCGACCAGAGTCCGTTGCGACCCTGTCGCCAGTCCGGTGCGCTCGCGCAAAGCCCGCGCGCACTCCACCTTGCCGCCAGGATGGGCGGGCGTATAGCGCGCCGCAATACGATCATCAATGGCCGGATTCCATTCGTTGTAGTCCGCGCCGTTGAGGATTCCGACAAAGCGCCGGCCCTTGGCGCGCAAAACTCCCTCCAGGCCGAATCCGTAGGACGGATCGCTGCTAACCTCCCTGGCGTAGGTGGGACTCACGGTGGAGACTCCATCGGCGAGGACCACGGCGCCCTTCATAAGATTCACCCGGCCGTAAAATTCCAAAAAGGCGACGCTCAGGTATGAGCGATCAATGTTAAGCAGCGGGAACTGGTCGGCATCGCACAAACCTTGAAAGGCCATGTTATGGATCGTGAATAGCGACGCGATGCGCGCAAACTGTTCGTTCAGTTCCGGGTCGGCGCGGATCAGGATCGGCAGAGCCGCGGTGTGCCAGTCGTGCGCATGCACTACGTCGGGCTTGATGAACCCGGTCAGCATCCGCGCCGCGGCGCGTGCAAACAGCACGTAACGCCGTAGCGCGTCGGAATAATCGGCGGCGCCATCTCCATAGATCCCTTCGCGGCCGAAGTAGCCGTCATGCACGATGAAGAATATCGGCACTCCGGCGGCGCCGATACCGGTCCGAACCCGGAAGCGCTCGCGTTCGCTTCCGACCATCACGCTGTATTCGTCGCCGACAGGCTCAGTGGGAATCGCCGCAAGCGCGGACTTGTAACCCGGTATGACGACGCTCACCCGGGCGCCGCATTCTGCCAGTTCGGCGGGCAGTGCTCCGATCACGTCCGCCAATCCTCCCGCCTTGGCGTAGGGAGCCATCTCCGCGGCAACCACTGCAACTTTCATCGCGATACGGTTTCTGGCAGAGCCTATGTGTAAGGCGGGAGGTTAGACAAGGCTTCTTCTGTCGATGAGGGAGACGCGGTGCATCAAGCACCCTGACGCTGCTGCCGCTTGGGCCCTCTCCCACAGCGATTGTGGGAGAGGGCTTCAGAAAAGGTCAGTTGAGGACTGAGGGTTCGCCGCGGGCCGATTCGCCTTGCTGGCTGGGGTGAGCAGCCGCGCCGTCGCGCAGGGCGTGAGACAGGACTTCGTCAACCGTATCGACGAACACGAACTCAAGCTCCCGGCGAACTTCGGGCGCGATATCCTCGAGGTCGCGCTGATTGCGCTGCGGCAGGATCACAGTGTGAATTCCCGCCCGGCGCGCAGCCAGCACCTTCTCTTTGATTCCGCCCACCGGCAGGACCTTGCCACGCAAGGTGATCTCTCCCGTCATCGCCACGTCGGGCCGTACTGGGCGCCCGGTGAGCAAGGAGGCGAGCGAGGAGGCGATGGTCACACCGCCCGAAGGCCCGTCCTTGGGAATTCCACCGGCGGGCACATGAACATGGATGTCGGCCTTGTCGAAGAAGTCCGGCGCGATACCGAGCCGCTCCGCGCGTGATCGAATATAGGAAAGCGCTGCTTGCGCAGATTCCTTCATCACGTCGCCCAGGCTGCCAGTCAGCATTAACCCCTTCTGGCCGGTCATCCGCGTGCTCTCGATGAAGAGGATGTCGCCGCCGTTGGGAGTCCAGACCATGCCAGTCGCGACACCCGGTTCCTGGGTGCGCTCGGCCGCCTCGGAGAAGAATTTCGGTGCACCCAGGTAGCGCGACAGCGACGCGACGTCGATCTGCTCCGGGACAGACTCGCCTTCCGTGAGCGCGCGTGCCACCTTGCGGCAGATGCGCCCGATTTCGCGCTCCAGGTTGCGCAATCCAGCCTCGCGCGTGTAGCTGCGAATAATCTCCATCAGCGTGTCGGGTGGAAATTCCACCTTGTATTCGCCAAGGCCGTTCTCATTGAGCTGCTTGGGGATCAGATGACGCTGCGCGATCTGGACTTTTTCTTCGTCCGTATAGCCGGGCAGTTCCAGCACTTCCATACGATCCCGCAACGCGTGCGGGATCGTGTCGAGCATGTTGGCGGTGGTCAGGAACAGCACATTGGACAGGTCCACCGGCACGTCGAGGTAATGGTCAACAAACGTATTGTTCTGCTCCGGGTCGAGCACTTCGAGCAGCGCCGAGGCCGGGTCGCCGCGGAAGTCCATTCCCAGCTTGTCAACCTCGTCGAGGATGAAGAGCGGGTTGTTGGAGCCCGCGTTGCGCAATCCCTGAATGATCCGGCCCGGCAGCGAGCCTATATAGGTCCGCCGATGACCCCGGATTTCCGCCTCGTCGCGAATGCCGCCCAGGGAAAGACGCTGGAATTTCCGCCCCATCGCGCGCGCGATCGAACGTCCCAGCGAGGTCTTGCCTGTGCCCGGAGGCCCAACGAAGCACAGAATCGGTCCCTTGGTCGTTTTCTTCAATTTGCGCACCGCCAAAAACTCGAGGATGCGCTCCTTGATTTTCTCCAGGTCGTAGTGGTCTTCGTCCAGGATCGCGCGGGCGTGTGCGATATCCAGGTTATCCTCGGTCGAAACGGCCCACGGCATGCTCACCAGCCAGTCCAGGTAAGTGCGCACCACGGTATGCTCGGCTGATTCGGGGGGAATCATCCGCAGCCGTTCGATCTCCTTGTCCGCGGCCTTGCGCGCCCCTTCGGGCATGCTGGCCGCTTCAATCTTCTGCTGCAGGTCGTCGATTTCGGTGGACCGCGGGTCGCCCTCGCCGAGCTCTTTCTGAATCGCCTTCAGTTGCTGGCGCAAATAGAACTCGCGCTGGTTTTTCGTCAGCTCGGTCTGAACCTGCCCCTGGATCTTGTGGCCCAGTTCGAGCAATTCGATTTCGCGATTAAGAATCGAACTGAGCTTCTCCAGTCGCGCCTTGACGTCAAGGGTGGAGAGCAGATCCTGCTCCTCCTCCACCGCAATCTTCATGTATGAAGCCACGAGATCGGCCAGGCGCCCAGGCTCGTGGATGTTCATCGCCATCACTTGGAGCTCATCGGGCAGATAGGGCACCAGCGAGACGAATTTGGAAAACTGGCTGGCCGCATGAGCCTGGAGGGCGTCGAGCTCTTTGCTCGGCGCAACCTGGTCGGGCAGGCGGCTAACCCGGGCGGTGAAGTACGGCTCGCGCTGAACGAATTCCAGCAACTCGATCCGTGCCAGACCTTGAACCAGCACCCGCACGCTGTGGTCCGGATAACGGAGCATCTTGAGGATCCGGACCGCGGTTCCGCGGGTGAAAAGGCCGTCGGGTTCAGGGTTTTCCTCTTCGGGGTTCTTCTGAGTGGTGAGCGCGATGATGCTCTTGGGGCCCGGAAGGTCCTCAATCAATTTGAGCGACGCGCTGCGCGAGACCAAAAACGGATGGATCTGGCCGGGAAAAATCACAAGTCCACGCAGCGGCAGGATGGCAAGGACTTGAGGGATCTCGATTGCGCCGGCCTCCTCGTCGATCTCGAATCCGCGTTCGCTTTTCCCCGTTGGATCTGGTTTGTCAGCCATCGTGTGGAATCAACCTCGTGGGCGGCTCCGCGCCGCCAGGATCTGTTCGTGGCCCGGTCCCATCAGCTATTGTGAAAGTGAACCGGGATGGCAAAAAAAGCTCGTGTATTCAATCTAATCATGGTAGTCGGTGCACGCTACAGGTGAGGACGACCTTGGCAACCAACGAATTTGAAAAGCTATTCACAGCGGAAGAGGCCAACCAGTTGATTCCTCGGCTCGAGGTGCTCGTACGCAAATTACAGGCCAATGCCGCCCAAGCCCGCGCCAGGGCCGCGGAGGTAGGTACCTCCGCCAACCTGGAGGAATTGTCACGCTCCGACCCCAAGCTGCGCAATGCGATGCGCGAAATGGGCAAGGTCGCCGAAGAAATCCAGGGATTTGGCTGCTTCCTCAAGGATATCGACCTCGGTTTGGTGGATTTTCCCGGAGAGGTCAACGGCGATACGGTCTTCCTGTGCTGGCAATACGGCGAACCGCGCCTGGTCGCCTGGCATCCAATTGACGAAGGCTTTGGCAGCCGCCGCCCCCTGCCCGGCGGCCATAAGGTTTACTTGAACTAATCCCCTGGGAGCCCGGAGGACCGCTCATGTTGGCGCTTTTCATCTACCTGCTTGCCTTGGTGTGCTGGCTTGGCGGCATGATCGCATTTGTCTTGTTCACTGCGGTGCTTTTCTCGAGACTGGCGGTTGCCGACGCCGGCAAAGTGGTCGGCGCCATCTTTCCCTATTACTACATCACCGGTTACGTGGCCGGAGCTATTGGGCTGGTGCTGGCGATCTACTTCGCGGTCGAGGGACGCGGCCGCGCATGGTGGATCTGCTCGGCGGTACTGCTGGCCGGCGCCCTCGCCCTGACCGTCTATGCCGGGGCCGTGGTGCGTCCAAAGATTGAAACGGTACGGGCCGTCGTCGAGGAAGCAAACCCTGACCCTGCTCGCAAGGCCGAGTTCGATTCTCTGCATCGGCTGTCGGTCCAGCTAAACGGCGGCGTCATAGTGCTGGACCTGCTGACGCTGCTGGCCACGGCCGCAGCCCTGACTGTCTGAATTCGAACATGACGAATCACCGCTTCAAAGCGATCGCAATCGACCTGTTCAACACGCTGGTCAAGTGGGACCCCGACGGACTGCCGCCTCACCAATGGCGCGGGCGCAAGTTCAACAGCACAATCCCCCTGCTGCTACCCCATTTGCGCGAGAGTTTCCATCGCTGGGATCACGATGATACCTGGCTGGAGGCTTATTATGCCGTGACGATGGAAATCGCGGCCGAACGCGAACGCCACGGCGTCGAAGTAACCTGCTACGAACGGTTCTTTCGCTCGCTTAACCGTGTCGGGCTGACCCCTCAGATTGAATTGGACGCGCTGGCGGAAATGATGCGGGCCACGCACATGAAGGCGGTGCGCGAAGTAACCTCCACGCCCGCGGCAAACGCCGAGGCGGTGCGGCGGATAGCGCAGCACTACCGGATGGCGCTGCTGTCGAATTTCGACGACTCCCAGACCGGGCGCGAAATCGTCGAGGACAGCGGCGTCGCTGATCTGTTCGAGGTAATCCTTATTTCCGCGGATGTGGCGATGCGCAAACCCAACCCCGCCATTTTCAGACATCTGCTGGCCGCGATGAACCTCGAGCCGCGCGAGATGTTATTCGTCGGAGACACGCCGATGGAAGATGTACTGGGCGCGCAACGCGCCGGCATTCCGATCGCATGGCTGTCGCACGGCCGTACCGAGTTGCCGCCGGAAGTAAAGCAGCCGGATATCGTGGTCGAAACCCTGGCCGATCTTCCCGACGCACTGGGACTCTGAATGCCGCGCGCTCCCGTGATCGCAATAATCGGGGCCGGTGACGCACCTCCGGATGTACTGGAACTCGCGCACGCAGCCGGAGCCGAAATCGCGGCATGTGGCGCCACCCTGGTATGCGGCGGACGCGGCGGAGTGATGGCCGCTGCGGCGCGAGGTGCGCGTGAGCACGGCGGCCATACAATCGGCATCGTGCCCGGCTACAGCGCCGAAGAAGCCAATCCCTACATCGAATTCGTCGTCGCCACCGGGATGGGCGAAGCACGCAACGCGATCGTCGTGGCCACCGCCGAGGCTGTCATTGCGATGGCCGGCGAGGGCGGCACGCTGTCCGAAGTCGGTCTGGCGCTGAAATTGGGCCGTCCGGTCGTCGCGCTGCGCTCCTGGCCGCAACTGGAAAACCTGCACCGCGCCGATGACGCTCCCGCCGCAGTGGCAATGGCTCTCGAATTGTGCGGCCGCGCTCGGTAAGGGTGGGACAGGCTGAAACAAGACCTGTCATCCATTTCTGCTTGATCCAGCTAAGGATAATCCTTCCAGCGCCTCACCAGTCCATAATCGTAAGGGTTGTCACGGATAGGCTGCCCCCTAAAGACATCGCTCGATAATGGCGAACGCCTCGGTTAGTTCGTCGTCGCCCAGGGCGCCGGCCGGCAAAAACAGACGCACACAGGCAGGCTCGTGACCACCGTAGTATAGCGCCAGTCCTTGCTTGAATGCGCGATGGATGAACGCGCCGGTTTCACTGAGCGAGCCGTCGCCGAGGCGAAACGATATCATCGCGCCCACTCCGTCAACATGCGATATCTTGTCCGGGCGGCGCGCGGCGAGATCGGCCAGATATCCACGGGTCAAGCGCTCGAGCTGCTTTTGGCGTCCGTCGGGGCCGAAGAAGTTCTCCCCGACCAGTTTTTCGATGATCCGCTTCCCCACCGCCATCGCGACCGTCGCGCCGGAAAACGTGCCGGAAATCAGCGCAGGGTCGGGCCCCAGATCGTGGCGGTAGAGCAGCGCGCTGCCCTGCAACAGCTTGCCGACCGTGATGACATCGACGTATTGGGCCACTCCGAGCAGATCGGTCGCGAACAGCTCCGTCACGCGGCCAAAGGTTTGTACCTCGTCGACCCACACTGGAATCCCGGCATTGCGGCATTGTTCGAACAGCGGCACGAAGAACTCGCGCGGCGCGGTGCGAAAACCGGCTTCTCCCTGGATCAACTCGACCATGAAGGCGGCAACCCGGTCTCCTTCGCAAGAGATTACGTTGCGCAGCGCCTGCGGCGCATTGGCGGAGATCGAGGTATCGTCCCTGTCATAAAAAGGAATGTAGTGGACCGGAAACGTACGCGGCTGCCCGACGCGGTAAGCCGGCCGATCGGTGATCTCCGCCATCGCGCTGGTGCGGCCGTGAAAGCATCCCTCAAAGGCGATGACTCCCGGCCGTCCGCCGCGACGCTGGCGCAGCAGCTTGAGCGCATTTTCGTTGGCGTCGGCGCCCGACAGCGAGAGCCAGCAGCGATCGATTCCGTACGGCGCGTGCGCCAGCAGGGTTTCCATCAATCCGATATATTCGGAGTTGAAGATCAGATTGCCCTGCATCACCAGGTCGGAGGCGGCGGCGCGAATCGCGGTCTCGATCAGATCGAGGTTGCCATGGCCAAACAGGTGAACCCCGATACCCAAGGTGAAGTCCAGCACCCAGCGGCCATCGGCCAACCGCGCCCGAGCCCCGCGCCCCAGCCCTGATCCGAGGTAGTCGAAAAACGGCGCCCGGCCGCGCAGCGCGGCCAGCTTGCCAAGCGCCGCGGACATATCGATCACGGAAGCGTCGGGGAATCCGTTTTCCTGGGTGCGCGCGATCGCGTCGATCATCTTGCGCAGGCCGCGCTCGAACTCCGGACCAAAAGGGGAACTCACGGGCGGCTCACCCGCGCAGGCTTATTTCAGCGCCTTGGCCGAGAACCCGCGATCGTTAAAGCACAGCAGGCTGCGCTTGCCCTGGACCGTCGTCTCCAGCACGCACTCGCGGCCCCACAAACGATAGAGGTAGGCCAGCGTCTTTTCCGCGTACTCCAGATGCAGGTCGCGTCCGTCATGGAAATGGCGCAGGTACAATGTACGGTTTTGCCCAAAGTCGGCGTCCTCGATCTTGATCACCGGGATGGTGGCCATGCCGATATTGCGCAGAAGGTTTTCTTTCACCCCCCGCCATCCCTCTTCGTCCGACACCTTGCTGACGACCAAGTCGTCGCCCCGCGGCTCGTACTGGAAGAGGTCCATCTCGCGCATCAGATCCTCGGTCAGGTAGCGGCGCAGAAAGGAGGAGTCCCGCTCCACCTCGCGCGCCTCGAAAATCTTTTCTTCACCGCTCTTGTTGGGCGCGCCGTCGCGTTTGATTTCTTCGGGAGTTGGATTGGTATAGCGCCGATGGAGATCCTCCCAAACGCGCAGCCCGAGGTGGTAAGGATTGATCTGCCCCGGGATTGGCCGCACCACCTGGTTGTGCCGCACGATGAATTCAATCCGCAAGCCTTGTTCGAGCTCCAGCGACTCCAGGATCCGCTTGTGCCAGTAGCTGGCCCATCCTTCATTCATGATCTTGGTCTCGATCATGGGGATGAAGTACTTCGACTCCTCGTCCACGATGGTCAGCACGTCCTTCTCCCATTCCTGCAGAAAGGGATTGTGGTCGCGGATAAATAGCAGGACGTCGTCTTCGGGTTCGTAGGGCACCTTGCGAATGTTGGGCTCAACGTACGCTTTGGGAGCGTGAATCCGCTTGAACGGGTCGTCAGGCGGCCGCGCCGAGTCAAGCGCGCGTTCCACCTGTTCGGTCTGGGTGAGCTTGCGAATCGCCAGGTTGCGCCGGCGCTGCAACGACAGGGCGTGCGCCGCGTCCATCACATGCTCGACCTTGTCGATCCCGATGGAAGGGTCCTCGATATAGCGCCGCACGCGCAGCGCATGGGCCTTGAACAGCTCGATAGTGTACTCCGCGTGGGTCGAGCCGTAGGTGAAGTTGCGCTTGAAGAAATCATTGTGGCCATAGACGTGGGCAATCGTCAGCACCTGCAGCAGCAGCGTGTTGTCACGCATCAGGTAGGCAAGCGCGGGATTCGAGTTGATCACCATCTCGTAGGGCAAGCCGCTTACGCCATGATCGTACAGCGTCTTGAGCTTCTCGTAGGACTTGCCGTAGGACCAGTGCGGATAGTGCGACGGCATGCCGGAGTAAGCCATGTAGCCAAGCATGCCGCTGTGATCGCACAGCTCGAACTCCTGCGGATAACAGTCCAAACCAAACTCGATCACCTTCTCGCGGATGCGCTCATCCCATTCGAGCAGGTCCTTGATCTCGTAATTAGCCATCGCGGATGCTCCTGGCCGGCGCGGCGCCGGTTAGGCCTGGCCTGGGTCCGCCGCAGCCGGCTTCACTGCGGCTTCTCTTTGGCCAGGAACGCCTTGAAGGAGGGCCAGATATCCTCCTTGCGTTCGATCAACACGGTCTGGAAATTGGGCGCGTCAAGGCGGCGAAACACGTTGAGCATCGAGGATTCGTAATAGCGCGATCCCAGCGGCTTGATCTCGCCGTAGCCGAACAGGTTGCATACGTCGGCCAAATCCTTAGCCGCGCGCAGCGCGGCCGGATTGTCGGAGTCGAAGTTGTCGCCGTCGGAGCAGTGGAAGGCGTAGATGTTCCACAGCGACGGATGGTAGCGCTCCTGTATTATCTCGAGCGCCTTCAGATATCCAGATGATATGAACGTGCCGCCCGACTCGCCCTTGTGGAAAAACTCTTCCTCGCTGACCTCATTGGCTTCGGTGTGGTGGCCGATGAAGACGATCTCGACGTTGCGGTAGCGCGTGGTGATGAATTGGTAGAGCAGGAAGAAGAAGCTGCGCGCCAGGTACTTCTTCATCGTGTCCATCGAGCCCGACGTGTCCATAACGCACATCACGACCGCGTTGGACTCTTTCTTCATCTCCGCTTCGACGTGGCGATACTTCAGGTCGTCGTCGTGGAACGGGAAGCGTTCGTTGGTCTTCTCGCCAACCTCCACGCGCTCGTCGTGGCGGCTGGCGAGCTTGCGCATGATGCGCTGCTTGGCGGTGCGCCGTTTGTCCAACCGCACGCGGATACCAACCTTGCGGTATCCCTTGCGCTTGGTGCTGCGCTCGGCTTCGACCTCGCGCAGCGCGCGCCGCTCCATGTCGGGCAGCTCGAGATCTTCGAACATGATCTCGATCAGCTCCTCCAGCGTAACGTCGGTTTCGTAATAATCGACTCCCGGCCGATCGCCGGCGCGGTCCTGCCCCTGGCCCTGCCCTTCGCGTCCGGCCTTGCCCACCACCTGCCCGGGCTTGCTGTTGCCGTCACCCTGGCCGACCCCCGGAGCGTTTTCGCCGTAAACGAAGCGGTATTCCTTGATGCCGCGCAGGGGGACTTTGATAATGCGGTCCTTGTCTTTTCCGATGATCGACTCTTCGGCAATTATGTCCGAGATGTTCTCCCGGATTAACTCGCGGACTTTTTGCCGATGGCGCAGGCGATCGCCCGCCGAGCGGTCCGAGCGCTCCGCGTCCGAGGGGCGATATTCACGAAAGATTGATTCGACAAGCGGCATGGCTCACCTGCTGCCTCATTATACGCCGTCGCAGCCAATGGCGCACGATATCCACGTCACCGCTAAGCGGCGCCTCGCGTTGGAGAGTAGGGGAAATTTGGAATGGGAAAAGCCGCGCTGCTGAAACATGAACGGCGGCAGCGCAATCGCGGCGAGCGTCGCGTGCCGCCCGGCACGATTGCGTCCGCCGCTTGTCTGCTGTTTTCGAAAATCAGCCCACCTCATCGCCGGCCGGCCGGGCGCGCCCGCCCTTAGATGCGAGCCCGTTGGCGGCCCCTGGAGGCCTAGTCCTTCCACAGGTTGTTGGCGGCGTACTTCAGCACCACATCCACACACGATTCGCAGTACCCGTGGTCAAGCAGGTTCTGCACCATCGCGTTGTACTTCTCGGTCTGCTCCTCGTCGCGGGTGCGCGCCTTGGTGATGATTCGCGAGATGTCGCGCACCGACGTCATCAGCTTCTTCTCGATCGCTTCCTTGAGAGGCTCGTAGCTGCGGTAGCTTATCTTCTCCCCGCGGCGCGACACTGACCACAGGTAGGCGATTACTTCCTGGCGGAACCCCTCCGCCGCCGAACCGATGATCGCAATCTGCTCCTCGATCGATTTCAGGAACCCCTCGTCGGGATTCAGCTCTTCCTTGGTATTGCGATCGCGCACCTTGGTCTTGTTGACGTAGGCCTCGGCGTGGTCAAGGTAATTCTGGAACAGCGATTCGGCCTGTTCCTGGTAGGAGTATACGAACGCGCGCGTGATCTCCTTTTCCAACAGCTCCAGGTATTCCTTGTGCAGCGTGTCCTGCAGAAACTCCAGGTACTGCTTGCGCGTGTCGTCGGCGAGGTCGGCCTCTTTGGTCATCGAGATCAGAGCCTCGCGCACATTGATCGGATTGATGCAGTTGCCGAGCACGTTATCCGACAGTGCGTTGTCCAGCGCCTTCATGATGAAGCGGGTCGAGATGCCCGACATGCCCTCGCGCTTGGCGTCTTCCTTCAGCTCCTGCACGTCGATCTTCTTGGTGCGGCCCTTCTCGACCACCTCTTCGCCGTTGTACAGCTTGAGCTTGGTCATCAAGTCGCACTTGGAAGTCGGCTCCAGCCGCGACAGGATCGCGAACATCGAGGCCAGCTCCAGCGTATGCGGCGCAACGTGCGCGCGGAAATCCGAGTTGCGGATGATCTTCTGGTAGATCTTAACCTCTTCGGACAGCCGCAGGTTGTACGGCACCTTCACCACCACGATCCGGTCGAGGATCGCTTCGTTGGTGTGGTCGGCCTTGAACTTCTGCCACTCGGCTTCGTTGGAATGGGCCACGATACAGGTGTCGACGTAAACCATTCCGTGGCGTCCGGGCGCGGGGATCACCTTTTCCTGGGTGGCGGTGATCATCGCGTGCAGGTATTCGGTTTCGTTCTTGAACACCTCGATGAACTCGACCAGGCCGCGATTGCCGACATTGAGCGCGCCGTTCAGTTCCAGCACCCGCGGGTCACCCTCGGAATACTGGTCGAGCTTGGAGATGTCCTCCGAACCGATCAGCACCGAGGTGTCCTGGTTGTTCGGATCAACCGGCGGCACCACACCGATACCCATGCGGTTGCGCTTGGAAAAGCTCACGGTCTCCACCGGGAACTCTTCGTAACGCAGGCCGAATTCCTCCTTGAGACGATAGCGGCACACCGGGCACAGGTCGCCCTCGATGTGCGCGCCGAGCATCTTTTCGAATTCCTTGCGCAAATGCCGCGGGATCAGGTGCAGCGGCTCCTCGTGCATCGGGCAGCCTTCGATCGCGTAGACCGTGGAGGCCTGCTCCAATCCCCGCTGCAGCCGCTCGACCAGCGAACTCTTGCCCGAGCCGACCGGTCCCATCAAGTAGAGCACCTGGCGACTTTCCTCGCCCTTGAGCGAGGCGGAATGGAAATAGCGAACGAGCTGCGCGATGGTCTTCTCGATACCGAAAAACTCATCGGAGAAAAAGTTAAACACCTTGATAGGCTCGTCCTTGTACAGGCGGCGGGTCCGCGGATCGTCGCTCTCCTGGATGTCGTGAAGACCCGTGGTAATAATCAAATCGTAAATCCGAGCATGCGCCAGCTTGGTACCAAGAGGATCGGACTTGACTCTATCCAGGTAATCGAGGAGGGTACCGCGCCATTGTTTGGAGGCCCGCATGGCGCGGTCTTCCTTTATGACACGCTCGAAAGCGTTGACGTCGACCATTCGGTAACTCCTTATTGCTCCGTTCGACCCCCGTTACTGCGAGGCAGTTTGGCTAGGGCTCTTCCGGCATTCCGGCTGGTATGTGCTATTCCCGACACAGATAGCCTTGAAAATTATAACGAACGCTCTCACGCACAATCAAGCTAGGTTTTTGACAACAGTCCGCAGCCGCTTGCGGCACAGCGCTTCGGCGGCCTCGCGATCTTCGAAATCAACCGCGCCCTGATTCTGCATATCGGCTGTCGGGCCATAACCCGATTGCAGTCTTGATGTTTTTGCGGCGGCCAACAGCTATTTACCGTGCACGCGATCTCTCGGCGTCGGGCTACACCGGCGGCTGGTTTCGGTCATATTCCGATGGCACGCCGACGATGTCGCCAAGTTTTAGTTTACTCTCATCCTTGTATACATGTGCGGTAAAAATCTTGTCGTCATGTGCAAATGAAATCCACCATCGATTCGCTACCGCGCGTTCCAGGTAGTGCGCCTTGCGCTCCATAGTGGTAAGCGCGTCGAGATCGTAGGCCTGATTCCATGGGCCTTTCATATGCGAGCGGGTCGGCACGATATCCGCCAGATGAATGAACGCGTCCTGCCCCTCGCGTACCAGTACCACCTGGTGATCGCTCGTATGCCCGCCTGTCACCAGCGCCTCCACACCGGCAATCACCGCGGTGTCGCCGGCGATGGGCTCCATCAGTTTGGAGATCGGTTCAAGGCACTCGGTTGCATGCCGGTACGCGGCGCGTATCCGCTCGTTGCTTGACCCTGTGACCATGTCTATTTCGCCGCGCTGGATGAAATAGCGGGCGCGAGGAAATGACGCCGCGAATCCATCGGAGGCCCGGCGCCGCACCATACCGCCGCAATGATCGAAGTGCAGGTGGCTCAGCACCACGTGAGTTATGTCGCCGGGCTCCATCCCCAAGGCGCTCAGTCCATCCAGCAGCCAGCCATCTTCGTGGCCGAAAATTTTCCGCTCGACGTCTTTCAGCCGATTACCGATACCGGTATCCACCAGCACAGCGTCGCGCCCCTTCATGATCAGCGGACAGGTCAGGTTAAGCCGGATTCGATTTTTCTCGTCGGGCGGATGCTCCTTCTTCCACAGTTCGCGCGGTACCACACCCAACATGCAGCCGCCATCGTTTAACCACAGGCCGTCGGTCAGGAATGCTATTTTGAAAGAACCAACTTGAATTTGTGGTGGGATCTGCACGCTTTCACCCGTCAAATTTGTTGCCTGCTCCCTCTGCACCCCGCCCGGCACCGACGCACGTTATCTATCTTGCGCTCACTCCCCGGCAAGCCAAACCCCCAGCATCATCGCGGCGGCGCCAGCCACGGCGGCTACCGCTGAACAGGCAACCATTAGCCGCGCTCCGCCCGACTTCAATCCTGGGAGACTTTCTCTCCGCAAAAAGCGTTCGGCGCGCAACGACATTGCCAGCGCCCCGATCATCAGTAGATAAAGACCGAACTTGGAGGCCATCAGCGCCGCAAATGTGGTTGAGAACTCAAACTGCCGCCGCTGGCCGGCCGCAACCAGATTGACCACCCCGGTGGCCAGCAAAGCCACCGCCGAAAAGGCATTGGCGCGATTGAACTTCGGCACCACCCGCGCCACGAACTCCCGGCCCTCCACGCTGTCTGCGTTAACCACGGCCCCCGCCACCGCTAGTGTTACACATCCGAGTACCCACCAGGACGCGCATATCACGTGCAGCCACAAAGCCCCCGCCGTCAGCCAAGCCACGACTCAAACTCCGTGGCTCCAAACCAGCCTTGATTCCAGCGGACCCGCCCGATTGAAAATCGCCTGCACGCAGCGTGTATTTTATCAGCCGCGCCTTGGTCGGCGCAGGCGGACCAGTTCAACTCTATCCCCAGCGGGCCGGCTATCTGTTGATGATGTGTTGATATTGACGGCGGCTTGACCCAAAATGTCGGAGCCGGTTTGAGATCCATGTGCGAAAATTGCGCCGGCGTCGAGGATTCGATGGCTCATCAAAGCGAACTCATCATCAGGCTGAATGCGATGGTGGAAGAGCGCAGTCTGCTCAAGCACCCCTTTTACCAGACCTGGAGCGCAGGCGGCCTGACCCTCGAGCGCCTGCGGAATTACGCAGCCCAGTACTACCGCCATGTCGAAGCCTTCCCGCGCTACCTAAGCGCGCTGCATTCGCGATGCGAGGACTTGGAAACGCGCCAGGCGCTGCTCGATAACTTGATCGAAGAGGAGCGCGGGCCCGAAAACCATCCTGAATTGTGGTTGCGTTTCGCCGAGGGGTTGGGCGCATCGCGTCAATCCGTCCTCGCCGCCGTACCATCGGCCGGCACCCGTGCGTTGGTCGAAACTTTCGACCGGCTCGCGCGCGAGGGTTCGGTCGGCGCGGGCCTTGCCGCGCTCTATGCGTATGAGGCGCAGGTCCCGCCGGTCGCTGCGACCAAGATCGAGGGGCTGCGGCAATTTTACGGAATCGATGACGCGCGCAGCCTGGGCTTCTTCACCACCCATCAACAGGCCGACGTGTACCACGCGCAAACCACCGCGCGCTTGCTTGAGCGCAACGCGGCTGCGCCGGAGCAGGCGCGCTCTGCGGTGGAGGCCGCAGACACAGCTTTGAGCGCGCTGTGGACGATGCTCGACGGCGTGTAAATTCCCGGCTTCTTCTGGCTCCGATACCTTCCCCGAATCTTCGCTTCCCTCTCCCACATTTTTCCATGGGGGAGGGACACGATGGCTGATGCACTTGGAGCAGGTAGATCCGTTTTACCTCCCATCGGCGACTGGATTATTGTGGAGTATCGCGGAGAGCGGCGGATTGGCGTGAGTTCGCCATCGCGCCGGCTCCAACGACCGTATGGGAGGCAAGCACCGATCGCTGCGCATCGCGGCCCTGGCAATAGCTGGCGCGGTTGTGATCGGCGGCGGCATTGCCGCCCTGGCGGCATACAACCTGACCGCTCTCATCGCGCATAACCAACATCGAATCCTTGCGCGCGTAAGCAATAGCTTTGGCCGGCCGGTTAGCGTTGGTCAGATCAATGCGCACGTTGGATTGGGTCTGGCGATCGAGGTTGACAACCTCAAGATTGCCGACGACCCGGCCTTCTCACGCGACCCCTTCGTATCCGCTTCAAAGGCTTCACTTGCAGTAAAGTTCCTTCCCCTGCTCCAGGGTAAAGTGAAAGTGCAGGAGTTGGAGCTGACCCAGCCGGTAATCCGGATCCTGAAACGTAATGACAAGCTGAACGTTGATACTTTCGGCGTGAACACGCCCGCGAATCCGGGAATCCCGCACGAGCCGAAAGGAGCGGGAGCTTTTCGCGCTGTGGTGTGGGCGATCGCGCGCGAGGTTTCGATCAAAGGTCTGAAAGTTGAGGACGGCACGATCTACTACAGCGACCCGTCGCTTAAGGGGGTGCCGCTGCAAATCAACCATCTGGGTATCGACATGTCCGGCTTCCACACCGGCACCGCGTTCGACGTCGAGACTGAATCCGCCTTGTTCAGCGACAAGCCCAACTTTGCACTGTACGGCAAGATGGGCCCGATGCTGCGCCAGGGCGTGCTCGACATCTCAGGCTGTCCGCTCGATCTGAAGTTCAAGGCCGGGCCGGTGACAATCGACAACCTGCGCACGTTGCTGGCTCCGGGTGCGGTGGTGCCGGTGACGCTGTCGATGCCTGACCCGGCCACCGCGACCGGAACCGTGAAGGGCAGTTTGTCGGATATCGAAATTACCGCCGACGCCGATTTCTCGGGTTATCGGATCATCTACCATGCAGCCGACAACAAGAACGGCGCGTCGCCGTTGACGCTGGCACTCTCAGGCAAAAGCGCGGTCAGCGGCGGGATAAGACCGGGCGTCGCGAAGCAGGACTACGACCTGAACGCGACGCTGACCCAGGTGGCGTCGCGATTCGAGGGCGCGCAGTTGCCGGCGGTAACCAATCTTAACGGCCGCGTTCATCTGACTCCCACGCGCCTGGAGGTGCAGCCCACCACCTTCACGCTGGGGTCGGGACAGGCCAACGTGGCCGCCAATGCTGACTCGCTGAATCCGTTGCACGCCGCGTTTACCTTTGGCGCCGACTCCCTGCAGTTGTCGCAAATCGTTCCCAGCCGGGCGCCCGGAGAATTCGTCAGCCAACTGCAGGTGTCGGGAACCGCACGCGGCCAATTGTCGGCGCCGCTTATCGACGCGCGGATCACGTCGCGCAGGGGATTTGTCGAGCGGTTGGCGTACCGCAATCTGGACATAAACGGAAGCTATGCCGGCAACCAGGTCTCGGCGCGCCCGCTGTCGATCGAGGTTTTCGACGGCTCGGTGCTGGCCAACGTCAACGCCCTGCTGTCGGCGCGGCCCCCGTTTGACGCTTCCACCAGCGTCAAACACCTGGACGTAACCCAGGTGATGCGATGGCTGGACGTGCACAGCACCGCGCTTAGCGGATATCTCTCCGCCGACGCCCATGTGTCCGGCGCCGGCACCACCTGGAAGGAGATCCAGCCTACCTTGCGCAGCAGTGGCCGGATGTTCCTTTCCTCCGGCGAGTTGCGCGGCGTTAATATCGTTGCGATTGCGCTTAACAAAATCGCCGCCGCTCCGGTCGTGAGCCAACTCGTGGGCGTGGCCTTCAGGTCGAGCCACGAGGGACTCTTCTCTGCTTCAAGCACCGATCTCCGTCAGATGAGCATGAGCTTCGATCTGTATGGTCAACGGGTCACCACCAACGACCTGCTGATCCAGTCGCCGGATTATCAGATTACCGGCGCGGGCTGGTTTGACTTCGACAAGAACATCAACATGAGCGGCGACATCAAGCTCACACTCGGCCTGTCCGCGGCAATCCCCGTGCTCGTGATGGGCAAGTATCCCGAACTACTGGTGTTGCCTAATATCCCGAAGCTGGCCGAGCGTACCGCGGTTGGGGTCGTGAGCGCGCCGATTAACATCCTCAAGGGCGGCGCCAACGCGGTGGGCAATGTGTTCGGCGGGCTGCGCAGCATTCTGCCCTGAAGCAGCTGCCGGTTCTAAATTCAAACCTATAGCTTGTCCCAGTCCAATCCCCACGCCGATACTATGTCGTTGGCGCTAACCACCCGCGCTACAATTCCAACCCCGTACTTGAGCGACATTTCGGCGTATTCGGCGGGGAATCCAGCCACGCAATCTGACGCCACCAGGGCACGGTAGTTGCGGTTGAGCGCCTCCACCACGATTCCCTGCACACCGATATTGATCGACACTCCTGCCGCGATCACCGTTCTGATGCCGATGTCACGCAGGATGCTGTCCAGCTCCGTGCCTTCAAACGGATGCCACCCGTGGGTGCGCGATATAACGAAGTCGGCCGGCTCGGGTCCCAGTTCGTGCATGATAGCAACCGCCTCGCTGCCCCGCACCAGCGGGAGCGCGCCAGCCTTGATCATCCGCTCGACCAGCGGCGTGCTGACCGACATGCCCAGGCCGTCGGGCCGGGTTTCATAGACGCCGTGACAGACCTGCGCCCCGGCCTTCCGCGCCGCTTTCAGCAGACGCGCCAGATGGCCGACGACGTCGCGCTCGCGCACCACTTGCGCCAGATTCTTCAGCGTGACCGGCGCCAGCCGACCCGCAATTCCCTCCTGCATCTCGTTAATCACAATCGCTGTGGTCCGGGGCTCAACCATTTCGCGTACGTCGAAGGCCATCTGCGTCTCCCTCCAGGCGGAGCTGTGTCACTCCCTTATCCCAGGCCCTCGGTTATGGTCAACGCCGGGCAGGTGCTGCAGTATCCAAAATTGGAGGCCCTCAAATCCGATTGTCTTTTCCAATTCGTAATAACGATCGTGGACAGTTTGCACATTGAAAACCCGACCCAGGAATTCGATCTCGACCGCTACCTCAGCCTGGCCGGCGCGACGCGCCCGGAGGCCTTTGATTGGTCGGCTCCGGGTCCATCGCTGGACGATGACGCCTTATACTGTCTCGGCTACATGATGGACATCGAGTCGCATACGATCATCTATATGCGCGAACTGCTTTCCACCTCTGTAGTCGAAGACGTAACCATCACCTCGTTCCTGTCCTGCTGGGTGTATGAGGAGTTCTTTCATTCGCAAGTGCTCAAGCGCTTCCTGCAAAGCCAGGCGGTCGCGGTGGACGACAGGCGTTTCGCCGCTCTGCGGCGGCACAAGCCAACCGATTACCACCTGCAAAAGCTGGCCCGCCTGCTGTCGCGGATCACACGCCACTTTCCCGCGGTTCACATGACCTTTGGCGCAATCAACGAACTGTCCACCCTGACCGGCTATCGTGCACTGGCCGCGCGCACCTGCCATCCGCTGCTGCGCACCGTGCTGGCGCGAATCGTCAAGGATGAGCGGCGCCACTTTTCCTTTTATTTCAATCAGGCGAGGCGCCGCCTGATCCACCCCGCGGCCAGATTTTTGACCGCAGCACTGGTGCGGCACTTTTGGACGCCGGTCGGAAGCCGGGTGCGCGGCGACGCCGACATGCGCCGCATTTGCGCCTACCTGTTCGACGATCAGTACGGAGAGCGCCGCCTGGCCGAACACGATTCGATGATCGCCCGCCTGCCCGGGCTGGAATGGTTTGACTTGGCCTCCCGCTATATTCTGAAGCGCAAGGCGGAACCTAAGCAGTTGCGCTTCGGTTTGCGCGGCGGATTCAGCGGCGCCGCGCATCGGTGCTGATCAAACCCGCTCCTTCATCGCCCAGGTTCCCTGAGCGTACCTCGCCTCACGCCGGCTCGGGTTTACATTGACGACAGCGCCATGATAGCGAAGTAAGCGCCTATTCAGGGAGGAATCGGATATGAAAGCCGCGATGTTTCAGGGCGCCAACAAGCCGCTGCTGGTCGACGAGGTCGAGATTGACAAGCCCCGCGACCATGAGGTGCTGGTCAAGGTCAAGGCGTGCGGCGTCTGCCACAGCGACCTGCATTACGTCAAAGGCCTGGTGCCGATGAAGATCCCAACCCTGCTCGGGCATGAGGCAGCCGGCGTCGTAGAGGAAGTAGGCAGCCTGGTCAGCAACGTCAAGCCGGGCGACCACGTAATCGCGTTGTCGGTTATCTACTGCGGCCAGTGTGATCAGTGCATCTCGGGCAACCCCAGCTCCTGCGTCAATCGCGAGTCCACGCGGCGGCGGGACGACGAAAAGCCGCGCACCACCTGGCACGGTCAGAAGGTCACCCCCGTCTCCGACGGAGGGGCCTTCGCTGAAAAAATGCTGGGACATGAGAACAGCTTCGTCAAAATTCCCGACGACATGGCCTTTGATCGCGCGGCGCTGATCGGATGCGCCGTCACCACCGGAGCCGGTTCCGTGCTCAATCATGCGCAGGTCAAACCCGGAACCTCGGTCGCCGTCTTCGGATGCGGCGGGATTGGCTTGTCGGCGATCCAGGGCGCGCGCATTGCCGGCGCCCTGCGCATCATCGCGGTGGATACGGTCGAGAGCAAACTCGCGATGGCGCGGCGGCTGGGCGCCACTCACACCGTCGACGGTTCCTCGTCCGACGCCGTGAAAGAGATCCAAAAGATCACCGGCGGCAAGGGTGTGGATTACTCGTTCGAGGCGGTCGGGCTCAAAAAAACCGGTGAGCAATGCATATACAGCCTGGGCGTGCGCGGCACCGCAACCCTAATCGGGATGGTGCCCGCGGGTCAGAAACTGGAGATCGAGCCCGAATGGATCATCGGCGGCGCCCGCTTCGTGACCGGCTGCGTGCTCGGCTCAAACCGTTTCCGTATCGACGCGCCTCGCTACGTTGAATATTACCGGCAGGGCCGTCTGAACCTCGACGAGATGGTCACCCGCCATTGCCGGCTCGACGAGATCGACGAAGCGTTCAACCTGATGGACGGCGGCGACCTCGTACGATCCGTCGTGCTGTTCGACTAGCGCAGAAACGCCGGCAGGGTTGACCAGGTCAATTCCTTCGTCATGTTTCTATGTACTTCGTGCTGTATATACGCGTACGCCTTGCTACAGCTCCATTCACCCTCGTGTCAGCCGATCAATAACTCGCCTGCGAACCTGTTTTACAGCGGATAAGCTCTGAAGAGCGGTTCGGGCGGTTAGTCGTTTGGCTTTCGGCATCATAAGCTCAGCCTGCAGGGGCTGCGCAATGTTGGTATTGAGCAGGATGTAATGCTTGCCCTGACGGACGATTTCTCCCCGCTCGATGAACTCGGCAGTCAAGCGGCTTATCATCGGGCGGGAGCTGGCAATCATCTCCGCGAGATCCTCTTGAGACAGTTCAGGCGTCAGCAGAATTCCACGCGCATCACGTACACCATAACGGCTCGCCAGATGCTGGAAGACCCATCGCAGGCGGTCGCTAAAGGGCAAGCCGAGAAACTCGACGCACCGCGAAAATACCTCCGACCACGTCGTGTTGACGTTTTCAAGCAAGGCCACCAGGCCGGCCGGGTTCATCGCTTTCAGCATTGCCAGTACCCGGTCACGGCTGAAGATCGCGACTGAAACCCTGGTCATCGCTTGTACTTCAAAAACCTGCACATGACGCCCGCTGGCGCCCTGACTATGCATGACGCCAACGAATTCTCCCGGTCCGGCAAGGCCAACTATAATGCGGCTGCCGTCAAGCAGCGGGAAAAATACCTTCGCCAAACCCGACACTATCCAATAGCCCATGTCCGCCGTTGAACCGCGACGAAAGATGGTTTCGCCCCTGGCAAATGCCGCCGTCGCCCCGTGGTCAATCAGTTCCGTCATGAACTCATGGGGAATGTGCCACCGTGCGAGAATGTCCAGGGCCCGGCGCTGAGTTTCCTCCGGGATGATGTTCGCGAGCGCGGCCATGTCGGCTCCTTTTAGGGGAAGTTCGGGAATTTTTGAAATATAGATGCAAACGACTGCGAAAACACTAACCAATCAGCAACTCATACCTGATCTCTGGTGCAGTCATCCTATAATTGTAATTCATCATAATCCTCAGCTATCATCTGCAGCCTTCTCTCTTCGCTCGATTCGCCGAGCAATCTGGCCGCGCTCACTGCTGCTCGTGGCCAGTGCATTTAAGTCAACCGGATTCTTTCCAGTTCCACAAGAAATTTGTGGTCGCCATTTTAGCTTTTTCGACGGGGGCTCCCGATTTCTCTCCACATTCCGCCAAATATGTTAGCTACGATACAATGAAGCAAAAATGATTGACTAACATACAATACACTAGCTGGAAATTACTTCAGGATAATAAAGCGAACGTGCACACTGGTAATTGTTGCTGCTACTTAAAGTATATTAAACTGCCCTACTCTGAGTATATGAACATAACCGGTTGAGTCCGCCGCTGGTAATCCTATGCAGATGATGTCCCGGGCCCACATTGCGGGAATCGGCTCCAGCGCTCATCGTTCGCGCCACACCCGTTTTCTCTCTAAAATCCATCAGTCCGGTGCTTGCGGTCTTCAATAGTTCGTGAAGCACGGCCCCTCCATCGCACCGAACGACGGCAGAAAAGCGTTGATTGCTCATCGGCGGCTTGGGCCCGGTGCGGTCCGGGCTGGTTTTCGGTTAGGATGGCTTACTGTGCGTATCGGTATCGATCTCGGCGGCACCAAAATAGAGGCGATCGCGTTGGACGACGCCGGTGCTACGTTGTGCCGGCGCCGCGTCCCGACACCGACCGGCGATTACCGGGGCATCCTCGAAGCCATCGTTGCTCTGGTCGCGGGAATCGAGCGGGAGACCGGTGTCAGTGGCAGCGTCGGCGTCGGAACGCCCGGGGCCTTGTCGCTACGCACGGGCCTGATCAAGAACTCCAACAGCACGGTATTAAATGGCAAACTGCTCGACCAGGACCTTGCGCGTGCCCTATCGCGGCCGGTGCGGATCCAAAACGACGCAAATTGCTTTGCGCTCTCCGAGGCGATCGACGGCGCCGGTGCCCGCGCCGAATCCGTCTTCGGGGTTATCCTCGGCACCGCAGTCGGCGGCGGACTTGTGGTAGATAGGCGTGTAATTGCCGGGCGCAACCGAATCGCCGGCGAATGGGGACACAATCCGATCCCCTGGCCGAAGCCCGATGAATGGCCCGGGCCGCCCTGCTACTGCGGCAAGACGGGATGCATCGAAACGCTCATCTCGGGGCCAGCGGTGGCGCGCGAGTTCCAGGCCCTGACTGCAAGAAGCAGCACTACGGCCGAGATCGTGCGCGCGGCGGACGGCGGGGACCGCGAAGCGACGGCCGCTCTCCATCGGTTGGCGGATCGGCTGGCACGGGGCCTGGCAATGGTGGTGAACGTGTTCGACCCGGACACGATCGTGCTGGGCGGCGGCCTGTCCAATCTCAAGCAGCTTTACGCCACGCTGCCGGCGCTGATTGCGCGCTATGCTTTCTCCGACGGTGTCGAGACCATGGTGGTGCCCGCCGTGCATGGCGACTCCAGCGGCGTACGCGGCGCCGCCTGGCTCTGGCCGGCCAGTGCTTGAGGCGCTTTGAGCCTAAGCGGCCGCGACCTTGGAATTGCGCCGCAACATGGTGGGCAGGTAATGAGTCGCCACTCGCCGCAGCGCGGTGGCGGTGAGCGCCGGATCGTCCAATGGCGCGTCGCGCAGAGCTTTCAGAATCCCGCCCGGATCATGGTCGTCGATTGCGCGATGAAGCGCCTGGGGAAACATCCACAATATTTCGCGGCTCGACGGATCGGGACGCTGCTCAATGGGCTTTCCTTCCAGAATCGAACGCAGGGCCTGCGCGAAATTCACTCCGGCATGGGGTCCAAGATGCAACCCCGGGGTCGGCCGCGGGTTGAGTTCGATCAGCACCAGGCGGTCTTTCTCCTGCTCGTGGATCCAGTCGATACCTACGAAACCGCTGATAGTGGTGAGCGCACCAATACCACGAGCGATCGTGCACACGTCGCGATGATCGATGATTTGCCGCACACACGAGGGCGACAACGGCGTCGGCCAGGTCTTGATCTTGTAATTCGACGCCCACGCGATCAGACGCCCGCGATCGAACAGCGCTTCGGTCATTCCCACCGGGCCCGGGATGAAATCCTCCATCATCAGGTGCCCCTCGCCACCCAATTGATCGTAGGCAAGGCGCAGGTCTTCCGGGTCCACCGCCTTTCGTACTCCTGAGCCCGCGAATCCAACCGGTTTCTTGATCACCACCGGAAACCCAATTTGATTGGCGGTGGCGAGCGCCTCCTGCCAGTTGTCGAAGGATTCCTCCCGCGGAACGGGCAGCCCCGCCGCCGCCGCTGCCGACATGAACTTGTGCTTGGACAGGATCATATCGATGCGCTGGTCATCATCGCGCACCGGCAGCAGCCGCGAAGCCCAATTCTCTGCACGCCAACGCGTTAGCTCATGAAGCATCACCTCATCGGCGACCACGGTAAGGTCGTAAGGAGTCGTTTGGCGCGCCAGCCAATCGCGCAATTCAAGTGCCAGCCCGCCCGCGTCGTGACTGGTCCCGGCATGCTCATCGACATATCTGCTGCGCCCAACCATCAAGCCCCGAGGCGCGAAAAGAGTTACCCGGCAACCCGCCTGATGGAGCAGCTTGGGAAGGCGGCTGGCGCCGACAGCGTCGATAACCCCCACCAGCAAGGCCTTGAAGCGCCCGTTTGTCATGGTCAGAAATACCTCCGTGAACAACAGCGAGATGCCTTCGACGGTTGCAGGCGCAGCGCCAGACCTAGAGCAACGGGATCCTTTTGATTGGCTTGCACGAAATTCGCCGAACGCGTCTCGTGCGGGCGATGGTAAGCCAATCAATCGAGTACGACAGTTGGTATTTGCGAATTATTACTTTTATGGCCGCGACAAATTTTTGGAGCAGCGGGCGATGATTGGCGCCAGATCACGCGGTGCGCCATGATTTACCAAACGGAACCGAAAGAAAACGCCATGGCAGAGAATATCATAGGGCCGACCTCGCACTACTTTTACTCGCAACGCCTGAAGCTGCACTACGTGGACTGGGGCAACGAAGGCAAGCCCCTGCTGATCATGATCCATGGGGGCCGCGACCATTGCCGCAACTGGGATTGGGTGGCGCTGGAATTCCGCCGCCACTATCACGTCATCGCGCCCGACCTGCGCGGCCACGGCGACTCGGATTGGGCGGTCGGCAGTCCCTACGCGATGATCGATTACGTCGTGGACCTGGCGCAATTGGTAAGCGCGCTTGGCAAAAGCCGGCTGACCTTGATCGGCCATTCCCTGGGCGGCGGGATCGTCCTGCAATACACTGGCGTCTTCCCGGAAAAGGTTGAGCGGGTGGTATCGATCGAAGGGCTGGGGCCACCGCCCGCAATGATCTCGCAGGCGCCGGCTCATCAGCGAATGGGCAACTGGGTGTCCGCGATGCAATCGCTGGCGCGGCGCAAAGTTCGTGAATACGACAGCATCGAGGAAGCGCTGGCGCGGATGCGCGCGGAAAATCCGCACCTGAGCCTCCAACAGGCGCGCCATCTGACTATCCATGGCAGCAAGCGCAACGAAAACGGCACCTATTCCTGGAAGTTCGACAACTACGTCCGGTCGGCATCGCCTTATCAGTTCAACCTTACCGACGCGGAGGAAATCTGGTCGCGTATCGAATGTCCGACACTGCTCATCCGGGGCGGCGAGTCATGGACTATGGAATGGGAGAAGGACCAGCGCACGCGCGCGTTTCGCAACGCCAGCGTCGCGACGATTAAGAACGCGGGGCATTGGGTGCATCATGACCGCCTCGAGGAGTCTCTCGCGGTGATCGGAAAATTCCTTGGAGTATGAAACGTGCGAGGATCACCCTCGTAGCGATCAGGCTCAAAATCGGCTGAGAGCGTTCATCAGGATTTGGAACTGTCCAATTGTTATATCTCCCGCAACTGCCAGTGGTGCGCCGCCCTTGCCGGGGGTCCTGCAGACCCTGGTGCCACACCTTTTCAGTTTACTTTTACTTCACCCGCGATTAAGCTCAACTGAAGCTTGGAACGCACTTCCTTTAGGCACCGAAAGGGGTCTTTTGCTTGTTGCTTCCCGGCAAATCTGATCCCAGGAGGGCATTTAATGCCCAGTAGATTATACGTAGGAAATCTTTCCTACTCGGTTACCAGTTCCGACCTCGAAGCGTTGTTTTCGCAGGCCGGAAAGGTTGAGAGCGCCGCCGTCGTGAGCGACAAGTTCTCCGGTCAATCCAAGGGCTTTGGCTTCGTCGAAATGGCCAGTCCCGAAGACGCCGCCAAGGCGATCGAGCAGTTCAACGAGACCGAACTCAAGGGACGAAACATCCGGGTCGACCAGGCGCGCCCGCGCGAGGGTGGTGGCGGTGGTGGCGGCGGCAATCGCGGCGGGGGCGGCGGCAATCGGCGCGGCTCCAACCGCTGGTAGGCGCGCATTGGCGGGCGGAGGGTAACACTCTCCCAACCTTCTGTTGCCTCGATGAGAAACGTAACCCGTTTTGAACTTACGCCGCAAAGGTCATTGGCCCTGCGGGGCCTTTGTTCGGCGCGGATGGAATAATCATCGCGGTAGGCGGCTTCGATTGATTCGCCAGCAAATGCGATAATGCGCGGCAGTTGAGGGGGGCGCGCCTCGCATATTCACGGTATTTCCGGCGCCCTTTGGAGGCGGATGACCCAACTGATAGCGGCAATCTGCGACGAAGGTCAGAGCGTGGTCACGGTCTCGGACCGCATGATCTCGACCGGCGACATGACGCTGACCTTCGAACCCGACCGCAGCAAGGCAATTCCGATCGCCCGCTATGCGGCGCTGCTCACTTCCGGCACCATGCACGAACCCGACCTGATCGACGACGCACGCCAATTGATTCGCGGCAAAGATCGTATCCGCGACATTGCCGATGTGCTCAAGGAGCAGTACCAGAGCATCCGCGAGCGCCGCATCGAAGACGAAATTTTGCGCCCGATGGCCGGCATCCGGTCCTTTGCGGAGTTCCATCAAAAGCAGACTTCGCTGCACGAAGGCGTGCTGATGGAACTCAACGGCAGGATCGCCGAGTTCTCTTTGGGCCTCACCCTGCTGCTGGGCGGCTATGACGGCCAGGGCCATGTAATCGTAATCGAGGACCCGGGAATCTGGACCAGTTGGGATATGGTCGGACACGCTTACGCCGGGATGGGCAACCGGCATGTCGAGGGGGTTTTCGCGTGGTATCGCTACACCCAGGCGTTCCGGCTCAACGAAGCGCTGTGGGTTGCATTCGAAGCCAAAAAGCGCGCGGAAGCGGCGGGCGGTGTGGGCAAGATGACCGACGCGTTTGTGATCAATCGCGAAGGTATCTGCCAGCTCACGGCGGCGACCATCGTGGAGCTGGAAAGCATTTACGAGGTGCGAGAGAACGGTGGACGGCGCAACTTCGACAAACGCGTCAGCGAATTATCAATTCAAAGCGAACCTGTGGCGGATTCGTGAGTACCAATGGCGGTGCCGGCAATATCGCCTGCAGCTCCTGCGCCGGCGCGCACTGCTTCTGATCCGGATTTCGCGCCGCTGAGTTTCCGCAGCCTTCGCTGAACTCCGAGGTGAAGCTGTCTGCGGGCGCTAAATTTCCAACTTCTGCGGTTCGGGTTAGTCAAAAAACAGCAGAGCACGAACTTCGATACTTTCACGCGGTGGCGCATCGGGCGGAGTCGAAGGATCCGCGAACGCCGCGTGTGCCGTGAAGCGTGCACGCCCATCGCACATCGAATCGAATCCCTTGATGAGGATTAGCTCGTCGGATTCGATTCGAGGGAAATAATACCAACGGTGCGCCGGATTGTAGCTCAGCATAAAAACTTCGTGCCGTAGTCCTGTGCTGACGGGCACGAGATCGCCCGGCGCTATACTCCCCGCATCGCAAACCGCCAGCGGATGGTCAAGCACCGGGCCTTTGATTGGCCTCCAGACGTTGATCTCGACGAAGCGTCGCGTCAAGCGCCGTTGCGCTTCGCCGGACGCAAGAACCTCGCGCACCATCTGCGGCGCCCCGATTGAGATTGTCGTAGCATTGACGGAAAAGCCTGATCTGATTGTCAAGGTCCAGGATGTGACTGAGTGATCCGCACGGGATCAAGATTCAGATCGAAGGACATTTCCGATCGCCAGCTCAGCATGTCAGCTCTTACGTAGGACAACCTTCGCCAGGTATCAGGATCGGATTCGGTTCGGCTTTGCTCGGCCCTTCGCAGCATTTCAGGTTCGTTGTCGAGACCAACTACCTCGAAATACTCGCCTCCTCCCTCTCGCGCAAGCGGTAGTGTGATCCGCCCTGTGCCGCAGCCGAGTTCAAGCACCCTATGAGGCCGAAGCGTCCGGAGCAGGCCAAGATAGAATTCCGTATCCTCTTCGTGGCCACTATGTTCGAGGTCGTACTGTTCGGGATGTTTGTAGATATCGCACATCGAAAGAAACCATGCTTCCCTTCATTCTACCGCATCTCTTCAATTGCGCGGGTTTCTTTCTTGCTCCGATGAGCGGCGCACGTGACGCTCGCCCCCCTACCATTCCGGCCCGGTACCAAACAGGCCTGGTATCCCCGTATTAGCTGTGAGTCCGCCATCCACGACGAAAGCCGCGCCGGTTACGTAGGATGCTTCATCCGATGACAGAAACAGGACCATGTTGGCGATTTCCTGTGGATCGCCGAGCCGGCCCATAGGAACCGCCTCGCACATCCGCTGCATGAGTTTGCCCTCCCCTGCGTTGAGGACGGCGAGCAGCGGCGGCGTCGCGGTCAGGCCCGGACACACCGCGTTGCAGCGAATTCCCTTGCGGGCATACTCGATGCCGGTGGCGCGCGTCAGATTGATCACGCCAGCCTTGATCGTGTTGTAAGCGCCCATCATGTAGTCGGCCGCAAGCCCCGAGATGGACGCCGTGTTGACGATCACTCCGCGTTTGTGCGGCAGCATCTCGAGGATCGCGCACTTGGTAGCGTACCAATAGGCGGTAAGGCCAACGTCGATTGTCTTCCGCCATCCGTCAAGCGCGATCTCGCCGATATGCCCTACCGACGTGAAAACGGCGTTGTTGTGCAGAATGTCGAGCCGCCCGAATTGATCGAGCGCCGCCTTGATCATCGCCTCGACTTCTTTGGGGTTGCCGATATCTGCATGGACGAACTCGGCGGTGCCGCCGGAGTCGCGGATCTGATCGACCATGCGATGCCCACCCTCGTCATTGATATCCGCGACCATAACGGCCGCGCCTTCGCGCGCAAACGTTCTGGCGGTAGCCGCCCCGATCCCCGACGCCGCCCCCGTGATCAAGGAAATCTTGTCCTTAAGCCTCATGATCTTTTTCCTTCAGCCGAAACTTGCGCCATGGCGCCTCTTGCTGCGGAACTATCGCGCGTCTGGTCGCCGATGGCCAGCATCGGGCGCGTAAGGCGGCGAACAAGCCCTTAACCTGAGCGTGGGATGATCGGCAATATCAGGTGCGAGGGATGGTCGCGATCGTGATAGATGGTGTTGGTGGCGCTTACCATCCGCCGATGCTCGTTGAGCGGCTCGCCGGTGTTGGGATTGACGTCGAAGCGCGGGAAATTGCTGCTGGAGATGTCGAGGCGGATACAATGGCCCGCCTTGAACAGATTCGAGGTGGGATAAAGCTGAACCATGAACTGGTAGACCGTTCCAGGCGTCATCAGTTCGGCCTTCTCCAGCGAGTTGCGAAAGCGGGCGCGAATTATGCCGTCTTCCAGGTTCATGTCGATGCCGCCTGGGTAATCCGGCGAGGGTGGATGCACGTCGATCAGCTTGGCGGTGAAGTCGGTGTCCGGCGCGGAGGACGACGCAAAGAGCTTCACGTCGATCGGACCCGTCACCTCGACGTCTTCGGAAAGGGGCGGCGTCATGAAAACCAGCACGTCGCGCCGCGCCGACAAAGGCAGGGAGTCCCTGCAGTTCCAGATATGCGGACCGCATTTCTGGTCCCACGCACCTTCGTGCATGATCACTTCCGGCGAGACCAGGGAGAACGCCGAAGAGATATTGCCGCCGATCGTCGGCACGGGATCGCCCGGATCGAAATCTTAGCTGGTCGAGCTTTGCGCCGCCGCGCAGGGCGTGGGCCGGAGTGTACCGTCGCCATGCAGGAAATACGGCGTCCACCGGCTGCGCGCCAACGGCCATTCGTACTCCTCCCGCCATACCCCACCGTGCAAATGCCTCCCGTCAAGGCCCATCGCCTCGCTGCCGCCGCCCATAACGAAAATCTTGATCGGCGCCTCACGTTCCACGCCATTGGCGATGTTCTTTAACCAGCGGTCATACCATCGCAAACGAAATGCGTATCCGTCGATCGCGGCCGCCGGCCCGAAGTCGACTTCGCCGTGTGCGTGCTGCATGTGCTGGCCGTGAATCCACGGGCCCATGATCATCTTGATCGGCCCCTGCTTGCGCGCGGACAACGCGGCGTAGCTCATCGTGGTCTGGCGCGCCCACGAGTCGTACCATCCTCCCACCAGGTAAATCGGGACGTCCTTGTGCGCCTCGGCGTTATCCACCACGTTTAGGCCGGGCTGCTTCCAGTAAGCGTCGTTCTCGCCGTGGCCCATCGCGAAGACGAGCCAGTCTTCGTATTCCGGCGCCAGGCGCAGCGGCGTCATACCTTTCGCAGCGGAAGATGCGCCAGGTAAGAAGTGATATTTCTGCCGGCTTCTTCCAGGATCGCACGAGTGGCCCGATCCTTCGCGGCGCGGCTTTTGACGGGCGCTGTGATGGTAAAGATCCAGTTCATGAATCGCAGTTCGAACGCGCCGCCGTTGCGCATCCCGAAGTAACCGGCGTTCGCAACCGCGTCCACGGGCACCATCGCGCGCAGCCCAGGAGCGCCGGCGATCGCAAGCGCGTGTTGTGTTCCGCCGGGATAAGACGTGCCGGTCGTGCCAATCGCGCCGTCGCTCCAGCTCTGACTGACGATCCATGCCGCAGTATCGAAACCGTCGGCGGGATCGTCGGTCATCATGTGCCACACTCCCTCGGAGGCGAAACGGCCGCGAGTATCCTGAATCACGCCGACGTATCCGTGACTGGCGAAGAACGGCGGCCATACCAGGGGTATCTGGGGATGACCCTGCTTGCCGTAGGGAGTGCGTTCCAGGACTGCGGGAAATCTGCCCGGACGGCGCTTACCGCCTGCCGCAGGAAAGTAAAGGTCGGTTGCGAGCCGAACGCCGTCGCGCATCGGCACCATCACATTCTTCTCGACCACGTACAGCGAGGAATCGAGCTCCGGCGCAGGCGGCTGCGCCAGCGGACTTGGCACCGAGGAGCGCATCGCACGAGAGTACTGCGCGCTGAGGCCGCACGCGAACGCTATTTCTCAGCTTGGTTTTGCCCGGCCAAGCGGTCTCCAAAGTCGCCGGGAAGGAGGAGGCGAGAGGGGCGGACCGAACAATGCGGGCGCCGGAATCCGGCGCGCTAAACCGGTCTTGAAGGCCTTCGGCGCCGGCTATGGTCTTCCTCGCAAGCCTGTTATTTTGCCCGGTAAGGAATGCTTTAGATCCAGGAGGAGATCATGCTCAAACCGGCAATTTCGGCGGATTCGCATATCGTGGAGCCGCCCGGCACCTACGTCGATCGAATCGACCGCAAGTACAAGGACATTGCCCCGCGAATGCAGCGCGACGAAAAGCTGGGCGACTACTTCACGATTCACGGGATGGAAGGCTTCAAAATTACCCTGGGCCTGATGGCTGCGGCGGGCAAATCCGCGGAGGAATTGGGCCGCGGCGGCCACAAGTTCGAGGATCTATATCGCGGCGGATGGGACGCTCAGGCCCGTATCGCCGACCAGGACCGCGATGGCGTGGTGGCGGAAGTGATCTATCCCACCACCGGGATGGTACTGTGCAACCATAGCGACATCGACTACAAGAAGGCCTGCTTCGACGCCTACAATCTTTGGCTGGCGGAATTCTGCGCTCCTCATCCCGACCGCCTGATTGGTCTGGGGCAGACCGCGATGCGCACGCCGGATGAGGGAATCGAGGAGCTGCGCAAGGCGAAGTCGATGGGTTTTCGGGGCGTGATGATGCCGGGCAATCCCGGCTTCAAGGATTACGATGACCGGGCGTACGACGACTTCTATGAGGCGGCGGTGGAACTTAACCTGCCGCTGTCTTTCCACATCCTGACCAGCAAGAGCGACAACATTGCCAATCCGCAGCGGGGCCCGAAAATCAACGGTTTTCTGGCGATTATCCGCGGATGCCAGGACATCATCGGAACCCTCATCTTCGGCGGGGTCTTCGAGCGCCACCCCAAACTCAAGGTTGTCTGCGTGGAGGCCGACGCGGGCTGGGTGCCTCATTACATGTACCGGATGGACCACGCCTACAAGCGCCATCGCTACTGGCTGCCGCCCGGGCAGGAGCTGTCGAAGATGCCCAGCGAATACTACCGCGAAAACGTCTACACAACTTTCCAGGACGACTGGGTGGCGTTCAAGATGAAGGACAT
>Ga0126381_100000231_pt1 | contig 63442 bp, 57 predicted proteins | sample PanSoiMetPlot_28_FD_96465 | JGI IMG/M metagenome (GOLD analysis project Ga0126381, IMG submission 96465) | Tropical forest soil microbial communities from Panama - MetaG Plot_28 | ecosystem: Environmental > Terrestrial > Soil > Tropical forest > Bulk soil | place: Panama | collected 2016-02-17 | reverse complement strand
TAAAATCGCAAAAACAAAATTGCGTTAGGAAGCGTTTTAAGCGATCTTCTCGAATTTCAAGGCATTTCACGTCACCCGGATTTTGACCATTTCGGTCGAAATCGGAGTTTTTCAACAGCCACGGGTGTTCACACTCAGTAATCGGAATTCGACGACAAGCGTGTAAGAAGGCCACAAAGATGGGGTTAAGCCTCCGCTCGGTCAATTGCCCCCAGGCTTTTCTCTTTGCCTCTGTACCTCTGTGGCGAAAGGGTTTTCGTCCCGCTATGTCACTCCGGTACGAACGAGGCGCGAAAAAAGAAAAGGGCGAGCACTGACGCCCGCCCCACTGACACCTGACAACTGAACAACTAAGAACTGCTTCTACGTTCCTTCCGACCAGCTCGCCAGATACTCTTCCTGCTCCGGCGTGAGCCGGTCGATCTTGATCCCCATCGACTCCAGCTTCAGCTTGGCGACTCTTTTGTCGAGTTCCACCGGAACCGTGTAGACCTTCTTTTCGAGCGATGCATGGTTCTTCACCATGTGCTCGCAGGAGAGCGCCTGGTCAGCGAAGCTCATGTCCATCACCGACGCCGGATGTCCCTCGGCCGACGCCAGGTTGATCAAGCGTCCTTCGCCCAGCAGGTTGATGCGGCGCCCATCCTTCATCGTGTACTCGTCGACAAAGTTTCGCGTCGTGCGCTTCGAAGACGACATCTTGTCGAGCGACGGGATGTCGATCTCCACGTTGAAATGCCCCGAGTTCGAAATGATCGCGCCGTCTTTCATCAGTTCGAAGTGCTGCTTGGCGAGCACGTTCTTGTTGCCCGTCACCGTGCAGAAAACGTCACCCATTTTTGCCGCTTCGTCCATCGACATGACGCGAAAGCCATCCATTACTGCTTCGAGCGCCTTCGTCGGATCGACTTCGGTCACGATCACCTCTGCGCCTGCGCCGCGGGCGCGGCTGGCAAGTCCGCGTCCACACCAGCCGTAACCAGCCACGACAAACTTCGATCCGGCCAGCAGGAAATTGGTGGCGCGAATGATGCCGTCAACGGTCGATTGTCCCGTGCCATAGCGGTTATCGAACAGGTGCTTGGTATCGGCGTCGTTAACCGCGATGATTGGATAGCGCAGCACGCCTTCCTTAGCCATCGCGCGCAGGCGGATCACGCCCGTCGTTGTCTCTTCGGTGCCGCCGATGACGTTCTGAAGCTCTGACGTGCGCTTGGTGTGCAACACGCTCACCAGGTCCGCGCCGTCGTCCATCGTGATTTGCGGCTTGTGATCGAGTGCCGCCATGATGTGCGAGTAGTACGAATCGTTGTCTTCGCCTTTGATAGCGAATACAGGAATGTTGTAATCGCGGACCAGGCTCGCCGCCACATCGTCCTGCGTCGAGAGCGGGTTCGATGCGCACAATGCCACGTCCGCACCCCCGTCGCGCAAGCAGACCATCAGGTTCGCCGTCTCCGCCGTGACGTGCAGGCATGCCGAGATCCGGATACCTTTCAACGGCTGGTTCTTGATGAACTCTTTGCGGATAATCTGCAGAACCTTCATCGACTGGTTCGCCCACTCGATGCGCTTCTTGCCAAGATCGGCCAGTTCAAGACTCTTAATGTCGTTGCTAATTGTTGTTGATGCCATGTCCCCTCTATCCCCGGATAAGTGAGGTAATTTGTCAGAAATTGTGAAGTCAGACTGAGGCAGTTGCTTCGATGCTCCGAGCCGCGAGTTTCGAAAAATCAGGATCCTGACTTGCTCCTAGCTCACAGCTCGTAGCTCGAAACTAGTTATTTTCTCGCGCCCACCGTTTCGCGCTTCAATCCGGCGTCTGCCGCGAGCTTGTCAGCTTTGTCGGCCTTTTCCCACGTGAAGTCGGCGTCGTTGCGGCCGAAATGTCCATAGGCCGCGGTCTTGCGGTAAATCGGACGGCGCAGATTCAGCGATTCGATTATGCCGCGTGGCGTAAGCTTGAAATTCGCCCGCACGAGGTCCGGAATCAGCTTTGGATCGACCTTCTCGGTTCCGAAGGTTTCCACAAGAACGCTGACAGGCTCCGCAACGCCGATGGCGTACGCAAGCTGCACTTCGCAGCGCTCGGCCAAGCCCGCCGCCACGATATTTTTCGCGATGTAGCGCGCCATGTAAGCTGCGGACCGGTCCACCTTGGTCGGATCCTTGCCGCTGAACGCGCCCCCGCCGTGACGTCCCATGCCGCCGTAAGTGTCGACGATGATCTTGCGTCCGGTCAGGCCCGAGTCGCCCATTGGCCCGCCAATTACGAATCGTCCCGTTGGATTGATGTGATACTTCGTATCTTCATCGAGCAGATTCGCCGGAATTACCGCCTGGATAACGTTCTTCAAAATGTCAGCGCGTAGTTCGTCGTTCCCGATCGCCTCTGAGTGTTGCGTCGAAATCACTACTGCATCCACACGTTTCACTTTTCCCGGCGCTGAATACTCCACCGTCACCTGCGACTTGCCATCGGGACGCAAATATGGGCACGTTCCATTCTTTCGAACTTCAGTGAGCCGCTGGCACAGCTTGTGCGCCAGCGCGATCGGCATCGGCATCAACTCCGGCGTCTCATCACACGCAAAGCCAAACATCATTCCTTGATCGCCGGCGCCACCGGTGTCGACGCCCATGGCGATGTCGCCGGACTGCTTGTTGATGCTGGAGATAACGGCGCAGGTGTTGGAGTCGAAACCGTAGACGGCGTTGTCGTAGCCGATGGACTGAACGACGCCACGCACGATGGTCTGAAAATCTACGTAAGCTTTGGTGGTGATTTCGCCGGCGATGACGACCAGGCCGGTGCAAGTCAGGGTCTCGCAAGCGACGCGGCTGGCGGGATCTTCCCGCAGGCAGGCGTCGAGAATGGAATCGGAAATCTGATCGGCAATCTTATCCGGATGCCCCTCGGTGACTGATTCCGAGGTGAACAAAAAGCGATTCGTTGACAAGCTGATATCTCCTTAGATGACTTCGAGCCTTATTTAAAAAAGGGGGTGTTTAAATCCATGGCTCTTCGACGGGGGTGAACACTTCTCGTCCTTAAAACGGTACCAGAGATGAGTGGGTGAAGCAATGGAATTGGCGGGGAAGAGTGCTGGTTCCAAGTGAGTGGCGGAGGGCGAACATCGAACGGGTAATAGGGATCGTAAGCGGTAGAAACGAAAGCAGAACCTGGCTACTGCGCGACGGGTGCAACGGGGCGGTTGGGCTCGAGGCCTGAGGTCCCGAAGGTTACCGTTTTCACTTCGCCGTAATCGCCCTGCGCGGGGAGTTTTCTACCGTTGAAGGAGAAGTCCACCGCACCGGTATTTCCAGCCTTGACAATCACCTCGTTGTTGCCATGAACGGTACGATCGCTGTCGGCAGTAAGGATATCGGAGAACAAAAGCTTCCCGTCCGCTGTGATCGAGAGCCACGAGTCTTCCCGAGCGTGGATCAGGATGGTGAATACTCCTGCAGCAGGAGCAATTGACGTTGCTGTAGTCGGGGGTGGCGCGACAGCACCTGTCCTGGCAGGCGGCGATGATTTCGATTGCTCGGAGGGACTATTCGAAGTTGTGGGCGAAGTTGGCACCGCGGGCTGGATCGAGACCTGGGAAGGGACGGATTCACGGGAGGTGCGGTGCTCGCGTTTGCGATAGCTCCAGATCGACAGCGCGAGAGCGACGATCAATAGACCGGCAGCGAATACTCCCCAAGGTAGATCGCGCGACGCGGCCTTCTGGCGCGGTTCGACTGAATGTACAGGAGTTTCCGTGGCCGGTTCGATGCGCGGAGGCGACGCCTCGCCGGAGGCTTCCAGGTATTCGGTTACGGTTTGGTCCTCGTCGAGCCCGATGAAGCGCGCATAAGCACGAACAAATCCTTTGTTGAAGATGCCGCCGGGAAGCTGGTTGAACTTGTCTTCCTCGAGAGCCTGTAACATGCGCGTTCCGATTTTCGTGGAGGCGGAAATCTGCTCGAGTGTGATGGAGCGTTTTTCGCGTTCCCGCTTCAGTTTTTCACCAAAGGAAGGCAAGAGGTTCTCCCACGTAGCGGGCAGAAGCTTCCACGCAAGCCGCCAGATCATCAGGATCGACGGCAAAAGGCGGCGAGCGAGGGCGCCCGCCCCACACGATCGGCGACCGCAAATTCTACTCGGAAAGACATAACGATGGGTAGGAGATTCATCGGCATACCGGGCGGGAAAAGCAAGTTATTCGCTGCACCCTCGCTGAAGCCCGGGCTTTGCTCAGGAAGACAAATCAGGGCCAAGACCAGAGGCAAGAGCGGCGGGCGAGCGTGCCCGCTCCACCCAGTCCCCCCACTCCCCAACGGGGTAGCCCCATAAGACCGGCCCCGACAAACGCCATTCCAGAAGGGCAGGTTGGCACCGAAGGTTCAGGTTACTAAGGTTCGTTGCCCGGCCGAAGTGGCGAAAACTATAATTTTCAAAACTCCCACCAGAACGAGGAAGGAATGTCGGAGGCCACGGGCACATCCCCAATCCGCCTGTCGCAAGAGCTCAGCATCTTTCACGACGTGGCCAAGGCCCTGACGTCTTCGCTCGATCTCGATTCCATTCTGCAAACGATCATGGAAAAAATGGCGGAGTATTTCCGTCCCGACACGTGGTCGCTGCTCATGGTGGACGAGGCGAAGAGCGAGCTCTACTTTGCGATTGCGGTCGGCGCTGCTTCACAGGTACTGACGAACGCACGGCTCAAGATGGGGGAGGGAATCGCCGGATGGGTGGCGAAGAATGGCCAGGCACTGATTGTCCCCGACGTCCAGGCCGACCCGCGCTTCTCGCCGCGACTCGATGAGATGACGCGCTGGAAGACGCGATCCATCATCTGCGTTCCGCTGCGCTCGAAGCATCGGGTGCTGGGCGTGATCCAGCTGGTGAACGTCGACGTGCAGGGGCTCAGCGAACAGGAGATGTTTTTCTTGCAGTCGCTGTGTGACTATGCCGCGATCTCAATTGAGAACGCAAAAGCAGTTGAAAAGATTCAGGAATTGACTATCACCGACGACTGCACCGGCTTGTTCAACGCGCGGCATCTTTATAAGACGCTCGAGACCGAGGTGTACCGTTCGGCGCGCTTCGGGTACGAGTTCAGCGTGATCTTCATCGACCTCGATCACTTCAAGCAGGTGAACGACACCATGGGACACCTTGTGGGAAGCCGCCTGCTGGCGGAGGTCGGATACCTGATTAAGGCGCAGCTTCGTTTGATTGATTTTGCGTTCCGCTATGGCGGCGATGAGTTCGTGGTCTTACTCCCGCAGACCAGCAAAGACCAGGCGCTGGTTGTGGCCAAACGTCTGCAGGATTCCATGCGCCACGGCAACTTCTGCACCGAAGACGGTCTCAACGTGAATGTGCGCGCCAGCATGGGACTGGCTACCTTCCCGCACGATGCGCAGACCCCGCATGACATCATTCGTCAGGCTGACGAGATGATGTACATGGTGAAGAACACCACGCGTGACAGCATTGGAGTAGCGTCGCGTGGCGTGGTGGAAGAGCAATAGTTGCTGGTTTCTTGTTTCCCTGTCTCTCTGACAACTGATCAGCGCTTCATCCCTTCATGCGTCGTTGCCCCGTAGATTGAGATTTCTAGAATTGGGCATCGTCGACGAGCCCGTCGGTCATGTAAAACCTCCATTTCTTATCATCCTCTTTTGCGGTATTCGATGGAATCACAGTGATCTTGGTTACGCCCACAAAGGCTGCTTTGCTTCGCAAATCTACATGCACGAACACGGTCGGTGGAGTAGGTATCTTTGCAGGAGCGGTGTAAAGCCCAAAATCAGAAATTGTGCCGCAGGCGGAATTTGCGCAATTATCTCCGCACAAACTCCAGGTGAACGATGGGTCCGAAGCGTCCGCCGCAGTTGCGGAGAGTTGCAGGGTCGAGCTAGTTGCCACCTGCACCTCGGAAGATGGGGAAACAATGACCGTCTTCGGGTTATAGAAGAAATGGAAGAGCAGTTTTATTTTCTCGTCAGGGAATTCTGCAGGGAGCGGGTGCGCCGGATTCGATGCACTTATGCCACCCCAGGCAGCACGATCTAGCGCAATGTCACCTGAACTGGCCTTCATCGTCATCTGCTCGACCCTTCCGTCCTTCAGAATCGTGAATTCGATGGTCACCTTCCCATTTTTCAGGGCGGGCGGCATTGCGGAATTCGGAACTAGCTTGTACCAGTTACCCTTGACGGTTTGCCTTAAGCGATTGAGATAAGGCCCAAAATCGACGCCCTTCAAGTCTGTTAGTGCATATAGCTGTTGGTTGGGGTTTTCGCATTTATCTCCTTTTCCGATCCGAGATGTCATCTGTTGCTCCGGGAGAGACTTGGTCGAAGGGGCTGCAGAAGAGTTTCCTCTCGGCGGCTAAAGCCGCTCGGTGAAGGCAGCACATATCGCAGCGCTGAAAGAGCGCCACCCAAAGCCAGTTTCATCCTTGTCCACATCAAACCATGGTTGTGGAAAATACTTCAGGCTCAGTCGTAGGGAATACTCCAGGATCCCAGCCTGGCTACGTGGTTTGCCCGATGGCCCGACGGGCCATCCGATTCTTAGAGTCGGAATTATGTCCATTGCTCCGGGCGGCGCACACAAATCGAGTTGCATGTGGCTGTACGTGGCGATCGCGGCGCTGGTCCTCGTCTTCGGATATCTCGGATACCAGGCGGCGCAGTGGCAGAAGGTGACGGGCCGTCCGGCATCGCAGGCGCACAGATAGAGGACCGGTGTCAGGCCACAGGTTTCATGTGTCAGGTCACAGGTTTCATGTGTCAGCCGAAAGGCCTCAGGTGGATCTCAAGTTTCGTGAACCGAAGACTCCATCTATTGACTAGAGCCGCAATCTCAAGCGTTCAGGATAAAAGAATATCGGGTCCAGCTAAAGAGACCTGAACCCGATCATATTGCTGACACTAAATTTCAGGTCACTCACACCTGACGTCATGCTGCTTTCGATTTGGCGCTTTGCTGCATCGGTTCCGACTTTGGACGCCGGAAGAATGGAATCAGCATCGGCACACGACTGCGGTACTCGCGATAGACCAGTCCGTAGTGGGCGATGAGATCGCGCTCTTCGAAGTAAATCCCAACCAGGATGTACGCCGTGCAGACCGCCGCGAAAACAAGACGGCTCACGGTCATTCTGGGAGTGGACCAGAACGCGATGACGAATCCGAGATAAAGAGGATGGCGCACCACGCGGTAGAGCGACGGCGTTTTGAACGTCGACTGCTTCGCCACACGGTTAGTGGCATAGTTCCACACCTGCGTCAGGCCGAACAGTTCAAAGTGATTGAGTAAGAAAGTACTGAGCAGCAGAACGCCCCAGCCAATCCAGAACAGGGCTTGTAGCACGGGTTCCGCGGCGGTTCCCGTGAAGTCCCACACCACGCCCGGCAGCGGACGCCATTGCCAGAGGATCAATATCAGAGCGAAATCTGCGGCCAAAACAAAGGTGGCGCGCTCGACGGGCTGAGGGACGATCATCGTCCAGACACGCTTGAAACCCTGGCGAGCCATGATGCTGTGCTGCAGACCAAAGATTGCAAGCAAAGCGAGGTCGATCGCAAGGGCCACGGCGACTGGCGAGGCCGCGCCGGTGTCAATATTTTTGGGCACACCGGTATCGCTGATAAAGCCGACGGTGTAGAGAAAAGCTCCGAGAAACAAAAGATAAGCGACAAGCCCGTAAAACAGGGCTAAAAAGCGCTTCAGCATCGAAATCCCTCCATGTTGGGCCTGCAGGTCGTTGAGCATGGGGGCCGAAAGCAGGCCACTTGGGGACATCGGAAAGCGGAGGGAAAAGACGACACAATTAAGCAACGAGGTACGAGCTGGCGTGCTTCGAGCGGGGAAATGTTGCCGGCTGGGGAATCACACTCAACAAAAGGCGAGTTGAGTGGGGCACCCCGCACACTCAATCATTGAAATCGCAGATTGCCGAATGCGCATTCTTGCGTTGATGAGTGCGCTATCGTGAAAGCTCACAAACCCAGTTGACTTCCCAGGTTTTTCCACCGTCAGGTGAGAACGACTGCTCCATGCGGGCAGACGTCGGAGAGATGTTGAGCCAGACGTAGCGCACCAGAATGGCTCGGCTTTTGAAATCCTCTTGATCGAAGAATTCGCCGCGATTGCCGTTAAATTGCCCAATCACCGGAGGAAGGTTGAGAGTTCCGTTGTCGACATCGACGAGATAGATACTCCACTGACGAGATGTGGGGTTGTAAAGTCGAAGAGTCTGCGCCTTGATGCGGAGTTTCTTGTCGGTGCTGGTGACATCAAATTCTTCGAAGTTTGAGTTGCTGTCGAGGATTTTCTTATGGTTCGAGATGCCGTTGTACTCGACCCAGGTGTTGGAGTTGTTGAGGCGGTCGGGAAGGCGCCGTACATGAGCTTTCCAGTCGCCGATGAGAAAGTCGAAATCGTGTGCTCCATCTCGCTGCGGGAGATTTGCTGGATTCGAAGTAGTTTGGGCGAGAGATGGGACGGCAAGGAGCACGCTGAGCAGGAACAACGAGAGAAATGCGGACTTGCTGGCTTTCATCGCACGGTACCTCAAGATGGTGATCGGACGAGCAGTCCGGGTTTTCGTTAGCAGAGTGTTGCGGCAATCACGTTCATTCATCGCGAGGGAAGCTTAGGCGAAGTTGGTGAAACGGGGATGTTACAACATCAGTTAACCGAAAGTAACGTGGATGGGCAGTTGAGGATCATCTAGATTTGTTCATGGTTGCTCACCCAATGGCGCTCTCACAGACGCTTGCTCTGGAGAGGCATACATTCATTGGGCTGCGCCGTTGCCGGGGAAATATGTTTGAGGCCTTAGAAGGCATGTTAGAGAAGTCTAAGCTACCCCTGGATCCTGCATGGCCGATATTAATGCACAGCATTTCCGCTCTTTTTGGTCTGTTTTACGTAATCGAGGGGTGCGAAGGCATGCCCCGGTTGGGCTTCTCGTCGGAGCCGTCGTGTTCCTGCTGTCTTTGATTTGGCTAATAACAACCGTTAGATCGCAGGTTCCCGTGAGCAGGCGCGATGTATGGGTTCGCGGCCGAATTGTGGTCTGGATCTTGTTGGCGTATCAGGTAGCCTACACAGTAGCAGCACATTGACGCGATCTTGACGTAAACAGGGCGGGGTGCCCCACACAACGCGATGTTCGTTGTGTGGGGCCGTTTGAAAATTCCACGCTTAGTCTTTCGGTCTCGTTTAGCCCAACTCTCAACTGCCCCACTCAAGCCAAAATCAGGCTTGAATGGGCCACCGGTCAGTTCACATGGCTTGCTCTTCGCTGGCGGAACCGACATGGCGGTTGCCGAGACCTGTTTGGTTAGACACGACCGAACGCCGTTTCAACGCCGGGGCAACGCGGCTCATTGATAGCTCTCGAAAGCAGGCATTAGCATTTGCGCTCCACACCCACGTTGTAATCTAGCTCGGTGAGCCACCAACACGCGACGATTCGCTCCTTATTTATTGACGGTCCGACGGGAAGGCTGGAGGCGCTGCTCAATGTCGGATCGGCCGACGCGACGCATGCCGCGCTGGTGGCGCATCCGCATCCGCTGTTCGGAGGGACTCTGCATAACAAGGTTGTGTTCCATGCGATGAAGGCGCTGCACAGTTTTGGATTTCCTGTGCTGCGTTTCAATTTTCGCGGGACCGGCCTGAGCGAGGGCGAGCACGCGTACGGGGCTGGCGAGGTGGAGGATGTCCGGGCCGCGCTCGCTTGGCTGGAACACGGGTACGAATTGCCGATTGTGTTTGCAGGATTCTCGTTCGGGGCGGCGGTGGGATTGCGGGCGGCGTGTCCGGATGAACGTGTGACGGCGCTGATCGGTTTGGGATTGCCGGTGGCGGAAGTGGATGACCGCGCGTACGACTTCAGCTTTCTGCGAACGTGCGCGAAGCCGAAGTTGTTTGTGAGCGGGGAGCGGGATCAGTTTGGGCATCCGGGAATGCTGGAGGAGTTGGTGGCGACGTTTGCAGAGCCAAAGAAGCTGGTGAGGATCGAGGCGGGCGATCACTTCTTCGAGGGGCGATTGCAAGAGATGCGGGCAGCCGTGGAGGAGTGGGTAGAGCGGTGGAAAGCGGATAGCGGGACGTGATTGTTGGCTACTAGCTACTAGCTGCTTCTCTATAATCCCCAGGATGGCTGAAATTTCTTCCGGGCGCGCGCAGCAGTTTGCGCGGATGCGCGAGACAGCGCGCGAGATCTTCGCGACGGCGCTGCGGAATGCCTCGATCGAGAAGGCATTTGCGCGACACGTGCATTGTGAGCGTGGCGTGTTGCGGATTGCGGAAGACTTGCACGATCTCGATTTATACACGCGCGTGCTGGTGGTGTCGATCGGCAAAGCGGCGCACACGATGGTCGAGGCGCTCGCGGCGCAGGTGGGCGAGAGGCTGGGAGGAATTGTGGCGGCACCGGTCGAACCGACGTCGCAGCTGCGCGGCTTTCGGTATTTTCAGGGAGGTCATCCGACGCCGAACGAGGAGTCGGTGTGCGCGGCAGAGGCGATTCTGAAATCGGCGAACGCGCTGGATGCGTCGTCGCTGGCGATTTTCATGATCTCGGGTGGAGGATCGTCGATTGTTGAGAAGGCGGTCGATGACGAGATCACGCTGAGCGATCTGACGGCGACGTATCGTGCGCTGGTGCACTCCGGCGCGCCAATCGCGCAGATCAATGCGATTCGGAAACATTTGTCGGCAGTGAAGGGGGGCAGGCTGGCGCTGGCTGCGTATCCGGCGCAGCAGGTATCGATTCTGGTGTCGGATGTGCCGGACGCGACGCCGGATGCCCTTGCATCGGGGCCGACGATGCCGGATTCGACCACGATCTATGACTGCGAGCAGATCGCGGCGAAATATGGTCTGGTGGAGCAGTTTCCAGCGACGGTGGCGGAGCTGTTTTGGCAGCATGCGCTGGATGAGACGCCGAAGTCGGACGATCCGGCTTTTGTGAGGGCGCGGTGGTGGCCGGTATTGTCGAATAAAGTCGCGGTGGATGAGGCGGCGATCTCCGCGACCAGTGCGGGATTCGCGGTGGAGGTCGATAACAGCTGCGACGATTGGGACTACGAGAAGGCCGTGGAGTATCTGCTGGGAAAGGTGCGCGAGCTGCGGGCAAAAGTATCGCGTGTGTGTTTGATTTCGGGGGGAGAAGTCACCGTTAACGTAAAGGATGGTGGAACCGGCGGACGAAATCAGCAATTCGCACTCGCCTGCGCGGAGAGAATTGCGGATGAGGAGATCACCGTATTGAGCGCGGGCACGGATGGAATTGATGGCAACAGCATGGCAGCCGGAGCGGTGGTGGATGGAAGCACGCTCGAGCGAGTGGGCGGGGCGGCTTCGGTGCGCGCGGCGTTGACAAAGTTTGACGCGTATCCGCTGCTGGAGCGGCTGGGAGACACGGTCGTGACCGGACCTACGGGAAACAATCTGCGGGATTTGCGTGTGTTGCTGGCGTACTAGCAATTACCTCGGTGTTAGACCCTCCCTGGAGTGTTGCCGCTGCAGCCTGTGCCTGCATCTAACTGCAATAGAAAAGCATACAAGGCGGAGGTCCCCTTGCGAAAGACAAAGTCGCGCATTTTTCTGGGCATTCTTCTAACGGGCATCACGTGTTTGATTTTTGGGGCGGTCGGCCAAGCACAACAATTTGATGTAGCCATCGGCTTCGGAACGATTTCGGCGCCGTCGGCGAGTGAAGCGTCTGGCAATCATGCACCTGTATCGCTGACGGGCGGGTTGTATCCGAGCTTTAGCGCGGATTTTCTCCTCCTCAAGACTTTCGGAGTGCAGGGCGAACTGGCGTGGAGGGGTGGACGCGGAGAGTACGGAGGATTTCAGCCGTACCGTCCATTCTTCTATGACTTCAATGCGATGTTCGCGCCGAGAATCGGGCCGCACACCGACCTTGTATTGTTGGGCGGTATCGGCGGGCAGAATACGCGGTTCTATACCGGCACCCAGGTATGCGATTTCTCCTGCCAGAATTTTGTCAGCGTGAATCACTTCATGGGACATTTTGGTGCGGGCATCAAGATATATCCGTACAAGCACGTGTTCATCGAACCGGAGGCGCACTTGTACTTGGTGCACGACAATCAGGAATTCAGTTCGGGCAGAGCAGTGCGCTACGGGGCATCGATCGGATACACGTTCGGCGGAAGATAGTTCAGTTGGAGCGAGCAAGAAAAAAGGGTGGCCTGACGGCCACCCTTAGCTTTTGTGTGCGGGTTACTTTTTGAAAATCGGTAGTGCCTTGCCGTCAACAGTGGCGGCCGGCGTCGCTCCGAACAGCTTCTCGACCGTTGGCGCCAGATCCACCTGGTGCACGCCCGAGTGAATGGTTCCCGGATGAATATCTGGTCCCCAGGCGGCGAAGGTGGCGTTCATGTCTGGCAGCTTGGGGTCGAAGCCGTGTGCCCCGTAGAAATTCGGCAGCGACAACGGCGGCGCGGTGCTGGCAGTGTCGCCCAGCCGCTGGACAACCGGACTCTGCGTGCCATCGAAGTTATAGCCAAGACTCAACAACGCGTAGACGTCGCCCGAGTCCTGCCCGATGAACTGCTTGGTATCGAGCCCGAAGTTGGGATCGTTTACACCGCCTGGCGTCGCCCGCACAACGACCTTGCCAAAGAGCGGCACGCTGGAGGCGCCATTGGTGTAGTTAAGATTCGTGTCGGTGGCCTTCTTCAGGATGTTCGCCACCTGGCTGCGAAGTTTCAGGTAGTCGTGCTTGGAAACTGCGCCGTTCGGCTCGCGACCCTGCAAGCTGATGTAGATGTTCGCTGCCGGGCCTGACGTGACCGCGCGCACCTTGGTTAGATCAACGCCATTGGACGACAACAGGTTGTTGATGCTCACCGCCGTGTGGAACGCGGAGAAGCCGTGGTCCGACACCAGGAAAATGTTGCTGAGCGGCATGCCGTTGCTGTCTGTTCCAACCGCTTCGATGATGCGCTGGACGGCCAGATCAGCTGCCTGGTAAGCGTTCTGGATGTAGGACTGGTAGCGCGCGATCTTTGCTGGATCCTGTCCCCCGAGGATCGAATTCGGATCAAGTGGATTCGTGGGCTGCCGCGGATCAATCAGCAGGAACTGGTGCTCGGCGCCGTCTGGTTCCTCGATGTAGATCATCACCAGATCGGCATTCGGCGTCTGGCTCATCGCCCGCAACGCCACCCGGGTCTGGTAATCGACGAAGTGATTCACCTGGTCTTTGTTGATAGCTTCGAGCTCAAGATCAGAGAACGCCGTGAGGCCGGGATTGATGCGTTCGGGGAAGCGGAAATCCGACTGATCGGCCCAGAAACCGACGTTGTTGTTGATGTCATTCACATTGGCAAGAACCGCTGCGTTCGGTGGAATGTCATCCGCCGAGTAACGGGCGATATGAACGTTGGAAAGATCGGGCGCCATCGCACTAATGAAGAACGCCAGGCCGGCCTTTCTAGGTGTGTTTTCAAGATAAAACTGCTGCGATGTGCCGTCACTGAACTTGACATATGCCGGGCCGGTCGAAGGCAAGGTGAAGGGTCCGGGCTGAATGCCGTTGGTGGTGTCGAAGAATGCGAGGGTGTCGTAGTTGACGGTCGAGTCGTCGGTGGTATCGAGCGCAGCGGCGTCGATGGTGAACGAAACACCGCCGGCAGTGAATGTCTCGAGCGTGGTCAACATCACCTGGCTGAACGAATTCTTGCCTGCGGCCGTGAGCGCAGTCACGATTGCGGCAGGAGCGGGAGCGAAGTTCGCTGCGGTCAATGCGAATCCCTTCCCACCTACGCCGCCGAACTCACCGAACGGCACGGTGTAATCGACCGTGCGTTTGGTGTGCGACTGTACGATCGGGCTGGGGCTCAATCCGGGCACGGTGACATCCAGTCCGTCGCCGCCCGGCCATGTGGCCGTAACCACAACCTTGCCCGCATTGCGCAGGGCGATCCAAAGCGGCTCAGCCGTTGGATTCAGGCTCTCGGCCGGCCCGACGAAATCGTATCCGCCGATGGGCGCGCTGAATCCGCTGGCATTCGATGTGAAGGGACTCGCCACCAAATGAAATGTATTGGATGGAATGTCATTGTGCGCCGCCGTTGAACCGGTCGCCAGCGCAATGTGGTTTACGGCAGTAAGCGACGGCGACACGGTCACGCTTCCGTTCGCGACTGCGCCCTTGGTGAAGAGCAAGCCGATACCTTTATTCGGGCTGAGAGCGCCCGACGCCAACAACTGGCTAACGATTTCCGGTTTGCATCCGTCGAGGGAGATCACCACGGCTTTGGGCGGGGCGGCGAAGGCTCCTGACGCTGCGAGCACGCAACTACCAAGCAGGGCGACCAGCGAGCGCAAGAAACGGTTTGAGGGTGAGAGCAGAGTGAGCAACCGCATTCCACTACCTCCTGTAAAAGTCAGAGCGCATTGCGCGTTCTTGCCAGAAGAATCCGTGGAAGAAGTGAACGGAATGTGAACGAAAATTCAAACCCATGTAAATTTACCGACTGGTAACAAGAGTTTGGGCACGAAGAAGACTTGGAGACGAAGTTCGAGACAGCAAATGTCTCGATTCAATAGAGGAACCGCTGCTGTTCTGTACGCTCAAACTCCCAAGCATTCAGAAATTGACTCGGTATCAACTAAGATTCTTGACCGCTAAGAACACGGGGGTGCCAGGCGGGCGCCTTGCAAATGGCCGTGCAAGGATAACCATCTGGGCTCGTTCAACTATTTTTTCCAATTCTCCCAGGGGATATTTGCCGAAAAATCGTCGCTATATTGGTTCATTCTGAGTCTGATGAATAAGTGGATTCGAGGTGCTAAGTTCTTCCATCCCGGAGTTCGACTATGCAACCTGTGCTGATTTCGAATGCCATAAAAATGACGCTCTCTACCGTGGGACCGGTTGCTGCGCCATTGGGCCTACCGGTGGCACAATTGAAATGTTCTGAGGCTGTGTCCTTACCCGATCAGCAAGTTGAGGCGGGAGTGTGGGAATGCACACCCGGTATATGGACCCGTCAGGTGAAAGAGGCGGAATTGTGTCATTTTGTGGCAGGTCACTGCTTCTTCACGCCGGAAGGTGGCCAGCCGATGGAGATTCGGGCAGGCGATGCTGTATTTTTCCCGCTCAATTCCAGGGGGATCTGGGACGTAAGGGAAACCGTGCGCAAAACATACGTCACGTTCACGTACTAGGCAACGGCGAGTCTCGCACTAAGGGCCCGCTTCGAACGAGCCTCCTCCGGTTCCTTATTCGATGGGTCGTCATCTGCGTGGTGGCTCTTTGGTCGTTTGCCGCGCTGGCGCTTCTGGCGGCCCGGTGGATCGACCCACCGACAACCGCGGTCCACATTCAACGCCGCTGGCAGGCCTGGATTCACCACAATCCATGTCGCGCACGCTACAAATTCGTTCCGCTCAGCCAAATCTCCCGCGACCTTCAACACGCCGTCATCGCCGCAGAGGACGCGCACTTTTACCAGCACCATGGATTCGATTGGAAGGAGATCCAAATCGCTGCCCAGGAGGATTTGGAAGGCGATCGCACTCGCGGAGCGTCGACCATTACGCAGCAGCTCGTAAAAAACCTGTTCTTCGGGACGGGCCGCTCGTTTCTACGCAAAGGGGCAGAGGCCTCGCTGGTGCCGGTGGCCGAGATCGTCCTCGGCAAACAGCGCATTCTGGAGATCTACCTCAACGTGATCGAATGGGGCCCTGGAATTTATGGGGCCGAGTCGGCGTGTCGTTATTACGACCAAACCTCGGCTCGGAATATCGGTCGTGAACAGGCGGCGCGTCTCGCTGCGGTCCTGCCGGCTCCCCTAAAGCGACGACCCGAGCGCATGAATAACTACAGCGGGATTATCCTCAGGCGCATGGGCCAGGCGGGATGGTAATTTTCGCTAAGCATTTCGCTGCGAAAAGGCGCCATAACACTCATCGACGCCTGCCAGCGTCCCGAGACGCTGTGGTCCTTAACTGAAGTCTCCGATTTCAGACTTCATGATTTTGCCCACTCAATTTTTCGTCAGGCATGCGGAGTTTTAGGCCCTGACACTACATGCAATGTCCCCGCGTTGCCGCCAGTTTCGGGGCGCATTATGATAGCGGGATGGATCTCGGCTTTTCAGAGATGGTGTTTCTGTTCGTCCTGGCATTGCTGATCTTTGGCCCGAAGAAGTTGCCGGAGATCGGGAGAACGATCGGGAAATTCATGAACGAGTTCAAGCGGGCTTCCAACGACTTCCGCTCACAAATCCAGGCGGAGATTAACAATCTTGAGTCGGAAGTGAAGCCAGAGATCCTGCCTCCGCTGCGCGAGCCGCTGGGTTCGCTGGCCAACCGGATATTCAATCCTCCGTCGGCAGAACGATTGGAAGCCGCTGAAACTGCGGCGGAGACGCATGAACCGGAAGCCAAGCCGGAGCCGGCACCCTCGCCGAAAGTAGCACCTGATGTCTGAGACGGCTACGACGCCACTGGGTTCCGAGCAGGAACAGATGCCGACCATGGGCTTCCTCGATCACCTCGAGGAACTGCGGCGGAGAATCATCTATTCGCTGATCGCGGTGGCAGTGGGATGCGGGCTGTGCTGGAACTACGCCGAACGCATCGTCGACCTGATGCAGAAACCGATTGTGGACGCGCTCCACAAGAACAGCTTGCCGGAAAAGCTCGTCTACCTGAACCCGGTGGACCCGTTCAATCTGTATCTGAAAGTGGCAGGAGTGGCGGGCTTGTTCGTGGCATCGCCCTTCGTGCTCTACCAGCTTTGGCTATTCATCGCTCCCGGGTTGTACCGGCATGAGAAGCGGTATGTGTGGCCATTCATGTTCTCGACGGTCAGCTTGTTCCTGGCCGGAGGATATTTCGGGTACAAGCTGGTGTATCCGCAGGCGCTGTATTTCCTGATCGACTTTGGCAAGCAGTTCCAGCCGATGATCACGATCGAGGAGTACAGCAAGCTGTTTCTGACGATCATCGTTGGGATGGGCGTGATCTTCGAGATGCCCATCCTGGTGTTCTTCCTGTCTCTGATGGGAATTATCAGCGCGGGATGGATGTGGCGGAACCTCCGGTACTCGATTCTGGGAATCTTCATTATTGCGGCCATCCTGACGCCAACCACCGACATCCTGAACATGTGCATCTTCGCGGCGCCGATGGTCGCACTGTATGTGCTGAGCATCGCGATCGCGTGGGCCTTCCATCCAAGACAGAGGAAGAAACGGTCGGAGAAAACGTAGACTTCTTTTCCGCGGATCGACGCGGAGGACCGTGGATCTGTAAAAAGTCAGATGGCGGCGTCGCAGAAGTTCTTTTTTTAACCACAGAGACACAGAGAAACCTTTCGAGACAAAACCCTTGAAACTAAAGAGGACACAAAGAATCACGACGGTCAGAAGAGTTGTCTGCCTGTCTATAACTCTGGGTTGGTTGTTTGCGGCCGAAGCGTGCAAGAAGGAAGGGTCGAAGACTGCGTCGCCGGGCGTCGATGGTTCGGCCTCGGCGCGCGAGCAATCTTCGCAGGCGAGCAGTGCGACTCCGCCACCTTCCCCCGCGGAACCTTCGCAAGGCGGAGATGATTCTGCGCAACTTTATCCGCCGGACACATCGCCGCTGCCGAGGATTGATGCAAATCGCACCTTCCAGTGTGTGAAAGAGATCGTGGCCCTCGGGCCGCGGCCAATTGGAAGCGCGGCGCATAAGAAGCTGGAAAACTACATCACTGCGCATCTGAAGGGAGATGAGGTCGAGGATGACTCGTTTACGGCGGAGACTCCGGCAGGGAAGTTTCCGATGCGCAATATCATCGCGAAGTATCCGGGAACGAAAGACGGAGTGATCGTGATCATGGGGCATTACGACACCGTCTATCCGCTGCGCGATAAGGGATTCGTTGGTGCGAACGACGGCGGATCGTCGACCGCGATCCTGCTCGAATACGCGAACCAGTTGCGCGGAGAAAAGCGCGATGGATACAGCGTCTGGCTGGTGTGGACCGACGGCGAGGAAGCGGTGAAGCAGTGGACGGATACGGATAGCGTCTATGGGGCGCGGCATCTGGCGGAGAAATGGGAGAAAGATGGCACGCTGAAAAAGATCAAGACCTTGCTGCTGATGGATATGATCGGGGACGCGGACCTGAACATCGATCGCGATACCAATTCCACGCAGTGGCTGACGGACGCGATGTACGAAGCCGCGGAGCGAGGCGGCGTGCAGTCGCATTTTTATGAGCGGTCGGGGGAAATCTCAGATGATCACATACCGTTTGTGAAGCGCGGGGTGCCCTGCCTCGACGTGATCGATCTGAACTATGGCTACAACAACGTCTACTGGCACTCGGCTGAGGATACGGTGGACAAGCTGAGCCCGCGGAGCCTGGAGATCGTGGGCGACACCACGCTGGAAGCGATCCGGCTGATCGATACGGGGAAGCGCTAGGCTCAGGAGATCAAGTTTGGTGGTTACATGACCTGGTAATTAACTTGCCGTTGGCTCGTTATCCTCAGAGCCGGCGGGAAGAGTCCTATATTGCAAAGCACTGAATGTCGAACGCCGAATTATGCAGGTTGCCACAATTCGATGGGATTTCCCTCAGGATCATGAAGACGAGCGAAGCGGCCAACGTTGGGATAAGATTCTGGGTCTTTGACCTCAATTCCTGCCGCGCGTAGCTGGGCTACCATTTTGTCGATATCGTGCACTCGAAAGTTCACCATCCAGACCTTGTTAGGATCCCCGAAATACTTACTCGTTTCTGGAAAAGGAGTGAAGGCGGTCGCTCCAGCCTCTTGCTGCCAAGGGGTCGCGCCGTGGCTTGTAGGGGTGAGGCCGATCCCCAGGTGTTGCTGGTACCAGTTCTCCAGCGCTTTGGGATCATGAGCTCGGAAGAACAACCCTCCGATGCCGGCTACTTTCTCCATTTGCGTTCCTGCCGATTCAGGTTTATCAGCTTCCTTCGCAGGTGGAGCAGGACTCGCTGACTGTGCGGGGTTCTGTGCCGCCATGGCCGATCCATTCCGCGGGAAAATGAAGCTCGACCCGAAAGCACAGGACAAGCCTTGAAGTAGTTGGCGCCTTTGAAAGCTCATTCCATCCTCCTAACGAGACTTCGTGCGAGTTCGTCTACGATACCTGCGCGGGGCAGCAGCAAGCAATTCGTACTATCCGTTCAGGTTAAGTCCTTGGACGTCCAAATTCAGCAGGTGTAGACTTGCGCCGACTTTAGCCACATCAATTCTGGTTACATTCCCCGGACAGGAGAAAACAATGACGAAACAGAATGTGAGAATTCTGGTGACGTTGTGCGCATTTGTCGTGCCCCTGGTTTGGGTTGTATCCGCGAGTGCGCAGATGTCGGAGGTGAAAGAGAAACCTCCGATGTACTCGTATGTAGCGGATTGGACTATTCCCCGGGCGCAGTGGGGCGAGATGCAAAAAGACACGGCTGCCAACCTTCCTATGATGCAAAAGGCACTGGCGAGCGGGACTATCGTCGGGTACGGCGACGATACGGACCTGATCCACCGGCAAGACGGCGACACACACGATACGTGGTGGTCGTCAATGACGCTGGCGGGCCTCGTTAATGTTCTGGAACAGTCCTATTCTTCGGGCACGGCTACCTCGCCGGTGCTGACGACTGCGACAAGGCATCGGGATGCCATTTACGTAAGCCGCTACTACAACTGGCACTCGGGCTCGTGGAAGAACGTCTATACCACCGACGCCTTTTACAAACTCAAAGCCGACGCTCCCGCAGATGCCGTGGACACGATCAGCAAGAGCATCATGGTGCCGCTGATGGAGAAATTGCTGTCAGACGGAACGATTCATGAATACGAGATCGACACGGAAGCGTTCCACACCGACCCTCCGGGCGGTTTCACGCTCGTCTACATTCTGGCAGGCGCCGAAGGTTTGGATAAGGTGAATGCAGCAATAAGAGACGCGATCAAGGGGAACCCGCTGCTCGCACCGGCGTTTGGCGCGATGGTCGACATCAGCGCGCACCGCGATGACCTGGCGCGGACGAATGCAACGTATAAATGATTCGATTGCCCCAGGGGTTCGTGGCCTGAAACCACGAGGGGGGAATGCCGAAGGATCCCATCTTTCGAACCCCGCGAAAGGTGGGCATGGGTGCGAAGGTCAAAAATGTAGCACTGGGCCCACGATCACTTCGCCTTGAGAGGCCACAGAAGAACCAACATGCACGATGCAGCCGGGACTACAAAAGACTGATACCTGGGGATCGACGACCACGGGTAGCCATTCTGCTTGAATCTTGAAGCCGACATGGCGGCTCGGATAGAACCTGATGCCGCCTCCGATTCCAAACGAGAAACGTGTGAAGTTGAAATTGTTATTGCCGGAGGCGTGCGTGGCGCCAATGCTGGCCATGACAAACGGCCTCGCCCAAGCGGCCCAATTGTCGACGAAATATTCGTGGCTGAAGTCTCCATGAAATTGATCGAGGACGAGGCGTTGGCGCGGCGGTTGAAGGTCGATGTCGTCCGAGTGAATATGTGAGTCTTGTCGTGCCCATCGAAATTCGACCAAGTCATCTTGCCGGATCCACATTCCAAATGACACTCCGTAACTTGGGCTCGCGTTGAGCTCGACACTGGGATTCATGCCCGACACATGAGGCTCAATAGGAAAATCCATAATCGTGCGATAACCGACGAACGCAGTGAAATCAAATCGTAGCGGCTTCAGTTGGTCTGGCTGTTGTCCATGAAGAGCGCTCGTAGAGAGTACAGCGATTAACAGAGTCGCGATGAGGGCAGATGTGCGAAGTGTTTGCATAGTTCGAAACGTCGTTCTCTCCGTGGCGGTCGTCGCGTATAGGCACAGGGGGGCGCAGCCTGATTATGGCACTGCTTAGTGACTGTTGATGAGTCGGAATTTCATCCAGTGTGGACCAAGAAAAAGGCCGCCCAGCGATTGGGCGGCCGCATATCGGAGGTTCGAGGTTTCTGAGTTTCCGATTCAACGATTCATGAGCACTTTTTTGGAGTGCCCTCAGTCGTTGCCGTGCACACGGCTTAGATTGTTCATGTAGGTTGCGGAACCAACGGCCCGGCCGAGCCGAGCGCCCGCCGTTTGGTCGGTTCGAAAATGTATTCCGCCGTAAACGCGCGCGTCGGAGATGTCGTCGGTGATCTGCTTGAACGACGTGTATTGCAAAACGATGTTTGGAACCGCAGGGTTCGTAATCGTGATCGAATGCCCACCAACACCATAAATCCTGCTCAGTACTGCGGCTGCCCCGTTGCTAGCACTGCCGTGGTTGGAGGGATAACTCGGGAAACATGGAGTCACGATGAATGGGACGTAGTTCGAGTCGGGATCGGTTTTCGGGTTACCATCCGTGTCGCCCCCGTGGATGGCCGTTTCAGGTCGCCAAAAGTTGTAGTAGTACTTGTTGAAGAATGACGCGACCAGGCTGTCGTTCGTCGCCATATTGATCAGGGCAAGAGCACGCGCATTGTGCGTCAGTGAATGTCGCCGTTCCACCGCAACCTGTTGAGCCGCCTGATTAAACACCTGGGTTGGAGAAGTGACCGCGTAAAAGGCCGCGACATTCGCGCGATCTGGTGGTCGCTGAGTACTATCCATGCTTCCGACGGTCATCACCTCGTCGTACGTCTTGGCATATCTGTTGCTCGTGAGTGCCGGGGGCGGGTCGAGGAGATAGTCACTGGCGCTCGAGATGCCGAATGGGGTTACAAACTGCCATTGAAAAGCGATTCCCACCGCGACTCCATTCACGATCGGGCAACTCGGGGTAGCTTGCCATTCGCCCGGAACGGGTGAGCCGGGTATTTTGAATTGCGGAGGCGACGATCCGTCGTTGGCGCGAAGATCGATCATTGCGGCAGCGGCGGCATCTCCTGTTGCGATTCCATCACTCTTGGCCTGGCCGTCCGGTATCGAGGCTAGCGAATTGGCGCGTGCGGTGTTGAGGTCGCCAGCGCTGTTTGGGAAGTAAGTGCTAAGCACGTGATAGGCAGCCTGGATCGCTGCGGCCTCGGCCGAGGCGCCCGGCGGGGCTGTGATGGTCCCGAGATATGGTTGGTATGTGTGTGTTACGGAATTAACTGCTTCGAAGACTGCAAGTTGTACGATCGCCGCAAAGCGGGCCTGTGCAAATGGATTCGCGCCATTCGCGACGGCGGTATTCACTGCAATTGCGTTCCAGTCCAAAACGATATCGGCTTTTGCGGTAGCCGATCCGAACCAGAGAACCACGATCAATAAGGGCGCGAGAGTCCCTTTGAGTCTGACATCCATCCGTTTCATTGTCCTTCCTCCTGGTGTGCATCGGTAGGGAAGGGGGCGATCATTTGCGATGGAACGATTGAGAGTCCATAGTGGAGCGTGTGTCGGGGTGTTAATTTTTGTGTCGGGCCAAGTTATAGAGTTGATTTGTACTTAGATCGGCGTTGCCACTTGTTGTAGAATCCCAGCACTTCCCTCCTGGTGTCCTAATGGCGTTTCAGTCGATCAGAGTGCAGGAGCCAATCCGATTTGGCAACGACTTCGAACTCGACATCGCCGCCCGCAAGTTAAGCCGCAGCGGTCATCGTCTGAAACTGGAACGTATCCCGCTGGAAATCCTGGTTCTGCTGATCGAGAACGGCGGCGAGATCGTTACCCGCGACGAGATCGTCGCCAAAGTTTGGGGCCAGGGTGTTTTCCTCGATACCGACAACAGCATCAGGGGCGCCGTCCGCAAGCTTCGCCAAGCCCTGAAGGATGATGCCGAGATGCCTCGCTTCATCCAGACCGTGACGGGCCAGGGGTATCGCTTCATCGCTCCAGTCATCGGTCCAGACGAGGAACAGCATGCCAATGCTCCCGCGGCCCAACCGGGAGCCGCTTCAGATGCGATGCAGACCCGCATTTCGGAGACCGCGGTCGAGGCGCCGGATGCGGAAAGCAACCGCGATCTTCGGACTCGCCACGCTAGCCGATGGTTTGTTCTCGGCGGAGCTGCTTTACTCGCCGTGGTTGCGGTCGTTTACGTGTTGAGCCGAAGCCGCGCAGTGGATACGACGGCTCCCAGAATAAGGTCTCTCGCGGTATTACCTTTGAAAAACCTATCTGGTGATTCCAGCCAGGAATACATCTCCGACGGAGTTACCGAGGCGCTGATTGGGCGGCTCGCCGCGATCCACAATCTGCGCGTTGTGTCTCGCACCTCAGTGATGCGTTTCAGGGAAACGCAGCTCTCAGTTCCTGAGATTGCCAAGTCGCTCGGTGTGGATGCGATCGTTGAAGGATCGGTAATACGAGAGGGCAACCGCATTCGCGTGCACGCTCAGTTGATTCGCGGTGCTACCGACGAGCACTTCTGGTCCGAATCTTACGATCGGGAACTGGGAGATGTGCTCACGCTTGAGAGCGATGTAGCGCAGGCAATTGCACGGAAGGTTGAGGTGACGGTTACGGGGCAAGAACGCTCCAGGCTCGTCGCATCACGCCACATCTCGCCAGACGTTTATGAGAATTATCTGAAGGGCGAGTTCGCACTGGGCAATGGCAACACTCGCTCTGATCTTGAGCGAACGATCGCATATTTCAATCAAGCCATAAGTCAAGATCCGGCATTTGCAGCAGCCTATGTCGGACTGGCGGATGCCTATATCGACCTAGGGACGGTCTTTGCGGGCGGCTCACCTGCTGAAACGCGTCCCAAGGCGATCAGCGCTGCCCGCAAGGCACTGGAGTTAGATCCTGAACTTGCTGAGGCTCACGTTCAATTGGCATATCTCTACCAACAGGAATGGCGGTGGAGCGACGCCGAGGCTGAATATAAGCGAGTCCTCCAGCTGACGCCAAACGATGCTGCGGCGCACCTGGGGTTCGCCCGATTGCTGCTTTCCGAGGGACGTACAGAAGAAGCAATGGAATGGTCGAAGCGGGCTCGGGAACTGGATCCGCTTGCAATTACCGGCTCCAAGCTTGGCTGGATTCTGTTTTGTGCACGCAGCTACGATGAAGCGATAAGGGAACTTCGCGCAAGCTTGGCAGTGAGGCCGGATGACGCTTCTGCCCTTTGGCAGTTGGGATTCTCGCTTATTGCGGAAGGAAAATTCCAGGATGCCATTCCGCCACTTGAGCGAGCCGCTGCCATCACTCAAAGAGCTCCTGGTGTAGTCGGCGTTCTGGCCAGGGCATACGGTCATGCCGGCCGGCGTTCTGATGCGCTTCGTCTGATTGAAGAGCTGCATCGACGCGGCCAGAATGGCTATGTTCCCGCCGCCGCTTTCGTACAGGCTTATGTGGGTCTCGCCGACTACGATCAGGTGTTTTCCTGGTTCGAACGAGCCTACCAGGAGAAATCCAATATCTTGCAGTGGATCAAGGTAGAGCCGTTCCCTGACGCAATGCGCAACGATCCTCGTTTTAAAGACCTTGTCCGCCGTGTTGGCCTTGAATAGGAAAGCTGATCCGAATTTTTTGCGGAGTGCGGTTGAATAGTTCGCGATGTTCGCACGCTTTTCTGCTGCGTAGCACTCTCTTAACTGCGAACTAGCTCTCAATACTCCGAACTATCTCTCAATGCCAAGTCCAGCCCATGGCTTCACACCGGGCGAGTCTAGTGCCCGTCGGTCTATGATTGCGCTGCTCGAAGATGACGAAGTGGCGCCGTTTCTTAGCTCGCTTTCGCTTCTTCGTCGCGCCGTCGCACGGCGGCTCCTTCAGGGTCGGTAAGGATGTCGACCCACTTCGGATTGGGCGCTGGCTCGGCGTCATAGTTGTCGTGCCAGTTCCACCACTTATACGGGGGAGTCTGAGGATAACCTTCGGGTGAGTCTTCCCAAGTCTCCTGTCGGCCGAGCGGCGTAATGTCGAGGTAGCTCCAGATGGTGCCCATCGCCTCGTCGCCGCGGTTGTTGATGAAGTATGTGCGGAATATTCGCTCACCGTCACGAAAAAATACGTTGTGGCCGTGCCATTGATCGACACCGAAGTCCTTATCGAAGCTGTCGGTCATGGTGTACCACGGCATCTTCCAGCCCATCCGCGCCTTCACACGAGCCATATCCGCCTGTGGAGCGCGTGAGGCATAGACGAGGGTGGTGTCGCGCGCGTTCAGGTGAGCCAGGTGTCCGACCTGATCGGCACCGAGCGAGCAGCCGCGGCAGGCATGGCCGGGCCAACCGAATACTCCGGGTTCGAAGAAGGCGCGATAAACGATCAATTGCCTGCGGTCGTCGAACAGATCAAGCAGACTAATCTTACCGTTGGGTCCCTCGAACTCGTATTTCTTTTCCACTGGCATCCATGGCATCCGTCGACGCTCGGCGGCGAGCGCGTCACGAGAGCGGGTAAAGGCCTTTTCTTTCACAAGAAGCTTTTGCCGCGCAGCCTCCCACTCCTCTTGCGACACGATCGGGGGCGTCTTCATGGCGGTATTCGCTTTCGGGTTGTCTTTGCTTGCTGCCATATCACTTCTCCTTATTCGCGTTCGAAACGGCTTCTGCTGCATTTTTTTTGCGAGATGCTTTGATGGCGAGCGCTGCCAGTCCGCCAGTCGAAAAAGTACCCGCCACGACGAGTCCTAGGGTTGAAATACAGAATGGGCACATATTCACCTCTCAGGCGGCTAAGGTTCGTCTCTAAGCCACTTCTGTATGGGTGACGGGTAACGCGGGGCGATTTCTACAGGAAAGAGAAAAAAATCAACCTCGCTTGCGGAGCAGGAACTCTCGAATTGCCGGGTCTTCAGCGAGACCGATGGCTCGGTCGTAAGCCTCTGATGCTTCAGGAGTTCTTCCAAGGCGTTGGAGAAGATGAGCACGAACCGCCCAATAAGGCTGATAAGAAGAGACTGCGTCCGGGCTAATTGTGTCCAGAACAGCTAGTCCTTGTTCAGGTCCATCGGCCTCGGCGAGGGCAGCAGCATAACCTGCCCGCCGGCCGATACTCGGCGATATGCGTATCAGATGTGCGTAGAACTGGACAACTGCACTCCACTCAATTCGGCCGCTGCGTGCCCGTTCCGCATGTACCGACTGAATCGCCGCCTCCAGTTGAAAAGGTCCTGGCCGCCCACGTTTGGACGCCTCGGCCAGATGGTGCTCCGCCTCTTCGATTAAAGGAAGCGACCACAATTTCGGGTCCTGCTCAGATAGGGGAACGTAGTGACCATCACGACCGCGCCGTGCTGCGCGCCGCGCTTCACAATGAAGCATCAACGCCAACAGTCCTTGGACCTCGGGTTCCGCAGGCACTAGTTGAAGAAGCACTCGCGCGAGCCAGATGGCCTCTTCGGCGAGGCCGCGGCCGCGCTGATCGGCGCCAGCCATGTCATCCCAGCCAATGCCGAAAGCTGCATAGATCGCTTCCAGGACCGCCTCCAGCCGTTGTGGGAGTTGACGCTGTTCCGGAACTTCGAAGCGGATTCCCCCGTCACGAATTTTGGTTTTTGCGCGCACCAGGCGCTGTCCCATGGTCTTGGGTGAAACCAGAAAAGCACTGGCGATGCGGACCGCGTCGAGACCCAACACGGTTTGGAGCATGAGCAGCGTGTGCATAGCTGGATCAATGGCCGGATGTGCGCAGACAAAGAGCAATTTGAGGCGCTCGTCTGGATAGTTTGTTTCCACGTTCGCCTCCGTTGTGTTCCGGGTTAGGAGCAGGAGGTCGGGTTCGCTCTCGGACACGACTCGTTGGTGTCGAAAGAAATCGATAAGCGAATGGCGCGCGGTGGTGAGCAGCCATGCCTCAGGATTTTGAGGCACGCCGTCTCGCGGCCAGACCGTGAGCGCTTTGACCAATGCGTCGCTCAGCGCATCTTCCGCGCCAGCCAAGTCGCGGGTATGCACGGAGAGGTAGGCGACCAATCGACCGTATGACTCGCGTGCCACCCGCTCAACTATCCGGCGAGCATTCTCCTGCTCGCTTTCGGTCATTCCACGATCCTGCGCTTAGTGTCAGGCGCGAGCGGACGAACCTCGACGGCGCCATACGCGGCAGCCGGACAGCGCGCCGCCCACTCGAGGGCGGCATCGAGCGAGGGAAGTTCGAGGATGGTGAATCCGCCGAGTTGTTCTTTGGTGTCGGCATAGGGGCCGTCCTGGACACCCTGTTTTCCTTCCTTAATTCTTACGGTTGTGCCGGTTTCCGGGACTTCCAGCGGATCGCCGCCGACAAAGACGCCCGCCTCGACGAGAGCCTTGTGGTAGGCGCGCCAGGCGCCGGTATAGGTGTCGGCTCCATCGCTTTTCCGCGACGCGAAAGCGTCAGCTGATTCATAGATCAACAGTGCGAATTGCATCATGTTCTCCTTCTTGAAAGACAGTTTTGCATATGTCTGAAGGGATGACGTACCAGAAGACGGCATTTCGACAGCGGGGTGAGAAGAATCTGCAGATGATGGTAGTTCGGGCGGCAAGCGGGAAATGAGCCCGGAGTGCCGGCAACTGACGATTCAACAATCTCAGCGACACAGCCTTGGCACGTTTTCGGTCACCATCGGTGATCCGGTTACTTCAGTCATTTTGCACGAAAGGTGGTTCCACATAAGCTTGAGCCAGAAACTTGCGGCCACTTTATGTTGCGACCCGTCATTTTGATCTGCCGGATTGTTCTCTGCGCGGCGCTGTGCGTTTCCTTCGCCGTTGCCCAGCAAAGCTCAACTGAAAGCACGCGCAAAGTAGTAAACCGTGTGGTCCCCGCCTATCCAGAACTGGCGCGCACCATGAATGTCAAAGGCAACGTGCGCCTGGAAGCCCTCGTCGCGGCCAATGGGACGGTCAAGTCCGTGACGGTGATTGGCGGGCATCCGGTGCTGGCCCAAGCGGCCGAGAGGGCGGTAGAAAAGTGGAAGTGGGAACCCGCCGCGCACGAAAGTCACGAATTGGTTGAGCTACGGTTCAATCCGGAATAAGCCGAGCCTTACGAACCGCGCAACAGTTGAACGACTCAGCGCAGCACTCCAACAAGTTTGGCGTCTATCCCCTGCATAGGCTTCGTGCCGGTGCCGCAGATCCAGCCTTTCGCTGCGTCCACGGTGATTCGAACGTCGGTGTATCCGGTGTTCTGGAAAAGATCGCGGTGCTCGTCGATGGTAAGGAGTTTCATGCCGGTCGGATACTTTTCCGCCAGCCTTGCAGACGCCGTGGTCGCGCCTTTATAGATTTCCGCAATAACGAGAAGCCTCCCGCCCGGTTTTACGACCCGGAAAACTTCGCGCATGTCTCCGGGCAGATCAGGCCACCAGAAGTGCGTCTCGACGGCGGTGACGAGATCGAAGGTAGAGTCGGCGTAGGGCATGCGAGAAACGGATCCTTCGCGGATTTCGACGCGCCCTATGGCGATCCATTGCCGGTTGATTTTTTCTGCGACGGCGACACTCGCGGGGGAATAGTCGAGGCCATAGACCTTTCCCTGGGTGGCGATCGCGGCCAGCTTGCTCACGGTTCTTCCGCCTCCGCAGCCGACGTCGAGGATGGTCGCTTGCTTCTCAATGGAGATTTGAGCCAGGCCCCAGTCGGTCAGCTTGGAGTGTCGCGAGTTCATGTTCCACAAAAGCAAGCGGCCGAGCCATCCCATTGGCTTCTGGCATGGATTCAGGCGTGAAGTCTTGCTGGTCACAGTGCCATCCTGCCGAAAAGTCTACGTCTGCGATTGACGAAAACGCCAGAGTTCGGCGAAGAACGTGTGACAGGCTTCAGCCAGTGAAGATCGCGTGGAAAAGATCTGTTTTGCGGAGTGAATTGCAGGTTACGGCGGGAGGAGTGCTACTCCGCGGCCGAGTGTCTCAGTTTAGGGTCAGAACCATCGAACTCAGGAAGTGTTCTCCTCGTACGACTGCATCGACGGCACCGAGCAGTTCTCGTCCAGCGTCCGACTTGACGACGTAACCATGAGCGCCCGTTGCCAAGGCCTTTTGCACGATGTCGGCGGAAGATTCCTGGCTTATGAACAATATCCTGGAGTCAGGAGAGATGACACGAATGCGTTGAGCTGCCTCAATTCCATTCAGCTTGGGTATGCCGATGTCGAGCAGAACCAGTTCCGGGTGGAATTCTTGTGTTCTTTCAATTGCTTCGATTCCATCGCATGCTTCGCTCACGATCTCCACGTCCGATCGGTCTTGCAAAGCGGATGAGAGAAATTGACGGAAGGGCGCGAAATCGTCTACGACCAAGACACGAAGTGGCAAGTAGAACCGGCCTTTCGTTTTTTGCAAAAGCCCGTTGCGCTGGCTGGGATTGCCAACGGGATACAGAATGAACCATCACTCGGTTGAGCGATACTACCAACTTTGCCAGTGATGTTACACGAAAACCTTAGATGCTGAAGGCGAGTTTGAGTTGCCCAACTATGGTGTTATGCCTAATTTTCATCGCGGAGCGTCGTTGCTTTCGGGCCGCAAACAGGATCGTTGGTGTCGAGCGGCGGATCTTGGCGAACTCTGCACTATCTTGCACATGCTTGACCCTGTTTCGAGGTTCCCCCTAGGATGATGGAGCACCCCTCTTTAGGGTGACTCTGATCGGCCAACGTGCCGTGAGTACATGAGGGATTCCTTGCTCCAGAGAGCCTGTTTGGTTGTTTTCATATTGTCCGCGGTGGGAGCGCTGAACGCGCAAAGCAAGGGCCTGCCGCCTGGTCCTATGCAAGCCAAGGTCAAAGTTACATGCACCCAGTGCCATGCGGCGTCGAAGATCACCACCCAGCACTTGACGCGGAAGGAGTGGGACGCGCAATTGACCAAGATGATCGGACTGGGCGCCGATGTGCCGGATTCAGATCGTGCGGGATTTCTCGACTATCTGACCAAGAACTTCGGTCCGGCCAAGGCAATGAAGGGCGCGAAGGCCGTACCCAAGGCGACCGACTCGGAAAATTAGCGGATCGCGATCATTGCTCGTAATCAGCGAGAAGTGGGCACGAACCTAAACAATTACTTGAGGGTTACCGCCGCCTTCTGGATGCTAGAAGCAGTTCGAGAATGGCGGCGCTACCGTAGCGCGAATGTTTCGCTTGGTCGGTAGCGCTTTGCTTTTCAGCATTCGGCGACTGGCAATTGGCCGTTAGCTGATACCTGCCCGCATCACCTTCTATGCGGCTACGCACGTTCGGGCGGCGGTGGTCAGGGCTTCCTGCAAGGCGTCAAGATGACGTTGCTCAGTCAGGTAGCTGATGACCATCACGCGGATCACACTCTCTCCATTCACTATCGTTTCTGAGATCCAACAGCGGCCGTCGCCCGTGACTTCCTCCACAATGGCATTGTGCAGGGCTGCGCGCTCGCTTGGATAGACTCCTTTCAACCGCAGGTTCAGGATCGGCACCTTCATGGGAGCCGCGAGTTCGAAGCTCTCAGAATTTGCGATCCAGTCGGCGAAGGAGCGTGCCAGGTTCATCTGCCGATCGATGTGTTCCTCGTAAGCCTTTCTGCCGTGAACTTTCAAGGTGAGCCAGAGCTTCATGGCGTTCATCCGGCGCGTCCATTGAGTGCTGATGCGAGAGTTGTCAGGCAGGACAGCGCCGGCAGCCTTCGGCATGTAAGGCGCGTAGACAGCGAAAGCTCGCTCCAGAATCTCGGGGCGGCACGTGAGGATGACTCCGGCGGCGAAGGGTACGGCGAGCCATTTGTGCGGGTCGATGGTGATGGAGTCGGCGAGTTCGATGCCCCGGATGAGATGGCGGTGGCGGTCGGAGAAGATGAGGGAGGCGCCGTAGGCTCCGTCGACGTGAAGCCACAAATCGTGACGCGCGCAAATGGCGGAGATCGCGGGGAGGTCGTCGATGATGCCGGAGCTGGTGGTGCCGGCGGTGACGACCACGCAGAAGGGCTTGTGTCCGGCGCTCAGGTCAGCGGAGATGGCGGATTCGAGCGCGGCAGGGTCGAGCTGAAGTTGGGCGTTAACGGGAATGCGGCGGAGCGATTTGCGTCCGATGCCAAGAAGGCCTGCGGACTTGTCGAGCGAGTGATGCGATTCGTCGGAAGCGTAGGCGACGGGCTGCGCACCGATGGATGCGACGCCGTCTTCCATGGCGTGAGGAAATTTCCACGCCAGCGCAAGGGCTAGCCCGCTGAAGTTAGCTTCGTTACCGCCGCTGGTAAAGGTCCCGTTGAACGGGCACGGCCAGCCCACGCGTTCGCCGATCCAGCGCAGGGTCTCGATCTCGATCTTGGAAGCGATTTGCGAGCGCGCGAGCGTGGCGAGTTGTGGGTTGAGTCCGGCAACCAGGGCTTCGCCAAGAAAGCCCATGTACGTGGGCGTAGGATTCATGAGGCCGAAGTAGTTAGCGGCGGGAACGTGGAATCCTTTATCGATCATCTCGTGGCAGATCTGGTCGAGCGTCGCGAGCGGATCGGCACCATCCTCCGGCATGGGATCGTGGAGCGGACCGTAGGTGCGCTCGGCGGTGGGAAGCTGCACCGGGCGATCGGGGAGCGAAGTGAAGAAGGCGTCGATGTGGTCGATGAGGCGGTAGCCAAGGCGGCGTCGGAGTTCGGAATCGAGGGCGAAGGACATAGAAAAAGTTCTCAGTTGCCGGTTCTCAGTTCTCAGCAGGACCTTTGCCTATTTTGATGGAAGGGGCCGAGAACGGTCTATCCGGAAGTTGCGGCGGACGACCAATGGGCAATGGTTGGTGGTGAGCAGAATGAAGGGCTCGAGCCGCGAGCTTTTGTGTCGACACCAACATGCGAATGTTGCGCTGTCAGTGTTTCGTAGAGCCATTGCGATCGAGGGTGTTGAACAGAATTCACTAACGCACGGGAAAGTAGTTGAGAATGCAGCGGTCGTTCGACTCGTCTTTGCGCTGCTCGGGCTTCGCTCAGGATGACAGAAAGTCAGGAGCTTCGCGCCGCGACTTTGAGTGAAGAGACAGAGGCGCAGCAAGCTAGTCTAGACGGCGCGATCTATGAAGTACCGTTATCTTCGTCTGTTGCCGTCGCCTTTTCAGGACGCAGTTGCGGGAAGAGGATGACGTCGCGAATAGTGTGTGAGTCGGTGATCAGCATGGCCAGGCGGTCGATGCCGATGCCTACGCCGCCGGCGGGAGGCATGCCGTAGGAGAGGGCGCGGATGTAGTCCTCGTCCATCTGGTGAGCTTCTTCATCGCCGCGCTCTCGCTCCTTTAATTGCGCTTCGAAGCGGCGGCGCTGGTCCTCGGGATCGTTGAGTTCGCTGAAGCCGTTGGCGATTTCCATTTTTCCGGCGAAGATTTCCCAGCGCTCGGTCCAGTCGGGCTCGTCCGGCTTCTGCTTGGAGAGCGGCGAGATAGCGGTGGGGAACTCGTAAATGATCGTCGGCTGGATGAGATGTTCTTCAGCGACTGCTTCAAAGATACCTGCGATCGTCTTGCCAACTGGGTCGTTCGGATCATAGGCAAGGTCCGCGCCAGACTTCCGCACGCGTGCAACCAGTTCCTTGACTGAGTCGTGCGTAGCGAAATCGGCGATTGCGGGCTTCGGCCCGGCGTTCTCGGGCCAGAACTCGATGATCGCCTCGCGCATAGTCATGCGGCGGAAGTTCGACCAGTCGATCTCGTGCACGACTTCTTTCTCGCCTTCCTGCAGCGTCCATTTGGTGATTGGACCGCCGTTGACGTCGCGCACTGTTTGCTCGATGGCGGACTGCGTCGTGTTCATGATGCCGAGGTAGTTGGTGTACGCCTGGTAGGCCTCGAGCATTGTGAATTCCGGGTTCCAGCGCCAGCCGATTCCTTCGTTGCGGAAGTTGCGATTGATCTCGTACACACGATCAAAGCCGCCGACCGTGAGCCGCTTCAGATAAAGTTCGGGCGCGATACGGAGGAAGAGATCCATATCGAGCGTGTTGTGATGCGTCTTGAAAGGACGCGCCACGGCGCCGCCCGCGATGGGATGCATCATGGGCGTTTCCACTTCGATGAAGCCGTTGGAATCAAAGTAGCGGCGGAAGGCCTGCACCAGCTTGCTGCGCTTGAGGAAAACCTCGCGCACTTCGGGATTCATTACGAGATCGACATAGCGCTGACGGTAGCGCAGTTCGACGTCCTGCAGGCCATGCCATTTTTCGGGCAGAGGCAGCAGATCTTTGGAGAGAAAGGCTAGTTCTTCGGCGTGAACGCTGAGTTCGCCGGTGCGCGTGCGAAACAGATAGCCGCGCACGCCGATGTGATCGCCGAGGTCGAGCAACTTCCAGAGCTCGAAGCCTTTTTCGCCAATGGCGTCTTTCTTTACATAAATCTGGAGGCGCTGGCCGGCGCCCTGAAGATGAGCAAATCCTGCTTTGCCCATGAGGCGGATGGCCATGATCCGTCCGGCGACTCGGACTTCGACGCGATGGGCCTCGAGTTCCTCGGCGGACTTCGAGGTGTAATCCGCAAGAATCTGGGGGATGGTATGAGTGAACTCGTAATTCGTCGGATACGCGATTTGTCCGAGAGCCTCGATTTTTTTCAGCTTCTCGCGCCGGAGTTCGTAGATATTTTCGTCAAGAGCCAAGGATGCGTCCGTTCTATGAAGGTGAATCAGAGATTATAAACAAGCGGCAGTGGGCTGAAGCGATGAGTAGGCATTTGGTTTCCTTATAAGTGATTGAACAGGCAAGTGGGTTGCCGTGTCTGCAAGCGACAGTACGGGGAGTCGTTCGCGCCACACAAGACTTCCACACAACTCTTCCACACGTCTGGATGTCCTAAGTACTGGAGGAAAATCGGCTACTCATTCCCAGGGAATGGCATCGAACACCTAACCGCGGGTGTGTCCGCTATGAATTTTGCGAGAATCCGGTTACCTATCATCGTGTTGCTGTTAGCTATCGCGGCGACGGCTGGTCCCGATCCGGTGGATGGCGAGTTGCAGTGGCAGTCGATGAAAAAGGAATCCATGCGGCTGCGGCTGGTCGCGTTGGCGTGGAACCATCCGAGGGCTTCATTTTTTGCGAGCGAAGAAGTCTTCATCGCGGAAAAAGAGCTGACAAAGGATGAAACGCGCTTGGTGAAGCTCGTTTACGATTTCCTGCCGTATCAGCCTCGGCTCTCGGAACATGGGCTCGACTATGACACGGTACACGAGCTGCGGGCGGTTCGCGATCCGGAATGCGATGAGAAGTTGGCTGAACTTGTTTCCGGCGAAATGGGGGACTGGCGGCAGATGCAGCCGCAACTGAAGTACTCAACGGACGCGCCTCCGATCGACCTAAATCGTCACCACAATCCTTTGCCGTGTTATGTCACGAACGCCGAAGACTACAGCCGGCCGGTCCATGAGACCGAGGGCGAACCGCCCAGTAGCGAGTAGCCGAACTTTTTTAATTCCCCACGCGTTTCTGTGATCCAACAGAACATCCTGTGTGCAATCGACGCCTGGTTTTAATTGTGGTACATTGATACCATGGTACAAGGCCAAAGGTTCCTTGTAAAGCGGGTGCAAACCGGTGTCCGCATGGAGAAGCGGATTTTAAAAGTCCTGAAGGGCTTCGCCGAATATCACGACATGACGCTGGGCGACGTGCTGGAGGGCATCGTGCTGCATGCTTTCGACGGCAAGACTCCATTCAGCCAGGAGTCACTTGCCCGGATCCGGGAGCTGAAGAAGTTTTACGGCCTCGACCTCGATTCGAGCGCCAGCCACCGGTTGACCGAGATCAGACACGGCAAGGCTCGTTCGGAGAAGAAAAAATGACCGCGGACCGGGGCGGCAACGCCTTAACTGTGTTGCAGTGGGTGCTGGGAATCGTCATTCTGGCGGAATCGGCGCGGTTTGCGCTGACGTCAGGTGCAGCTCATGCGTTCGCGAAGACCGGGATGCCGAATGTCGTGCGACTTGTGCTCGGGTGGGCAGAGATGGCGGCAGCGATACTGTTCCTGCTTCCCCGGTTTACTGTGGCGGGAGGTTGGTTTCTGATCGGGGTATTGGTGCTGGCGATTGCGATCCACCTTCTTCACGGATGGTTCGATGTGGGAGCGCTCGTGGTGTATGCCGTTGCGGCGTGGACGGTCATGGAGGAAAAGAAGCGGGCCGCGTAACGGCAGGCCTTAACAGCAGAACGGGGCCTGGTTGAGGATCACATGCCAGTGTGATCTTTGCTCCTTGAAGCTTTCGAGCGCCGGGCGTAGCATGGCGCTTTCCGGATTTCTTCTGCAAGAGGATTGATGCCGCAGAACTACGTCCCGATCTTCCTTTTCCTGGCAGTCGTAGGAGTGCTGATCCCGCTGACGCTGGTGGTGGCGTGGGTGGTGCGCACGCAGCGCCCGAACAAGACCAAGCTGATGCCATATGAGTGCGGCATCGACCCGGTAGACAGCGCGCGCGGCCGCTACACTGTTCGCTATTACATCATCGCCATCCTGTTTGTAGTCTTCGACGTCGAGACGATCTTTCTGTTTCCCTGGGCGGTGAAATTCAAAGCGCTGGGAGTGTTCGGACTCGTCGAGATGTTGGTGTTTCTGGGCATCCTGATCGTCGGCTACATATGGATCTGGAAGAAGGGCGCGCTGGAATGGGTGTAAATCCGGGCGTTTCGGAAGACACCTTCACAGCAAGTCGCTGGACCAAAGGGAATCTCTTCTTCCCGACGCGTATCGTGGTGACGCCGCTGCGCGTGAGCCGCGTGAAGCGACGACTGTTCAGCAACGTCGAAGAGAGCATTTCGATTTCGCAAGTTGCGTCCGTGAAGATTTCAACGGGAGTGTTCTGGTCCGACATCGTGATTGAGTCGACCGGCGGTACGGATCCCATTACGAGTCACGGCCACCGCAAGGCGGATGCATTGCGGATTCGCGATCTGGTAGAGGGTTTTCAGGCCGCCGCGCCGCGTTAAGGGCAGAGGAGTTGACTCGGTCCGCTTCAAAGCGATTGTGATGTCGATCATTGACGGTGACTCGAGCAACTGTTATGAACTGAGCGGCTGCAAGTTGTATTCCCGATTTTGAAGTGCAAGATCCGATGGTTGAGGAAAGCAAAACGCCTGCAACGCCACCCGAGGGCGCCAAAACCGGGGCGCCGACACCGCCGTCGGGAAGCGAGAAGCCGGCGGCGGAAGTGAGTCCTCCCGCACAGCCCTCTTCTGGATCGAATGTCGCTGAAAAAGCGGCTGTGCTCGCCACGTCAGAGAGAAACCCTGCTACTTCCCCGGCCACTACCACGAAGCCTCCCGCTGCCCCTGCCAAGCCAACCGGTCCAGTTCCGGAGCCCTGGACGGCGCCCCTGGTGGAGAAGTACCAGCACCAGTTCGGCTCGGGCCTCCAGGCACAAAGCTACCTCGGGCAGAACTACTTCATCGTTGATCGCTCACTGATTCCAAATTTCCTGAAGCTGTTGCGCGACGACGAGCAGTTTGACTACTGCGTCGATATCACGGCGGTCCACTATCCGAAGCGCGAGAAGCAGTTCGATGTGATCTGGATACTTTATTCGTTTGAGCGCAATGAGCGGATCCGGGTGAAGACAATGATAGCGGACGGCGAGACGCTGCCGTCGAGCGTGCCGATCTGGGCGACCGGCAACTGGCTGGAACGCGAGGTCTACGATATGTTCGGGATCAAGTTCGAAGGGCATCCCGACATGAAGCGCATTCTCTTACCGGAAGGATGGAAGGGTTTCCCGCTGCGCAAGGACTACAGCATCCTGCAACAGGACAAAGAGTGGGTACAGATCAACCTGGGGATCGAGAGCGGACAATGAACGAAATCAAGAACGATCCGGCCGCCCTCAAGCACGAGCTGACCAACCTGGATCTCGAAACCCCTGAGAAGCCCCATCTCGATTCGAACGAACTCATCATTAATATGGGGCCGCAGCATCCGGCGACCCATGGTGTGCTGCGCGTAATCCTGAAACTCGATGGCGAGAAGGTTCTGGGCACGGAATGCGTGATCGGCTATCTGCACCGCGGCGTGGAGAAGATTGCCGAGAACCGCACGTACGCGATGTTCAATCCCTACGTCGACCGGATGGATTACGTGGCGGCAGTTTCGAACGGCCTGGGGTATTGCCTGGCAGTTGAGAAGTTGTTGAATGTCGAGGCCCCCGCGCGCGCAAATTACATCCGCGTGATCCTGACGGAACTCAATCGGATCGCGAGCCATCAGTTGTGGCTAGGGACGCACGCGCTCGACATCGGCGCGATGACTCCGCTCTTTTACACCTTCCGCGATCGGGAAGAGATTCTCAAGATTTTCGAGAAGTATTGCGGGGCACGGCTGACGACGCACGCGTTTCGCATCGGCGGCTGCCTGTACGAGACGTATGCCGGGTTCGAGAAGGAAGTGAAGAACTTCGTGCAGTTTGTCCGGCCGAAGATCGACGAGTACGAAAAGCTGCTGACCACGAATCGCATCTGGCTGGAGCGCACGAAGAATGTGGGCGTGATCTCGGCAGAAGACGCGATCGCGCTGGGCGTTACCGGGCCAGTGTTGCGGGCGAGCGGTGTGAAGTGGGATTTGCGGAAGGCGCAGCCGTATTCGGGATATCAGAATTTCGAGTTCGAGATTCCGACGGGCGAGAATGGCGACACCTATGACCGGTACCTTGTCCGCATGGTAGAGATGCGGCAATCGTTGCGCATCATTGAGCAGGCGGTGGGCGCGATTCCAGAAGGGCCGATCATGGCCAAGGTCCCGAAGGTGATCAAGCCTCCGGTGGGAGAGGTCTATCACTCGATCGAAGCGCCGAAAGGCGAGCTGGGATATTTCGTGGTGAGTGACGGATCGACGCAGCCCTACCGCGTGCGCGTGCGGCCGCCATCGTTCGTGAACTTGCAGGCGCTCGACATCATGGTGCGCGGAATGCTGGTGGCGGACGTGGTGGCGGTGATTGGCACGCTCGACATCGTGCTCGGCGAGGTGGACCGCTGATGCTGAACGCACTGATGTCGTATCTCGGAAGCAACGTCACGCCGGGCGAAGCCAACAATCAGCTCTGGGCGCTGATTTACGTACTCATCATTTTTGCAGGCGTGTCGGTGGCGGTCGTCGCTATGAACTGGCTGGAGCGCAAGGCGCTGGCGCACTTCCAGGTGCGGCTGGGACCGATGCGGGTGGGTCCGCACGGACTCTTGCAGCCGATTGCCGACGCGGTGAAGCTCCTGCTGAAAGAAGACATCATTCCCGCCGAGGCTGACAAGTTCGTGTTCTGGATTGCGCCACTGATCGGGCTGCTGGCGGCGTTCACGGTCTACACCGTGGTTCCATTCGGGCCGTCACAGGCCGTGAGCGACATGAATATCGGCATCCTCTTTATGCTGGGCGTTTCGTCGCTGGCGGTGCTGGGGATCGTGATGGCGGGCTGGGCGTCGAACTCGCACTATCCCCTGATTGGTGCACTGCGTTCGAGTGCGCAGATGGTCTCGTACGAAGTTGCTATGGGAATGGCGGTGGTATCGGCGGTCCTGATGACCAGCTTGCACGGTACGGGACTCTACGGTGCGTCGTCATTGAGCGACGGCACGGGCACGCTGAGCATGATCGGGATCGTGCAGGCGCAACAGGAACAGCAGGTCTGGTTCCTGTTCAAGTTCTTTCCGCTGGGACTGATTGCATTTGTCATCTTCGCTATTGCGATGGTGGCGGAGACGAATCGCGCTCCATTTGACCTGCCCGAAGCTGAGTCCGAACTGACGGCCGGTTTCCACACGGAATATAGCGGGCTTCGGTGGTCGCTGTTCATGCTGGCGGAGTACGCGGCGATGATCGCGGTGTCGTCGATCGCGGTGACGCTGTGGCTGGGCGGATGGATGCGTCCCTTCCCGCACTGGCTGAGCGGATCGGTGTGGGACTTCATTTTCTCGCTGTTTCCTGGGTTGACTTTCCTGGGGCTGGCCGCGATCGCGGTACGCGGAACGCTGCGGATGCCGAAGCACAATTACTTCCGTGTGCAGACGATTGGGCTGGGCGCATTCGCACTCGTGCTGGGCGGGATCGGATTGCTGCTGTTGGCGATTGCGATCGGCGCGCGCGCCAGCTCAAGTGAAGCCATCGCGCGGGCGGCCGATTCGATGAACAATATTTACTGGTTCATGATCAAGATCGCGGTCTTCATGTATCTCTTCATATGGTACCGCGCGACATGGCCGCGCTACCGCTTCGACCAGTTGATGAAGGTGGGGTGGAAGGTGATGCTGCCGATTTCCCTCGGCGTGCTGATCGTGACAGCCATCGTGGGGGTTATCGCATGAATCCAGCGATGACTCCGGTAGCGACGCCATTCTTCTTTTATCTGCTGTCGGGGCTGGCGATTCTCGGTGGGTTGCTGGTGATCACACGGCGCAATGCCGTGCACTCCGCGCTAGCGCTGATCGTGACACTGCTGGCGGTGGCGGGACTGTATCTGATGCTGTATGCCCCATTCGTCGCAGGCGTTCAGATCATCGTGTACGCGGGCGGAATCATGGTTTTGTTCCTGTTCGTGATCATGCTGGTGAATCTGGAGCGCACGATTAGAGAAAGGCAGTTCAACCGCATATGGCCCGTAGGCCTGGTGGCGGGATGCGCCCTGCTTGCGCTCTTCCTGGGCGTGTATGCGAAAGGAAAGTCGTTGTTCCCTGAGCAGGCTCGAGGTTTGGCCGAGGGCAACAATACCCAGCAAATCGGCGAGATGCTTTACGGCAATTACATGTTTGCCTTCGAGATCGCATCGCTGCTGCTGCTGGTCGCGATCCTGGGGGCGGTGATTATGGCGAAGAAGAGAATTTAGTCGATGGTCGGCAGTCGTTGGTCGTTGGCAGGACGGTATAGCAGCAACGGCATCGCGAACGACTAACGACCAACGACAGACGACAACACAATGGCCGAGATTTCGACATTGCATTATCTGGTGGTTGCGGCGGCGCTATTCGTTCTGGGCGTGATTGGTGTGCTCACCCGCCGCAATGTGGTCATTGTGCTGATGTCGATCGAGCTGATTCTGAACGCGGTGAACCTGAACCTGGTGGCCTTCTCTCGCATGTGGGGAGGGCTGCATGGTCAGATTTTCTCGATCTTTATTGTGGTCGACGCCGCGGCCGAGGCAGCCGTCGGGCTGGGCATTCTGATCGCCTTCTTCAGAAATAAGGAGACGATCAATGTAGATGAGATTGATTTGTTGAAGTGGTAGAGAGTCAGCTCTTGGCCTTTGACTTTGTCCGGGTAATGCGAGCGCCCGGATCGAGCTAAGAGCCAAAAGCTAAGAGCCAAAAAGCCAAATGCTATTTCTTGACAAAATCTGGCTGATTCCGCTGCTTCCCGCGGCGGGCGCGTCGATCATGTTTTTCTTTGGACGGCGGTTGTCGAAGTCCGCCGTCAACGCCGTTTGTGTCGGGTCAGTGGTACTGGCGTTCGTTTTGGCGATAGGGGCGGTGTTGCAGCTTTCCGGGTGGGCGCACTCGAATCCCGACAAACTTGGATACGAAAAGGTTCTCTACACGTGGCTCGGCAGCGGCACCGGCCACCTGACTTTCCTTACGCATGGCGGCACGCAAGCCGAATTCAAAGCCGATTTCGGTTTTTATCTCGACCCGCTCTCTTCGATTTGGCTGCTGTTCGTGACCGGCGTGGGCATGCTGATCCACATTTATTCAACCGGCTACATGGCGCACGAAAGCGGCTATTACCGGTTTTTCGGATACCTGAATCTGTTCATGTTCTCGATGCTCACACTGATCCTGGCGAACAACTATGTGCTGATGTTCGTCGGGTGGGAGGGCGTCGGCCTGTGCTCATACCTGTTGATCGGGTTCTATTTCCATCGCCATTCGGCAAGCACAGCGGCGAATAAGGCATTTATCGTGAACCGCATCGGCGACGCGGGATTCATCCTGGGGATGTTCACGATCGTGTGGTATTTCGGGTCGCTGCGGTTTATCGATGTGAATGCGGCGGCGAGGAGCGGTCACTTCGCGATTGGCGATCCGATTCTGACAGCGGCGGCGCTGCTGCTGTTCGTTGGTGCAACAGGGAAGTCGGCGCAGATTCCGCTGTATGTCTGGCTGCCGGACGCGATGGAAGGCCCAACGCCGGTCTCGGCGCTGATCCATGCGGCGACGATGGTGACGGCGGGCGTGTACATGGTGGTGCGGTCGAATGCAATTTTCGTGCTTGCGCCGACGGCAATGAAGACAGTGGCGATCATTGGCGCCCTGACCGCAATTTTCGCAGCGTCGATCGGCCTGGTGCAAAACGACATCAAGCGCGTGCTGGCGTACTCGACCGTCTCACAACTGGGATACATGTTCCTTGCGCTAGGAGTGGGCGCGTTCGCGGCAGGCGTGTTCCACGTTTTCACGCATGCATTCTTCAAGGCGTTGTTGTTCCTCGGATCAGGCTCAGTGATCCACGCCATGTCGGGCGAGCAGGATATGCGCTTCATGGGCGACCTGCGGCGAAGAATTCCGACGACATTCTGGACGATGTTCGTTGGCATGCTGGCGATCGCTGGCATCCCGGGCCTGGCGGGCTTTTTCTCGAAGGACGAGATTCTCTGGCAGACGTGGTCGTCGGAAGGCGGAGCTTACCGCGTCCTGTGGTACATCGGCTTCGCTACCGCGATGATGACAGCCTTCTACATGGGGCGGCTGATCTTCTTGACATTCTTCGGGCAGCCGCGCATGAGTCACGAGGCCGAGCACCACATTCATGAGTCGCCAAAGTCGATGACTACTCCATTGGTGATTCTGGCGATCTGCTCGATCTTCGCTGGATGGCTCGGACTCCCGCACAGCCTGCTTGGGTCGAACCAGTTCGAGAAATATTTGGAGCCCGTGTTCGCAAAAGAAGCTCACGTTTTGCAAGCGGAGAAGCCGGCGCAACTAGCGGCGGGCGAGAAGGAAGAAGAGAAGACCGACCCGATGGAATACGGGCTGATGCTGCTCTCTGTGCTGGCAGCGGTTGCCGGCCTCGGGTTGGCCTACCGGTCGTATGCAAAGGCAGGGAAAGACTACGCCGAGCCGATCGATGCCGCGGCGCCGCCGCTCTACCGGGCGCTCTACAACAAATGGTTCGTCGACGAGGGTTACGACTACGTGTTTACCGGGCGACGGAAGTTGGGACCGTTGCGGCTGGGCGCGATGGGGGCGGGCGAAGCTTCGTCGTGGTTCGATGCCAAGGTCATCGATGGCACGGTGAATGGCGCCGGCTGGTCGACACGCGGGGTGGCGACAATTTCGACGTGGTGGGACAAGTGGATCATTGACGGATTGTTGGTGAATGGCCCGGCAATTCTGTCGAGGATGTTGTCGTATCCGGCGAGGTTGTTCGAATGGGGCCTGGTGCAGTGGTACGCGCTCGTGATGATCGCGGGACTGATAGGGCTGGGATTTTATTACGTGTGGAAATAAAGCCATTAGCCATTAGCTTTTGGCCTTTAGCGGAAGGCCAAGAGCTAAGAGCTAAGAGCTGATCCATGCAGAGTCATATCTTAAGCATCATTCTCTTCACGCCGCTGGTGGGCGCCCTGATCCTTCTGTTTGTTCCGAAGGAGAGCAAGAATGCGATCCGCTGGATAGCGAACATGTTCGCGCTCGGCGGATTTCTGATCTCGATCCCGTTGGTGCCGATGTTCTGGCATCTGGTCAAGAGTCAGGACACGGCGCAATTCAAGCTCATCGAAGGATCGTCCAACAACTGGATTCCTTCGATCGGAGCAGGCTACTACCTCGGCATCGACGGCATTTCGTTTCTGCTGATCATGCTGACAACGCTGCTCGGCTGGATTTCGATTCTCTCTTCGTGGACGGCGATCGAGAACCGCGTGAAGGAGTACTACATCTGGTTTCTCGTCCTGCAGACCAGCATGCTCGGCGTCTTTATGGCGCTCGATTTCTTCCTGTTCTTCGTGTTCTGGGAAGCGATGCTGGTGCCGATGTACCTGCTGATCGGGATATGGGGCGGTCCTCGCAAGCTTTACGCTGCGATTAAGTTCTTCTTGTATACCCTGCTCGGCTCGGTGCTGATGCTGCTCGGCATCTTGTTCCTGTACTTCCACCATCACACGGTGACCGGCGTTTACACCTTTAATATTCCGGCCCTTTACCAGACGGCGCCGCAGATACCATTCCAGACTGCTTTGTGGCTCTTCCTCGCTTTCTTCATCGGATTCGCCATCAAGGTACCGATGTTCCCGTTCCACACCTGGCTGCCCGATGCGCACGTGGAAGCGCCGACCGCGGGATCGGTCATCCTGGCAGGTGTTCTGCTGAAGATGGGGACGTACGGATTCGTCCGCTTCTCGCTGCCGTTCTTCCCGCAGGTGGTGACGGATTCGCGCGTGCGCGGGTGGATGATCGGACTATCGATCGTCGGCATAATCTACGGCGCTCTTGTCTCGCTGATGCAGAAAGACATGAAGAAGCTGGTGGCGTATTCATCGGTGAGCCACCTGGGTTTCTGCACTCTGGGGATCTTTGCGCTGAATTCGACCGGCGTGAGCGGTTCAGTGCTGCAGCAGATCAACCATGGCATCTCGACTGGCGCGCTCTTCTTAATCGTCGGAATCCTGTACGAACGGCGGCATACGCGCGAAATCGCGGAGTATGGCGGAATTTCAAACGTCATGCCGGTGTACGCCACGATCACGATGATCATGTTCCTCTCGTCGATGGGCTTGCCTCTGCTAAATGGGTTCGTCGGCGAATTTACCATCCTGCAGGGTGCGTTCACCGCCAACTGGAGGTGGGCGGCGTGGGCAGTGCCGGGAGTGGTGCTGGCGGCGGCCTACCTGTTGTGGCTGTATCAGCGGGTGTTCTTCGGGACGGTAACGAATCCGAAGAACGAAAAACTGCATGACCTGACGCCGCGCGAGGTGCTGACGTTCGCGCCGCTCGTCATCATGGCGTTCTGGATCGGCCTATATCCGAAGCCGTTTTTCCAGATTCTCGAGCAGCCGGTAAATCAGCTGGTCTACAACATCCAGGAAAATTCGAAGCCGAAGGATGCGGTGAACGCGCAAGCCACAACGCCTGCGCCGGAGCAGGTTCCGGCTGCTCCCGCCAAGGCTCCGGCGAGAGGGAAGACGCGGTGAGACTCACGCCACAGGAATACCGACTGATGCTGCCGATGGTGGAGCTTGCCATCTTTGCACTCGGCATCCTGTTGATTGACCTGATGGTGCCGAGGCAGTGGAAATGGATGAACGCGGCCGGGGCGTTGCTGGCAGTGGCAGTCTCGGCGCTGTGCATTTACCAGATTCAGAGGCTGTCGCCGCGCGGTGGGATCGGATTTTCGAACTCGTTGCTGGTCGATCGGTTCGCAATTTATTTCTGGTATCTGTTTTTGGCGGCCGCCGCAATCGCAATCCTGATGTCGGTGCGGTATCTCGAGATCGAGAACGAGCATCATGGTGAGTACTACACCCTGATCCTGCTGGCCGTGATCGGGATGATGTGCATGGCGGCCGGACTGGACGTTGTGCTCATCTTTATCGGCCTGGAGCTGATGGCGATCTCGACGTACGTGCTGGTCGGTTTCCTGCGGCGTGACCGGCGATCGAACGAGGCGGCATTGAAGTATTTGCTGCTGGGAGCGTTCTCGTCGGGGATTTTCGCGTACGGATTGTCGCTCTTGTATGGGCTGACCGGAACAACGAATCTTGTATTGATGCAGCGAGCTCTGGTGCGAATCGACACGCACAATCCTGTCGTGGTCATTGCGCTGCTGGCAACCATGGTTGGACTGCTGTTCAAGATCGCGGCGATCCCATTCCACCAGTGGGCCCCGGATGCGTACGAAGGCGCTCCAACCAGCATCACGGGATTCATGTCGGTCGCCGTAAAGGCTGCAGCGTGGGCGATGCTGTTGCGGATTCTGCTCTGGGGTTTGTTCCCACTCCGTTCCATCTATACGCCGATCATGGTATTCGTTGCGGTCGCGACCATGACAGGAGCCAATCTGGCCGCGCTCACGCAGAACAACACCAAGCGACTGCTGGCTTACTCCTCGATTGCGCATGTGGGATACATGCTGCTCGCTTTCGTTGCGATGGGCAGTTCCCAGGTGGGAAGCCCAGGTTTTATGGATGGACTGAAAGGCATCCTGGTGTATCTGCTGGTCTACACTTTCATGAACCTGGGCGCGTTTGCGGTGATCACGTCGCTGCGAAACCGCAGCGTGATCGGCGACGAACTCGACGACATCGCGGGCCTGTATCAGCGGCAGCCGGTCGAAGCGGTACTCATGCTTTTCTTCCTGCTGTCGCTCGCGGGAATTCCGCCGATGGCCGGCTTCCTCGGAAAGTACTACATCTTCCTGAGCCTGGTAGAGAGCCAGCATTACGTGCTGGCGTCGCTCGCCGTGTTGTACACGCTGTTCGGACTCTACTACTACCTGAAGATCGCGAATGCGATGTTCATGCGGCAGTCCATCGAGACTGAGCGCCTGCCAGTAAGCCTTGCGATGCGGGTAGCGCTCGGAATTACGGCACTGGCGACGGTCGTCATCGGCATGTACCCGGAGCCAGTCATTCAGACGGTAAATTGGTCGCTGGGGAGATAGCTGCAAGCGGCGAGCTAAGGGTGCCTCTTGCTGTTGTTCTGAACTGGGTGAATGCACGTTCGCGCGAAGAAACTGCGGATCCCTCGCTGCGCTCCCGACGACAATTTCTAGAAGAATTGTCAACAGAAACTCGCCCACTAGAGATTTCCTCACAAGAGATTCGCTGCAACTGCTCTTCATAGCTCAAACTTGTAGCTCGAAGGTCGCAGCTCGTATCTCGTAGCTGGAGTACAATCCTCGCGATGGCTGAGAGTGAAAAACCTCCGCAGAAACGGCCGCAGAAAAAGGATCCGCTGGTTACGCTGACGCGCTACTCGGAGCTCGGATTCATCATTCCCGCGTCCGTGCTGCTCGGATTCTTTCTTGGAAAACTCGCCGATTACTGCCTTCACACGAAATGGCTCTATCTGGTGGGGCTTTTGTTCGGGGCAGCGGTGGGTTTCACGCAGGTGATCCGCATGGCGCTCTCGGCATTCAAGGATGACTAACGAGCAGAATCCTCCCGCGCCGATCGAAAGTCCACAGACAGAAGAGTTTTATGCGCGAGCACTACCGCGCATGCTGCGGACGATGCTCATCGCGAGCGTGCTGCTGCTCGTACCCATGTACTACTTTTACGGCTGGGCCGGGTTGATTGGAGTCGCAGCTGGTTCAGCCGTCTCGTATGTCAATTTTCGCGCGCTAGCCCGCGGAGTCGAGGGCTTGGCAGACCGTATCGTAAATCGGCAAAGCGAAGAAAAAGGACGTACGATTGTGACCCGGTTTCTCGTGCGCTACGGGTTGGTCGGAGTTACCGCCTATGCTATATTCAGAGGTTCTTCCCTGGCTTTTCGGGGATTCCTTTGGGGTTTGTGCCTGCCCGTAGCCGCTATGATGGTCGAGGCGGCGGTAGAGGCTTACGTGGCACTCCGCAGAGAGTAGCTTCCGGCAGGTTTTCATATGGAACAGCTTGTATTCACCAAGTTTCTGAATTACCTGTTCGGTGCGCCTGTGCTGGCCCTGCTGCACGCGCTCGGCATTCATCCGAAACATCCAGGGGCCCCGATACCGAACTCGGCAGCGATGGAAGTCCTAGTGGTGCTGCTGCTGGCGGCGGTGTTTGTCGTGATCAGGATGCGGCTGTCGGTGGAGCAGCCGGGCGGACTGCAGCACGTGGCGGAGATGATCAACGAGTTCATCAGTAATTTGGCGCAGGAGATCATCGGCTCGCATTCAGAAAGATTTGTACCTTACCTGATAACGCTGGGGATATTCATCCTGACGTGTAACCTGATCGGACTGGTTCCGGGGCTGGAGTCGCCAACGGCGGTGCCGATCGTTCCGCTGGGCTGTGCGCTGGTAACGTGGTTTTACTACCACTATCACGGGTTGCGCGAAAACGGCGTGTTCGGTTACTTGAAGCACTTCATCGGCCCACAGGAGGGAATGCCGGTGCCGGTACGAGTTGGATTGCCGTTCCTGATTTTTCCGATCGAGATTTTCAGCCACCTGGCGCGAGTGATGTCCCTCACGGTTCGTCTGTTTGCGAACATGTTCGCAGGCGAAATGGTGACCCTGGTCTTTTTCTCGCTTGTGCCGCTCGGCATTCCGGTCATCTTCCAGGGACTACACATCGGCGTGGCCGTGATTCAGACGTATATTTTCGTGCTGCTAACCGCGGTGTATCTGGGCGAGGCGGTCGCGCACGAACATTAAGAGCAGTTGCGAGTAGCAGTAGCCAGTACCTGTTTCGAAGTTGCAGGCTGCAGGTGACGGGTTATAGGTTGCAGGAGGAATCCTGTCATCTGTGCCTCGTGACCTGTCACTTGCCTCCAGCGTGAGGACGTCGGCTCAAAACGCGCGACGTCAACCACCCACTGGCGGCATTCATAACAAGGAGAAGTGAAATGCGGAAGATTGTGATGTTGCTATTCGTAATGATGATGGCGTCGATTCTGGCGGTTCCGGCGTTCGCGCAAACCGGCGGAGGTACAGCCTCTCCCACAAATTGGATAGCAATCACCTCCGGCTTCGCGATTGCGATTGCGGCCGGACTGGCGGCGCAAGGCCAGGGGCGCGCTGCGTCGGGTGCCTGCGAAGCGTTGGGACGGAATCCGGCAGCACGAGCCGGCATCCAGGTCGCACTGATTCTCGGCCTGGCGTTCATCGAGTCGCTCGTGCTGTTCGTGCTCGTGATCATTTTCGTGAAAGTGGTGTAAGAAGGGCGGTGGTTCGGAGTCCGTACCGGAGTTTGCAAGGCCTCTGCTTTGGCGGAGGCTTTTGTTTTTAGCCACGGGCAGCTGGAGCCTGAGGATGTAGAGCTGGTTCTTAGCCCTTCCGTTCGCCGTCCCACTCGGGTGAACGATTTTCGGGGGCGCGATCGATCGCTTCAACCAGGACCCTGCGCAGGCGATAGCGGCTGTCGAGGTCCATGTGGACGACTTCGAAGCCGACTTCGTTGACGCGCGCGCGGCGCAGGAGAACTTGTCCACGGATCTTTTTCACGCCAAGAGAAATTTCCAAGTTGGCTTCCGAGCCCACGCGTAGATTGTCGCTGCGAGTTCCCATACCCCCACCGAGGCTGAGTTCGCGCATCACCACGTTCGACTTGCCCCAGGAACTGCTCAGGGTGGCAGCAAAAGTGCGCGGCAGGATGATGCGTTCGTAGCGGCGCTGGCGAACCCATGGGCACGCGGGCGCGGGATCGAGCGGCGCAATTGCGAGTTCGGAAGCATCGAGGCCGCTTTCGGCCAATACCTGTGCGCCGAAACGGGGATCGATCTTGCTGAGGGCCTGGGCCGCTGCGATGCGCAACTCGCGGTGCTGGCCGTGCTTCCAGAGCTTCTTCTCTTCAACGATCGAACGCAGTACCGGAACCGCCTCGGTTTCGCGCAGGCGTCCAAGTGACTCGATGGCTTTGAGCTGTACGAAGGGCGAGCGCGACTGCGCCTCGCCGGCGCTGGCCAGGGTGATCAGGCTGGCGCTGGCGGTGCGATCGAGGCTCATTCCAATCTCGTCAATCGCTTCGGGCAGAATGAGCGGATCGAGCAATTCGAGAAGTTCGAGCAGGGTTCGTCCGCGATCGGCGGCAGCTCCATAGGCGATCTGGCGAACAATCACGTCCTGGTAGAAGCGGTTGCATTCGGGAATACGCGACGGTAGCAGTTCAAGAAGCGTGGTTACGCTCAACCGGCTCAGCAGGCCGACGGCGGCTGATGCCTGGCGCGGCTGACCGGTGCGAAGCATCTCGCGCAGGTCGGCGACGCCGGGCTGTCCAAGTTCGGAGACAAGTTCGACGACGCGATCGCACTCCACGCGTTTTTGCGAGCGGAAGAAACGGTCCGCAAGGTGTTCCACAGCGCTTTGCGGAAGCTGTTGCAGAACAGTAATCAGTTCTTCGGGTACGCTAGGCGCGTTGATCGCCTCTTCGACGATCTCCGGAAGGCGATTCTCGATGCCAACCCGTTGACGGACATCCTGTACGAGAAGAGGGCGGTCCTTGCCAATGATTTCGAGACCGGCGCAGACTTCGGCAATAGCCTTGTAGTTCTTGCGGGCACAGGATTCTTGTCCGAAACGCGTGAAGGCGGCGCAAAGCAGGCTCTGGACTTCGTTGTCCGATTCCCGGCCGATCTTTTCGGCAATCTTGGCGATGGCGTTGGGCATAGACTCTCCGCCGGTAGTGGCGTAGAGATCAGCCAGTTGGGCGAGGCCGATGGAGGTCTTTCGTCGCGGATCCAGGTCTCTGGCGTCGAGACAGTTCGTATAGTTGGCAAGAATGCGGGCAGCGAGTTCGGAATCGCCGCGCTCGAGCAGCATATCGACGAACTGGCGGATATTGCGTGGCGGAACGCATGCGGCTTCGCCCGAGAGCAACACGCTCTTTTTGCCCGCCTCGGGAACTTCCGCCCAGAACATGCGGTCGAGGATGTCGGCGTGAGATTCGACCAGGATGCCGGCCTTCGACATCTTGTCTTCCTGCACTTTGAGGATCTGGCGCAGGGTGTCCATCTGCCGGCTCATGTGCTCCATCATTTGATGGACGGCATTCACCTTGACTTCGCCTTTCTGATAACGGTCAAGTGCGAAGCGGATGGCCATGTGTTCGGCGGCCTTCATGAGAAGCGGAGTGTCGCTCTGTTCCGCTTTCGAGGTGACTTGCCCGGAGAGGCTTTCGAGCAGCGCTGCCAGATTTATCTTGGCGCCTTCGGGCGCCTTGCTGAGTTCTACTTTCAGTTCTTCTGGACCAGCGTTGGGATCCTGTGCGACCTGCCCGAAATGCGTGAGCATGCGGATCGCCTGGATCACTTCCTCTTCCTGAAGAGGAACGGTACCGCCGCTCCAAGTGCCGCCTCCTCCGCCTCCGCGGACGGGAACGCTAGGAACGGTTCCCATGGGCGCAGTGCCCTCGGCGGGAGCTCCGCCACTGCCACCGCCCGAGGTTGCACCTTGAGCAGCGGCGATTAACTGCAACATTTTCTGCGGGTCGTTAAGCCATTCCTTGAATTCGGGGCCCAGCGACTGCGCGGCGAGTTGTGCGGCGACGGAGATTTCGCCGGTGGCAGGATCGGCGGCGACAAACTTCACTTCATTGATGCGGATCGAAGAGTTCTTGTTATCGCCGAGCGATTCCTTGATCTGCTTAGCGAAGTCCTGCGCTTTGGACCCACCCATCGCGAATGCGCGAACAAGGCGGGTGAAATCGTCGAGCGTAACCCTGTTCGAAAAGTGAATGCTGGCAAGTCCGGCAGCGGTGAGCAACTGCGCAAAGCTGCGTTCGGCTTGGCCTGGATCGAGAGGTATACCATCGAGGAGCAGTTTGTTGTCAGAGACGCCCAACACGAATCCACCATCGCCGGTCTTGGGTAGCGATTGCTGCAGCTCGCTCCAAGTGGTCTGGAACTGGCCTTCGGTGCGCTTGTGATTCACGCCGTACAGACGGGTGTACTTCACCAGAATGTTCAGGCTATGAATAAAAGCGCGTGCCGATGCGCTGCGACTGGCATCGGTTTGTGAGCCGGTGGTGATGAAAGCCTCCGCTGAGTGAAGAGCCTGCACATAAAGCCTAAGCTGGAAAGTGACCTATTGCACGATTACGGAAGTAATTGCACCTGCGAAGGCCCAACGCAGCGATGAACGCCATTTATGCGGGTTTTCGAACGAAAACTGCTAGTGGGGTACACTTGGATTGAAAGAGCGTGAATGTCGCCCCTGATGCAGATTCGCGTACTTTTCTTTGGGGTTTTGAAAGACCTGATCGGACGGCCATCCGACACGGTCGAACTACCCGCCGGCGCGCATGTCAGGGAATTGCTCGAACACTATGCCAGCCGGTACCCGCGGCTTGAACAAATGTTGCCGTCGATCGCTTTGTCTGTGAACCAGGAATACTCGGCGCTGAATGCTCCTTTGCGAGCGGGCGACGAGGTGGCGCTCTTGCCGCCTGTGAGCGGCGGAGGCCCGGACGAGAGGCCCTCCGCGGTTCAGATCGTGCGCGATCCCATCAACACGCAGACGGTGCTTGCAAGTCTGAAGATGCCGGAGGACGGGGCTGCCGTAGTCTTCGAAGGCATCGTCCGCAGCAACACGCGGGGACGCAAAACGCTTTATCTCGACTATGAATCTTACGAGGAGATGGCGCTGAGGCAGATGGGCGGGCTCGTCGCAGAAGCAAAGTCGAAGTTTGCCATCCGAGAGGCGGCGATTGTTCACCGGCTCGGGCGGTTGGAAATCGGTGAGACCAGCGTGTTGATTGTTGTGTCGTCCGCTCACCGGGCGGCAGCGTTCGAAGCCTGCCGCTGGTTGATCGATACACTCAAAAAGACCGTTCCAATCTGGAAGAAGGAATACTTCGAAGATGGAGCGGTTTGGGCAGACGGCGAACCCTTTCCTACAGAAATTCCACGGGCGGGGGGCACAGGCGAGCGGCAGCCCGCATCCAAATGATTGATCACCGCATGAAAACACTGGTTCTGCTCTTGCTGTGCTGCGCCGCCGCGCGACTTTCTCTGGCGCAAGAGTCCGACTCTACCCTGAAAGTAGACGTAAGGCTCGTGAACGTCTTTGTGACGGTTACCGATTCTCATGGCGGTCCGGTTTCCACGTTGCAGAAAGAGAATTTCGTTCTCAAGGAAGACGGCCAAGAACAAAAGATCGCGGTCTTCTCGCGTGAGTCGGCATTGCCGCTCTCGATTGTGCTCGGAATCGATACCAGCCTGAGCACGCGAAAAGACTTGCCGCTGGAACAGGTCTCGGCGCGCAAGTTCGCGGGAGCCATTTTGCGGCCTCAGGATGCTCTCGCTCTATATCAATTCAGCGAGGTGGTGAGCGAGGTAGTGCCATTTACGACCGACCTGAAACGCATCGACAGCGGAATCGATCGCATTCATAACGGCGCTGCAACCGCGCTTTACGACATGGTGTACCTGGGATCGCAAGCCTTGAACACCCGGCAGGGAAGAAAAGTAATGGTGGTGATCACCGATGGTGGCGACACCGTCAGCCAGGTGGATTACAAGGAAGCACTGCGGGCTGCGCAGGAAGCGGAAGCGATCATTTACAGCGTCATTATTGTCCCGATCCAGGCGAGCGCGGGACGCGATACCGGCGGAGAGCACGCGCTGATTACGATTTCAACAGACACGGGCGGCAAATACTATTATGCGAGTTCCTCTGCCGAACTCGATGCAGCATTCCGAAAAATCAGCGACGAACTGCGCACACAATATCTTCTGGCCTATTACCCGTCGCAACACATCTCGGACTCCGACTTCCGTCGAATCCAGGTGAACCTGGTGGGAAGACCGCCAGAGTCGGGTGAACAGGCGCGCTATCGGGCTGGGTATTTCACTTCAAGAGGGTCGTTCTGATTCTTCCCGACGGCAAGCAGCTTTCGAAATAACTCATTGCATCTAGTAGAATTATCGTTTCAATCGCGGTGAAAATCGAGACTTGGCGAGCAGGATCGTCCCAGGATTCTGCCAAGGATAGGTGGCGCTTTGTCGAATCGGTGTGTCTTGCGAAAGCTCACGCAATCGGTCTGTCTTTCGATTTCCTTTCTACTGAGCATTTCCACTACATCGCTTATAGCCCAGGAGGCGCCGGCCACGGGCAACGTCCAGGGGACGGTGCTGGATTCAGACGGAAATGCGGTAGCGAACGCCCGCATTCTGATTAGTTCGAAGTCCACGCTAACGAGCACCGTGACCCGCTCCGGCAAGGATGGCGTCTACAACTCGGATCAGCTCCCTCCCGGTACATACATGGTGCGGGCCGAAGGTCGAAACTTTCACGTCGCTGACCTTTCCGTCAGTGTCCAGGCAGGGGCGTCGGCGACCGCGAACTTCACGCTTGAGCCGATCGATCCAGGACCGTTTCGACTGGAAGGAAAGGTACCAGGCAATCTGGCGGACACGGCGCCGATCAATGGCCGGAATTATCTCCAGGCGGCGCGCAGCGAGCCGGGCGTGCAGGTTGTCGATGGATCCATTCTCGACCCTGGAAAGACCGGAACCCAGACGCTGTCGATCAACAGCACGCTGGGACGGACCACGCACTATGACATCGACGAAGTCGAGGCGATGGACGAAACACGAGGCGGCGTCATCGGGAACCTTCCCGCGGAGTCGGTGCGCGACTTGACCGTCACGCGCAGCACACCGGACGTGTTTCAGTCATTAAATGCCGCAGGTTCTGTTCGGGCGGTTACGCGATCGGGCCAAGAGGATTGGCACGGCAATGTGTTTGGTCATTTCCGCAACCGTGCTGTCGGCATGGCCGGATTTCCATCGAGCGACCCGGGCTACAGCCGGCAGCAATATGGTTTTGGCGTCGGCGGAGCGGTGATCCAACAGAAGGCATTCTTGTTCGTGAGCGGGGAACGTACCAAGCAAGATGGTCAACTACCGGTGTATCCGGGATTTCCGCTTAATGTGCTGACAACGCGCGACGCGTTCTCCCGTGAAAACATGGTGACCGCCCGGCTGGACTACAACTGGTCGGAGAATGCGAAGTGGTTCGCGCGATTCAGCTATGACAACGCCAACGAGATCGGGCCGACGAATAGCCTGTCTCCGTTCCGCAATGATGTGAATATTCCATCAGCTGTGTTTGGCCTGGATTGGAATCATGGCCGGTTCGCGCACACAGGCCGCTTCGGATATTCAAAGATGGTGGACTCGATCAATCCGGACTTCAATGGGGCTTTCATTCTGCCCGAGGCGCCCTTTCACCAGCAGCTTGGGTCCTTCGCATTTGGCGCCAGTAACGCCGGGCCGCGGCAGACGATTCAGCGGGACATTTTTGGGCGTTATGACGGCAGCACGATCTGGCGAGACGTGCATACACTGCGTTTTGGAGGAGTGATACATTACATTTCGCAGAACGATTTTTACAATCCCGGAAGCTTTGGTCCATCGCTGACGAGTTCGAACGGAATTGACGTGATTCGCGCGATCAACAGCGATCCGAACGCGCTGCCGCCGCTCATTCCGGGCGATCCTCGCGGACCGGCCGACAATCCGCTGAATTATCCCGTTGGAACATTCACGATCTACAACGGGCTGGGTGGCTTCAGCGAGAACTCGTCCTTTGGGCGTTCCACAGGCGGGCACACCGACACGCGCTTTGAACTTCACTTTGCGGACACGGTCAAGGTGCGCCCGAATATCAACGTGACCGTGGGAGTGAATTATGTGCGCGACAGCGGAAGAACGAACAGCGATCTGGGTTCGATTCCGTGTTCAGCCATCAACACGACGATCGTGACGACGCCGCCCTGCACGGGAAACGACCTGATACTCGATCAGTTCGGTGGAATCACCGGCTTGGGAAAGAGAGTCAGTCAGCCGAACTGGAACTTTGCGCCGGAAGCGGGTGTGGCGTGGGACCCAGGGCACACCGGCAAGACAGTCATTCGCGTAGGCGGCGGAATGTTCTTCGACAACTTCCTGCTGCAGAATGCATACCAGGATCGAGTCAGCCGGCTCTCAAACGGACAGTATTTCCGGAGTCTGACTTTGTGTCCGACCGGCAGCACGCTGTTTCCGAATGGATCGATTGTGAACAGCGTCGACGGTTTGGATATCGCGACACAGATTTGCGGACAGCCAATCGGCGGCACCGTGATCAACAACGTGGATGCGCCGATTGTGGTGTCCCAAGCAATCCAGGATCTTCAAGCGCAGCTCCTTGCGGCGCAAGCAGGCACGAGCGGTCCCAATCTCTACTCATTAGCGAATAGCCTGTCGAACTTTGGCGGGATGCTGGCGCCGGGGTACCACACGCCACGAACGGTTCACATCAACGCCGGCATGCAACATCAATTCGGCGAACATAGCGTCCTCTCCATCGATTATGTCCGGCAGATCGGGACGCAGCTGCCCCTCGGCATAGACACAAATCATGTCGGGGACGTAAGCCATTTGACCGATGCCGACAACATCATCCTGCCATTCAGGACAGAATTGGCGGCAATCAATGCGACATTGGCGGCAAATCCGGCGTCGGCGGGATGCCCAGTGGCGCTATTCGCAGGCAGCAGTTCACAGGCTTCTGTAAATTGCTATCTGGCCGCCGTGCCCGGGGCTTCGATCATTGACTTCGCGCGGCAGGGGCTGGATTCGTCAAATGCCTATTGCGGACCATTTCCGTGCTCGGTACTGGGAAAGCGTGATGCCGCATTTGGCGGGGTGAACCCGGATGTGGGATCGAACTTGATGTTCTTCCCAACCGGGCGATCGCTCTATCAAAGCGTGCAGATCGCTTTCCGGACCAGTGGCAATCTGGCATTGCGGGGCGTCCGCCATGCGGACCTGGCGGTGTCATATACTTATTCGAAATACGAGTCGAACGTAGTACCTACCGACGGCAGTGGCGGCGACGTATCGACGCTGGCGGTCGCCACTGACTACAACAGCCCACACGTTGGACATTTCGGATCCTCAGGACTGGACCGCCGCAACCAATTCACGCTCTCTCCGACATTCACGCTGCCGCGTGGTCTGAGGCTGTCTCTCATTGCACAGATGCTTTCACCGCTGTCGCTCAGTGCACGGCTGCCTCAACTGGATGGCGGCGGGCAGCCAGGGGAAATTTTCCGGACCGATGCGACCGGCGATGGCACGGTGGGTGATCTTCTTCCTGGGACATCGATTGGCGGCGCGGGAGGCTACTCGGGCAGCAGCCTGAGAGACGCGGTTAATTTCTACAACACCACCTACGCAGGAAAACTGACTCCCGCGGGGCAGAAGCTGGTCAGCTCGAATCTGTTTACCGCTTCGCAGTTGAGTGCGCTCGGCGCTTTGTATCCGGCGCTGCAGCCGTTCCCGGCAAACGCCGCGACCGAGCCGTGGCTGAAGACCGTAGACCTGCGGTTGAGTTGGCCGGTGAAGGTTGGCGAGCGCGTCAGCATCGAGCCGACTGTGGCGGCATTCAATGTGTTCAATTTTGCCAATTACGGCGGGCCGGGACGCTTGCTGAGTGGCGTGCTCGACGGCTCTCCGGGTAGCTCCTTGAACAATTCGAGTTCGGCGGCAACATGCGGCGACGTCCCCGCGCTATGCACATCGAGGTTGGATCGTATTCTGGCGGGATCGGGAACATATGGTGTGGGCGCTCCCCGGCAGCTGGAGTTTGGGGTGCGAGTGACTTTCTAATCGGAAATGAAGCTCTCCAATCTGCTTGCGTGCGACTAAAACGCTACTTCGCCGCGCAAGTGCTTGGAGAGCTTTTCAATTCTTTTCAGTTTTTCGATCACATCCTTGGGGACCAATCCCTTCTTGATCAAGTCCACATCGCCAGGGATGCTCTGAGCCAACTCCGACAGTTCTTTCGATTCCCTTTCCATCGCGAGAAAGTCCATCTGAGGCCGGGGCCGTGTCGTATGGGATTGCTCGGCGCTTGGGTGATCTGACGGGCTTGGTGGTGTGGGAAACCCGGTGGCCCCATGTTTCTGCGCGTCCGCACCGCCGCTGACAAGCAAAAGAACCAGCACAGACCACTTCAATAGGATTGCGGATACAGCCGACTTCATAGCAGGCCTCCAGTTCGACTTGAAAATGTACAAACGCATAATTGTTGAAGAGCTTACGGTAATAATCTGCAACCTTTTGAAGCGAGTCTAATCCGATGGAAGGGTCAACGCATCGCGGCTTTTTGTCTTAATCGCAGAAAGCGATTGCTCCTTAATGTGGAACACGAAGCGAATGTGGAACACGAAGCGGCATCGGGAGCGTTTATTGCATCCAAACGGGGTTGTCAGCACAACAGAGCGAGCTGGAATGACCACGTTCGGGAAGGTGGGCAATCCATGTCTTTGACGAAATCAGCGACACTGACTCGAGGCGGATTGCTGGAGAGGCTCTCCGAAGCGCGCGAGCGAACCGACGAACTGTTTGCGATCGTACGCAAGGACTCTCTTTACCACCGGCCAATCGCCGAAAGGCACCGGATTGTCTTCTACATCGGGCACCTGGAGGCCTTCGACTGGAACCTGCTGACCGGACGACTGCTCGATCTGAGCAGTTCCCGGCCCGATCTCGACCGATTGTTTGCATTCGGCATCGATCCGGTGGACGGAGGACTGCCCAAGGATCAGCCATCGGATTGGCCATCTCTAACAGTAGTCCGCGAATATGTGCAACGGGTGCGCGACGAACTCGACGAGGGAATCTCGCGCGATTTGGGGGACGGGGAAGGTCGGCCCCGCGAGTTCGCTTCTTCGTTGCTTCTGAACGTTGCCATCGAACATCGTTTGATGCACGCAGAAACACTTTCCTACATGCTGCACCAGTTGCCATTTGAAAAGAAGATTGCTCCTGGGATTTCTTTGCAGTTCGGACAGACTTCTGTGACGCCCGAGATGGTTGATATTCCTGCAGGACCGATCACGCTGGGGCTTGCGCGCGACGGCGGCGTATTTGGCTGGGACAACGAATTCGAACGGAATACGGTCGAAGTTCCGGAGTTCGCAATCGACCGACGCAAGGTGACGAACCGGCAATATCTGGAATTTTTCGAGGCTGGCGGATACCAGAATCGCGCGCTTTGGAGCGAAGTGGACTGGAATTGGAAAGAAGAAGGCGCAATTTCGCATCCCGCGTTCTGGATCCTCAAAGACGGCCAGTGGTTTTGGCGCGCGATGTTCGAAGAAGTTCCGCTACCTCCGGAGTGGCCGGTCTACGTGAGCCACGCGGAGGCAAGCGCGTATGCGCGTTGGGTAGGGAAGAGCCTGCCAACGGAAGAGCAATGGCAGCGCGCGGCGTACGGATCGGCGATTGGCGAAGTGAGACAGTATCCGTGGGGAGCGGCGCATCTGTCCTCCGACTATGGAAATTTCAATTTCGAGAATTGGGATCCGGTTGCGGTGGGCGATCATCCGGCGGGATCGAGCGCTTTTGGCGTTGAGGACATACTAGGCAACGGATGGGAGTGGACGTCGACCGTATTTCAACCCTTCCAGGGATTCGAGGCGTTTCCTTTCTATCGCGGCTACTCCGCTGACTTCTTCGACGGCAAGCACTATGTGCTGAAGGGCGGTTCGGCTCGCACCGCGGCCTGCATGCTGCGGCCTTCGTTCCGCAACTGGTTTCAGGCGCATTACCAGTATGTCTATTCGGGCTTTCGATGTGTGAGCAACCGGCTCGCGTGAGGAAGGAATGATTTTACGACCGGCGGTGGTTGCCGATCCTGCGCTGGAATTTGCGGGCGAGGTGCGGGCGGGGCTTACGCACATCGGGCAAAAAGAACTGCCCTCGAAGTACCTGTACGACGAAGTGGGATCGAAGCTGTTCGAAGTGATCAGCGCTCTACCCGAGTATGGGTTGACGCGGGCCGATGAGCGGTTACTTCGCAGCTATGCGGGCGAGATTGTCGGAAAGTTGTCGTCGTCATTGATGGTCGCGGAACTTGGCAGCGGCAGCGGTAAGAAGACGCGCTACCTGCTGGAAGCCCTCGATAGGCGGCTTAACACGCGCTATTGCCCCATTGAAATTTCTCACACTGCACTCACCATGTGTGCCCGCGAACTGGGCGACATCGAACACATCTGTATTGTCGGTTTCGAGCGTGAATATCTGGATGGTCTTCGAGAAGTCGGCGGTAATCGGGCGCCATTTGAACAATTGCTGGTGCTTTTCCTGGGCAGCACGATCGGTAACTTTGACCGTCCGGCGGACGTGAGATTTCTGCGCGAGGTGAGGAGAATTCTCCGACGCGGCGACGCGTTGCTTCTGGGCACGGACTTGATCAAGCCAATCCCGCAGATGCTTGACGCGTATGACGATCCGCTGGGCGTGACGGCGGCATTTAATTTGAACCTGCTTGGACGCCTCAACCGCGAACTGGACGGCAACTTCGATCTGGCCGAATTCGAGCACGAGGCACGATTCAATCCAGAAACGCACAGCATCGAGATGCACCTGCGGTCAAAGCGGCAACAGATCGTCGATATCCAACGAGCGGGCATCAGCGTGAAGTTCCAGCAGGGCGAAACCATTTGGACTGAGAGCAGCCACAAGTACTCACCTCCCGAGTTGTTGCGACTCGCGATGGCGGCCAGTTTCCGTTGCCAAGAGCAATGGGTCGATGAAGAATGGCCTTTTGCTGAGACACTGCTGATCGCGGAGTAAACGGGCGCGCGGAGGTAGATGCGGCGTAACACGTTCGAATTCATCTTCCTTTAACAATCGCTGGCAAACGGCTGGCCTTCCTTTTCATCACACAAACCTTATGCCTGGGAGGGGCGCCGGCCATGAAATCTTGTCGCGTATTGTTCATTGTTCTCGGCACGCTTTTTGTTGTTTTCACGATGGCCTGTGGACCTTCGAAACCGGGTGATGTATCGAAGCCTGGTGGGCCTTCCGGCAACGCAATTATCGGAGCGGGCAGCACGTTTGTTTATCCAGTTATGACGCGGTGGATCTCGACGTTTCAGCAGGACCGTTCCGGACTGAAGATCAATTATCAGTCGATCGGCAGCGGCGGCGGAATCCAGCAACTGAAGAAGGGGTTGGTGGATTTCGGTGCGAGTGACGCGGCGCTGGATGACAATCAGCTCAAGGATATGTCGGCGGTGATTCAGATTCCCGAGAGCGCCGGGCCGGTGTGCATCACCTATAACCTGCCGGACCTGAAGAGCCCACTGCATCTGAGCGATACAACTTTGGCAGCGATCTTCCTGGGCACGATCAAGGATTGGCAGTCCCCGGCTCTGAAGAAAGACAATCCCGGCGTGAAGCTTCCGACGGGTCCGATTATCGTGGCACATCGATCCGACGGTAGCGGCACGAGCAATATCTTCACGACATACCTGAGTCAGGTGAGTCCCGAGTGGCAGCAGAAGGTCGGAAAAGGGATTTCGGTCAGCTGGCCGGTCGGCATTGGCGGCAAAGGTAGCGAGGGCGTTACGGGAGTCGTGAAGCAATCTGCCGGATCGATCGGGTATGTCGAGTTAACCTACGCGAAGGAAAACAATCTGCCTGTCGCGCTGATTCGAAACAAGGCCGGCAACTACGAGGAGCCGACGGCGCAGGGCACGACAGCGGCGATTGAAGCCTTTTCGAGCCAGCTTGCGCAGGACGTGCGTGCGCCAATCGTCGATCCACCCGCGAGCGCGAAGGATGCATATCCAATTGCGGGATTGACGTTCGTCATTGTTCCGAAGGATGGAAACGACGCCGGCAAGCGGCAAAACCTGAAAGACTTCGTGCATTACATGGTTACGTCTGGTCAAGACGTTGCCGAACAGCTTTACTACGCGAAGCTGCCATCGTCACTTCAGCAACAAGACCAGCAGCTGCTCGACCAGATGACTACAAACGGACAGAGCATGAAATAGCGGGTGGAAGAGGGGACGTAGAATTTTCTTCGCAGGTTGTTGACAACCCTCGGGGCTAAAGCCCTCCTGTTTGGGCGTTTGCGGCGCGGCTAAAGCCGTGCGCTACCCAAAATCCTGTCCCAGCAAAATCCTGCCCAACGACAACCATTATTGAAGCTACCCCTAATGGCTCTGGACCTTGGCGGCGAGATCGTTCACGAGGCGAGTGTTCTTCGCCAGCGATACCTGCAAAATGACTACCTGCTCGCGTGCGGTCGGCCAGTCCTGTTTTTCTACAGCCTCGGTGAGTCCCGGCAATTCAAGGTGAGCATACGTAAAGCGCGCGCCATAGAGAATGTGTTTAAACCAGGGGCGCCCGGGTATTCCGTCAGGATTAAGCCAATTCCTTTCGACCTGCATCATGCCGGCATTGATAGTTGAAGCGAGCTTGGGATCGGTCTTGCCAGAGGCGAGCGCCTGCTGCAAAGCGGTGTCGAGCTTGTGCCCTGCGGTTTCAAAGTCGTCGATGCCGTCCATCACCGGCTTCAGGTCCAGCGGGCTCATGTCCCGCCCTTTGGTGAGCTCGTTGACGAACTGGCGAACGTTGTCGGCGTAGCTGGCGAAATCGAAGGGGAGCAGGTCCGCATTCGCGAGACGAAGTGCGACAACACCCCAAAGCTGCGACATCAGCGTGTGATAGCGATAGCCCGGATCACCGAAGTGATTCATCCAATAAAAATCGTCATACATCGAGTGATAGACGCCATAAGGGCCATCAAACTGAAGGCCGATTACCGGCATCCCTACGAAATTGAGAAACACGGTGTGATCCGATCCACTGCCGATGCGCGTATCAGCGAGATTGTCATCGGAAACTTCGCGTTCATCATTCGATTCTTTGCGATGACGCGCCGTGCTCAGTTTCCATGCTTCGTACAGCGTTTTGCCAGACGGATCCTGTAAAGTGCGCGTCGTCTCCACAAGCATGGGAGCGAGTGAGGCAACCGCACTGCCGTCGAAGTCAGGACCTGAAGTTGAAGAGTCGACATTGATATAAGCGACGGCTTTCTTGCGCAGATCGTCAACGAACTGTTCGCCCCATTCGGTAGAGCCGGTAAGGCCGACTTCTTCGCCATCCCAGCTGCAAACGACCAAAGTGCGGCGCGGACGCACGCCCTGTTTCTTGAGCTGTCCAAGGGCGCGTGTGAGCTCCATCATGGAGGCGGTTCCACTGCTGGGATCGACTCCTCCGAAAACCCACGCGTCGCGATGGTTGCCGAGCACAACCCACTCGTCGGGGAGGTCGCTTCCACGGATGCGTCCTTCCACGACGTAATAGGGCTTTATGGAGTTGTCCATGTCGATCTTCAGATGGACGCGCGCGTTCTCGCCGCCGAGGTGATATTCGATTGGCAGGCCTCCCTGCCAATCGTCGGGCGCGCGTGGTCCGCCAAGGTTCTGTAGGATCGGTTCCGCGTCTTTGTAGGAAAGCGGCAACGCCATAATCTTCGGCACCGACACGGCTTGATCGAGTGGAATGCGTTTGGCACCGGGGATCGAGGCCCACCCAGGCGTGAGGGGATCACCGGGCACCATGAAATCATAGGTAATCGCGCCACGCTGAATGTGGCTCTCCGGGCCCCACGGTCCGTCGGGGAAGACCTTGCCTTTTTTGTATCCATCTTCGGCGGGGTCGCTATAAATGAGAATGGCCGCAGCGCCTTCTTGCTGCGCGGTGAGGGCTTTGAATCCACGATAGCTGTATGGATTTGAATATCGCACGAGGACGATCTTGCCTTTGACGTCGATGCCTTTCTGGCGAAGCAGATCGTAGTCGCTGGGATTGCCGCTGTGAGCGTAGACAACCGGCGCTGTCACGTCGCCGGAGATGGACATACCACTCCACGCGGAACTCACGCGCGGATTCTTCGTATCGGGATCGACGTCGTACGCGGCTTCGCGGAGGCTCGCTTTGTATTGCACTGGCGACACCAGTTCGAGCGACGCACTTTTCGGCTCAGTGGCATAGACGTCGTACCGGTGAATAACGATGTCTTCTAATCCCTGGTTGCGCCATTCGCCGGCTATGTACTGTGCGAGGTCGTTGTTGCGCTTGGAACCAGCGAGGTGCGGTTCGGCGGTAAAAATTCGATGCTGACGGCGTTCCTCTGCGGCGGAGGGAATGGCTTTGTATTTCTTCTCTAGATTGAGTTCATGCGCCGCGGAAGCAGGGGTGAAGCCAAGCACGGTCTGCTGAGATAACGCGGGACGAACGAGAAGAATGACCGAAGCAGCGAGAAGCGGCAGAAAACCACGGCCTGGGATCATGTGTGTTCTGAGTCAGGTTTGCGGAGCGGGTTATTATAACTGAACAGAAACGCGTACATTTCGAGCAGCGCGGCGTCTGGGTGCTTCATCATGAGCCGCACTATTTTAGTCCGAGGTGATCTTGCTCCTCGTCTTCTGACAGGTCGTGGAGTGACAATCTGGCGGCAAGACTTTGCGAAGCGGCAACGTTTGGGGATCGATTTCGGAAGCGACGTGTCCAACGGCGTATCATGCGAACTCGGCATAAGTGTGCTTCGAGTTCTACAGGAGGCCCCGACTGCTGGGAATGTCAAGGAACCCCAAAGAATAGCCTACCAAATCGGTTCTGAGTGTAATTGATTCCATAACAATGTCGGCTCCCAGGTCCGAGTAAGCTTTGTGGTACGAACCAAGCAAAGGCTCGGGAGAAGGAGCCGAACATGAGGATCACTAGGATGGGATTACTATCCGTTCTTCGGGCAAATTGGGTTTGTGGGTACCGACACTGGTGGGTGCGGGCAGCGGCGACTGCAGCACCGCGAGGAAGCGGAAAAGTTTTATCGTAATCTCGCGGCCAACAGTCAGTGGTCGATAAACCGTCGGCCATGCGGGAGGACAACCCTACAAGTCTAGCGAGGCATCGCCAAATAAGTCTGGCATTACGGTTGGCACCCGGCATACAGTTGCTCCGCCCACACTCGGTGGGTCGGTGCGAGAATCAAGTGCCTAGGAGGAACCAACAAGATGAGCCTTTGGATCGAAGCCATAATCGTTGTGGTCGTCATCTCTATCGCTGTTCGGTTGTTCATGAAGAGGGGATAGCCCCGGTGTAGTCGTATCGTAAATCGGGTGATCGGCACTGCGCGATTTCC